>Ga0079224_100017873_pt1 | contig 10008 bp, 5 predicted proteins | sample Stecom2015_FD_80414 | JGI IMG/M metagenome (GOLD analysis project Ga0079224, IMG submission 80414) | Agricultural soil microbial communities from Utah to study Nitrogen management - Steer compost 2015 | ecosystem: Environmental > Terrestrial > Soil > Agricultural land | place: USA: Utah... | reverse complement strand
TCAGCAAACCCGCCATATCTTTGATGCCCAAAATGTGCGCGCCCCGCCGCTCAAGCTCCTTGGCCAAGCGCACGTAGTAGTTCAAGTCGTACTTCGTGCGCGACGGGTCCTCAATGTCGCCGGTGTAGCAAATGGACGCCTCGACCAGCTTGCCTTCGGCGGCGGCCGTCTCCATGGCCACCGTCATGGCCTCCACCCAGTTCAGCGAATCAAAAACGCGGAACACGTCGATGCCGCTGCGGGCCGCTTCGCGCACGAAGGCCCGCACCACGTTGTCCGGATAATTGCGGTAGCCCACCGCGTTGGCGCCCCGCACCAGCATCCGCAGCAACACCGTCGGCATTTCCCGCCGCAAACTGTCCAGCCGCTCCCACGGGTCTGCTTTCAAAAATCGCAGCGCCACGTCACAGGTGGCCCCGCCCCACACTTCCGCGGAAAACAATCCCGGCATTAGCTTGTTGGTGGCGCGGGCGATTCTCGCCAAATCCACCGTGCGCACCCTGGTGGCCAGCAGCGATTGGTGCGCGTCGCGAAAGGTCGTATCGGTGAGGAGAAGCCGCCGCTGTTCCCGCATCCACGCCGCGACGCCTTCCGGCCCGCACTCGTCCAGCATCTGTTTCGTGCCCGCGGCCGGGTCCGGCACGGCCGTCACGTCCGGCGCCGGCGCGCTGCGAAACGACGGTTTCTTGCCCGGGCCCACGCCCGGCCCGTTGTTGATGCTGGCGTGGCCGACGTAGGCCAGCAGCCGGGTGCCCCGATCTCGCATTTCCGGCAGCGTGTACAAGTCCGGATTGGCCTCGACGAAGCTGGTGTCGGCGGCGCCGGCCAAAAACGTCGGGTGGACGACGACGTTTTGCAAAAAGGGGATGTTGGTCTTGAGCCCCCGGATGCGAAACTCCCGCAAAGCCCGCAGCATCTTGCGCGCCGCGCCGTCGAAGGTGCGGTCCCACGTGCACACCTTCGCCAACAGCGAGTCGTAATGGGGCGACACGTACGCCCCGTGATACCCGGCCCCGTCGTCCACCCGGACGCCGAAACCCGTGGCCACCCGGTACGCGCTGATGCGTCCGTGGTCCGGGACGAACCCGTTGCTCGGATCCTCCGTCGTAATGCGACACTGGACCGCGACGCCCGATGGCTTGACCGCCCGCTGGTCGGGCAACGAGATCGGTGCGTCGGCCAGCCGGCGGCCTTGCGCCACGAGAAGCTGGGCCTGCACCAAATCTACGCCCGTAATGAGCTCGGTGACCGTGTGCTCCACCTGGATGCGCGGATTGACTTCCAGAAAGTAAAAATTTTCCTCGGCGTCCACGAGAAACTCGACCGTAGCCACGCCCTGATAGCCAACGTGTTTCATGAGCCCGACGGCGGCGGCGCCCATGTCCTGCCGGGCCGCTTCCGACAAACCGGGCGCCGGGGCGACTTCGACGATTTTTTGATGGCGGCGCTGAACGGAGCAGTCCCGCTCGAACAAATGCACGACGTTGCCGTGTCGGTCGGCCAAGATTTGGACTTCGATGTGCTTCGGGCGCTGGACGGCCTTTTCGATGTACACGTCGGGTCGACCGAAGGCGGCTTCCGCTTCGGAGCGGGCCCGGGCAAAGGCCTCGACCAACTCCTCGTCGCTGCGCACTTTGCGCATGCCGCGGCCCCCGCCGCCGGCCACGGCTTTGACCATGACCGGGTAGCCGACCCGCCCGGCAAACGCCCGGGCCGCCGCCAGGTCGGGCACGGGCCCGTCGGTGGCGGGAATGAGCGGAAGGCCCACCTGTTCCGCCAGTCGGCGGGACGCCACCTTGTCCCCGAACATCTCCAGCTGCTCCGGCGACGGGCCGATGAAATGGATGCCGGCCTCGCCGCAGCGCCGGGCGAACCGGGCGTTTTCCGCCAAAAACCCGTAGCCCGGGTGAATCGCGTCCACGCCCAGGCGCGCGGCCAGATCGACGATGCCGTCGATGTCCAGATACGCCTCCACCGGCCCTTTGCCGTGCCCGATTTCATACGCCTCGTCGGCCTTGTAACGATGCAGCGACAGCTGGTCCTCTTTCGAGTAAATCGCTACCGTTCGGATATCCAATTCCGTGCACGCCCGAAACACCCGAATGGCGATCTCGCCGCGATTGGCCACCAGCACTTTGCGAAACGTCAATCGACTCACCCGTTCTCGCAAGTTTGCGTCGTTAGTCCGGTATGGTTCGGCGCGGACGCCCATATGCCTGCTGCGGCGCGCGCCCGCACCCCGCGGCGCGGCCCAGTCAGTTTATGCGGCTGCAGGCACCGTGGCCGGGTACAAGCACACATAGTAGCGCACTGAGACAGGCCCGGGATCCCAGTGGAAAACCCAAGCGATCGTGTCGATGCGCCGGAGAGAAGCGCATCCGTCGTTGATGTCTATGCAGCCGTGTCCGCCCGTAGCCTTCCTTGAGAAAATTCCGACGGTCCCCCGGCGCCAGCATCGTCGAACTCAGCGATTCAGAGCGCAACATGGCGTTCAATGGCCATTTAACCGTCAAGATCCGCGCCGGCGACCCGATGCTTGTAATAGGGAGGGATCGCGTTGCAGGTCCGGGGCAAGGTCTTCGTGGTGACGGGCGGCGGCAGCGGCATGGGACGGGAGCTGGTGCTGCATTTGCTGGCGAAAGGCGCGCGGGTGGCCGCGGCGGATATCAACGAAACGACCTTGGCCGAGACGGCCCGGCTGGCCGGCGACGTGGGGCCCCGGCTTTCCACCCACGTGCTCAACGTGGCGGACCAAGCGGCGGTGGCGTCCCTTCCTGAGCAGGTCATCGCGCAACACGGAACGGTGGACGGCGTCATCAACAACGCGGGCATCATTCAGCCGTTCGAAAAAGTAGTGCAACTGGACGACGCCGTCATCGAACGGGTTATGAACGTCAACTTTTACGGGACGCTGTACATGACGCGGGCCTTTCTGCCATATTTGCTGGAACGGCCGGAAGCCCATATCGTCAACGTGTCCAGCATGGGCGGATTTTTGCCGGTGCCGGGGCAGACGATTTACGGCGCTTCCAAAGCCGCGGTGAAACTGTTCACCGAAGGACTCAGATCCGAACTGCTGGACACCAACGTCCAGGTCAGCGTCGTCTTCCCCGGCGCCGTAGCCACCAATATCACCGACAATTCGGGCGTGGCCGCACCGGCGGAGGATGCGGAAAGCCAGGCGTCGTTCAAGCCGCTGGCGGCCGACAAGGCGGCGGCCATCATCGTGGAAGGCATGGAGCGAAACCGCTATCACATTTTGGGCGGTTCGGACGCAAAGTTCATGGATCGCCTGACCCGCTTGAACCCCCGGCGGGCCGCCGAGTTTATTCACAAGCAGATGCGATCGTTGCTGTCGAGAAGCTCCGCGTCGGCATGACAAGGGCCGGGTACGCCCTTTGCCAGGAGTTGCTGGAGCGTCAGTGAACACACATACATAGGTCCGAAGACGGGAGAAGCTTACAACTTCAGGAGGTGCGGCGGACAGTGAGCGTTCAGAGGAAGACAAATCCGTGGGCCCTGCAGTTTACGACGTTGACCATCGTCCTCATTCCCGTGGCGGTCGGCATCAACTACGTGGGGAAGTTGATTGCCGCCGCCCTCAAGCTGCCGCTGTGGCTTGACTCCATCGGCACCGTCCTGGCGGCCATGCTGGCCGGGCCATGGATCGGCGCCATTTCGGGCGCGGCCAACAACGTCATCTTCGGCCTCACGGCGGACCCCATTTCCTTCTGGTACCTGATAACCAGCATCGCCATCGGCTTCGTGGTGGGCTATCTCGCCTTTACTGGATGGATCTCCACCTTCGGCCGGGCCATCGGCCTCGGGGTCGTCGTCGGGGTCGTCGCGTCGGTGGTGTCCACGCCCATCAACGTCATTTTGTGGGAAGGCCAAACGGGCAACGTCTGGGGCGACGCGCTGTACGCCGCGCTGGTGGGCAGCGGCTGGCCCGTATGGATCGCATCGTTCTTCGACTCCCTGGTGGTGGACATCCCCGACAAACTGGCTACGGTCATCGTCTCCTATTTGATCGTTCGCGCCTTGCCCGAGCGACTGGCCGGACTGTTCGGCGGCGATCGGGGTGAAGTGGAAACTCTCTGAGACTGCGTTATGCGAATCACGTTGTACGTTCCGGGCGATACGTGGCTGCATCGGCTGGACCCGATGACCAAGCTGCTGATGACCGCCGTCGGCGTCGCCCTCACGTTTGCGTTCGTCAGCGCCGCGGGGGGCGCCGCGCTCCTTTTGGCGTTTCTCGTCGTACTGGGCACCGGCGGCGTGCTTCATCGAGCCGCGCCCATCTTCATCGGCGTGGCCGTCATCGCGTTCACGTTCATCATCGTGCAGGGGCTGGTGCACCCCGAGAACGTCCAGCCGCTGTTTCGCACCGGCCCCCTGGTTTTTTACGAGGAAGGGCTTCTGGTCGGGCTCCGGCTGGCCTTGCGCCTGTACGACATATTGTCCGCGACGCTCATCGTGGTGCTGGCCACCAACCCGTCGGACCTCACGGAGGCGTTTGTGCGCCGCGGCGCCTCGCCCCGCCTCGGGTACGTGGTGATGGCCGTGCTGCAGATGATTCCCACCATGATTTCCCAAACGGCGGCCATTACCGACGCGCAGCGCTCCCGGGGCATGGAGACGGAAGGAAGCCTTTGGACGCGGCTGCGCGCGTTTTTGCCGCTGATGGGGCCGCTGGTGACCAGTTCGCTCATCGCCACGGAGGAACGGGCGCTGGCACTGGAAGTGAGGGGCTTTGGCAGCCACACGCGGCCCACGTTCTTGAAGGAGGAAAGTCGGCCGCCCTACGCGGGTGCGGTGCGCGTCGCCAGCGTGCTGTTGCTGGCGGCGGGGATCGCCGGCCGCGTGTGGCTGGGCTGGTGAGGACCGCCGCGTCCCCGTGGACGGCCAAGGCCGCCGCCGTGTCCGGCGTGCGATCTTTGGGTGCGGAGTGAGTTTTGAGTGTTCGAGGAGGCGCCCGCGGCGTATGCCCGTCGTTGAAGTGGACAATTTGCGCTACCGCTACCCCGGACGGGAAACACTGGCGCTGGACGGGATCTCGTTTGCCGCCGAATCCGGCCAGTTTCTCGGCGTCGTGGGGCCCAATTCGTCGGGCAAATCCACCTTGTGCCACGCGCTGGTGGGCCTGGTCCCCCATTTTTACAAAGGCGCCATCGGCGGGCGCGTCATCGTCGCCGGGGAGGACGTGCACAAGACGACGGTGGCCGAAATGAGCCGCCGCGTCGGCTTGGTGTTTCAAAACCCGTTCACGCAAATGACCGGGGGCAAGCTGACGGTGTACGAGGAAGCCGCCTTCGGCCTGGAATACACCGGCGTGCCCCGAGATGAAATGATGGTGCGCATCGAGAAGGCGCTGCGGCTGCTGGGATTGTGGGAGGTCCGGGACCGGAGCCCCTTCGCCCTGTCCGGCGGGCAAATGCAGCGTCTGGCCATCGCCTCGGTCCTGGCCATGGAACCCGACGTGCTGGTGCTGGACGAACCGACGTCGCAGCTGGACCCGTCGGGGACACGCGAAGTGTTCGACGCCGTCGCCGCGCTGTGCCGGCAAGGCATGACGGTCATCATGGCCGAGCACAAAATCGAGCTGTTGGCGGCCCACGCGGACCGCATCCTGGTGCTGCACGAAGGCAAGCTGGTGACCGACGACACGCCGCGAAACGTCTTTTCGCGGCTGGCCCGATGGGCGGTGGCCGCGCCGGGCGCCCAACACGCCCCGGACGCGGGACGGGCCGAGGAAACCGACGCCGCCGCACCGGAACCGACGGCGCCCGCCGTCTCGGCCGCCATCGCCCTGCCGCCCGTCACCGAGGCGGCCGCGGCCTTGGACTGGACCATGCCCGCGGGCGGCTACCCCGTCACGCTGGAGGAAGGGATCACCATCGGGCGCGAGCGACTGTCGCCCACGGGCGACGGCGGCCCCGGGACGGCCTCTTCCGAGCCCGACCACGACGGCGGCGGCCATGCGGCGGCCACGGAAGCAGCGCCCGTCATCCAAGTCCGCGACGTTCGTTTCCATTACACCCCGGGCGTGCCGGTTTTGAAAGGGATTACGCTGGACATCGGACCCGGCGCGACGGCCGTCATCGGCCAAAACGGCGCCGGAAAATCCACGTTCGTGCGCATGCTCAACGGCTTGCTGAAGCCGACCGCGGGGGACGTACTCGTCAACGGCGTCAACACCCGCACCGCCACCGTCGCCACGCTGGCGCGCACGGTGGGCCTCGTGTTTCAAAACCCGTCCGACCAGCTTTTCAAGAGCCGGGTCATCGACGAGGTCATGTTCGGACCCATGAACTTGGGCGTCCCCGCCGGCGAAGCCGAGGACCGCGCCCGCGCCGCCTTGGCGCAAGTCGGGCTGAGCGGCGTCGAAACCCGCAATCCGTACGACCTGGGACTGGCCGAACGAAAGTTGGTGACCATCGCCAGCGTCCTCTCCATGGGCACGGACGTCATCATCCTGGACGAGCCTACCATCGGGCAAGACCGCGCCGGCGTCCGGCGGCTGGGCGCGCTGGTGGATTCTTTGGCCGCTGCGGGACGCACCGTCCTCACCATTACACACGACATGGACTTCGTCGCCCGCCACTTCCGGCGGGTGCTCGTCTTCGGGGACGGCCGAGTTTTGGCCGACGGCGACGCCGCCACGGTATTTTCCCGTCCCGGCGTATTGCGACTAGCCGCCCTGGAGGCGCCCCAAATCACCCGCCTCGGTCACGCCTTGGCGCTGCCCGGGACCGTCCTGACGGTGGCGCAGTTCGTCCGGCGGGCGCGTTCTCACCAATACCCTCCTACGGCCTCCAAAGAGCGGTGAGCCGCAAAAGTTCAGCAACCAGGCAGCCGGCCATGGATGCCGGCCACGGATATTTCAACGAAGCGGAATGGAAATTAGGAGTCAAAATCGAAGTATGAACACATCAGAGATTCCGGGCCTGTGACGCCGCTTGATGCACAGGCTGATGGGAGGGTCGTGCGGCATGACTTCGGAATGGATTACGACCTACGGGAGCACCGTGGATGAAGCCGTGGCGGCAGCCTTGAAAAAGCTCCAAGCCACCGAGGACGAAGTGGAAATCGTCGTCGTGCGGCAGCCTCGCCAAGGCTTTCTCGGCCTTTGGCGCTGGCAGGCCGAGGTGCGAGTGCGTCGCCGTCCACAGCAGGCGCCGGCCGCGGAAGAAGAGGCGGCCGCGGCCGTGGAACAGGTGGACGAAGCCGCTCCCCCGCCGGCGCCGGTGCTGGACCAGCCCGGGACCATCGCCGTGCACGACGGCAAAGTCTACGTCAATCCATCCTCCGACCCAGGGGAAGAGTTGATCATCAGCCCCGGGGAGCACGTGGAAGTCCGCGTCAACGGTCATGTGCTGGACGGCCCTCTCGCAGTGGGAGCCGAAGACGTCGTTGAAGTGCGAGCCGTAGACACGTTGCCCGCGACGGAGATTCACGTGCAAATCTCGGACGACGAATACACCGCCTCCGTTTCCGTCGCCGCGCGACCGGGCGTGCGCTACCGAGTCGCCGACTCCCCGCCCGGAAAATCTATTACCGTGCGGGCCGAACCCGGCGAAACGCTGCCCCCGCGGCCGCCCAGCCTGGAGGAACTGGAGGCGGCGCTGTCGCGCGCGGGCGTCGTCTACGGGGTCTCCCGGGAGGCGCTGCAAGCCGTCATTGATGCGGTGGCGGAAGACCCCGCCGCGGGCGAGGACCCGCGGCCGGTGGCCTTCGGCGTGCCCGCCGAGCCGACGGTGGACGAGCGCATCGAACTGTCCTTCGACCCGGCGCCGCGGGTGCGCGTCGAAGTGGACACCGACCAGGCCGATCTGCTCGGGCTCTACAAGCTGACCTCCGTGGCTCCGGGCGACGTGCTGGCCGTCGTCCATCCGGGCGTCAAAGGCAAGCCCGGGCGTACCGTGAAGGGCAGAGAAGTGCCGGTGACGGAGCCCCGGTCGGTTCAGCTCAAGGTGGGCGCCGGCGCGGAGTGGCAGGAAGACAAGAAGACCGTGGTGGCCCAGCGCGGCGGCCGGCCCACGTTCCTCCGCAACACCATCGCCGTCCATCCCCAGCACACCGTGGCGGGAGACGTAGACCCGTCCACGGGGCACGTGGAGTTCGACGGCGACGTGGTCGTCTCCGGCAACGTCAACGACTCCATGCGGGTGGTTTCCCGGGGTACGGTCTCCGTCGGTGGCGGCGTGACCGACGGATTCGTGGAAGCGCTGGAAGGCGTGGCCGTCGGCCGCGGCATCGTCCGCTCGACGGTGGTCGCCGGCGCCCGCTACTCCCGCCTGTTCCAGCTGATGGGCTACTTCCAGCCGTTGAACGAAGATCTTCCCGCCCTGGTCGAGGCGGCGACGCAACTGCAGTCCAACCCCCAAACGGCGCCCGCGGAGCTGCGAAGCTCCGGCATCGGCGGCCTGGTCCGCTGGCTGTTGGACGACAAGTTTTCCGACGTGGCCAAGCGGGTCGATGAACTTTACTGGATAGTCCACGGGGACGACTCGCGCTGGCTCAGCAAAGACCAGCTGGACACGGACCTCTTGCAGCTCGTCAACGGCCTGCACGGTTTGTTGGCCGGGCTCAGCCCGCTTTCCATCAAGAGCCTGGACCAGATCACGGAACTGCAGCGCCAGCTGGCCAACGTCATCCGGGAGTTCGACGACCAGCCCAAGGAATTGTTTGACGTCTCCGCGGGCTTCGTCCACAATTCCGACGTGCTGGCCGCCGGCCGCATCATCGTCCACAGCGGCGGCTGCGCCTACTCCCGCCTCTGGTCCGGTACCGGCGTGAAAATCGAGTCGGGCGTGTTTCGCGGCTCCACCCTGACCGTCCACGCGGGCAACGTCGTCATCAAGGAAGTGGGCAGCCGCGCCGCGTCGCCGACGCGGATCGAAATCGTCACCGAAGGCGCGTTCCGGGCCGGTTTCGTCCACGCGGGGGTCGTGGTGGCCATCGGCAACCGCAGCCACACGTTTCGCAATGAAGCGGTGGACGTGCGCGTGCGCCTGGTGGACGGCGAGCTGCGAGTTCAGGGCTCTTAATGCAACGGCGGCCACACGGCGGCCGCATCACGCCAGGCTGGCCAAAATATCGTCGAGGCGACCCTCCGCCACGGCCATCCGCTGGTCGGCGCAGCCGTAGTACACGAGGATGCGGCCGTCGGGCGTGTCGACGGCGCCGCACGTGAAGACGACGTTGCCGTAAAACCCGTCGGTTTCGTAAGGCTCGACGGGTGACAGCAGCGGCTCGGGCGAACGGGCCAACACCTTCCCCGGGTCCTCCAGGTCCAGCAAGACGGCGCCCAAGTGATACACGCCATCGTCATCGACGCCGTGGTAAATCTCCAGCCAGCCCCGCTCCGTCCGTATCGGAGGGGCGCCCGCGCCGATGCGGACCGAGTCCCACATCCCCGGCCGCAGGCCGACGACGGGACGATGCCCGCCCCAGTGCAGGCCGTCCGGAGACCGGGACAGCCAAATCATCTTGTCGCCCAAGCCCCCCGTCCCGGGCCGATGCAGCGCCATCCACCCGTTCGCGTCCGGGTCCGGGAACAACACGCTGTTCTTGTTTTCCGGATGGAAAATGACGCCTTGCCGCTCAAACTCCACGAAGTCACCGGTCGTCGCCAGCGCGGTGACGATGCCCCAACTGGACACGGCCACGTACGTCACCGCATAGCTCCCATTCATCGGGGTGATGCGGGGATCTTCCAGCCCGTACGCCTCGTACGGCGTGCTCGGAAACAACGCCGGCGCCGGGTCGACGGCAAAGCGGTACCCGTCCTTGCTCCGGGCTGTCCGCAGATGAGACACGGAAGTCAAGTGGTCGCGGTTTTTGTAGCGCACCCCTCTCGGGTCCGACGCGTCTAGATCGGGATCTTCCAACGACCAAGACAGCTCGCCCGCCCGGGCGGGCTCAACGGTGGTGTCCAGCAGAGGAATGCGAATGCGCCCCGGCTCGTCTTGCACGGGCCGTTCCGCCACCCGGAGCAGCAGTACG
>Ga0079224_100017872_pt1 | contig 10009 bp, 10 predicted proteins | sample Stecom2015_FD_80414 | JGI IMG/M metagenome (GOLD analysis project Ga0079224, IMG submission 80414) | Agricultural soil microbial communities from Utah to study Nitrogen management - Steer compost 2015 | ecosystem: Environmental > Terrestrial > Soil > Agricultural land | place: USA: Utah... | reverse complement strand
TGAATATTTTTACGATTCTCGGTATGATCATGTTGATCGGTTTGGTGTGTAAAAATGCGATTCTATTGGTGGATTTTACCAACCACAGGAAAGAGATGGGAGAATCTACCTATAACGCTTTGATTCAAGCTAACCATGCCCGATTGCGTCCGATTTTGATGACGACCATAGCGATGGTTTGCGGTATGATTCCGATTGCGATTGCGACCGGAGCTGCCGCCGAAATGAACAACGGTTTGGCGTGGGTAATCATCGGTGGTTTGATTTCATCCTTGTTTTTGACTTTGATTATCGTTCCGGTGGTGTATTCGATATTTGATGGGATCATCAGACGATTTACCAAAAAAGAAAAAACCGATTATTCAGCAGAAATGGTAGCTGATTATGAAGCCAGAGAACTGAGTGATGACGGATATACGCCTGTTCATTAAGTTGAAATAGTAATGTTTTCATAGTTTTAAGTTGATTGAGTCGGGTAGTCTTTTCTAAGGTTACCCGATTTTTTATATTTTTAATTCAAATTATATTGATATGAAATCAATTTATTTTTTGTTTTTGATTTTTTCATTTAGAGTTTTAATAGCTCAAGAATCAGAGCAAGTGGCTTTAAATTTTTATGCAAAAGAATTTAAAGATGATAATAAAGGAAAGAGAATACGATATGATGGAAAAATTACTCAATTAGAAAATAGATACGCAAATTCAACTGTTTTAGGTTTTTATGATTGCAAATCGAATGTTGAGCATTATAAAAAAATCGAGACTGATGCTTTTGATGTTTGGGAAAAGGTTTATGAGGATTTAGAGTCAACTCATTTGGAATTTGAAGCATTTGAAGGAAATTTAACGGTTCCAAAAGGATTGGTTTATAGAAAAAATTTGAGAGATTCAAGTGTCTACAGAAAATTTGTTGATTATTATCTTCATAAAGTTTGGTATTGGGTTTTTCCTGAAAAGTATAACGTAATAGTTTATCCTGCTGTAAAATACAAGGATTTTTCATTTGTCGAAATTCATATAGACAAAAAGGATGGGGAATACGGAAGAATATTTTATGTAAAACTCAATGAAAATTCAGAAGTATTAGATAGTTGTGAATCAGCATGGATTCAATGAGAGTTTCAATTCATCCTCAAAAATTTACAATTCATCCCAAAGATTTTTGATACATTTAATTCTTGAGCGAATTTTGTCCAAGAATCTTAAAAACTTTAAATCATGTATCGAATTATCTTAATTATCAGTTTTATTATCGTAGGAATGCTTGCGAAAGCTCAATCCAAATACGAAACAGAAATGACCAAAGCCTTTACTGCTTTTGGCGCAGCTCAGTCAGCAGATGACATGGAAAAAGCAGCCCAACATTTCGACCGAATTGCAAAAGTGGAAAGCGAAAATTGGTTACCGCTTTATTATGCCGCTTTTGTGCGTTCTGTCAATGCTTTCAGTTTGGATAAAAATGCCGCCATCAAACAAGTGGATAATCTGGAAGGAATTTATTCCGGTTTGGAGGAAATGAAAGATGTGGATCAATCAGAATTGTTGACACTTCGCGGACTTTATAGAACCGTAAAAGTTGCAAAAGACCCGGAAACTTATGCGATGTCGCTTTCCGGAGCCATCATCAAAGATTATGAAGATGCCTTAAAAATCAATCCAAACAATGGTCGCGCGATGTACCTGATGGCGCAATACAACATGGGCGGAGCCGAATTCTGGGGCAAAGATCCAAAAGAATATTGTCCAGCCATCGAAAAAGCCAAAACCCTTCTGGTAGCGGAATCCGATGAAACTTTTGCGCCGCATTGGGGTGAACAACAAGTCGATGAAATATTGAACAGCACTTGTAAAAAATAATTTAGAAAGAAGACTTCAAATCTCTATAAAATCCAAATGAAAAAAACGGGTCTGCATATCAAATATTTAATTTTAATCATCATAGGCATCACGATGATGTTTCTGGCCATGCATGTCGTTGAAAAAAGTGAATTGCCTGACTGGAACAGCATTTGGCGGACTTTGGGCTGGACGAGTTTTTATGCCATTCCCTTGTATTTGGTCAATAGTTTCATCTATGTTTTGATTGAAAAAAGCATTTCCGGAAATACCTGGAAAAATTATGTAAGCCGTTTTTTGGCAGGGATTTTATTGAGCTGTATCATCAGTATTTTAATCGGAGGAATTCTTTTTATTTTAAATCTGATGATAGAAGGACAGACCTATCAGGAATCAATAGATTGGTTATTTTCCAAGCAATCTGTAAGCAGCATTCAACAAATGCTTTGGATTTCCGGGACCATCGCCTGTATTCTTTATTCGATCAACTTCATCCTGAAATATCAGGCCAATCAGATCAAGGAACAAAAACTGAAAGTCGTTAAAATTTCAACGGAACATGAATCTTTGAAATCCCAAATCGGCCCTCATTTTCTGTTCAATTCTTTAAATGTTTTAAATGGATTGATTGATGAAAATCCCGACAAAGCACAGGAATTTGTAAGCGAATTATCATCGGTTTACCGATACGTTCTGGAGCAAAAGGATAAATCATTGGTTTCGCTCCGGGAAGAAATCGAATTCAGCAAAACCTATATGAATCTGGTGCAGAAAAGATTTGAAGACGGACTGGAATTTGAAATCGAAGAAAACGTTCCGGAGGATTTGGAAATCGTTCCTTTGTCGCTTCAGATTTTATTGGAAAACTGCATCAAACATAACCGAATTTCTTCGGTCGAACCCTTAAAGGTAAAGGTTTATTTAGAAGAGGGTAAATTAGTCATTCACAATAATTTACAAATTAAAAATCAATTAAAGGAAAGTACGGGAAAAGGTTTGCAAAATATCATCAACCGCTACAAATCATTTACCCGAAAAGAAGTTGAAATCAATCAAACAGCAACCGATTTCACCGTCAAACTTCCTTTGTTAACTGAAAAAAATATCGTCATGGAAATCAATCAGAAATATACAGAAGAAGAATACAAAGCCGCCAAAAAACGAGTGGAGGATTTGCAAGGATTTTATTGGAATTTAGCGAGTTATTTCATTATTAATTTGTTTTTCACTTTTCTGGATCTACGGGATGGAGACTACGATTGGGCGTTTTGGCCTTTATTGGGATGGGGCATAGGGATAGGATTTCATGCCATCGAGACTTTTGGATTTTTCAATTCGAATAATTGGAAAGACCAGATGATAAAAAAAGAGTTGGACAGACGCCAACGCGAACTGGACGATTTTCATTCTAAATTTAATTCGTAGTACCATGAAAAATAAAAAATATACGGTCGAGGACTATCAATCAGCGGAGGAATCTGTTCAGAACATCCATAATTTCTATCTGATCGTTTTTGTCTATGTCGTGATGATGATTTTTCTTCATTGGATGGATCTGAAAGACGGGAGTTATGATTGGGCTTATTGGGTTGCCATTGGGTTTACAGGGAGTTTAATTTGGTTTGCGATCGATATGTTGCCATTTCGATTAAAAGAAAAACTCATTCAAAAGGAATTAAAAAAAAATAAAAAGAGAAGAGATGAATCCGCATGAAAATTATTCGACTGAAGAATACAAAAACGCCAAAAAGGTAGTGAACGAAAAACTGGGTTTTTATACCCATTTAACGGTTTATTTGATCGTCAACCTGTTTTTTCTCATCCTGAATTTAAAACAGGGTGGTTTTATTTGGGCGATTTATCCGGCTGCCGGATGGGGAATAGGATTGCTTTTTCATGGTTTGAGCGTGTTTAGTTTTTTTAATAGTCAAAGTTGGAAGCAAAAACAAATCTATAAAGAGATCGAAAAACAACGCAAATTAAATCAACGGAAATGAAAACCATCATCATAGAGGACGAAAAACCGGCGGCGAGGTATTTGGTGAAACTCCTTCAGGAAGAAGGGATAGAGCCACTCGCCATGCTGAACAGCGTAAAGGAATCCATCAGTTGGTTTGAACAAAATGAGGAGCCGGATTTGATTTTTTTGGATATCCAATTAGGCGATGGTATCAGTTTCGAAATTTTTGAAAAAGTCCAACCCAAAAGTTCCATTATTTTCACGACTGCCTATGACGAATATGCCTTAAAAGCCTTTAAATTTAACAGCATCGATTATTTGCTGAAACCTATCAATAAAACGGATTTGCGGAAAGCAATTTCTAAATTTAAAGAACGAAATCAACCCGTGGTTTGGGATGCTTTTCAGTTACAGTCTCTATTGGCCAATAATTTTGAAAACCGCTACAGAGAACGATTTCTGATAAAAGTAGGCAGCAATCTGAAAACCCTGAATGTGGAAAATATCAGTTGTTTTTATGCCAAAAATAAAGGAACTTATCTTTTTCACGAAAACCGCGAATATCCGATTGAACAAACCCTTGGTGATTTGGAATCCCAATTAAATCCCAAAGACTTTTTTCGTATCAGCCGAAATGCCATTGTGAATTTAAAATACATCGAAAACATTACCACACATTCCGGAAGCCGTTATCAGCTCTACATCAAAGGAGTGGAAGAGGAAATAATTGTTTCCCGTGAACGGGTAAATGATTTTAAAATCTGGCTGGAGAAGTAGAGTGGGAGAGTGGGAGAGTGGTTGAATGATTGAATGATTGAATGATTGAATGATTGAATGATTGAATGATTGAATGATTGAATAGAAGGGTTTAATTAAACTTCATAAATAGCTATAGGGATCGTAAATCAAACCTCGTACTTCGTATATCGTAAATCGTCTATTAAACCTATATTTTCCGTATATCAATTATTTCGACTTTTCCGCCACGGTCTTTTACTTGTTTGACCATGTCTTCCGTTCCGCCGGGTCCGTCCGATTTTTGTTTATCCCAAAGCGCAAGCAACGTCATATTGGAAATGCCGTTGGCCAATGAAAAATACAATTCCCAAAGGTTGTTGCGTTGCCAAATATTATAATCCTTCTTTTTACTCAACCAATTGGGCAATTCCAGTGAATCAGATAAAACAGGATGAATGAGTTCTCCGTACAAATCATCAAAACGTTCGATCCAATTATTGCCGGCAAAAGCCACCGACTTTATTTTAAACAGGGGAGCCGGAACCGCCAGAAACATCCTGGATTCTATTCCTAATTCTTGACATTGTTCATGGAAAATGATGTCACCGCCACAAGCGCCTCCGGTTATTCCAATCAGTTTTTTATTTTCGCCTAAATTCTTTTGAACGGCCAATATTTTTTCCCGGATTGCCTGGGTGACAGTTTTCTCTTTTCCCGTAGGAAATCTTGGTTTTTCCCGGTCTTTTTTGTCAATCATGTGTCCGGTAAAAAGCAGATAATATTCGGTTATTTTCTCTTTTTTTATTAGCCTTTCTACCGATTCCAATGCTGCCATTGTATTCTCAGGCAGGATTTCCAGTTTTTGAAATAATTGCAATTGCCTCATGACAGATTCCTGCGTGAGCTCGTCCGCATCTGAAAGTGCATGGGTATATTTCGTGGAGATTCTGCCCGTACTTTTGGCGGTCAGATGAAGAAATTCGGCTTCAGCCAATTGCAACCACACATCTTTTTGACCGATGGATTTGGTTTGTGCACGAGCCGATTCGATGGAAAATTGTAGAGCTCCCAATAATTTTTCTTTCTCTTTTTTAAATTTTGCCAATTCTCGTTCAGCTTCATCCTTTTCATCATATAAATCCTCCCATGCTTCCGGATATCTTTCAGCTAGTTCCAAAATGATAAACAGCAGTGCAACCGCATTATAACCCGAATAATAATGATTCAGATTTTGCATAAACCCTTTGCGGTAATTTTCATAGGCATTCATCAGATGTACAGATTTTAAGGCTTTCGTCTGCCGGGCTTTTCCTTTCAGGTTTTTCCAGTCAAAAAACCATCGGGATTTATGGTTTCGGGCGATTAAGGTATAAGCTTCGGCGCGTTGTCGGTTATCTACTTGTTTGTCTTTGATGATGATTTCGGCTGAAATATCGGATCGGGTCAAAAGTGATTTGGCTTCATTGGGATTTGAATCAAATTTTTTTTGTGCCAAACGTTGATAAATCGTCGACAATCGGTCATGTGCGTACAAATCCTTTTTGTTTTTTCTACTCGAAATGATTTTCTGCATAATTTCTTTGGCTGAATGGTATTTTTTTAACCGAAATAATTCTTCACCCACCAATCGCCAAGCGGAAATTCGCCATTGGAAATTTTCCACTTCATGCGCCAAAAGGGAAAGTTTCCCTACAAATTTACTTTCGGCAGCAATCCGGACTTCATCGACATAATCCTGCGGAAGTGCGATATAGGATTCAGGTTCTTGGGGATTTAGATGAGGAAGGACGTTGAACACCGGACTATCGATCCGATTTTCTTGGAGCGATTCGGAAATGCTGAGCACCAATTCTTCGATTTTCGTTTCCGGATTGACACGATCGTAAGTCAAATAACGATACCCCATGATATCAAAGGGCGTTTCATCAAATCCCGGAGATTTGAGCAAAATGGTATGTTTGTCCCGCAAAGCATGGCGGATTCCCAATTCGTAGAAAACATTGGGATTATAAATCGTGATATCTGCTATGACGATGTCTGCCATGAGCAATTCAGAAAACATATCTTCGCGTATGTCGCCGGCCGTAAATATTTTGCCTGTGGTTCCGCCCGAAAGCCCTAATTTTTTCAAAGCCGGCTTTATGAGTTCTTTTTCGACCCGGTCAAAATCAAAATACAGGGTGGTCACTTTGCCGTCTTTTTCTTTTTTTAATACAGGTCTTTTGTTTCCGAAAGGTCTTACGATAAATACAGAACTCATAGGGGAATTTATTTTAAAAAGTATTTGAAATGGTCATTTACCCGGACTTGCTGTTCTCCGATTCTTTTTCCGACTTCACGTAATTTGGAAATGTATTTGGTCGAATCCATTTTGCGTACATGATCTGATTTGATGTGGGATAATCCCATTTCGTTTAAAGATTCCTGACTCAAATCGGCATTGTAACGGATATAAGAGAAATGTCTTCCGGCATCATTGTCCAGACTTTCCAAAGTTCCGTCTTCTTTCATCGGAATCATTTCATCCAATTCACGGTCAATTTTTGATCCGAAAATACATCGGCCTACTGTCCGGCAATTGATGTCCTGATCCACTTGCATGGCATACATGAGGTTATTTGGGATGTTTTTGGCGGTTTCCAAAAGATTGTCATAAGCTCTCGGCGTTACGGCCGATCCCGTTCCTACCGATACGATCATCAGCTTTTTCTCGCCCGTTTCCCATTCCAGTCCATAAGCTTTTTGGGTGGCCATGCGGTACATCAAAAACGCAGGATTGTTATAAGGCGTAACGCCACCATCTACAAAAATGAAGGTTTTTTTCGGATCGTCCGGATCCCATTGGAGGATTTCAGGCGGAAAAAAGGTGGGTGCTGCTGTACTGGCGCGAACCAATTTGTACAAAGGAATTTTTAAATTACAATCCTGTCGATTTAAAGCATTGTATTTGGCCCAAGGATTATTGGAAATCGGCCAGGGTGAATCTGTACTCAAATTCATGGTTACAATCAACAACAAGGATTTAAATCTTTCCGATTCCAAATTGATATCGCCGCCACCAAAGGTTTTTCTCAATTCTCTTTCCAACGGAGATTTGTTATAGGAATGCCAGAATTGATTCAAAATGAAAGCTTTGTCAAACATGGCTTTTCCTTTTTTCTTGTAAAAGTCCAATAAAGTTTCGACTTTCATTCCCAACGACAAACCGGCCGCAATGATGGCGCCGGTACTGGTTCCGCCGATGTAATCAAAATAATCTCCCAAACAGAAATCTTCCTCTTTTTTTAAGGCTTTCCGCAATTGGGTTTCGATTTCCAACAGGATTTCCAAAGTCAATACACCCCGTATGCCGCCTCCGTCCAAAGCTAATATTTTACGGGGTTCACCATTGGGCAGAAAGCGTTCGTTATTGGGTGTGGTATATTTTCTCATGTTAAATCCTTTTGTTTATTTTTCTATCATTCCGCCATCTACCAAATCGACATAAATCCGCTGGAAAACTTCCTGTAGACTGTCCTGAAAATTGATGTTGACCAAACCGTTTAAATCGGAGGGAAGTTCGGTATTTCTTTGTTTTAAAATCCGGACTTTGTTCCGCCCAAACCTTCCGCAGAACCAACCGAGTTCAAACAAAACATTGGGACGGCCTTGAAAATATTGTTTTCCGTTATTTTCCACGGCATCGTCCGGCGTTACGATTACAAAAGCAAAGGCGCATTCTTTTGCATAATGTTCAAATTTTTCGATGATCGTATTTCCGTTGTCCGATTTTTGGGTCAAAATGATGGGGTCCAAATGAAAAGTATCGCGAAGCATGGTTTCTAATTCGGTTAAAACCAAATGGTTATGACCATGCACGATGAACACCTTTTTGTCATAAGGTTGCATGAACTGGATTTTTTTGCGTTTTTCTTCCAATCGTTCTGCTTTGATTTCCAATTGGCGCGCAAACAAATTGATTTTTTTGGTAAAAAGCATTCCCAGATTCATATAATCCTGCTCAAATTGAACCGAATTTACTTTTTTAAATCCTTCTGCGATCTTTAAATAAACTTTATGTTCGTCCACAAATTTATTTTCTGATTTGGCTATTTCGGTTTCAATGAGGATTTTATTTCCTTCCAGTACCAAATCGAAATAATAAAAATAATTCTGCAAAATCGGTAACATATAGCTGAAATGAGGATTTGTTTTGAAGCTGGGATGAAGCGATTTAAATGCTTCCAAAGCTTTGTCACAGATCTCTTCTGCTTGCTGTAAACTTTCCAATGCTTTTTGAAATCTTTCTTCGTTAAAAAAGTTCAGGGATCTTACAAAATTGACCGTTACGTCAATCTGTTTAAACATGATTTTATAAGGAAGGGATTCGTTGGGCGTCAAATTGGCTTCGATGTATCGGATCGCATTTGTGGCGTTGAGCAACGATTGTTCGGCCAGGTAAACATCCATCGTCGTTAAAGTCTGGATGCTTTGGTTATAATCCCAATTCAATTGCTGGACGGCTTGATTCATGGGATTTTGTGCATTGTTTGGATTCCAATTCTGGTTTTGATTCCAGTTTTGTCCTTGGTTTTGGAGGAAATCTTTGGATTTGTTTACAAAGGAGTTAAATAAGTCGTTGAATTCCATGGTAGTAGATTTTAGGTTAAATATAATCATTTTCAAATTCAGGAATTCCCAAATATTGCGTTGATTGTAAATGTCAATATTTGGTACTTGTGAAAAGAAAAACCCTGAAAGAATTCAGGGTTAAATGGATTTTATTTTTTGTATTTGTCGTGCAAACCGACGCCTTCTAAAATCATCGGTTTGATTTTTTCCAACCGGGAAATTTTGGTTTTTTCCTGTTTGGCTTCTTCGATATACAGATTGTATTCTTTTTGTTTTCCGGGTGTTAATTTTTCAAATTTCTCTTTAAACTGAAAGTCATCATCCAATGCTTTTTTTAAGATTTCGGGAATGGAAACGGCGGTGAATTTTTCCGCTTTCATTTCTTTTCCGGCTTTGGCATTTTTGATGGATTCCGAAAGATATTCGTTTATTTTTTTCTCATCAATTTCGGCCATTGAAGTGAAACGCCATTGGCGAAGCGCTTTTGTTTTACCTTCTGTGCCGGAAGTCAAGACCTGATAAGGATCCTTTAGAAATACTCCATTGTAAAACCAAAGTGCAAAATGATTTTTAAAGCCACTAAAAGCCACAATGTTTTTTCCGTTTAAGGTATAAACAGGAGCGCCCCATTTGATGGTTACTTCCAATTCTGTTTTATCCAGAATTTCGGTGAGCCGATTGAGTTCTTCGCTCCAGCGATTGATTTTGTCCATTCTTAGTTCTTTGGAAAATTGGGATCTTGTTTGATTTCAAGTATTTGCAGCGTATGTCTCATGGTATGGCCGGGGATATACAACATGAATTGGTATCCGTCTACTTTTCCGCCCGGTGAATCCGCAACATGATTTCTCAAATCTTCCATGG
>Ga0079224_100017871_pt1 | contig 10009 bp, 5 predicted proteins | sample Stecom2015_FD_80414 | JGI IMG/M metagenome (GOLD analysis project Ga0079224, IMG submission 80414) | Agricultural soil microbial communities from Utah to study Nitrogen management - Steer compost 2015 | ecosystem: Environmental > Terrestrial > Soil > Agricultural land | place: USA: Utah... | reverse complement strand
GGCGGGGCGTCGTGTGTGAAGCAGGCGAAGCTACGGGCACTGTGGGCGGACGGCATGAGGGCACGGTAATTTGCCCTTGGCATGCCGGGCAGCGCGGCACAGTTTGCGCGCGCGCCGGGAGCTCCCGTGCCCGCCTCCCCCGATTCCGCCGTCTCCCGAACCGCCCACCCCTTTGGTACGCTCGCGCCTTTCCCGGTCTTCGTGTGTTCTTGTCCTCCTGGCGCTGGCGGGGGTGCTGGCCACGACACCCGGCGCCCGCGCCCAGCGCGCCGCCGTGCGCGGGTTCGTCACCGACGACGCGAGCGGGCAGCCCATCCCGGGCGCCAACGTCGCGCTCGAGGAGGTCGGCGACGACGGCGAGGTGCGGGGGGCGGCCACCGACCTCGACGGCCTCTACACGGTGTCGGGGCTGGCGCCGGGGCGGTACCGCTTCCGCGTCACCTTCGTCGGCTTCGAGCCCTACGCCGACACGCTCGACCTCGAGCCCGGCATCCTGCAGGTCGACGTCCGCCTCCGCGAGGCCGTCTCCGTGCTCGACGAGGCGCGCGTCGAGAGCGAGCGGACCTCCGGCGCCGCCAACGTCACGGCGGGGCTCCAGCGGATCCGCCCGGAGGAGGTCCGCCTCGTCCCCTCGCCCGACGTCTCGGGCGACCTCGTGAGCTACCTCACCACGCTCCCCGGCGTCGTGACGTCGGGCGACCGCGGCGGCCAGCTCTTCATCCGCGGCGGCGAGCCGACCCAGAACCTCGTCCTCCTCGACGGGATGCCGGTCTACCAGCCGTTCCACTCCCTCGGCTTCTACTCCGCCTTCCCCGCCGACGTCCTCGCCTCGGCCGACGTCTACGCCGGCGGCTACAACGCCCGCTTCGGCGGCCAGCTCTCCTCCGTCATCGACGTGACGGCGCGGAACGGGAACAAGCGGCGGATCGAGGCGAGCGCGAGCGTGGCCCCCTTCGTCAGCGGGATCACGGCCGAGGGCCCGCTCGTCCGCGACCGGCTCTCGTTCCTCGTCACCGGCCGCCGCTCCGTCATCGAGCAGGGCGCCGAGTACCTCACCGACGCCGCGCTCCCGTTCGACTTCGGCGACGTGTTCGGGAAGCTCCACTACGCGCCGAGCCCCACGAGCCAGCTCTCGCTCACCGGCCTCTACACCTACGACACCAGCACCATCGGCTCCCCCGGCGCCCCGCGGCCGGACGAGGTCCACTACGAGAACGCCGGCATCGGCTTCCGCTACGTCCTGCTCCCGGCCGTGGCCCCGCTCCTCGGCGAGGTCCTCCTCTCGTACTCCCTCCTCGACACCACGCTCGGCCCGAGCGCCGACGTCGTCGAGCCGGCCGACGACCTCACACGCTCCTCCCACCTCTCCCGCTTCAACGCCGAGTTCAACCTCACCTACTTCCTCCGCCGCATCGACTTCCGGTTCGGCGCCGCCGTGCGGACGATCTACACCGAGAGCGAGCTCGGCGGGCTGTTCCAGAACGTCGCCACCGCGCGCACGAACGCCACCGAGTTCGCCCTCTACGCCGAGCCGGAGCTGAAGCTCGGCGTGCTCCGCCTCACGCCCGGCGCCCGCCTGACCATCTCGCCCAGCCTCGGGCAGCAGTTCATCGAGCCCCGGTTCCGCGCCGTCCTCGAGGCGGGGCCGCACCGGCTCAGCGCGGCGGCCGGGCTCTACAACCAGCCCATCATCGGGATCAGCGACCGCCGCGACGCCACGAGCATCTTCACCGTCTGGGCGACGGCGCCCGTCCAGGACATCCCCCGCGCGTTCCACGTCCTCGGGGGGTACCGCCTCGAGGTCTCGCGCGCGTTCGACGTCGCCGCCGAGGCGTTCTACAAGCGGCTCGAGAACCTCTCCATCGCGGAGTGGACGGCGTTCCCGCGCCTGACGACGGCGCTCCAGCCGGCCGAGGGCGAGGCCTACGGGGCCGACCTCCGCGCCGAGCTCCGCCTCGGCGGCTTCCACCTCAGCGCGGACTACGGGCTCTCCTTCGTCGAGTACGTCGCCGAGAGCGAGCGGTACCGGCTGTGGTACGGGAGCGCCGCGATCCCCTTCCGGCCGCCCCACGACCGCCGCCACCAGGCCAACGTCCTCCTGCGGGTGCCCCTCTACGGGTTCGACCTCTCGGCCCGCTGGCAGCTCGGCAGCGGGCTCCCCTACAGCCGCGCGCTCGGGTTCGACACCTACATCCACCCCTCCGGCATCCCCGACGTCTTCGGCGAGGCCGGCGTGCCCCGCGTGATCTACGAGCGGCCCTACAACGGGCTCCTCCCGGACTACCACCGCCTCGACCTCTCCGTCGAGCGGACGTTCCGCCTCGGCCCGGCCACCCTCACCGGCCTCGTCGGCGTCATGAACGCCTACGACCGCAGCAACCTCTTCGCCTACGACATCTTCACGCTCGAGCGCGTGGACCAGCTCCCGATCATCCCCATCTTCGGGCTCAAGCTGGCGACGAACTGACGTCCCCCGACCCCCAACACCTTGCCTCACCGCATGCGCCGCCGCGCGCTCGCCCCCCTCGCGCTCGCCGCCCTCGCCCTCCTCGCCGGGTGCGACGACGAGGTGCCCGTCCCCGAAGACATCGCCGCCTACTTCACGCTCTGGGGCGCCCTCGACCCCACGACCGACCAGCAGGCCATCCGCGTCGTCCCCATCGTCCCCGTCTCGTCCGAGGGCGGCCCCGGCGCGAGCCCGGACGTCGAGGCCACCGTCACCTCCACCGACCTCCAGACGGGGGAGACCGTGACCTGGCGCGACTCCGTCGTGACGTTCTCGAACGGCACCACGGGGCACGTGTTCGTCGCCGGCTTCCGGCCCGCCTACGACCGCTTCTACCGGGTCGAGGTCGTGCGCGACGACGGCGCCACGACGACGGCGACGCTGCAGACGCCGCCGTCCGTCCAGCCGGCCCGGCAGCCCACCCAGTACCCCCTCGGCGACGTGCTCATGGCGGTGTACTGGCCCGGTGCGCCCCAGCTCAACGACATCGAGGTCGTCTACACCCTCGAGGACGGCGACTGCGAGGTGTTCGACTACGTGGTCCCGTTCGCGGGCGACGCGGAGCCGTTCGAGTTCGGGTGGGTGACGACGATCCACCTCCCGGCCGAGTCGCAGCGCGTCCTCGGGCTGCTGGGGAACCGGCCGCACGCCGTGCGCCGCATGGAGGTGCGCGCCGAGGTGGCGAGCGAGGACTGGCGCCCGCCGGGGGGCGTCTTCGACCCGGAGGTGCTGGTGGAGCCCGGCACGTTCACGAACGTCGAGCGCGGGTTCGGGCTCGTCGGCGGCGCGTACCCCGCCGAGCTCAGCTGGGAGCCGGAGTCCGTCGCGCTCCTGCGGACGGCCTTCGAGACGCCGGGGTTCGGGTCGTGCGCGCAGGGAGGCTCCGGCTCGGCCGGGCGCTGAGCCCGCCCGGCGCGCGTCTCAGCCGCGTGCGCGGGGGCTTTTAGCGGGGCGAGCCGTCGCACGGGCGGCGCGTTTCGGGTGGTGCATCCGGGGTGGCCGGTGGGCGGCAACCCCTTTGCGGAGGGGGGGGCGACCCGCCTCGCAGCCGCCCATGCCACTCCCCCCCGGAGCGCCCGAAACGCGCCACCCCCTCGACCCCTCGACGACCGCCCCCACGACCGGCTCGTACGACGCCCTCCCCGACGGGGCCGTCTACGACGCCGTCTACGAGGACCTCGACGAGCCCGGCGCGCCCCCGCTCGCCTGGCAGGCCGTCCCGGTCGACGAGATCGAGGACCCCTTCGCCGAGGCGCCCGTCGCCGCGCCCGTCGCCGCGCCCGTCGCCGCGTCCGAGGGATACGCCGACCCCTACGCCGCGCCCGGCGCCGCCGGCGACGGCTACGCCGACCCCGCCGGCTTCGACCCTACCGGCCTTGACCCTGTCGGCTTCGACCCCGGCGCCGGCTTCAAGATCGGGTTCGACGAGGGGCCGGTGACGGCCATCGCGCCGGCCCGCGCCGTCCGCCTCCTCCCGGCCCCGGCGCCCGGCGAGGCGCCGCCGCCCCCGCCGCCGGAGCCCCCCCGCGTGCAGGCGCGCCGCGACTTCGGCGAGCGCGCCGAGGTGCTCTTCCGGCACCGCCGCCTCACCGCCGGCGTCTTCGGCGCGTGCGTGCTCGCCGCGCTGCTGTTCTCCGTCGTCTCGCCGAAGCGCTACGAGGCCTCCAGCATCCTCCTCATCAGCACGACGCAGCCGGCCGGCGCTCAGGAGGGCCTCGTCGGCGCGTTCGTGGACGTGCCGGGGATGGAGGCGCGGAAGGTGCTCAACCAGGCGCTCATCCTCCAGGAGGCCCCCGCCATCGCCGATCGCACCGCGCGCCGCCTCCTCGAAGCCGGCACCCCGCTCACGTTCGCCGACGCCCTCGGCGAGGCGCCGACGGTCGAGGACGTGGCGGCGTACCTCCGGCACGAGGCCGTCACGGTCGAGCCCGCCGGCGAGCAGGTGGACGCCATCCGCGTGACGGCCACGAGCGCCGACCCCGAGGAGGCCGCCCGCATCGCGCAGCTCTACACCGACGAGTACGCCGCGCTCACGCGCGAGACGAGCCGCGAGCGGATCACCGCCACGCGCGTCTTCCTCGAGGAACAAGTGGCCCGTCGCCAGGGCGAGCTCGACGAGCTCGAGCACCAGATCGCCGACTACGCCACGCGCGAGCGCGCCGTCGCCCTCGACGCGCAGACGCAGGGGGCCATCGGCCAGATCGCCGCCCTCCAGGCCGACCTCGACCGCGCCCGCATCGACGTCCGCATGCGCGAGGCGACGCTGGCCTCGCTCGAGCGCGAGGCGGCGGCGCTCCAGAGCCGGATGAGCACGCGGGCCGCCACCACCGCCGACGCCCAGCTCCGCGAGCTCGACGGCCAGATCACCGAGCTCGAGCGGGTCGTCGAGCAGATCTACCTCCGCAACCCCCAGTTCCGCGGCAACCCCGACGCGCACCCGGACCTCCGCGAGCTCGAGCGCCGGCTCGACCGCCTCCACGCCGAGAAGCGCCGGCTCGCCGGCGAGTTCGCCAGCGACGTCGCCGCCGCCGGCGGGGTCAACCCCGGCTCGACGGGCGACAACGGGGAGGGCTACGTGGCCGCGCTGCGCCGGCAGATCGCCGACCAGCAGGCCGCCCTCAGCGGCGCCCGCGCCGAGGCCGGCGCCCTCTCGGCCCGCCTCCGCGAGGCCAGCGGCGTGCTGACGACGATCCCCGAGCAGGCGCGCGAGCTGGCGCAGCTGGAGCGGAGCCGGGCGGCCACCGAGCAGCTCGTCCTCTACCTCACGCAGAAGCTGCAGGAGGCGCGCGTGGCCGAGGAGACCGAGTTCGGGCTGGCGCAGGTGGTCCGCGCGCCGCAGGTGCCGCGGCGGCCGTCGAGCCCGAACCTCCCGCTCAACCTCGCCCTCGGCGGCGTCTTCGGGGTGCTCCTCGGGCTGGGGGCCGCCGCCCTCCGCAGCCGCACCGACGCCCGCGTCCACACGCCGGCCGACCTCGAGGCGCACGGGTTCGCCGTCGTCGGGGCGGTGCCCGAGCTGGGCCGCGAGGCGGCGGGGCTGCCGATGGCGGTCGAGGGCCACGAGGTGCCGCCGGCGCTCGTCGCGCTGACGCGGCCGTTCTCGCCGGCGGCCGAGGCGTTCCGCCACCTCCACGCCGCGCTGCAGGGGAGCGCCGCGCCGCAGGTGCTCCTCGTGACCGGCCCCGAGGTCGGCTGCGGGAAGAGCCTCGTGGCGGCGAACCTCGCCGTGACGGCGGCGCAGGCGGGCCGGCGCGTGCTGCTGGTCGACGCCGACCTCCGGCGGCCGTCGGTCCACGCCTACCTCGGGCTCGGTGCCGCGCCCGCGCTCGGGGAGGGCGTCGAGGCCGAGAACCTCATCTACTGGAACACCGTCGTGCCGGGCCTCTTCGCGCTGACGGCGAAGACGCCGGCGACGGCGCCGGCCCAGCTGTGGGGGCCGGAGCAGGCCGCCCGCCTGCTGGCCGGCCTCCGCACCGCCTTCGACCTCGTCGTCATCGACGCGCCGCCCGGCCTCGTCGCGGCCGACGCCGCGCTGCTGGCCCCCCACGCCGACGCCGCCCTCCTCGTCGCCGCCGCCGACCGCACCGACGTCGACGCGCTCGACCAGGTGGCGCGCGAGCTCGCCGCCGCCGGGCTCGCCCAGATCGGCGCCGTGCTCAACCGGTTCGACCCCGAGAAGAGCGTCGCCTACCGCCGGACGTTCGGCTACCGCTACGCCACGCGCTACGCCGCCGACCGCGCCCCGGCCGCCCCGCCCACCGGCGGCGCCCGGGCGTCGGCCTAGCCCCTCGTATCCAACCCCTCCCGCCCCATGTCCGCCCCCTCGCTCCGAGCCCTCGCACTCCTGCTGGCCTTCGGCCTCGCCGGGCCGGCCGCCGCCCAGGACGCCTACCCCGCGCCGCCCGACCTCGACCCGTGCCTCGGCCGCCTCGGCCGCGCCGAGCTGACGCAGAACACCTCCAGCACCTACTTCCGCTTCTCGACGCCCGGCGAGGCGACGGTGCAGGTCCACGTCCAGGGCGCCGTGCAGCAGCCCGGCCTCTACGAGGTCGGCGTCGGGACCGACCTCGGGCGCGTGCTCGCGCTGGCCGGCGGCCCGCGCTACGACGTCCGCGACGCCGGGCGGAAGCGCCGCGTGGAGGTCCGCCTGTTCCGCCCGAACGCCGGGTTCGAGCCGATCTACGCGACGACGCTCCAGGACACCGCCACGAACCCGGGCGTCTACCCCGCCCTCTGCGAGGGCGACACCATGCTGATCGACGTCGTCGAGCGGCAGGGGTTCTCGTGGCAGACGGCCGCGACGATCGCCGGCGGGATCTCGGCCATCGCTCTCCTCTTCCAGGCGCTCACGAACTGAGCGGGCCGCCCGATGTCGCTCCCTCCGCCGGTGCGCTCCGGCCTCGTGCTGCTGGGCCGGGGGACGTGGACGGTCCTGGACCAGGGCCTCTTCGCCCTGGCCAACTTCGGCGTCAACGTGCTGCTGGCGCGGTGGCTGACGCCGGAGGGCTACGGCGCGTTCACCGTGGCCTACTTCATCTTCCTCCTCGTCGGGGCCGTCTACGGCGGGCTGTTCACCGAGCCGATGCTGGTGTACGGGGCGGGGCGGTTCCGGGAGCGGGTGCCGTCGTACCTCCGCGCGCTCCTCACCGGCCACGGGGTGTACGTCCTCGGTGCCGGGCTGCTGCTCGGGCTGACGGCGGCGGTGATCGGGCTGGCCGGCGCGCCGGCGCTGGCGGCGGAGCTCGGCACGCTCGCCGTAGCGCAGGCGGCGATCCTGTTCCTGTGGACGATGCGGCGGGCGTGCTACGTCGTCTTCCGCCCGCAGTGGGCGGCGGCCGGCGGGGCGGTCTACCTCGTGGTCGTCGTCGGCGGGGCGCTGGTGCTCGGGGCGGCGGGGTGGCTGACGGGGCCGCTCGCGTTCGCGCTCATGGGCGGGGCCGGGCTCCTCGTCGGGATAGGGCTGGCCGTACGGCTGGGGGTCTCGCTCGGCGGCCCGGGGCCGGCGCTGGCGCGGGAGGCCTTCGAGGTGCACCACGGCTACGGCCGGTGGGCCTCGATGACGGCCGTGCTGGAGTGGCTCCACGGGGCGCTTCCGTTCCTCATCCTCCCCCTCTTCAGCGGGCTGGCGGGGAGCGCGCTGCTGCGGGCGCTCTACAACCTCGCGATGCCGGCGCTCCAGGGGGTCCAGGCCCTCACCAACCTCGCCGTCCCGCTCTTCGTGCAGGCCCGTGAGGGGGGGCGTCTGAGGGGCGAGGCGCTGCGGCTCGGCGTGCTGCTCGTCGGCGGGTCCGCGCTCTACGGGCTCGTCCTCGGGCTGTTCGGGCAGCCGGTGATGGGGTGGCTCTACGGCGGGCAGTACGAGGCGACGCTGCTGATGCGCTGGCTGATGGCGGCGGTGCCCGTCGTGGCGGCGACGGGCGGGGTGCTGATGGCGGTGCTGCGGGCGCAGGAGCGTCCGAAGGCCGTGTTCGGCGCGCGCGTCGGGGCCGTCGGCGCGGCGGCCACCGGCGGCGCCGCGCTCGTCAGCGCCTTCGGCGTCCCCGGCGCCGTGGCGTCCGACCTCCTCGCGTACGGGACCGAGGCCGCGCTGATGGCCCGCGCCCTCCGCCGCGAGCCCGCGCCCTCCGCCGCTCCGTCCCCGCCCGGGCGCGTCGTGCCTACCCCCCCGGACGGCTTCGAGAGCGCGGCGCCCTCGGAGGGCCTTCGAGTCTTGTTGGTGGCGTACGCATGCGCGCCGGGGCGCGGCTCCGAGCCCGGCGTCGGCTGGGGCCTCGCCGAGGCGCTGGCCGCCCGGCCCGACGTCGCCCGCGTCGCCGTCCTCACCTACGAGGGGTTCCGCGGCTCCATCGAGCGGGAGGCCCCCGGCAGCGTCTCGGGGAAGCTCGCGTTCCACTACCACCGCCTTCCGGCGGAGCGCCCGCGGCACTGGCGGGACGGGGCGACGCGACGGGGGTTCGCCGAGCAGGCGCACTACCACCTCTGGCAGGCGTCGGCGTCGGTGGCCGTCCGGCGGCTCTGCGCCGAGGCCGCGGCGGCGGGCGCCCCCTTCGACGTCGTCCACCACGCGACGCTGGTGAAGTACTGGGCGCCGAGCGCGGCGTGCCTGGGGGCGCCGGCAGACGCGGCGGTGGTCTGGGGCCCGGTGGGGGGCGGGGAGTCGGCGCCACCGTCGTTCTCTCGGTCGTTCTCGTGGCGGGGGCGGTGGTACGAGCGGTGCCGTCGGTGGGCGCAGCGGGCGGCGCACGCGGACCCGCTGGTGCGGGCGACGGCCCGGCGCGCCGACCTCGCCCTCGCCACGACCGAGGAAACGGCCGAGCGGCTCGCCCAGCTCGGAGCCCGGCCGGTGGAGGTGGCCTGCGCCGTCGCCCTCGAGCCCCCGCTGATCGAGCGGCTCGGGGCGGTGGGCCCGCCGCCGGAGGGCCCCCTCCACCTCGTCAGCGTCGGGCGGATGGAGCACTGGAAGGGGTACCACCTCTCGGTGATGGCGTTCGCGCGCGCCGTGCGGGCGGCGGCCGATGCCGGGGACGGGACCCTCGATGGGGCCACGTACACCCTCTACGGCGACGGCCCCGAGCGCGAGCGCCTCGCCGCCCTCGCCCGTCGCCTCGGCCTCGCCGACCGCGTCACCCTCCCCGGCCCCATCGCACGCGAGCGGCTGCCCGCGGCGCTCGGGCGCGCCCACGCCCTCGTCCACCCCTCCCTCCACGACTCCGGCGGGTACGCCACGCTCGAGGCGGCGGCAGCCGGGCGCCCGGTGGTGTGCCTGTCGCTGGGGGGCCCGGCGCGGCAGGTGCTCGACGGGGTGACGGGGCGTGTCGTGGGGGCGCCGTCGGCGGAGGCGGCGGTGGCGGGGCTCGCCGAGGCCGTGCTCGCGCTGGCGCGGGACCGGGAGGGGGCACGCGCGATGGGCGCGGCCGGGCGGCGGCGCGTGCAGGGGCAGTACCAGTGGGCCCTCAAGGCCGAGCGCATGGTCGCGCACTACCGGCGCGTCCTGGGCCACGCCTCCGGGGACGGCCTCGGTACGACGGTTCCCGAGCTGGAGCTGGCCGTGCCGTCCGCCGCTGTCCTCCACATCCCCGGCGACCGATGAACCTCCGCTACGTTCCTCCCGTCTCGTCCCCGCCGGCCGCCTCGGGCTTCGGCGACCGCTACCTGCTGATGCTCGGCGGGGTGCTCCTCGGCTACGCCCTCGTCTCGCGGACGTTCGCCTATCTCGGCGTGCCGCCGCTGTTCGTCGGCGAGGTGGTGCTGGCGCTGGGGCTCGTGGCCCTCCTCGGCGTGACGTCGCTGCGGTGGATGGGGGGGCATCCGGCCTTATGGCTGCTCGGCGCGCTCCTCGCCCTCGTCGCGGCGCGGACGCTCCCGTACGTCGGGCGCTACGGCCTCGACGCCCCGCGCGACGCGATGCAGGCCGGCTACGGGCTGTTCGCGTTCGTGGTGGCGGGGCTCCTCGTGGCGCGGCCCGAGCGGCTCCCCGCGCTGCTCCGGCGCTACCGCGTCTTCGCC
>Ga0079224_100017869_pt1 | contig 10010 bp, 11 predicted proteins | sample Stecom2015_FD_80414 | JGI IMG/M metagenome (GOLD analysis project Ga0079224, IMG submission 80414) | Agricultural soil microbial communities from Utah to study Nitrogen management - Steer compost 2015 | ecosystem: Environmental > Terrestrial > Soil > Agricultural land | place: USA: Utah... | reverse complement strand
CTGCGGCGCATCTCGCGGCCGGCGGCGGCGGCGCCGTCGACGGGGTCGCCGAAGGTCCACGACGTGGAGCAGCAGGCGCTGATCGACGTGGCCGTGCCGCAGCCGTAGCGGCGCGAGTCGACGAAAAGGGGGAGGCCGTGCGCCTCCCCCTTTTCGTCTTCCCTGCGGGCGGCGGCGCGGGGCGGGCTTGATCCCCGCTCGGTCTCAGAGCGGGGATCACTTGACGCCGGAAGCGTTATCGATAACAATGTTGCCATGGTCACGCTCGTATGTGCGACCAGCACAACAAACACATTGGAGTGAGACATCGATGACGAATAATCCCTCACCACCTCCGGGACTCCTCTCCCGGCGGACACTCCTCTCAGGCGCCACGCTCGCAGCGGGGGCCGGGCTCTCGGGATGCGGGTCGCTGACCGACTCCCTGAGCGGCAAGACGCAGGTGCGGCAATGGAACCTCCTCGCCGGAGCCGACGGCGCCGTCATGACGCAGATGCACGACCAGTTCGCCGCCGAGCACCCCGACATCGAGCTCCAGGCCACCACCTTCGGCTGGGGCACGCCGTTCTACACCCGGCTCGTCATGGGCGCCTCGGGCGGCAACGCGGCCGACATCGCCACGATCCACGTCTCACGGCTCCAGAGCCTCTCACCGGACACGCTCCTCTCCCCGATCGAGATCGACGAGATCGTCGAGGCCGGACTCGACCCCGAGGACTTCCCGGCCGACGTGTGGGACAAGTGCTTCTACGAGGACAAGCTCTACTGCATCCCGATCGACACGCACGCCCTCGTCAACTACTACAACCGCACCATCTGCGAGCAGGCCGGGGTCCTGGCCCCCGACCGCACGCTCCTGGAGACCCACGGCGTCGAGGAATACCTCGACCTGCTGCGGGCCGTCAAGGACGTCACCGGCGAATACGGCACCTCCCTGGACACCTTCGCCGGCTGGCGGCAGTTCTGGGCCTGGTACCGCCAGCAGGACGGCGAGTGGATCTTCCACGAGGACGACTTCGAACTCGACGACGACAAGGCCCTGGCCGCCATCGAGCCCATGTACCGGATGGCCGAGGAAGGGCTGTGCCCCACGATCTCCGACGGCGGCCAGACCGCCGCGAACTTCGAGAACGGCGCCGCCGGGCTCGTCCAGGTCGGCAACTGGGAGATCGTGCGGTTCCGGGCCTTCAACGAGGCCCAGGGGTTCGACTTCTCCATGACCGAGATCCCCGACTTCTACGGCAACCGCCGCACCCAGGGCGACAGCCACGCCTACGTGCTCCCCTACCACAACAGCTGGAACCCGGACGTCCGCAAGGCCACCATCGAGTACGCCGCGTGGATGCTCCGGCACAGCTTCGACTGGGGCGCGGGAGGCGGCCACACACCGGCCTACCTGCCGGTCACCGAGAGCGAGGAGTACCAGTCGCTCGAACCCAACGCCGAGTACTCCGGCGTGGTCGAGAACGTCCAGTTCGACCCCGAGGTGTGGTTCGCCGGTTCGGCCGCCCGCATCTACGACGAGGTCGGCGCCGTGCTCCAGCAGGTCTACGCACTCGCCATGACCCCCGAAGAAGCGCTCGCGCTCATCAAGGAGCGGGCTCACGCCCTGCTCGCCCTGCCCAACCCGGTTGACTGAAACGATTCATAGGACCTCTGTCATGACTACTGACACGAAGACGCCCGAAGGGGCGCCGCCCGAGGGAGCGCCGCCGCGCATGAGCGCGCCCCCCTCGCAGAAGCGACGGTCGTGGACCGGGCTGTGGTTCGTCCTGCCCTTCACCGCGGTGTACGCGCTCTTCCTCGTCTGGCCGACCCTCCTCGGCCTCTACTACTCCTTCACCGACAAGAGCCTCACCGGCCGGCCCGTCGAGTGGATCGGCCTCGACAACTGGGCCGAGACCCTCGGCGACGAGCGCGCCTGGGACGCGCTGTGGAACACCGCGGTGTTCACCCTCTACAGCACGCCCCCGCTCGTCATCCTGGCGATCGTCCTCGCCCTCCTGGTCAACCGCGCCCGCAGGATGGGCTGGTTCCTCCGGATGGCGTTCTTCGCTCCGTTCGTCATCCCGGTCTCCGTGGTCACCATGATCTGGATCTGGATGTACCAGCCCGACGGCGGCCTGATCAACCACTACCTGCAGATGCTCGGCTTCCAGAGCGCGGAGACGCCCACGCTGTGGCTCCAGGACGAGGGCCGGGCAATGTGGTCGGTCGTGGTCACGACGGTCTGGTGGACCATCGGGTTCAACTTCCTGCTGTTCCTGGCGGCCCTGCAGACGATCCCCAAGGACGTCTACGAGGCGTCGAGCATCGACGGCGCCGGCTCGTGGCGACAGCTGCGGCACATCACGCTGCCGCTGCTCAAGCGCACCACCGCCCTGGTGATCGTGCTCCAGCTGATCGCCTCACTGCGGATCTTCGACCAGATGTACCTGATGACCGCCGGCGGCCCGAACCGCGCCACCGAGGTGGCCATCCACTACATCTACATCGCCGGCTTCGAGGGCTACCGCATCGGCTACGCCTCGGCGCTGTCGTACGTGCTGTTCGTCCTCATCCTGATCGTCTCCATCGTCCAGTTCCGGCTGTTCTCCCGGAAGGAGGACTGACATGACCGCCCTTCAAGAGAAGCCGCGCACCGCCGGACCCGGCGAGAGGCCCACCGTCAAACGCAGGCGCAAGAAGGTGACCGCGGGGACCGCCCTGGTGTACTTCGCGGCGTTCGCGCTGGCGCTGCTGTGGCTCCTGCCGCTGCTGTGGGCACTCTCGACCTCACTGAAGACCGAGACCGAGGCCAGCCTCGGCCAGGACATCCACTGGATCCCCCGAGAGTGGTCCCTGGAGGGCTACAAGGTCCTCTTCGAACGCGGCGACCACCTCGACTGGATGATCAACTCCACGGTCGTCTCCACCATCGTCACCGTGCTCACGCTGGTGCTGTGCGTCCTGGCGGCCTACGGGTTCTCCCGTTTCGAGTTCCCGGGCAAGAAGATCGTCTTCGGCGCCATCATCGCCGGGCTCATGGTGCCACCGCAGGCGCTGATCATCCCGCTGTTCGACATCGTCACCACCCTGAACCTGGCCGACACCTACTGGGGCCTGGCGCTCCCGCAGGTGGTGGCCCCGGTGATGGTGTTCATCCTCAAGCGCTTCTTCGACGCCGTCCCCCGCGACTACGAGGAGGCCGCGAAGCTCGACGGCGCGGGCCACTTCAGAGTCCTGTGGAGCGTCATCGTGCCGCTCTCGGGGCCGATCATGGCCGCGGTCGGCATCTTCACCTTCATCGGCTCGTGGAACAACTTCCTGTGGCCGCTGCTCATCGCCACCGACCCGTCGATGATGACCCTGCCGGTCGGCCTCGGCGTCGTCGCCGGCGGCTACGGCCTGTTCTACGCCCAGAACATGGCCGCCGCCGTCCTCGGCGCGCTGCCGCTGCTGATCGTGTTCCTGATCTTCCAGAAGCAGATCGTCAAGGGCGTCGCGGGCGTCGGCCTGAAGTGATCCGCGCGCGGTGACGGGGCGGGGCCGCGGCGGCCCCGCCCCACTCGCGTCCGGCGGTCAGAACATCCCGATCCGCTCGAAGCACGAGGCCGGACTCCAGCCCAGCGTGGTGCCCGATCCGACCCTGATCCACTGGTGCTCCCACGACAGGCCCGCGCAGCCGATCGTGTCGCCGCCTTCGACGGCCGAGCACGAACCGGCGATCTCCTCGCCGTCGTGGAGGCGCACCAGTCGCTTGGCGCCCATCCGCGTGTCCGAGAAGACCGAGACTCCGAAGGTGGCGTTCACCTTGTAGCGGCACAGCATCAACTGCTCGTCGACCTGCTCGGCGAGCAGCACCGCCGGCCGCGCCTCGAGCGCTCGCGTCTCGTACGGCGCGGGCGCTTCCTCGCCGGCCCCGAAGGGCACGAGGCCGCCCTGTCCGAGCACGGCCGCGAGCAGGAAAGCGGCGGCAGCGGCCATCACCGCGTTGGCGGCGGCGCGCCCGAGGATCGCCCGCCCGCTCCAGGCGCCGGGCGCCGTCCGGCCCCGCGGCCGTTCCACCGTCGACATCGTCGCCCCCCTCTCGGACGCGTCGGCCGCGGCGATGCGGGCCGACTCGTCTCCAGATTGGGCCGCGGCGGGGCCGTTCGGCGGGGAAACGGGCCAGAAACCCCGCTCACGGCCGTAGTTACCCGGCTGTGATCACGACTTTGCCGAAGGCCTCGCCCGAGTCCAGGCGCCGGAGTGCGGCCTCGGCGTCCGCCAGCGCGTGGGTCGAGTCGATGAGGGGCCGTACGTTCCGTTCCTCGCAGAACGCGATGAGATCGACCAGTTCGTCCCGGGTGCCCATGGTCGAGCCGACGATCTCCAGTTGCTTGAAGAACACGTGCCGCAGGTCGATCTGCGGCGCGTGTCCGCCGGTGACGCCGCAGTTGACCAGGCGGCCGCCGGGTTTGAGGGACTTGATGGAGTGCTCCATGACGGGCTCGCCGACCGAGTCGACGACGACGTCGACGCGTTCGGGCAGCCGCGCGCCGGGCTCGACGGCCTCGGCGCCGATGGCGGCGGCCCGCTCGCGGCGCTCGGCCTCGCGGCCGGTGGCGTAGACCCGGGCGCCCATGGCCGTGGCCAGGACGATCGCGGCGCTGGCGACGCCGCCGCCGGTGCCTTGGACGAGGACGGCGCCGTCCTCGGGCAGCCGCCCCCGGGTGGTGAGCATCCGCCAGGCGGTCAGGTAGGCGGTGGGCAGGCAGGCGGCCTCGGCGGCGCTCCAGCCCTTCGGCTTGGGCAGGAGGTTGCGGGCCGGGACGGCGAGGGTCTCGGCGAGCGTGCCGGGATGGCGCTCCGACAGGAGGGTGCGCTTCGGGTCGAGGGTCTCGTCCTCGAGCGCGGCATCGGCGATGACCGGGTAGACGACGACCTCCTCCCCCTCGTCGGTGACGCCGACGGCGTCGGTGCCGAGGATCATCGGGCACTGCTCCGCGCTGAGGCCGACGCCCGCGAGGGCCCAGAGGTCGTGGTGGTTGACCGAGGCCGCGGCGAGCCGGACGCGGGTCCAGTCACCGGGGACGTCGGGAGGCGCCGTCTCCCCCACCGCGAGGGCGGCGAAGGGGTCGTCGGGGTTCACATTGCTGGCATAGGCGGCGAGCATCGGGTATCGACCTCCGTCTTGACGCGGCCCGCGAGTGTCTCAGGCGGCGAACGCGCTGTCCATCATGGCTGTTCGAACGTTTCATGTTGTGTCTCTAACTCTAGGGGTACCCACGCTATCGGCCCTGTGAGAGGTAGGGTCGGCATTGGAATCACACCCACTGGAAAGAAGCTGGAGGGGCAATGTTCAAGCCTCTGTTCAAGCGGCTGCTGCCGCAGGCCTCGGCTTCGGCTCACTGCGACCTGCCGTGCGGGGTCTACGACCCGGCCCAGGCGCGCATCGAGGCGGAGTCGGTCAAGGCGATCTGCGAGAAGTACCAGGCCAACGAGGACCCGGAGTTCCGCACGCGCGCGCTCATCATCAAGGAGCAGCGCGCCCAGCTGGTGAAGGAACACCTCTGGGTGCTGTGGACGGACTACTTCAAGCCGCCGCACTTCGAGAAGTACCCGCAGCTGCACACGCTCGTCAACGAGGCGACGAAGCTCGCGGGGGCCACGGGCTCCAAGGGCAGCGCCGACCCGAAGGTGGCCGAGGAGCTGCTGGAGAAGATCGACCAGATCGCCGAGATCTTCTGGGAGACCAAGAAGTAGGCGTCGACCGGTCGGTCGCGTACGGTACGGCGAAGCGCTCGCGGGGCATGCAGCGAAGGCCCGGCGGGCGCTTCGCCGCATCCGAGGCCGGGCGGCGGTCGGGGGGCCGGGCTCTGCGGCCCGTTCCCCTCTCCCCGGCGCCTCGGGCACGGCGCTCGCGGGGCGCGTGAGCGGGGGGCGCGCCGGTGAACCGCCGGGCCAATCGGACGGGGCGGTCCCCGTTCGTGGGAGCCTCCCACTATCCTTTGCACCTGGAGGGCGACCAAGCGGTCTGCACAACGTCACAGGGAGCGGCGATGCCGGTGAGCGAAGAACGCGAAGACGTGCTGCTGCTCGATGTCCCGACGATGGGCGATTACCTGTCGGTGCTGCCCACCGCCACCGCGGCGGTGGCGACGCGTCTCGGCTTCTCGCTCGATGAGATCGAGGACCTTCGAGCGGCGGTCAACGCCGCCGTGACCCTGCTGCTTCCGCCCGAACCGGGTCGTCCGCGGCCGTTCCGCCGGCGGGATGCCGAGGGCTCGCTGCACTGCCGTCTGGAGGTGGGCGCGGAGGTGCTCCAGATCGTGCTCAGCCGCCCCGAGGGGGATCCGCTGCCGGAGCAGGGGTCGTACCAGTGGCAGGTGATCCGGGCCCTGACCGACGAGGTGGAGTCGGAGTCCGAGGGCTCGACCTCGACGATCCGGATCCGCCAGCAGCGCCCTTCTTCCGAGGCGGACGCCGAGACCGAGGCGCACCGGATCCACTGATCGGGTGTTTCGCCCAGTGGTGCGCCGAGGGGACGGCGAGGCCGATCGGGGCGGTTTCACCGGCTCGCTCCGGGCCTTCGCGGGCAGCTTGAAGGCCCGGCGAATCGCCGGGCCTGTCAAGCTGCTGCAATGTTCAATTCGAGGGACGGCTGGGTCGCAAGGGTGATGACCGGGCGGCTGCTCGGCGCTAACTGGTGGCCTGTGCCACCAGCGGGCGCAGGGCGCCCGAACGGCGCTTGAGCTCGCGTCGCTCCAACTCGCTCATGCCTCCCCATACGCCGGCGTCCTGACCGGTCTCGAGCGCCCACCGCAGGCACTCCTCGGTCACAGGGCAGCGCCGACAGACGTTCTTGGCCTGCTCGATCTGGGTCAAAGCCGGGCCGGTGTCCCCGATCGGGAAGAACAGTTCGGGGTCTTCGTCACGGCAGATTGCCTCGTGGCGCCAATCCATTGAAACTTCTCCTTGCTGAACTGATAAGACGTTGCTTACACGGTGTTGTCAATCACTTGCGCTTCGGGCGGAAAGCGGTCCGAACACCAACGCGCACAATACCGTCCAATAATGCATTGGAGACGGTCGCACCTTGCGCGATCGCGTTCGCGCCGACCCTTCGCGGCGAATGCCGGAGCCCCGAGGAAAGGGGGCCGCCGCCACCGCGAGTGCGCGGTCGCCCTCCGACATCAGCACCATTGCTCACGCCTGGACACAAGAGGAGAACATCCGCCGGTGCACTGGGTCGGCCGGTCGACAATCGACGGCCCGCACGTTTGACCCGACTACCTTGTGAATACTTTCACAAAGATTGGATTTGTCAAGGGTTCGACTCCGGAAAATCAACTCGGAGTGAGTGAACTCACCGAGTCGGACTCGACGTGGCGTCGAGTTCGACGCACTCGGGGCCGTGAACGCGGCCCCGGTCCGCCTTCCGGGCACCGCCGAGATCCCTACCGCGGATCTGCGGGGCGGCTCCCATGAGACCTCTCGACGGGGCGTCGGGCCTACAGGCCTCGCCCGTGGTCGGGGGGTCGATGACAGCGAGTCGAACCGGTTTGACACACTGGTACTCAGACTGGACGAAGTCATGGCTTGCAAGTGCCGCCAAGACTGAGTACTCGGCAAAGGTACTCATCCGATGCCCGGTCAAAACACACCGAAAATACAATATTCGTTTATGAAGTCTCACGCCACCTTGTAAGGCGGCGAAATCAACCTTGCCCGCTCCGGGTCGACTTGTCAACACCCGCGCTCAGGTTTTCCCAAGTTGTTAGCAGGCCACCCGCAATGCCCCGGGCACCGAGGCCAATTCGAGCTCCGTGCGCTCTCCGAGATAGTCCCCGTCGAGTTGGAACGCCTGCGGGAGCGATGCACGCAGACGGATCCACGAGAGATCGTGATGCGTGATCGCGTGCTTACCGTCCGGACCTTCCCGGCCCACCAACAGCGACGCGGCGGTTCGGGCGGCAGCAGACCACCCAAGTTTACGCAGAACGAGTACGTCAAGTCCAGCATTAAAGGACGCCCGCGAGTTGAGGTTCACCGGAAGGGTGCCCAGATAGGTCCACGGCGCGCAGTTCTGGACCACGACCATGCCGGTCGAGGAGTCGACTTCCCCCGAAGAGAGTTCGACTTCCATCGGATCGCCTTCCACCCCATGCTCGTTCACCTCGGCCATGACGGCCCGGGCGTAATGGGCGCCCATGTTGCGGCCGTTGCGCCGGTACGACTCGACCCGCTTGATGACCGACGCGTCCCAGCCCAGGCCGGCGCAGAAGGTGAACAGGCGGTCCTCCTTGTCGGTGACGGCGCGCCCCAGGCTCACCGTCCGCGGCTCCCGGTTCCGCAGCGCCCTGACGATCTCCTTGACGGCCTTGCGGCGGTCCCAGGGCAGCCCCAGCGCCCTCGCGAAGACGTTGGTGGACCCTCCGGGGATGGGCACGAAGACCGGCGCCTCGGCGGCCCCGCGGCCCTCGGCCAGGAGCCCGTTGACCACCTCGTTGACCGTGCCGTCGCCGCCGAGGCTCAGGACCACCTCGAAGCCCTCGTCCGCTCCGCGCCTGGCGAGCTCCTCGCCGTGGCCTCGGGCGTCGGTCTTCCAGACCGTGACGTCCAGGGCCTCCTCGAGCTTCTTCACCACGCGTCTGAGCCGACGCCGAGAAGTGCTCGACGCCTTCGGGTTCGCGATGACCAGGCCACGCTGCGGCACCGGTTGCAGGGCGTGCATAAGCGCAGCGTAGCCCGGGATACGGTGGAGGTGTGAACGAATCCGACGCCGACATGGGCACCGTCACCGAAACCGCGGGCGGCGACTACCGACCTTGGACCGTGATCATCGCCGCGGGACTCTTCTGGCTCCTCGCAACCGGACTCGCCGGCACGGGCGTCTGGGGCATCGTGCAGGCGACGAGCGGAGCGGTCGATTCGGGAAGCGCGGCAGCGGGGGTGGTCGCCGCGACCTGGGCCCTGGCCGCCTACCAGGGGTTCATCGGGCTCCAGCTCTTCCGCTGCCGCAACGTGATCGCTCAAGCAGTGTTCATCTCGCTGCTGTGGCTGCCGGTCGGGCACTTCCTGCGGGAGGCGGCGCACCCCGTCCTCGGCCTGAGCGCCTGGGGGCTGGCGGTGGCGCTGGCGGCGATGATCCTGGCGCCGCCGACACGCCGGGCCGTCGGCTTCGGCGAGAACCGCCCCTTCGGCGAATGACCTACGCCGACGCCGCCCGCGCCGCGATCACCGCGAGCAGCTCGGGCGCGGTGCCGAGCGGTTCACCCACGTGGACGACGCCCGCCGAGCGGGCCGAGGCGACCGCCGTGTCGCACAGCTTGCCGGGGGCGATGAAGTAGCAGACCGCGGCGACGCTCCCGCTCCCCGAGGCCCTGAGCGCCTCCACGGCCTCGGCGCCGGTGGCGCCCGGCCCCGAGGCGAAGCCCGCGCGGGCCGGGACGCCGAGGCGCCTGCCGGCTTCGGCGGCCACGGCGGCCACGTGGGCGCGCCCGGCGTCCACGCGGGTGCCGGCGGCGAGGACGGCGAGGCCGTCGACGCCCTCGGGAAGGCCGCGGATCAGGGCCGCGGCGAGCGACTCCTCCCCCACCGGGCGGGCCACGTCCACCGTCAGGCCCGGGCGGGCCTGACGGGCCCGCGCGGCGACCTCGGGAAGGTCGGTCCGGGAGTGGTAGGCGTCGGTGAGCAGCAGCGGCAGCGCCACGGCTCGCGTGGCGCCCTCGTCGGCCAGGGAGCGGAGGACCTCGACCGGGCCGGGCTCGTTGAACTCGAGGAAGCCGACGCGGGCGCCGGCGGCCTCGGCGATCGCGCGCACGACCGCCGGAGACCGGGGATCGGGGCTGCCGTGCGCGACCAGGACGACGGGGGCCCGCCGGCCCCCTCGGGCGTCCTCAGACATGCAGTCCGCACTCGGTCTTGTCGAACGCGGCCCAGCGGCCGGCCCGCGGGTCCTCCCCCGGCGCGGTGCGCCGAGTGCACGGCCAGCAGCCGACCGAGCGGTAGCCGTCCTTCAGCAGCGGGTTGACCGGGATGTCGTG
>Ga0079224_100017868_pt1 | contig 10010 bp, 9 predicted proteins | sample Stecom2015_FD_80414 | JGI IMG/M metagenome (GOLD analysis project Ga0079224, IMG submission 80414) | Agricultural soil microbial communities from Utah to study Nitrogen management - Steer compost 2015 | ecosystem: Environmental > Terrestrial > Soil > Agricultural land | place: USA: Utah... | reverse complement strand
AAGTTCGGGCGTCAGGTGGTCAGATTATGGAAACGAACGCGCGATAGCTTGTCAGATCCTGCGGAACCATGGATGATTCTTGCGGAGGCCTTCCATGATCGATAATCCAACGACAGCAAACCACTCACCGTTGCAAGACAGGCCGGGGCATCTGGACATTGCCGACAGCCTTCGCACGGCGGGCGTTGCGCCGCAGAGAATGATGGACCTGGAGCATGGAAAAACCCTCGCCCAGTGGCAGAACCGCCAGGGGGAGGTTCGCTACGAGCGCCCTCGCCATCATGCCCTCAGCATCTACATTGACAAGGGCCAGCAGGCCCAGCGGATGGTTAACGGCAAGGCGGTCAGCCGCGGCTTTCCCGGCGCTGTATGCCTGTTTCCTGCAGGCAGCCGTTCCATCTGGCAAATCGGCGGGCAATTCGAGTTTTTCCATTTCTATTTCAATGATGTCGATGTCGCTCGATGTGCCAGTCAAACCTGGGATTCCGATCCGGATAAGATTCAACTGAACGAGTGCTACCACCGTGAGGATCCGATCCTGGCCCAGGCAGGCAAACTCCTGGTGCTGAGCGACTGGCAGGCACCCGGTCAGGCAATGGCCATGGATCACCTGGCACAGTGGCTCCTGCTACAGGTGGTCAGCCGACACGCCAGCGTCGCCAAAGCACCTCCCGCAGTTACCGGGCAACTGTCCCATCAGTACCGGCGACTGTTACAGGAGCAGATTCATGCGGAACTGGACCAGCCTCTCACACTATCGGAAATGGCCGGCTGGGTGAACCTCAGCCCCTACCATTTCGCAAGACTGTTCCGGGCCACGTTTGGCTGCGCCCCCTACCAATATGTACAGGAACAACGGCTCATCCGGGCACGCGATCATCTGCGACAATCAACCACAAAAATCACCGCCATCGCTCTTGCCTGCGGTTTCAACGACGCCAGCCAGTTCAGTCGGGCATTCAAAGCCCGGTTTGGTGTGACACCCTCCCAGTGCCGGAGCGAGGCCCACTCATCAAAGAGCCGGTGAACCTTCAACAACGGTTTGGCATTACCTGCCAGCGTTGATTTCGGCGAGATACCCCGCCCTCGATAGCCGAGCCATCTGCCCCTCAATCCAGGCCACTCGTTCCTGAACGTAAGGCGTGGGCGAAAGCACGCTCAACACGTTCGGGTTAGGAAGGACTGCAGCGAGATGTGCCGCCTGGAGTGGCGACAGCACGCCCGCCGGAATTCGGTAGTAGGCGCGGCTGGCTGCCTGTACACCGTAGATGCCCGGTCCAAATTCTGCGATGTTCAGATAGACTTCAAGAATCCGCTGTTTAGGCCAGATCGCATCAATTGCAAGTGCCAGACCCGCCTCGATGGCTTTTCGGACAAAGCTTCGGTCGTTCCAGAGAAACAGATTTTTGGCGGTTTGCTGGGTGATGGTACTGGCACCTCGCAAGCCCTCACCGGCCTGATACTCAGAGACAGCCTCGCGAACGGCCTTGAAATCAACCCCATGGTGCTCCGGGAACCGCTGGTCCTCACTGGCGATCACCGCCAGCGCCATCCATTCGGAAATTTCCGAAAGTGGAACCCAGTCGTGTTGCAGAGGCTGCAGCTCGTCGCTCACCTGGTAGCCCAGCATGAAGGCCGAGGTTGGAGGGTCCACGAACCTGAATAGCAGGATAATCGAAAGGACCAGAGCCAGGGCTGCTGCAACAGCCCAGAAAACCAGCCGCAGTAACTTTCGTGCAAAAGAGGCCTTGGCCATAACCTGATTGATTACCTCGCCGGAATAAACTGTCCATAGCCCATCTCACGGCCGAATGACGGCATGAACTGCTCATTATCGACCGCCAGCCGTCCGTTGATCAGAACCGTTTTTACAATGCCGGGATTGCGATTGACCAAACGCTGCAGATCAAAGTTTTCCATCTCGCCCCAGTGCACCTGCTCCAGGTCCTGATCGAACCCCGCAGGATCAATAATCACAACATCGGCTCGGTCGCCTTCACGAATCTTGCCCGCATCCACACCGAACCAGTCAGCCTGATCTCCCGTCAACCTGTGTACGGCCTGCTCCATGGTCATGATAGGGTCGCCCTCATTGACAGACTCATGAACGAGCTTAAGCATGCGCAATGGCAGGTTGTAGAACGCCATATTCCGAATATGGGCGCCGGCATCACTGAATGTAATCAACGATCGGGGGTCTTTTACCAGACGCTTAAGCACATGCTTGCGGTGGTTCCCGACGGTGGTGTACCAACGAATATTCCTGCCGAACTCCACCACCAGATCCAGGAACAGATCGACGACATGCACACCACGGGCCCTGGCCACCTCTTCGAAATTCTTGCCGATCAGGGCTGCATCCGGGCAGTCGATAATCATGGCATCACCGAAATCCCTTTGCCACACCCGGGGGCTGAGCTTCTCACCATAGAACTTCCGGAATTGTCGGCGGTACGACTCGTCTTTCAGGAGATCATTGCGTTCCACCGCATCTTTCAGGTCCAGCGCCATCTCACCCGCACCGAATTCCTCGAAAAACACCACATCAATACCATCGGCATACACGGTGAAGGGCGTTGGCAGCACCTGCCAACGGAAATCACCACGAAGGGCGTTTGCCACCCGGGAGGTCAGCTTGGTGAGATTGGTCAGGTAAGCGCTGCCTTTGAGATCCATCTGGCTGATCAGTGTGGTCTTGAGCGGCCGGCGCAACCAGCCCAGACATTCGCGCACGTACTGAAGGATCTGTAGTGGTGTGGCCGCATTTGGTGCCCCCTGGTGCACGCGATTGTAGGCCCGTACCAGTTTGTTCAGGCGCGCAATCTCGCACCATCGGGCGTAGGTGCTGGGCAGGCTTTTGGACCACTCACGGTCGCCATCCACCTTGTCCCATTTCAGGCACATGGTCGAGAGCCCCAGGAAACCCTCATCCAATGCCTCTTTCAACAACCGCTCCATGGTTTTCAACTCGTCCTCGGTAGGCTGTGTTGAAAGATCTGTTGCCCGGCTCAGCCCCATCACCCCCACCCGCAAATCACTGTGTCCCAGAAAGCTGATGACGTTTGGGCCCAGCGGAACCTGACGAACATGTTCCACCCATTGACGCGGCGTCGACCAGGTCTTGTGGGCTTTCAGAATAGGCAGCACCCGCTCCCTCGGTACCGTCTCTACGCGCGTAAAGATATCCGAAGCGTCCTCGTAGTCGCTGCACACCATGCTCAACGAGCAGCTACCCACCAGCACAGTTGTCACACCGTGGCGCACAGACTCCGACAAGCTCGGGCTTACCAGCAGTTCGGCATCGTAGTGCGTGTGGGTATCGAGAAAGCCCGGCATCACCCAAAGCCCGGAGGCATCAATCACGCGCTCGGCATCGTCATGAGGAATCGGATCGGCCGTCACACGTACCACCCGGCCATCCTTGATGGCGAGGTTGCGGGTAAACGAGAGCGCGCCGGTACCGTCGAAATAGCGGCCGCCCTCAATGATGAAGTCATAACAAACCATGGTGATTCACCAATGTCGGATTTTTATTGTCTTTCTCACACAGTCAAACATATCGCCGGATCAGCGTTGGTCAATCTGCGCCTACCGGAAATCAGAATAGTCCATTCGCGAAACACTGGCCCGGCCCAGATGTCGAAATAGTTTACGAATACATACTCCCCATTCAGAGAAATTCATTTTTATATTGCAAAAACAATAAACTACAAGCCTGGCCTGAATTCTGCTTGATACCAGACTCCCAATTAGGGAATGGGCCTGGATTGGTACGCTACCAGGCAGTTTGCGAAAAGACTTGGCCCGATACGAACCGAACCGGCCCTCTCCGGCCTCGGCGACCAAAGGAAAATGACAGCTATCAATGGAGCATGACCATGAGCAATCTCAAAACAAATCTCTTATCCGCAGGCTTGGCAGCAGCCTTGCTGACGTCCGGTGCTGCTAACGCAGCTATAATAAAAATCGATGAGACAGCATTTAATGCTGGCGCAGGTCTGATTACCTTCAGCGAGTTTTCGGTTGGCACAACGAACCCGACTTACAACCCGGGAGACTACGGCGGTGGAGCAGGCTCCCCTGTGGTAACTTTCGGCGGCTATTTTGAAGGCCAGAGCCTCGGTGGCCCCGGAGACTGCCCTGCGGGTGCAGCAATTACCGGGTGCGTCGTTGGTTCTCCAACTGGCCCATTGGCGCTGGACTCAAACTCACCAAACACATTTATTACCAATGATGGCGCAAACCCTACCAGCCCGGTACTTTCAGGTACGCCAACGTTCAATGGCGCCATCTCCATCTTTTTTGATACCGATCTGGCTGGCGTAGGCCTGGATGGCGGCTTTTTTGATGCTATTGGAGGCACCGCCATTACTGCCTTTGACCGGGCGGGCAACGTAATCGGTTCCGTTCAGAATGAAACAACTGGCATTGAATTCCTGGGGCTGGTAACCGACGGAAACGTTAACACCATCGCTGGCCTGCAATTCAGCCTCGTAGGCTCTGAGCCAGCAGGGTTTGGCATTGACAACCTGCGGTTCGGTTTCGGTGACCAGATCACTCCGCCAACTGAGGTGCCGGAACCAGGCTCCCTCGCGCTCCTCGGCCTGGGCCTTGCAGGGCTGGGATTCAGTCGCAGAAAACGCGCGAAGTAAGTTTTCTGACAGCAGTCTGACCCGCCCAATCGGGCGGGTTTTTTATGAGCAAAAGCGTTCAGCCAGCACTCCCCCAATGTCAGCTATCTTTACAATCGCAGGCACGGTGTAACGCTCCGGTAACTGAAAACGCCTTCAGTCGGTTTTTCGGGCCTCACTGGCAGGCACTTTCAGCATCAACACAAACCCGATCAGCAGGAACAGTAAAATCGTACTCATGCCCCAACGCTGACTGTCAGTCATAGACGTCACCCAACCCACCAGCAAAGGGCCGGCAAACGCGGTTGCCTTACCGGAGAAAGCAAACAGGCCAAACATCTGGGTTTGCAGATGCGGCGGTGCCACCCGTGCCAGATGAGAACGGCTGGCCGATTGCAGCGGCCCCACGAAAATGCCCAGAATCATGCCCCATATCCAGAACGCGGTGGCCCCATCCACCACCAGAATCGCAAATGCACTAGAGCCCAGGCCCAGCAACGACAGAAGGATGGTGTTGCGGCCGCCCAGGGCATCATCAATCCAGGCAAAGCCCAGCGCGCCCAGCCCGGCAGTGACGTTCAGGGCAATGGCGAACTGCAGCACTTCAGTGGGGCTCATGTTGAACGTGCCGGCTGCATAGACGCCACCGAAGGTGAAAATCGTCGCCAGGCCATCGGTGTACAGCATCCTTGCGATCAGAAACCGTACGATGTCCCGGTACTGCCGCACGTGAGCAATGGATTCTTTCAGCTGGACCAGTCCAGCCCGCGTGGCTGCCCCCAGACTCAAACCGGTTGATGGCCGATCCGGGATAAAAAAGAACGCCGGCAACGCAAACACCAGATACCACACCGCCACCAGAACAAAGGTTGCCCGCACATGCTCTGCGGCGTCTCGATCAAGGTTAAAAAACGTACCGTCCGCTTCAATAAAGCCATAGAGCGCCACCACCAGACTGGCGATACCGCCCACATATCCCAGCCCCCAGGCCCAGCCAGACCAACGCCCTGTGCGCTCCGGTCGCGCCAGATCCGGCAACATGGAGTTATAGAAGATGAAAGCGAACTCGGCCCCGAGAGTGCCCAGCCCCACCCACAGAGCGGCCGTCCAGAACTGACTCTGGTCCGGCGTCACCGTCCACAACATGGCCGAGGAAACCACGCACAGCAGCGTGAAACTGATTAGCCAGGGCTTCCGCCGACCGGACTGATCTGCAATGGCTCCCAGAATCGGAGCCAGAATGGCAATCACCACCCAGGCAATACCAACGATGTTGCCCCAGGCCCGGGTACCCGCCACCTCGTCCTGAATCACCGAGACGCTGAAATACTGAGCGAAGACAAACGTCAGAATAATCGTGAAGAAGGCACTGTTGGCCCAGTCATAGAGCGCCCATGACCAGAGTGCGCGTTTATTCTCCCGCGCACCGGGTAGGCTGGACTGTATTGATGATGGTGGCATGTCTTGCTCTTAGTCTGTTACTGCGCTGTTTCAGACTGGCTATCGGAAGGTTCTGAGCCAGAGGCATGCTCGGGCTTGGCAGTACGTTCAGCTTCGGCTTCCTTCATCAAAACCATACCGCCCTGAAGCAACAGAGACTTCAACCGGGGATCTCCCTGTTCGGCAATGCCCAGCACAAAAGCAATAGAGGCCGATTCCAGAGGGTTCTTTCGAATCAGGTTCCTTAAAGAGTCTACCGGCGATGACATACCCGAACTTTCGCCGGAATCGGCCTGTGCGCGAGACTTGGCCGGCCGTGTCATGCGATAGAAAAAAAGCACGAGCAGAAGAATACAGAAAAAACCCGTCACCGCCATCGCACCGGCTTCTCCCACTACAGGAGCCAGGGCCAGCGTGGCGGCGTTGACGAGCATGTAAAAACCGGTAATGAGCAGGGCCACCAGCAACACCAGCGCCAGCATTAAACCCAAAACTGCCGCGACTACCTTGCGTAGGGCGTCCTGCAACCAGGCCGAGTCGGGCATCATCAGCGATCCAGTAACCGACCCACCAACAGCCCGGCCAGAAACATCAGAACAATACTGAGGAAGGGACGCTCCTCAATCTTGTGTTCAACGTTTTCCACCGCTTTGCCGCTGGCTTCCTTTGCGCGGTCGATGGCTTCATCGCCCCGCCGCTTCACTTGGTCAAACGCTTCCCGGCTTTCACGACGTATCTCATCACGAAGATGACTGATGTTATTCTTCTGGCCCTCAGCGACGCTTCTGGTCAGCTTGGCCATGTCCTCCTGTAAACGGCGCAGGTCTTCGCGAACCTGTTCGTACTCACTTTGTTGACCGGATTTCGCTTCCATCGTCTTGCCTCCTTATCAGTATGATTACTGCTATTTCGGCTATGGCTGCGTGTATCCAAAAGCAGCCACGGTCACCCCAACTCTAGCACAGACTCAGAAACACGATGTGAGGGGTTCTTAATGTGAAAACGGCGGTTACAGGATTCGGCTCCCTTTTTTAACAACCTTCTTTGCCACAGCTTTGGCATCCCCTGACTTACAGACGATGAAGAATCTACCGTCAACATCCAGACTTTCGGCCACTCGAGCTTGTAGCTTATTTCGTGAGAAAACGATGCCTTTAGACTTGAATGCAAGGATGTATACCGGATCCTCCGGCATGTGGCGAACGGGCTTCTGGGCCAACCAGACCTTTCCGACATTTGGCATACGCTTGAGTTGCGCGATTAATTCGCCAAGCCGCTCTTTTTCAATTTCAGGCTTCATCAGAGCATCTTTAGGGCTAACACTTTGGCGCTCTTGATGGGCTGCAACAAAGATTTCCTGCTGAGCCAAAGAGTCCTGCCACCAAGCCTCAGCTTCCTCCCGTTTGCCCTTATCCAGGAGGAACTGATAACCCAGCCTCGCACAGTCGCCAATCAGGTTTGGATTGGTTCTGGCCAAAGCTAAAGACTCTAGGCCCGACTCATCATCACGACTCAGAAGAATACAGGCAATATAGAAAGCGCAGCCCGTGGCCTGAGGCTGACGTTCACGAAACGCCAGAAATAGAGGCAATGCCTGCTCATCGGAGACAAACTCCCGGGTCCAACACGCGTAGTCCCAGAGAGTGTCATCAGATAGTTCTGCTGCCTCACTACCCTCCATCTCTTTCAGCTTGGTGTGGGCGTTCGCCACGTATTCGTAGCGCTCTCGCCAGGCTTCACCATTGGCTGTCAGCCATTCACGATCAAAATCGGCCATTACCTGGCGGCCACGGTCGCCGAGCCATTCATCGGCTGCATTCACTTCAGTGACGCTCACCTCCGGCGTTTCCACACCCAGACTGATCAGCCTGTCCCGCAAACTCGGATGCGTGTTGGCGTAGTGCGTTTGCACCTGCATTTCCTCATCAATGCGTGCCTTCATCTGTTCTCTGTCAAAGGGACTGTCGTTAAGGAAATGGGCCAGGCCTGCAAACGGCGCAAAAGGGGGCTCCGCCACCTCATCTGCTCTTCGAAAATAGTTCTTCCAATAGTGATCGTCGATATACGGAGCCGTCGCATGGACATTCACCAATGCTTGAGCGGCCGTTTGCGGTGACGTGAGCTCCGCTGCGATGGCATCGGCCTCGTACTCATTGCTCCGGGCAAGCGCAAAGGAATAGGCCTCAAAACGGGGAGAGTACCAGTTGAAGAACTTGCGCATCACGGAAGCGCCCCATGACTCCGCATGTTCAAATGCGGCCATTATCCGGAGCCAACTCAAACGCACACGGTAAATCCAGGCATTGAAACGGCTATGATTGCCGGACAAATGGCCAAACTCGTGGGCCAACACCGAGCGCATTTCTTCAGGGGATAGAGTCAGCATCAAAGGGTAGCCGACGATAAGGTAATTCCGGTTCCAGCCAAACACGCCCAAACGAGGGTGTTGAACTACCGCAGCATTGAGATTGTTATCCAGAATAACCCGGTGAATTCTGACCGCCTTCAACTTCTTGCTCAAACGGTCAATTTCCTCAAACAAACGGGGGCATTCTTTTCGCTTGAGCGTGTAGCCTTCAGGCGCTTCAAAACGGACCCAGAGCGCCTTCAGAAGTACCCAGATGGCGATCAGAATGACAAAAATCAGCTTTTTCTTTACCAGAATGAGGAACAAGGCTGTACTGAAAACAGCTGCTGCGACCAGCCCACCAGCAAGACCAATCAGAGCGAATAACACCCCGAAGATTGCCAGGTATCCAATCAAGGCGAATAACGCCAGTTTTGTCACGTAGCGCCGTGGATGAGCAACGGTTTCTTCCTCGGCTTTACGCACCAACTCAATAAAATCTTCCTCTGACATACTACTCATGCTCTTTCCTTGCGACTCGGTCTCTGAGCATGACCTTATATCAGCGCGACTCTCCCAGCCCTGAACCCGGTCTCATAAATTACAGAAGTCTGAAACTGCTGCTCACTGACAGCTTAAAAGGCTCGTTTACAGCCGATAAAGCCTAGAAAGATCCCGACAACACTTCCTGCAGATCCTGCTTCAACTCTTCAGGCTGGGTGATCCAGAGCTCGCTGTCGGCGCCCGGAAAAACACCCACCTCAAGCCCGTCACGGCTTAACCCGGGCACCCACTTCTTGAAGAAGTCCGGCAATGAAATCGCCTTCGGGCTCAGGTCACCCGAAGGCCCTGCGTAATCCGCCGCGAAGTCCTCACCTGGCCATACAGGGAGATACCCGACCCCATCCTCTTCCGAGACGATTTTCAGAAACTGGTTATCACCATTGACCAGTATCCAGAGCTCGCGTTCTTCCACCACGGCATCCAGAAAATAGTCGTAGCGTTCTTCTCCATCCATTTCCAGAATCGAGGCTAATGGGTTATCGCTCATTGCAGTTCTCTTGTTGATCAGGCCGGCGGATGCGGCTTACAGGTTTGCCAGTGCATCACGCACCGGCACATCTCCAGACACTACATCAAAAACGCAATTGCCGGTATTGTCAGAATCCAGCACAGCCAACAGAACCCGGGCAACGTCCTGGCGAGGAATCTCTCCGAACGCGTCCAGTCGCTCGCTGACAGACACCTTACCGTTGCCATCGTCATTGGTAAGTCGGCCAGGGCGCACAATGGTGTAATTCAGACCACTGTTTTTCAGGTGTTCATCGGCATTACGCTTGGCACGCAGGTAATGCTGAAGCTTTTCAGGGCCTTTTTCGGGCTCTTCAGCTCGCATACTGCTGACCATGATGAAACGTTTGATGCCCATGGCCTTGGCGGTATCCACGAGTCGAATCGCGCCATCCTGATCCACATCTACCGTCTTGTCCGGACCGGTATGGGGGCCGGACCCGGCGGTAAAGATAACAGCGTCACAGCCCCGCATGGCTTCGCTGCAATCCTGCTCCAGGTCGCCAATCACCGTTTCCGTT
>Ga0079224_100017866_pt1 | contig 10011 bp, 4 predicted proteins | sample Stecom2015_FD_80414 | JGI IMG/M metagenome (GOLD analysis project Ga0079224, IMG submission 80414) | Agricultural soil microbial communities from Utah to study Nitrogen management - Steer compost 2015 | ecosystem: Environmental > Terrestrial > Soil > Agricultural land | place: USA: Utah... | reverse complement strand
CAGAGGTAAATCTCATTACAAGTGCAGGATATAATATTTTCCATTTTCCGTATGACAGAGATGGATTATTAGAACCTGAATACAATGAATACTATGCAAGATTGCTCTGGTCAGAAGATACACTATATGCATTTATTCATATCGATGAAATAGCAAATGATTCAGCCGGATTATGGTGGGGAGGACAATGGGTAGGTGATCAGTTGTTTGTAAGTTTATCAAACAGGTTTGCAAGAGAGATGGATGATGACGGAGTAACATATGATGGTAATGTGTATGCAGCACCTGATGGTCCGTATCATTATTTAATATTGGGTGAAGATGTTACACTGAATAATGGTGCTATGACTTATGTCCCCGAAGAATTCAGAAAATGTCTTGACTTATCAGACTCACTTCAGGTATTTCTTGCTTCAGATTATGCAAGATGGGCTGTTAGTATAGATACTTCTTCCCAAACATCTCATATATGGAACATAGAGATGGCAATTTATCATCCTAATATTAGTTCGCAGGCAGCCATTGGTTTTAACATAGGAGGTAGTCAGGGACATTGGTCTCATGATATTCTGGCAGGTGATGCTTATGCATATTATACCTGGCAGCCAAATATTCCCGATGATCCATTTGGTGATCCATTTGGAAATGGTGACCCCGGATTTTATAATCTTAATAACTCTCAGTACTGGGCTGTTCTTAATTTTGTTGATGGTACTGAAAGACTTGAATTGGATGTACCGAGAGTTAATGTTGGAAGAATAACGTTAGATGCAGTTATGAATGAATCAGCATGGGAAAATGCCGCACAGGTTAATCTGGTTACAAGCGCAGGCTATAATATCTTTCATTTTCCGTATGACAGAGATGGATTGTTAGAACCGGAGTATAATGAATATTATGCAAGACTGCTCTGGTCAGAAGATACACTATATGCATTTATCCATATCGATGAAATAGCAAATGATTCAGCCGGATTATGGTGGGGAGGACAATGGGTAGGTGATCAGTTGTTTGTAAGTTTATCGAACAGGTTTGCAAGAGAGATGGATGATGACGGAGTAACATATGATGGTAATGTATATGCAGCACCTGATGGACCGTATCATTATTTAATATTGGGTGAAGATGTTACACTGAATAATGGTAATATTACTTATATCCCTGAAGAATACAGAGGTACTTGTTTCGATGATTCAATGCGGTCATTTATGGCTACAGATTATGCAAGATGGGCAATATCAATAGATACATCAGCATCTGATTCTCATATATGGAATATTGAACTTGCAATATATCATCCTAATATAAATTCCCAGGCTTCAATCGGTTTTAACATAGGAGGTAGTCAGGGACATTGGTCTCATGATATTCTGGCAGGAGATGCATATGCATATTATACCTGGCAGCCAAATATTCCCGATGATCCGTTCGGTGATCCATTTGGAAATGGTGACCCCGGATTTTATAATCTTAATAACTCTCAGTACTGGGCTGTTCTTAATTTTGTATCAACGCTGTCAGATGTTAAGCCAGAAGAATCTCCATTAGGACCACCAACTGCATATAACCTTCTTCAGAATTACCCTAACCCGTTCAATCCTTCAACTACAATTAAATTTGAAATACCAAAACAAAGTTCTGTTTATTTAAAGGTATATAATATTGTTGGTGAAGAAGTTGCAACTCTGGTTAATGGAGAAGTGCTTGGTAATGGAACCTACTCAGTAACATTTGATGCAGGTAATCTTGCAAGCGGAATTTACTTCTATGAATTAAGAGCAGATAATATTGTTCAATCAAGAAAAATGGTTCTTCTGAAGTAAATTTTTTTATTGTAGAGGATGACTAAAACTTAGTGATATTTTGAGCCTTTGTGGCTTGGTGGCAAAGAGATTCAAGACAAAAATTTCTCAAAGAATTCCAGTCATCCTCTGCATTTTTATGAAAGACTCTGAATATGAAAAGTGCTGTTCTATATGGTCCGCATGACTGGCGGATTGAAGAAACTAAAACACCTCCTGTCCTAAATGATGAGGTGTTATTAAAAATAAATGCCTGCGGTGTTTGTCATTCGGAAATACACCAGTGGGATGTTAAAATTGAAAACCTGGATTACCCAAGATATATCGGGCATGAAGTTGCCGGGGAAGTAATTGAAACAGGAAAAGATGTTAAGAATTTTAAACCGGGTGACAGAGTTGCTGTTTGGACAGACGGTAAAGGATACGCTGAACAAATCTCTGTTAAAGCAAACAGACTTTTTAAAATTTCTGATAATGTTTCCTACGAAGAAGCAATGGCTGAACCTATTGCCTGTACCACTAACGGAGTTTTAAAAGCAAATGTACAGTTAAATGATACTATTGCTCTTGTCGGCACCGGGTTTATGGGATTAATTCTTCTGCAGCAGTTAAAATTAACAGGAGCAAAATTTATTGTTGCAGTGGATGTCCGTGATGAAATACTTGAGCTTGCTAAAAAACTAGGTGCCGATTATACAATAAACCCACAGAAAGAAAAGATAAAAGATTTTGTAAATGAACTTACAGTAGGAAAAGGCGTTGATGTTAGTTTTGAAGTAGGCGGTAATGAAAAAACTTTAAACCTTGCTGCAGATATTTGCAGAATGGAAGGAAAACTTGTTTTATTTGGCTTTCATCCCGGACCAAGAACAATAAAAGATTTAGGCTATTGGAACTGGATGGCTTTCGATATTATTAATGCTCACTTCAGAGACTTAAATACTATTCTAAATGGTACTAAGATAGGAGTGGAAATGCTTAATGACGGCAAAATAAATATGAAGCCTCTTATTACTCACACTTTTAAACTTGATGAAATTGAAAAAGCCTTTGTAGCTGCAAAGGAAAAGCCAAAAGGATTTATCAAATCTGTTATTGTAATGAATAATAATTAATCACTGCTGTCAAACCCAACTTAATCTTACACTTGAACTTGAACTTATGTAGGTAAATACCATGAAAGTTTTAAAAATACTTTTTGTTTTATTATTTACAATACTGGCAACGGTTATCACTTATGCACAAGGAGGAAAGATATCCGGCAAAGTTACAGAGAAAGGTACAGGAGAACCAATGCCTGGGGTTAATATTATTCTCCTTGGAACCGAAATGGGTGCAGCTACAGATTTTAACGGAGAATATTTTATCCTGAACATTCCTCCCGGTACTTATGAATTGAAAGCTTCAACAATTGGATATAAAACTGTAACACAAACTAATGTTGTTGTTAGTGTTAATCACACAACCGAAATTGATTTTGAACTTGAAGAAACAGTTTATGAATTCGATGAATCGATTGTTGTAACTTCTGAAAGACCTTTGATTGAAAAGGATCAGACTTCAACAAGGCATTTTGTATCTTCTGAAGAAATATCTGTCAGACCAACAACTCAGCTTACCGAAGTTTTAAGAACATTGCCGGGTATTGATGTTGATGCACAGGGACAGCTTACTGTAAGAAGAGGAACTTTAGATCAGGTTGCATTTCTTATTGATGGTATACGTGCAAGCAATCCTTTGAATTATGATCCATATACAAATATTAATCTTTCATCTATTCAGGAACTTGAAATTATTACAGGGGCTTTTAATGCTGAGTATGGACAGGCTCAATCAGGTGTATTCAATATTATAACAAAAGAGGGTTCACAAAAATTTACAGGTTATGCCGAGATGAGGTATATTCCTCCATACAAACCTCACTGGGGTACACCACTTTATGATTATTCATCAACACGGTATTGGGAAAATACTCATGCCCGTCATCTTCAATGGTGGATTGATAATCCCGATATGTGGGTTGATCCTAACGGAACTCCCGGCAATGATCCTAATAGCATATTTACTCCCGAAGAAGCATATCAGCATTATCTTTCAACTCACCAGCCTCTTACAAATTATACTGATGAGGGAGGATATCAGACAGAGTTGGCTTTGGGTGGACCTACACCTCTTAAAAATTTATTCTTCTTTGTTACAGGTAAATACAGAAATGTTCCACCGGTTACCGGGAATAGTTTCAGAGACAGAGGAACATGGATAGATGGTACAGCTAAATTAACTTACAGTTTATCTCCGCAGATGAAATTCCTTGCTTCAGCATTTTATGGTGAAGCAAATACTAATATTGGAATGGAATACTTCAATGGTGAATTCATAAATGCTTATGGATTAGAAAGCAAATACGCTTATCATGATTTTTACGGATTTCCTGAAAGCAGAGCAAATGGTCAGATACTCCAGTTTACTCATGTTTTAGGAACAAATTCATTTTATGTACTGCAGCTTAGCAGAAATTTCAGGTACCAGAGTCAATCAACTTTTCCTGGTGATGAGGATGGATGGGAGACAGGCGGTCCAATTCACGATAACCTACGTGCAGTTGATGAATTTGGTAATCCTATACCCGGCGGATATCAGAATATTATTGGTCTTCATACTTCAGGCTATTACTACAGAGGTGAAGATAAAAATACTGACTTAACTCTTTCAGGTGATTATACAAGTCAGATTAATAGCAGCTTTCAGATTAAAGGGGGAGGTGATTTCACTTATTATATACTTGACCGCTTCCAGGAAGCTAAAGCTTTTAACGCTGTTGAGAAGGAAACATATCACCCATATGAAGGAAATGTTTATTTTCAAACTAAACTTGAGTTTGAAGGATTAATTATTAATGCCGGATTGAGATATGACTTTTATAACCCCAATGATAAAAAATTTCTTGATCCTTTTGATCCCTTTGGTACTCATAATCTTCAACCAGGTCAAACACCTGTTCAGCGGACTGAACCAACTTCAACATTTTCTCAGCTTTCTCCAAGACTTGGAGTATCTCATCCAATTTCTGAAAATACTGTTCTGCACTTTTCTTACGGTCATTTCTTCCAGAGAGCTAATTTCGGAGATTATGGTGAAGGCCTTGCAGTATCAGGCATCTTAAATACTTATGTAGATACATCAGGTAATTTTCTTATTCCGTTTGGATTAGGCAACAGAGATCTTAAACCCCGCAAAACCGTTGCTTATGAATTAGGAATTGAACATAGTATCGGAGATCTTGTTGCAGATATTACCGCTTTCTATAAAGATATAACCCAAACAATTAGAACTATAAGAGTAATTACCTACGACAGAGTTATTTATCGTACATCCGGAAATGGTGATTACGGTGATGCAAAAGGTATTGAGATTTCGATTAGAAAACCTTTATCGAATTATTGGGGCGGTTATCTTAATTATACTTACACAACTGGAATTAATGGAAGATCAGGTGATCCGGGAGTTATTGTTGCTCCGGGAGTAAATTTTCCTGCAGGTCAGCAGGATTATATAGGTGATGAAATTATTTATGACAGACCAAGATTGAAATTTGGAATTACAATCGCAACTCCTTCGGATTTTGATTTCCTGTATGGAATCCTTTCCGATATGCAATTTGCAATTGACTATCAGATCTATTACCCAAACAGAAATATTTCCGACGATGTTTTTACCGAAGCAGGGAAATTGTATGAGCGTTCAGCCGATAAAAATGCTGATATAAGATTAAGAAAAGAAATTGATTTTGGATTTATCCGTCCTGCTTTCTTTGTAGAAATTAAAAATGCATTTACCGATAAATGGACAAACCTGAATATGGTTAAATCTGCATCTCCAGAAGACAGAGTCAAATTTATTAATTCGGGCTTTGAAGATTTTCCTGAAACAGAAAATGATGGTTCACCATTTCCAGATCAGTTAATTTACAGGAATTTACCAAGACAGATAATTTTTGGTGTTTCTTTCAGCTTCTAATATTTAAATAAAACATGAGTTTAAAAATGTTAAGAAAAGAATTAAAGATTTTTTACATACTAATTTTTATTGTTTTAACATCTTTTATATATCCTCAGCAATCCTCAACTACTCATAGTCGCGGTAAACTCTGGGAGACTCTATACAATTGGGGTTTTATAGGAGATCCGGGGGCCTGGGATTATCAGCAGATTACCGGTATAGGTTTTTATCCGGGTTTTAACAATTATATATTTCCCAATGATGAAGAATTAGCAAACGGCTTCCTTCCGCCAATCGATGCAAACTTTCATAATTTCAGAAGTGGTCCATGGATTATTGCAAAAGATGCCTTTACACTTGTTCCTCCTGCGTTCACTCCGCAAAAGAAAGATTATCTTCTTTATCATGCATCTCTTGCAACTGGTGATAATGGTGCACTTGTCGGAAGTATTATGCCGTTTCAGAGAACAGAAAATTTTTCCGAAAAACCCGGTTACAATCCTTTACTTCCTGAAGAAATGAATTATGTTGAGTTTGCAACTGCAACAGGAATTACAGTTAAACAAAGATCTATGGCGTTTAGCTTCCCTAAATATGATGACTTTATTATTTACGAATATATTTTTGTTAACACAGGTGATATTGCAATTCAATCAATTAATGAAGTAAGAAATTATCCGCAGACTTTAAATGAAGTTTGGTTTGTCTTTCATAGCGGTATTCAGGTTTCAACAAAAGGAAATATAAATTTTCATTATAATGATGATTTCCTTGCATCGATTGCTCCTGCTGGTGCTTTCGGTTGGCATCCTGGTCCCGGTTATTCTGATTATTATAATATTGAAGATAATACTCCCGGCGATAGTAAGGGATTGTTATTTTACAGCCGTGATTACAATGGCGGAAGAGAATCAGTTATGCCTCACTATGGAATAAGAGGCAACTGGCGTGAACTGTTAACAAAAGTTCCCGGCGCCGAACCTGAGCTTCAGGATCCTTCGGCATTTGGTTTTGTCTTTCTTTACAGGACACCCCCGCAGGGTGGAAATCCTGATCCTTTTGATGCTGACCCTACATTCTTTAATATATATTCTGATGAACTCGAAAAGTTTCAGAATAAAACTGTTGACTTTGAAGGATTTGGTTTAAATGCATTTAGTCTTCAGCAGATTTATGATTTTGCGACACACAATCATCTTCCCCCTGCATCTTCAAACGGGAAATTATATTGCTGGTATACAAGCAGTTTTGGTCCTTATACTCTTGCACCGGGAGATTCTGTCAGATTAATTATTGCTGAAATTGCAGGCACTCTTGATTTGCATGAAGTTCTTCGCGGGGATCCAAATCATTATCTTAAATCTTTCAATGAAGATTATCAGAATGACAGTGTTGCTGTTGATATTAGAAGAAATGTTGCAGCGGTAAGAAATGCAATCAAGTGGGGAATTGGTGCCAATATAAATGGTATTAATTTGGTAGCAGATGTTCCTGATTCACCACCCGCTCCTGAATGTACAGCTTCAAATGCATCTGCTGGTTCCGATACTGCAATCATAGCAGTAAGATGGAATAAAATAGCTGAAGAAGTTCAGTACCAGGATGGCTCAGGAAATATTTTTTATGATGGGGCAACAGATTTATCAGGATACAGAATTTACAGGGGAAATGATAAAAGAGGTATATGGACTCTCATTGCTGATATTCCACGCTCAGATTTTCCTTTATACTTTAATTCCGAATCAGGATTATATGAATATTTAGACAGATCAGTTCAGTTTGGTTTTCAATATTCATATTATGTGCAGGCATACTTTACTCCGCAGGATCAATGGGTGTCGGCAAACGGAACTGTTGTTCCGGCTGCCGAGCTTGGCGAGCTTGCAAGTGGTGATGTAAACAGAACAGAATTAACTAATGCTAAGCCGGGTCCTGTAGATGTATCAGGTGGACTTGATGTTTTTGTTGCACCAAACCCTCACATACTTGACGATCTTTCAAGAAGCTTCGGTCCTACCAGTGAAGGAGAAATAGCATACAAAATTGAATTCAGAAATCTTCCTGAAAGAGCCACGATAAAAATATTTAGTGTATCTGGTGACCTTGTCGCAACACTTCATCATGGTCCGGATGAGTCTGGTAATTTATCCGGCAGCATGGAATGGCATCAGCGTTCTGATTCGGGTTTAAGGGTTGCACCTGGTTTATATATCTATGTAGTACAGTCCGATACCGAAGGTTCTGCCGGTGCACGGCAGGTTGGAAAATTAATGATAATCCGTTAAGAATAAGGAACGGAGGAGAAATTGAAAAAGATATTATTTATAACAGCAATATTATTTGGAATAAGTCAGATTTCTTTTGCACAGTTTAATAAAGCAGGAAGAACCGCTTTTCAATTTTTAAAAATAGGAAATGGTGCAAGGCAGGTTGCTATGGGCGAAGCATCTATTGCCGGTGTACAGGATGTTAATTCAATATTTTGGAACCCCGGGGCAATAACCGGCATCAATAATGCAGAAGCATCTTTCAGTTACAACAGCTGGATAGCTGATCTTAAAGTTTTATCCGGTGCTGCAGGTTTTAATCTTGATGGCATTGCAACATTTGTTTTTAATTATATCTCTCTTGATTACGGTAATATCCCTGAAGCAGGTGTTACAAGTGCTACAGGAAACATAGATACCCGAACAGGTAATTTCTTTTCCGGAAGTGACCTTGCTGTTGGACTTGGTATTGCACGTAATTTTACTGACAAACTTTCTATTGGCGTTAATATAAAATTTATGAGAGAGGAGCTATGGATTTATTCTTCATCCCTCTGGGGGTTTGATGTAGGTAGCTTCTATAATACAGGATGGAGAGGAATTAAACTTGCAATGAGTGCACAAAATTTTTCTACTCAGGCAAGATTTTTTGAAACAGGAATAGAAGAACAGCAGTCTTATGAAATTCCTCTTGTGTACAGACTTGGTATTTCGATTGATTTACTGGGCGGCGAAGAATTATTTCTTGGCGGTGACCCGGGTCAACATACTCTTTCTGTAAGTGCAGATGCAATTCATACAAATGATTATAAAGAACGGCTTCATCTGGGAATGGAGTATCAGTTTTATAATATGCTTTTCATCCGCGGAGGGTATAAGTTTAATTATGAAGAAGGAAACGTAAGTGTAGGCGCAGGTTTTAATTATAACATTAGCGGCATTATGTTTAAGTTCGACTATGCTTATGTCAGCTACGATTTCCTTCAGTCGCCACACAGGTTTACAGTTACATTAGGATTTTGAAATCATTTTATTGATTGCTAAAACTTTGGGTATATCATCTCTATCAGATAATATAATCTCACCTCTTCATTAATAATGTTTGTTCAGTATTTATAACAAACATTGTAAAATCACTTTAACATCAAATTGAATAAACTTAAATCGAAAATTTAAGAAAGGAAGTTCATAACAGGATATGGCATTTTCTAAGAAATTAGTCAACGGTGAAACTTTAACAAAAGATAATTTCAAAAATCCTCCTAAAGAATTAGGAATACTGCCATTCTGGTTCTGGAACGGAGACATGGATGAGAAAGAAATGGAATGGCAGATGCGTGAGTATAAAAGTAAAGGTATTCCCGGATTTTTTATTCATGGAAGATTTGGTGAGAACATAGGTTATCTTTCTGAAACCTGGTTTGAAAGAACAAAGTTTGCTGTTGAAAAAGCTAAAGAGATAGGTATTGATGTTTGGATTTATGATGAAATGAACTGGCCCAGCGGTACCGCGGAGAAACAGGTATTGAAAAAATATCCTCATCTCGGACAAAAGTATCTTGAACTTGTTGCACTCCATGTTGATGGACCTCTCTTCACTTTTCTTGAAGCATCCGATGACCGTTATGTAAACACGGGTAATTCTAAACCTATTGCTGCTTTTGCCTGCACCGATGAAGAATTCAATACTGAAATTAATAAACTGATTGACCTTACACCAAATTTATCATTTGATAAAGTAATTCCCTGGGAGGCTCCTGCAGGTAAATGGCGTCTCCTTTATTTTCTTGAAAAAGAGATTGACTACTATATTGATACTTTAAATCCTGAATCAACAAACCGCTTCATTGAAATAACTCACGAAGGTTATAAGAAAGCAGTGGGCAAAGATTTTGGGTCAATTGTTCCGGGCTTCTTTACCGATGAACCCGCAATGCATTATT
>Ga0079224_100017865_pt1 | contig 10011 bp, 8 predicted proteins | sample Stecom2015_FD_80414 | JGI IMG/M metagenome (GOLD analysis project Ga0079224, IMG submission 80414) | Agricultural soil microbial communities from Utah to study Nitrogen management - Steer compost 2015 | ecosystem: Environmental > Terrestrial > Soil > Agricultural land | place: USA: Utah... | reverse complement strand
GGTGCACGGCATCGAGCGCTACCTGAGCGGCGTGGTGGAGACCGCGGGCTTCGGCAAGCTCGCCGGCTTCGTCGACGACACCAGGTCGTTGCCCACGCTGTGGCCCAGGCACGACGTCTGGCGCCGCACCACCTGCGACTGGCTCGCGCGGCTGGAGCTGCGGGGGCTCATCGACCCCGAGGCGGCCCTCAGGACCGCCCGTTGGCTAGCCCACGACGCGGCGGCCGAGCCGCTCAGGCTCGCCGAACCAGCGCCCCACTCGCGTTGGAGCCCGATGTGACGCTTGCTCCGGCCAGCGCATGTGAACTCACTAACATCTGACGGTACGCCCGGTCGACATGCGCTGCCGGCGCGGCGCGGTCACGACGGCAACTCGACCAGCGAACACGATCAGCCTTCGGGAGATGAGTCTCATGCAGGCGCGAACCGTTCTGGAATCCACTTCCCCCCATCGTCGCTTGCCGTTCCGCATCCTGACGTTCCTGGACCTCGCGGGGCTGGCCATGCTCACGGCACTGTTCACCCTCAGGGACCCTCAGCCCGCGGCCGAGTCGCAGTACATCGCCTTGCTCGTGGTCGGCTTGGGCGCGTGGTTGCTGGCGGCCCAGGTCAGGACGCTCAACACCATCCTCAAGAACTCGCGCAACTACGCGCTGCTGGCCCCGGCGGCGGCGGTGCTCGTCGTGACGCTGATGCGCGAGGTGACGGGCGAGTACTTCTCCGCGCCCTCGGCCATCGCGTTCGCCGTCTCCTGGACGGCCTGGATGGTGGCCTGCCGCGTCGCGCGCAGCTACTTCCTCTCCCCCGTCCGCATCCTGACCATCGGCTCGGCCGACGTCCTGGCCGAGCTGGTGTCCGACCCGAACGTCTCCATCAGGGTCGCCAACACCCCGCCCGACAGCTCGAACGGCTTCGACGTCGTGGCGCTCGACCCCGCCGCCAACTACTCGGACGAGTGGCTGCGGTGGCTGCTGCACGCCGACCTGGCGGGCGTGAAGATCATCTCGGCGCCGCTGATCATCGAGACGCTCACCAGGCGCCTGCCGCTCGACGCGCTGCACGGCAAGTGGGCGCACTTCCTGGTGGGCCAGCGCCGCCCCTACGTGGACTGGAAGCGCTTGGCCGACGTGGCCCTCGTGCTGCTGGCCGCCCCCCTGTGGCTGCCCGTCCTGGGCGTCGTGCTGCTGGCCGTCTACCTCGACGACGGCGGCCCCGTGCTCTTCTGGCAGCAGCGCGTCGGGCAGTACAAGCGGCCGTTCCGCATGGCGAAGGTGCGGTCGATGCGCGTCGGGGCCGATCACGACGGGCCCACGTTCGCCGGCACCAACGACCCGAGGGTCACCAGGGTGGGCCGCTTCATCAGGCGGTACCGCCTCGACGAGCTGCCGCAGTTCTGGAACGTCCTCAAGGGCGACATGAGCCTCATCGGCCCCCGGCCCGAGCAGCTCTGCTTCTCCGAGGAGTTCGAGCAGCGCTTCCCCCTCTACAGCCTCCGCTACAACCTCCGGCCCGGCATCACCGGCTGGGCGCAGGTGAGGCAGGGCTACACCGCCGACGCCGACGAGACCTTCGGCAAGCTGAGGCACGACCTCTACTACGTGCGGCACGTCTCGCCGCTGCTGGACGCCGAGATCGCGGTCAGGACGCTAGGGGTACTGTTCAGCGGCTTCGGGGCCCGCTGAGCCGACGGAGGGGCCGGGCGTTTCGAACGCCCCGAGGTCCGGCGCCGCTCCCCAGTAGGTGAGGCCCAGGTCCAGGCCGGCGTCGACCGCGGGACTGTCGGGCCTCAGCCGGAGGAAGTCGGCCGACGAGGGTTCCGTCGACACGAACCGCGGGTCGGTGATGCCCAGGTCCCAGGAGTTGTTCCGGCTCTCCGGCCACGTGCCGCCCCGTACCTGGACGTCGATCAACACGCCCTTCGCGTCGCGGTAGCTGATGTTGTTGACGACCACGGACGCTTCGACGCCGGGCCGGCCGCGCACGACGAACCCGTACCCACCCGCCTCGTACGACGTGTTGTTGTGGACCTTGAGGCCGCCACCGCCGTTGTCGGTGAAGTTGTGCACCCGGTTCGCGAAGGCCACGTTGTAGCGCACCACGCTGCCCGATCCGAGGCCTTCCCGGCCCATCTTGAAGCCCATGCCGTTCCCGGTGGTCCCCCGCCCGTTGCGGTACGCGGCGCTGTACTCCACGAGGGTCTCGGTCGAGGCCCACAGGTCGATGCCGTCGTCCGAGTTCTCGAAAGCCAGGAAGCGCCTGATCACGTTCCCCTTGCCCGAGTCGATCTTGATACCGTCGGCGCTGTCGCCCCCGTTCGAGCGGGAGTAGTTGTCGTAGCTGACGGTGTCCTCGATCAGGTTGTAGCTGCCGCGTACGAACACGCCGTCGCCGTGGTTCGAGTGCGAGACCACGTTCCTGACCACGTGATGGTCGCCTTCGAGCGCCAGGCCGCGCCCGGCGCCGTTGCGGAGCTCGAGGCCGTCGAACACGTACCAGTCGAGGCCCACCAGCTTGATGAGCTCGGGGGCGCTGGGGTTCGTCGACTCGGGGTCCCGCGGCACGTGGCTGCCGTCGATGATCGCCCGCTCGCCCGGGTAGCTCATGAACGTGATGGGCCTCCCCGGCTCGCCGCTCGTGACCCAGCTGTCCCTCACGTTGTACTCGTGGTACACCCCGCCCCTCAGCATCACCACGTCGCCGGGCCTCACCACCGCGGCGGCCTTGGCGATCGTCGCGAACGGCGTCTCTACGGTGCGGCCGTCGTTGCGGTCGTCCCCATCGGGAGCCACGTAGTACGTCGCCTCCAGCGGGGCGGCCGTGGCTTGGAGCTCTCCCGTCTCGGACCTGGCGAGTCCGGGCGGGACCGTGAGGCTCGTCTCGGCGCGGGTAGGGAGCGCTGCGCAGGCGACGAGGACGGCGATGAGGGAGAGCGTGAGGCTCTTGCCCAGCGGGGAGCGGACGTGGTGCGGGGCGACGTCGGGCACACGGAACCTCCTACGCGGTGGCGTGTGTCCATGATACGTAGGCCCCGCTGGACCCCGGGTCTCCTCGTGACCCTCGGCGCGCCGCCGCCCGTCGGTCCGGCACGGCCGCGCCCCTTCAGGCACGCGCGGCCACCACCCCCACGACCTCGTCGACGCGCGCGAGCACGAAGTCGGGCCGGCAGCTCGCGGCGTCGGCCTCCGGGTGGAAGCGCGCGTGCGGGGAGGCGGCGAGCGAGCGGGCGATGACCTCGGGAAGGTCGGGGTGCTCCGCCCGCTCCTGGGGCGAGAGGCGGGCGAGGCCCTCGGGCAGCCGCGGGTGCAGCCACGCCGCCGGCACGCCCGCGGCGCGCGCGCCCAGGACGTCGTGCACCAGCGTGTCGCCCACGAACAGGTCGAGCGGGCCAGCCGCCTCGAAGATCCGTCGCTGGGGCTTGGCCGCCCCGGCGCGCTCGGGCGTCACGACCGCCTCGAAGTACCGCAGGAGGCCGAGCGCGTCGAGCACCGGCTCCTGGTAGGCGGCGAAGCCGTTGGTGACGACCACGAGGCGGGCACCCAGGTCGTGCAGGCCGGCCAGAGCGTCGCGCGCGCCGGGCAGCGCCGCGATGTGGCCGTCCTGGCCGCAGCACTCCACGACCCACCCCGCGACGTCGATGCCGCCCACGAGGTCGGGCGCGCCGCCCAGCTCGGTCGCGACCTCGCGGTAGATCGCGTCCCAGTCGTACGCGCCCACCAGGTCGCCGGCGTCCATGCGCCGCTGCCAGCCCCCGGAGACGTGACGGCGCACGGCGCGCGTCGCCTCCTGCTCGCCGAGGTCCTTGAGGCCGGGCGTGGCCTTCAGCAGGGCCGCCAAGCGCGGCACGACGCACGTCTCGAAGGGGTTGCGGATGAGCACGCCGTCGAGGTCGAAGCCGACCGCGACCCTGTCGCCGGCGCGCGGGAGGGCTCCCGCCCGGTGCACGGTCGCGGTCATCCCTTGAGCGCTCCCACCGTCACGCCACGCAGGAAGTAGCGCTGGAACGCGAAGAAGATGACGACCACCGGGACCGCGGCGAGCATCGCGGCCGCCATCTGCAGGCCGAAGAACAGCGGCTCCTGCTCCCTGATCAGCACCAGGCCCACCTGCAGCGTGCGCATGCCGCTCGAGCGGGTCACGACCAGCGGCCAGACGAACGAGTTCCATTGCGCGACGAAGGTGATGATGCCGAGGAAGGCCAGGCCGGGCCGCACGAGCGGCAGCACGACCTCCCAGAAGATGCGGGGCTCGCTGGCGCCGTCGACGCGCGCGGCGTCTATCAGCTCGCTGGGCAAAGTCTGTATGAACTGCTTCATCAAGAAGATGGAGAAAGGCGCCGCCATCAGCGGCAACAGCAGCCCGAGGTAGGTGTCGATCAGGCCCAGGCGCGTGACGACGAGGAAGAGCGGGACGAGGATCGCCTCGAACGGCAGCATCATCGAGAGGATGAACAGCCAGAACAGCGCCCGCGACCCGGGGAACGGGAGCTTCGCCAGCGCGTAGCCCGCCATCGAGGCCGTGGCTACGACCACGGCCGTCACGGAGAGCGACTGGATGAGGGAGTTCTTGACCCAGTTCCAGAAGTTCGGCTGCCGCAGCACGGCCCGGTAGTTGTCGAGGGTCGTCTCGGAGGGGACCAGCTCGGGCGGGAAGCGCACGGTCATCGCCGACGGCGTGAGCGACGTGGCGAACATCCAGTAGAGCGGCACCAGCGCGGCGAGGGAGAGGACGACCAGCACCAAGAGGATGACGACGGCGCCCAGGGGCGTCGGCTTCACCGGGTGCGTCGGGTCGCGGAGGAAGGGGTCGGGGCGCGTGATCGCCGCCATCAGTACTCCACGTTCTGGCCGAGCATCCGGAACTGCACCGCCGCCAGCACCAGCGTGATCAGGAAGAGGACTATCGCCTGCGCCGACGCGACGCCCAGGTTGAAGCGCTGGAACGCCTCCTGGTAGATGCGGTACACGACCGTCGTGGTGGCGAACTGCGGGCCGCCCTGCGTCATCACGTAGACGGCGTCGAAGACCTGGAACGTGTTGATGGTGCCGGTCACGACCAGGTAGAGGAGCGTCGGCCGGATCAGGGGCAGGATGACCTTGGCGAAGATGGTCGGGCGCTTGGCGCCGTCGATGAGCGCCACCTCGTAGAGGTCGCGGGGTATGCGCGCCAGCGCCGCCGACAGGAGCACGATGCTCGAGCCCCCGCCCATCACGACCTGCATGAACATAAGGGCCGGCAGGGCCGTGCTGGTGTTGCCCAGCCAGGCCACGGGCTCCACGCCGAACAGCCCCACGAAGGCGTTGAGCAGGCCGAAGGTGGGGTTGAATATCCAGAGCCAGATCAGCGAGATGATGATGCTGGACGTCACCGCCGGCAGGTAGAACGCCGACTTGAAGAACGTCTGCAGCGCCGTGTTCATGGGGTCGAGCAGGTAGGCGATGAGCAGCGCCTTGCCCAGCCAGAACACGACCACCACCGCCGTGAACACCGTCGTGTTCAGCAGCGCCCTGTGGAAGAGCTGGTCGTTCAGGACGCGCTCGAAGTTGTCGAGCCCCACCCACGACATGCGCGTGGGCCTGACCTCCATGAAGGCCAGGGCGACGGCGATCACGACCGGGATCAGGAAGAAGGCGAGGAACAGCAGCGTCTGGGGCGCCACGAAGGCGACGCCCCAGAGGCCGCCGGACCCGGGGGCGCGGCGACGCCGCCCACCCTCGGGCCCCTGAACGCGACCCCGGGCTTGCGCCCGGGGTCGCGTGTCCCCGCCGATCGCGGCGGGAGAACCGGTGGTCGACACCCTACGACTCCGCGGCCGGCCTCAGCGGCCGAAGACGGCCCGGTTGGCCTCCCTCACGAAGTCGTCGAGGGCCTGCTGCGGGGTCTTGCTGCGGCTGAGCGCAGCCTCCATGGCGGCCGTGAAGTGCTCCATGGCCGCGGAGATGTCGAGGTCGGCGGGGCCGAAGTACGGCACGCCGTGGTCGATCGCGGACTGGTAGACCTGCACTTCCGTCTGCACGTCGTCGGTGTAGTCGGCCACGTCCGCGAAGTCGAGCAGGGCGTTGGCGGAGCGACGCGCGGTGACGTACAGGAGGCTCTCGAGGAGCTGGATGTTCTCGGTGTTCGTGAGGAACCGAGCGAACTCCATGGCCATCTCGCGCTTGTAATCGTCCTCCTGCTTGAAGACGATGAAGCCGCCGGAGGTCTCGTAGGCGATGGGGCCCACCGCGGGGTCGTGCGGGAACGGCGCGATCACGACGTCGATCGCGTTCGGCATGCGACCTTCCTTGAGGTAGCGGTCGATGCGGCCGATCTCGTAGATGCCGCCGTAGCCGATCGCGGCGCGGCCGTTGTGCAGGTTCTCGATCGTGCCGTAGACGTCGAGGGCCTCACCGCCGCGCGGAGCGTAGCCATGCTCGTAGATCAGGTCGACGATGAGCTGGAGCGCGCGCACGCCCTCCTCGGAGTTCAGGACGAACTCGGTGCCCTCGTCGTTCATCAGCTTCGCGCCGAAGCGCATCAGCCACGCGAGCATGTTCTCGACGTCGCGGGCGGCGAAGGTGATCGCGTAGACGTCGGTCGTGCCGTCGCCGTCGCGGTCCATCGTCAGCTTCTCGGCCGCGGCGAGGAACTCGTCGATCGTCCAAGCGCGGTCGGGCAGCGCCGGGACCTCGACGCCCGCTTCCTCGAACAGGGCGGTGTTGAGGAGCAGCGTGGAGCCCATGCCGTTGTTGGAGTTGTTCCACGGCCAGATGTAGTGCTGGCCGTCGATGTTGCCCTTGGCCAGGGCGTAGGGCAGGAAGTCCTCGCGGTCCTCGTCGGTCAGGAACGCGTCGATGGGCTCGAGCAGGCCCTCACGCGCCCACTCGGGGTTCCAGTTGAGGTCCTTGACGATGTCGGGCGTGGTGCCGGAGAAGATCGCGGTGGTGATCTTCTCGCCGTAGCCTGCGTTGGGGACGATCTCGTAGTGGACCGTGACGTTCGGGTGGAGCTCCATGAACCTCTCGCTCATGTAGCGGGCGTACTCCTCGCCCGTGGGGCTCTGACCCTCTTCCATGTCCGGGGTCACGATCCTCCACGGGTTGATCCACCACGTGAGCTCGATCTCGGGCTGCGCGGCGGCGACCGGCGTGAGAGCCAGGAGCGCCACGAGCACCTTGAGTGCGGACCGTCGCATCAGCACCTCCTGCTGGGGTAGTACGTTACGCGGGGACTATACCAGTCTCGTACCAGGCGCAAGCCCGGCGAAGCCCAGCAGGGCGGCGACAGCCCGCTCGGGCTCCATCTCCGCCGGCGGTGCCACGCGCGGGAACGTCCGTCCCCGCCACACCTCCACGAGCGCGTCCGCCAGCGCTTCGGGGTCGCCGGGCGGCACCAGGAGGCCGCTCTGGCCGTGCGTCACCAGCTCGTCGACGCTCGCGCCGGCGGTACCCACCACCGGCACGCCGAGGGCGAGGCTCTCGATCACCGTGTTCGGCAGGTTGTCCATCAGCGACGGTAGCACGCTGGCCTCCGCGGCGGCCACGACCGCGTAGAGGCGCGGCTTGTCCAGAGGGCCGAGCAAGGCCACCTGACCGGCGCGCTCGCCCCACGCCGCGCGGTAGCGGTCGCGCGCCGCGTCGGCCAGGGGACCGGCCCACGCCATGCGCAGGTCGGGGGCGCGCTCCCAGGCGCGCGGCAGGGCCGCCGCCAGGACCTCGGTGCCCTTGCGGCGGCCGAGGGTGCCGAAGTGCACGAGGTAGCGGCCCGGCAGGCCCGGAGGGGGGTCGCCGCGGCCGGCGACGTCGACGGGCAGGGGCGGCCGCACCAGACCGACGTCCAGCCCGTACGTCTCGGCGAAGTACCGCTGCAGCAGGCGGCTGGGGGCGTAGGTGGCGTCGGCGCGGCGCTGCGCGAGCACGTCCAGGCGCTCCGTGAGCCGCGCGAGCGCGGTCACGGGCCGGCCGGCGGCGGCCTCGTAGAGGAGCCGCGACGTGCTGATGCGCACCAGGTGCCTCCTCCCCGCCCGCCTGGCCACGAACAGCCCCACGAGCCGCAGGTTCGCCGACTGCACGAGGTCGAAGGGCGAGCGGGCGTGCTCGGCCTCCACCGCCCGCGCCATCAGCCGGGCGTTGGCCAGGTAGGCGGGCAGGTAGCCGGAGGCGGGGTCGAGCCGCCGCAGCAGCCACGACAGGCCGCGCGCGGCGAGCGAGCGGCTGCGGGGCACGCGGACCACCGCGACGGCGCCGTCCTGCAGCAGGCCGCCCTCGTCGCTGGTAACGAAGACCGTGCAGTCGTGGCCCAGGCCGGCGAGGAGGTGGGCCGTCTTGTGGACGTAGCTGCCCACCCCGCCCTCGCCGGTCAGCTCGGTCGGGTACTCCGGGGTGAGGAAGGCCACCCTCAGGCGGCCCGGTCCCGCCGCGTCGGTCAAGCGGTGCGGGCCTTGAGGCGCCGGCGCATGCGCAGCGCCCGGCGCTCCAACGCGTAGCGCCAGGGCGGCGTGCAGCCGAGGGCCTCGTGCACGGCCGCCATCGCCTCGCGCCGCGCTTGCGGGTCGGCGATGCGGCTGGCGCGGTGGTAGCAGTTGCTGCAGAAGAACTCGCGGGCGCGGGCCTCGAAGGCCCTGTCCGGCATGGCCGCCGACGGCGAGACCAGGTCGGTCATCAGCTCGACCAGGTAGGCGGCGTCCTCCGCCCAGGCCCTGACCTTCGCGGCCTTGCCCGCGTTCTCCTGGTGCATCCGGAAGGTCGCCTTAACGGCCGGCACCTCCACGGTCCCGGCGGCCGCGGCCACGCGGGCGTACGTGGCGACGTCGTTGAAGAGCTGCCTGGGGGTGTCGAACCCGCCCACGCTCCGCAGCACCTCCGTGTGGAACAGGGTGCTGCACAGGTAGAACGAGGTGCGGTTCGCGAACCAGGCCTCGATCAGCCCGCGCACGTCGGTGCCGGGGGCCTGGTTGACGCGCTGGTAGACGACCTGTCCGTCCTGGCCGATCACCCGCGTGCCCGTGCGCACCAGGCCGGGGCGCCTCTCCCCCATGGCCGTCACGCAGGTGGCGACGAAGTCCGGGTCGACCGAGTCGTCGTCGTGCAGCAGCAGGAAGTAGTCGCCGGAGGCCATCTCCACGAGGGAGTTGAAGTTGCCCTGGGCGCCCACGTTCCGCTCGTGCCGGTGGTACCTGACGCGGTCGCCGCCGACCGCCCTGACCACGTCGGCGGTGTCGTCGTCCGAGCAGTTGTCGGCGACTATCACCTCCACGCGGTCGTACGTCTGCGCCAGCGCCGACCCCAGCGCCTCGCGCAGGTAGCCGCGCGCGCGGTTGTAGGTCGGGATGCCGATGGTAACGAGCGGCCCGCCTCCGCTCTTCACGTCTCCACCCTCCCCTCCGCGCGCCGCCAGGCGCGCTCCGCCTCGTCCCAGGCCTTCACCGGCCGCGCCGGCACCCCCGCCACCACGGTGCGTGGCGGCACGTCGCGGGTGACGACGCTGTTCGCGCCCACCACGGCCAGCTCGCCTATGGTCACGCCAGGCAGTACCACGACGTTCTGGCCGAGCCAGGCGCCGCGGCCGATGCGCACCGGCGCCACGGGGGCTATGCCCTGGTACTTGTAGGGCACCTCGGCCGTGGTGGTGGCGTGCGTACCGTCGGCCACGAACACGTTAGCGGCGAACATGACGTCGTCCTCGATGACGACCTCCCGGAACGCCACGACCTGCAGCGAGGCCGTGGCCGTGACCCTGTCGCCGATGCGGATCGTGGGCTCGAAGACCTGCTCCACGTGCGTACCTTGGGGGTGGAGCATCCAGCCGCCCGGGTAGCGCGCGTTCGCCTTCAGCTCGCTGCCCGGGCCGAGCTTCACGCCCGCCCCCACATGGATGCGCTCGGCTCCCACCACGCTGCGCGGCTGCTGCATCACGAAGCCGGGCCCGACGCTGGCGAACCGCGGCATCGTCCGCCGGTCCCACCAGCGCCTGGCGCGCCGCCCGGTGGCGTCGAGGCGCGTGACGATGCTGTGGCCGAGACCTCGTCGCATCAGT
>Ga0079224_100017864_pt1 | contig 10011 bp, 8 predicted proteins | sample Stecom2015_FD_80414 | JGI IMG/M metagenome (GOLD analysis project Ga0079224, IMG submission 80414) | Agricultural soil microbial communities from Utah to study Nitrogen management - Steer compost 2015 | ecosystem: Environmental > Terrestrial > Soil > Agricultural land | place: USA: Utah... | reverse complement strand
GGGGGGCAAGGGGGCGGTGCTCATCCGGGCAACATATTCCGTTGTGACGCCGCTGTTCAGCAGTGGAGCCATTCAAGAACGTGCGGAACTGAGACTCCCTGCTTTCAAGGGTGTCCTCCGGTTCTGGTGGCGCGCTTTGGCATGGTCCAGATTCCATGGTGATCTTCAAAGAATCCACCAAGAGGAGTCGAACACGTTTGGAAGCCCGAGCGGCCAATCAGCGGTCTGGATGCGTCTTGAGCATACCGGTCCTTTGAGAGTTCTTCGCCAAGGAGAGTTCTTGCTTCCCCGAGTCAATTTCAGCAAATACGCGGGCAGCAGGTCCGGCCAGGGTTGGGATGGTGCTTACTACCTGGGTTACGGTCTCACAAGACCCGCCGGCCGGGACGCCGGCTCACTTCTGCGCCCAGCTCTTCTCCCTCCTCTACAGTTCTCCATCGAAATGCTTGTGAACAAGGATAAGATGGGCGATGTAGCGTAGCCGATTATATCAGGCGGGTCTTATGAGGGGTATGGTTTTACGCTAACACAGTCTCGGGCTCGGTCGGGGGGTGTGGAATGATGCTAGTCGAGAGCTTGATCCGGCTCGGGCGACCATTCGTTGAAGGGGGGGCGGAGCCGCTCGAACTTTTGAGGCAGGTCTCTGACGTCGCAGATGCACGGGCGCGCAACTTCTTCCAGCGGGTATTTGTAGTAGAAATCGGGGAGGACCGGGGCGACCTGCAGGTAGTGGCCCATCCGCATGCCGCTTGGGGACACCTGGAGTCTGACGGTCGAACCGAGCGCTTTCAGCCTGACCTGGACCGTGCCATCGGCATCCCGTTCGTGATGCCCCGGGGAAACCCGCGCGTTCCTCAGGGTAGGTATCCGGTCCCCGTCTATATCGTTTTCGACGGCGACTTCCGGGCATTCCCAGGAAATCCGGGCGAGATCGAAAGGTTTCTTAAAGGGCGCATTTCTCGTACGGTGGGCGTGGCTTGGGAGAATTCACTGGTTAAGCGTATCAGCGCGGCTCTGGCGGACGAGTTCGCGATGTATCGTCCGGCACAAGGGGAGAACTGCCTGGCGGTCATCGTCATCGCTGATCTGGCCAGCGCGGATTCTCCGTTCGTCTACGACGGCGGAGAGGATACAGTGGCTCTCTGCGAAAGCAGATTGCAGCCGGGCCGCGCGATTTGCGTCGACGTTCGGCGGCTCCTCGACAGGGTTTGGACGGCTAAAGCCGGCGAGGGAGCAGAAATGGGCACCCGAGATGGAACCTGCTCCATCTGTGGAAGGGAAGCAGAGCTTGTCTCGATTTATTCGAAGGCCTGGTCATGGTTCTCGGTGACATGGACAGCGCCGTTGCCTATTTCTCTAGGCACCGACCAACTGGTTGAAGGCATCGCATTATGCTCCTCGTGTTATGCCTCTTTAACGATGGGAGCCCAGGTCTTTTCCGGTCTTGCGCAAGCGCTTCCCAACTGGTTGACCAAGGAGATCTTCGGTCCCGTTGCCTCTGCGACGGCGAGAGACGCCCGAAGAGCGGATCCCGAAAGGGTTTACGGAAGCCTCATTGCCCTTCCTGTACTCGACGAGTTCATCTCAGATGCTGCCGATCGACAATCGTTCGTCCGCAGCGTCAGCAGCATGCGGGTGGCTGACAACAATTCGGTGCAGCGACATCTCGACACCATCACCGGTTTTGAAGCCCGCTTGCCCACCGAGTTTGCAGACGACCTGCTGTACCGACTGCAGCTTTACTACTACTCCGGTGACCCGGGCCGAGGCGATGTCCACCTGCGGGGCGTGATCGAAGATGTAGTCCCGTCAGTGGCAGACGCGATCGATAGCATCTTGCGGAATGCGGTTCATGCCGCAGCCTCAGAGGCCGCAGAACGGTTGGAACTCACGCTAACTCCGTTTGCGTCTCAACAGTTTCGCTCCCTCCCCTATCTGCTGGCCACCGCCTACGGCGCCCCGTACCTGTGGCAAACTCTGGCCCACGTTCTCCACCGGCGTCCGCTCAGCGTCGACCGGTTCGTCGCCAATGCGGCATCTCGAATGCAGTCACTGACCCGTCATCTGCCTGAAGCCTTTCTTAAGCTGAAGACGGAAGTCCTCTTTTACCTGGTGTTTAGTCAATTCATTCAGGTGTACCATCGAGAGGTCGCCATCTTTCAAAAGAAAGGAAGGGAGCCGATGAGGTCCTGGAAGGAACTGCAAGCGATGCTGGCCGGAGATCCCGCGGATGTCGTCTTCCACGATGTCGAGGAGCTAGGCTTCGCCTGCGGGCATCTGACGCGGCAATTCAGCCGCTGGTATTATAAGCAGACAGGGAAAGACTTCCTGCGCCACCGGGTGTTGACCTTTGGAAGCGATTTGACGCCCGAGCTCGTGTGGCAGCGTACGATTTCGAAGTTTAGCGAGCTCCGGGCGAAACTTTGGCGCGAAGGCGCGCTTCCGCAGCGGTTTGAACAGCTTACAGGGATCGTGCTGGTGGAGTTGAGCCAGCGTCGCGAAGAGATGCGGCGTGAGCGGGCTGCGTTTATGGCGGCGTTTTGGGCAGGTTATTCGCTTCAGCCGGCTGAGGCGGAGTAACTAAGAACCAGTGTTAGTTACCTAGGATCAGGAGGGATGGACGAATGTCGGCGATGGAAGTCAGGTCGGGGGAAATCTTGTTTGTTAAGAGTGTGAAGGACGGGATCCCGAATCGCGACCCGCTCAATGACAGCGACGCCCGCCGGATTTTCGGCGAGGAGGATGGGAGAATCTCGCTCTCTGACGTCAGCATTAAGCGGGACGTCCGGGACTACATACTCGCACGGTATCCCGACGGCGGGCCGGATCACCGGTATCACGTCTTCGTACGCAAGCAGTTCAAGGAAGACGGCCGAACGCTTATGGGGCGGGGCAGCTTGGCGGAAGAAATCAAGAAGCAAAGCGGCATTCAGTCGGACGATATGAAGGAGGTCCTGTGCCGGGCGGCCGTTGACGTCAGGCTGTTTGGAGCTGTCTACTCTGTTGCGAAGAGCAACTTCCAGCTGACTGGTCCCGTGCAGTTTGGCTGGGCTCACTCCCTGCACCCGGTGGAGAGCGTCTACACTCAAGGCACTGTGGTGATGCCGTCCAGAGACCAAAAAGACGGCGGCAGCGAAAGCGAGAGCGAGGGCGCCACGCAGGGGACGATCTGGACCACATACATCGTGCCCTTCGCAATCTTCGCGATGCCGGGCGTCATCAACGCGACAATTGCAAAGGAGACCGGGTTGACCCATGACGACGTCGATCTGATGCTCGAAGCTCTTTGGAAAGGCACCCTCCATCGACAGGCCCGGGGCCGGGGAATCCAGCAGCCTCTGCTGCTCATTCACATCGAGTACTCTGACCCGTTCTTCCGTATCGGCTACTTGGAGGAGACGCTCTCACTTGAACCGGGCGCTGAGGAGTGGAGGAACGGTAAGCGGCCGACGGCCGTTGAGGATGTCACGCTGGACGTGACTCGTCTGGTCGAACGAGTTAAGGCGTATGAGCCAAAGATCGCACGCGTTCGGTACTGGCTCAACCCTCAGCTGAAGCTGGTCGGAGAGCTGCCCGGAGAGCGGCTGGAGTGGTCCTGAAGACCGGCGCTTTCCGGCACAGGAGGAATGGCCGGCCCCAACCCGGCAACCTAACACGAAGCGGACGGGGGATCGCCGTGGATGTCCTCGTGTTTGACTTGAAAGGATCCGTAGGCCACTTCCGGCGACCAGACACGACGGCGACACACGCCACCTATCCCTTTATCACGCGCACCGCCTTGCGCGGAATTTTGGGCGCGCTCTTGGGAATGGAAGAGTTCGTCCAAGAGGACGCCCGTGCCGGCATCCGCCTCATGACACCGGTGCAGAAGTCGGTGCAAAGGCTTTCGATGTTGGGGAAGGGCTTTCTCGGAGGCGGGCCGGACTTCAACCGTCCCACCTCTATTGAACTCCTGGTCAATCCTTACTACCGCATCTACTACTCCGGACCGTACTTGGATGAACTGGCTCGCACCATCGAAGAGCGTCGCAGCGTGTATCATACGTACTTAGGGAGCGCCTTTGCCCTCACGGTGCCGGAGTGGGTCGGGGTCATGCCCGGCACGCTGAGAACGGTGGATCCAGAACTCGAGCTTGTGACCGCAACGGTGGTACCGACGCATGTGGTCGGGCGCCTGATGGTGGACGGCGGGTCCCAGCTTTCGCGCGCCGGCGGCGTGCTCTATAACTACCTCGGTGAGAGGAGATTCCGCGGCACCATCAATCTCCTCTATGACATGAACGGCGGAACGATACGTTTTCGGCCGGCGCCTGGGCCTTATTCTCCTGACGCGGTCTTCGTGGACCTTCCCGGAGAAGGGACGGTGTGTCTTTGGTAATTCCCTTTTCACAGTGCATCGCCCGGCCGCCCGAAGGGGGAAGGGATTACCCGTTGGCAGATCACTTGCTTGAGGTCGCGGGCCGAAGCGGCAGAGCGTCTGGCGATGCCATCCACCAGCTGCAATTCCTTGCCGGGTTGCTCCACGATGCCGGGAAAGCGCAGCAATCCTGGCAGAGGTACATTGCGGATCCTCGGCGACACCGCGGCGCGGTTCCGCATGCATTCCTAGGAGCCGCGCTGTTTTTTCTCTTTGCACTGCAGCTCCGCAGAATGTACCTTCAGGAATATCCTCATAGCGCTGACGGGATCGTTGCGGCGATTGTCCAGCTCACCCGGGATCTCGCGGATCATCACGGGGAATTGAAGGGAATCGATGAAGCATCGCCTCCCTGGGAGGCTGGCTGGCGCCACGGATGTCTTGAGGAGACCGATCTAGAGGGTCTGTGGCAGTTCGTAAGAGCCAATTTTCCCCCGTTACAAGAGGTAACGGAGGCCTCGTGGTGGAGGGAGATACCTGAAACCGTCACGCGATTGCCATCGCTGTGGCGACGCATGGTGATCCATCACCAAGCGCGGCGGCCTGGGAATGTTGCCTCTGCCGCAGACGACGTAATTTCAAAACGGTGGAGGACTGCTCAGCTGATTGGTGCGGACCGTTTTGCGGTCGCAGGGGTTACACCTCGGCACCTTTCACCGGAAGAAGCTGCTGCGGCATTGGACCGCCTCCTGGAATTTTGCCGGCTGCGCGGCGACGAATTGGCTGTAAGGCACAGGTCATCGCTCACCGCACTGCGCCAGCAAGCGCAAGATGCCGCAGTGGCCGCCTTTGTTATGGCTAAGGCCAGCCGGTTTTACACATTGCGATTGCCCACCGGAATGGGCAAGACATTGACTTCACTGCGCATCGCACTTGAAGCATGCCGGTTGGGGAGGGCGGAACGAGTCATTTATGTGGCCCCCTATCTGACCATTCTTTCACAGGCAGCTCGCGAGATCCGGAGCGCGAGCGGGCTGGAGGTGATGGAGCATCACCATCTGTCGATTCTGGAGACCTATACTGTCCACGAAAGCGACCCACATGAGCTGTTACTGCAAGAGTCGTGGCAGTCGCCTGTCGTCGCCACCACGTTCAACCAGCTGTTTCGTGCTCTTGCGCCGCGCTTCGCACAGGACACGATCCGCATCGGTGCGATGCGCCGGGCATTTGTCATCCTTGACGAGCCCCAAATAGTCGACGGCGATGTCTGGCGGTTGTTTCTCGCCCTGGTGGATGCGGCTTCCACGCATCTTGAAATGACGGTCCTACTGATATCGGCGACCACTCCTCCCCTTGATGGGCTGCGCGAGGAAGCGGTCGATCTCACTCCCGGGTCGCTCCCAAGTCCGTGTCGTTACATCATCAATGTCGGCGACAGGCGAATGGAAACTGAGGAAGTGGCCGAAGCGCTGGTGACCGCCGTCAACCAACGAGGAGCGGTCGCCGTGATTCTTAACACGGTCGAAGACTGCGGGCGAGTGTACGCTGAGACGAAGCGGCTGTCCGGGCCGGAGATCTCCGTCTTCAACCTTCACGGGGCAATGACTTCACTGCACAAGAATTACCAGGTTCAACAGATTCGGAGGTCTCTAGAGGCGGGGCTACCCACAATCGTGGTCGCGACACAGATTATCGAAGCGGGAGTCGACCTAAGCTTCCGCATGATTTACCGGGCTCGTCCTGTACTGCCGTCAATCATTCAGGCAGCAGGGCGCGCGAACCGCCACGCGGCCGAAGGCGAACCGGTCGCAGAAATAGTTGATTTTCACTTTCTTCGAGAGGGCAGAGAGACTCGAGGGTACGTTTATGATGCGATCGCGATGCGGGTCACTGATGAACTCCTGGATCGCTTCACTTCTGTGCCTGAGTCGGGCACGAGTACGCTTTCCGATGAATATTTCAAAGAGCTCTTCCGGCGCAAACCGGGGACCTCGGCTCTGGCGTATGTACAGGACGCTGCGATGGGTCACTGGAGTGATCTGCAGCGGATCAGTCCTTTCCAAGAGAAGGGGAATAGGGTTCCGGTCTTCGTTCCCAATGAAGGTCCGTGGATCGATGATGAGACCTACGCCTTTCTCTCCCGGTTCGGCGCGGAAACCCCTGAGCAGCTGTATCACTTGTACCTGGAAAAGAGCTGGCTGCGTGAACTCGCTTTCGTGGAGAGAAAGCTGTTTTTCGGGCTTCTACAGCGGTTCGTCGTTCCAGTGAGCTACCGCCGGGCACGGATGATCAGCAATCTCGGTGAGACAGCCAAATCAGAGCAACCGCCGGCCATTACCTTGCTCCGGCAGCCCCATCTATATCGTGAAGACAGCGGGTTTGGCTATCTTGTTAAAGACGTGGAAGAGTGGATCTACCTATAAGGGATACAGAGGGATTCGTATGCGCCTCAGAATTGAATTCGAGCCAGTATCGAGCAGCGCCTTTCTCGACGGGCGGTTCCCCCGGCACTTTCAAGCCGCAATTTACGCCGCGCTCGATCCGGAGCTGGCTCAGCTTCTGCACAACCGAGGGTTTCCCATTGATAAACGAGCCATGAAAATGATCGTATTCTCCGATGTGGCTTTTCGACACAGTCCTACACCCATGGACGGCGGCTTGCGCTTTCAAGGACCAGCGACAATCGTCGTGGCTTCTCCGATGCCGGAGATCATCGGCTCTTACGCCACATCTCTGCTCAAGAACGGGCAGTTTCGGGTGGGAAGCAACCTTTTCAATGTGATTGCAGTGAAGGTGGACGACTCAAAGGTCAAGGGCGAGAGCGTCATGGTGCGGACCCTTTCACCCATTGTCGCATACTCGACGTTGTTGCGGCCCGATGGGAGGAAATACACGTGCTACTTTCAGCCGGGGGAAAGCGACTTTGCAAGGCTGGTCGCGGAAAACCTGGCTCGGAAGTATCGTGTAGTGTTTGGGCGAGAACCGGAGAGCCCTCTCCAACTCGATGTGCACCGCTGCGGGCGGATGGTAATTCGCAACTTCAAGGGTACGGTAGTTAAGGGTTGGCACTGTGTGCTCAATCTCCGGGGTCCCAGCGACCTGCTGACCCTCGCCCTGGATTCGGGGTTGGGCAGCAAGAATTCCCAAGGCTGGGGATGTGTCGAGCTTCTCGCTCCCTTAAGTGAGAACGGATCGGGTTCGCAAGGTGGGCGGTTGTGGCATGACAACTGAGGTTCGCGTGACCGGCACATTGGTGTGGTACTACTACATCTGCCAGCGCGAGGTCTGGCTGATGGCCCACCAACTCGAACCCGATTCTGAGGACGAAAACCTGGAATACGGTCGCTTTCTGCATCAGCACGCGTACAAGCGGGACAAGAAAGAGATCTCCATCGGCCACGCGGTATTTGATCTCTTTCGGAAGGAGGGAAACAAGCTCGTCATCGGTGAGGTAAAGAAGAGTTCAAGGTACCTCGAGAGTGCACGGATGCAGCTTCTTTTCTATCTAAGGGAACTCAAGCGAATGGGTGTCGAGGCGTACGGCGAAATTCGCATCCCAGAGGAGAAGAGGATTGTCCGAGTCGAGCTGGACTCTGAATCAGAAAAGGAGCTTGATCGCGCCGAGCGCGAGATACTCCGCATCATCTACCTGGAGAAGCCGCCGGAAGCCAAGAAAACTCATTGGTGTCGCTCGTGTGCGTATAGGCAATTTTGCTGGGCTTAGCGGTAGCGGATTGCGAGGGTTTGCCGCAGCTCGGTAGAGTCAAGCAGGCCAATCGCATTAGGAGTGCACGTCACCGTGGCTAAGAGTTTCTATATTTTCAGTAACGGGGCTCTGCGCCGCAAGGACAACACGATCTACTTGGAGACTGAGTCCGGCAAGCGCTTTATCCCCGTCGAAGATACTCAGGAGCTCCACATTTTCGGCGAAGTTGACGTGACGAAGAAATTCCTCGAATTCGCTTCCCAGAAAGAGATCATCGTGCACTTTTACAACTACTACGGCTACTATAGCGGGTCGTTTTATCCCCGCGAACATCATAACTCTGGGTACATGATCTTGCGCCAAAGCGAACACTACCTTGACGAAGAAAAGCGTCTCGTGCTTGCCCGGGCGTTCGTCCGTGGCGCTCTCAAGAATATCCGGGTCGTGGCGCGGTACTATGCCAGCCGGGGGGAAGAGAGCCTGCAGCCGCTGGTCGAGATGTTGCAGGAGCGTCTCATCGCGATCAATTCGGTCGATGACGTTTCCGAGCTGATGGCCATCGAAGGAATGTGTCGTGAAGCGTATTATGCCTGTTGGGACCAGATCTTGAAAGCCCCTGATTTTAGGTTTGAACGGAGAAGCCGCCGGCCGCCGGAAAACCGTCTCAACGCCCTGATAAGCTTCGGGAACTCAATCCTCTATACGGCAGTCCTGTCCGAGATCTACAAGACCCACTTGGACCCAAGAATCGGCTATTTGCACGCCACGAACTTCAGACGCTTTACACTCAACCTCGATGTAGCTGAGATCTTTAAACCTATCATGGTCGATCGCACGATCTTTACGCTGATCGGCAGAAAGCAACTTTCGAAAGAGGACTTCGAATTTGAGGCCGGTGGGGTATTCCTCACGGAGCAAGGGCGACAAAAGATGGTCGAGGAGCTGGAAAAGCGACTGAGAACGACCATAAACCACCGGGGCCTGGGGCGCAGTGTCTCCTATCGAAGCTTGATACGGATGGAACTGTACAAGATCCAACGACATTTGATGGGCGAGGAACAGTTTGAACCGTACGAGAGCCGATGGTGACGGGTCGTTATGTAATGTAGGGAGTCTCCCAGCAATTGGAAGAGTTGGCGAACGAGAATCAGTCTAGAGGTGCAAGTGCATGTTTGTCATCCTGGTATATGATGTCGGCGAAGAACGGGTGGCGAGGGTGCTGAAAAAGTGCCGCCAATACCTGTACTGGGTTCAAAATTCGGTGTTTGAAGGTGACATCTCGCCAGGCCGTCTGAAACGGTTGAAAAGGGAGCTTGAAGGTTTGGTGCACCAGAAGGAAGACTCCGTAATCATATACGAGTTTCGCTCGACGAGGTATGCCCGGCGAGAAGTGATCGGAGTGGAGAAGGGAGGACAAGACGTCGTTCTTTGACGGGCTTTGCTGGTGCGATTTCACCGAGGCTTGCTGACGAAGGCTCCCTTCTTGGCGCCTCTTGTCGTCGACCTCCGGTAGTGCAAAAACCCTAGGGGGTCGACGACACTGATTTTACGGGAGGAATCTATTTAGCTGAGACGAAGGTGAAGAATGCAGTGACACGGGATTGGGTTTCAGTCACTGCAATTTTTCGAATGCCCAGCTCGTTTGGGGTTTAGGCTCTACCTATAAGGGATTGAAACCCTGCAGTCTGTCGATATGGCCCTGGATCGCCGCCCGCCCGTTTAGGCTCTACCTATAAGGGATTGAAACAGTCGCCCCGCGCCCAAGAGCGTCGAAACGTCCTGGGTTTAGGCTCTACCTATAAGGGATTGAAACGCTAAGCTGGCGAAAGGCCCTGTCGAAATCAATACGCGTTTAGGCTCTACCTATAAGGGATTGAAACACAACCGAACCGCTGGAGGGCAACCCGATGAAGGCGTTTAGGCTCTACCTATAAGGGATTGAAACTCC
>Ga0079224_100017863_pt1 | contig 10011 bp, 12 predicted proteins | sample Stecom2015_FD_80414 | JGI IMG/M metagenome (GOLD analysis project Ga0079224, IMG submission 80414) | Agricultural soil microbial communities from Utah to study Nitrogen management - Steer compost 2015 | ecosystem: Environmental > Terrestrial > Soil > Agricultural land | place: USA: Utah... | reverse complement strand
TTGTTTAAGAACTTCTCCGGACCGGCATCGCGCCGGAACCTATCTCCAAGCACCGGCCGGGCAGCAATGCCCCGCCGAAGCGCCGAATGTCTGTTTTTCAAAAACCCGCCGGCGTCGCACCGGTAGAACCCCTTTCGTTTGGGACTGCAAAGGTAGGAAACATTTCCGAACCCGCAAAATTTATTTTGAAATAAGCCGCAAAAAAAAAACAAGCAAGCAAAAATCAAAACAAAAAACCCAAAACCGAAAAAGAACAACCGCTCAAACCCGAGCGGGGTGCAAAAGTAGAAAGGATTTTCCTATTCACAAAGCCTTTTTCACAAAAAATCTATTCGAACACTGATTATCAGCGACTTTATTTTTTATTACTTGACGTACGTCCATGCTTTTACCCTGCCAGCTTCGATAAACGCATGTATTGTGACATCAAATTTAACGGCGAACTGATTTACCCACCTAGAAGAAAAACGCACGACAACCATCAATGGACTGTCAACGCACCGATTTGATTAAACATTATCTGTACAGCGTGTCCCCGGATTTGCCTAAAACATGGCTAAATCGACTACAAGACCGGTTCGTTAGGCAAACCGCCGGAGGACGGCGTTCGGTCCCCCGGATACGCCCGTCAATCCCCCGTCCTATTCCAATAAACTTTCAGGTTGTTTGTCGACCTGCCGGCCGCGATGATGTCGAGCCTTCCATCCCCGTCCAGGTCGGCGATTTGCAGATCCTCGCAGGCCATGCCGTCGCGGTCTACCCAGTAGGCATCCATTGCCTCCCAATATTGGTTAAAGGGAACATACAGCTTGATTCCAAAATGCCCTTCCTCATTAGGATTGCGCCAGCCGGCCACCACTTGGTCTCGGCCTAAGCCTAGGAAGTCACCCATAGCCAGGCCGTGCCCTTCGTTCATATTGCGTTCTAATACGATGCGCCAAATCCTGTCGTGCACCAGGAGGCTGTCCGATAAGCCAGGCGTGTACAACGCAAGCGTATCGCCGTGTAGCGGCTCTACGGTGGCGAACACGTGGGCGTTGCGGCTGGCCACGCTTCCCAGGCGGATCTCGCTCAGTGGCCGTCCCCGGGCCATCCAGTCGGCCTGCCGGCTTTGCCAATGCCCATCCCGGTAGGAGAAGCCCATCATGCCATCATCGCCCCCGATGTAGAACATCTCGCCTTCGCCCAGATCGTAGACGTCCAAATTATGCGTATTGTCCATGGGCTGCTTGATCGTCCATTGCTTCCAAGGATCCGCAGGATCCTCGGGCATTTCGTAGGCCAGGATATTGACGCCCCGGTCCGGTTCATCCTCGCGGAATGGCGCGCGCAATGGGAGTACGATGAGATGATAGACGCTGTCGGATGCCCGCACCCACCGCATGCGATGTATGGTGGGTTCATGATAGAGCTGCACGGCGCTCCACCGATCCGTGGGATCGTCTGGCCGGACAAGATAGTGAACCGAGCCGGACCGTGCCGTGTCGGACAGTTCGCCTGGATTCCATTGCGCACCTACCGCCACTTCGACCCTGCCGTCGCCATCGATATCGCGGGCGGCAATGCAGACGTTGTCAAATTCGGTCAGGCCTTCGATCATCACAAACCGCTGCCAATCCCCATTACGGTACCAGACGAATTCATTTTTGTCCGCCATAAGTATATCGGCCTTGCCATCGCCATCCACATCACCGATAGCCAAACCGTAGCCAATGGCCACCTGATCGTCGATGGTTTGCGCTTGAAACTTGGGTTCGTCGTGTACGCCCGAAAAAACACCCAGGGCTGAAATCAACAGGTATTGGATCATGGTAAATTACCTCTCCGTAAAGATAGCTATCTATATTAAAATTCTTTTTTGCCGATCCCCGCGCCTGGGGTCAGTTGCATTCATACCACCGCACCCAGTCAACCCACATCTCCACCGGCAAATCATCAGGGTCAACGGCTCCCACCCAGGAACCGCCCAGCTGCATATCGAGCAGCAAATAGGACGGGCTTCCAAACGGAAACTGCCCCTCGTGCTCGGTTTCAATGCGCGGATAGGTAAAGCTGTGCACGTCATTGATAAAAAACTGGAGGCTGTCAGGTCCTATTTCCACAGCGTATATGTTGTAATCGTCCTTATCAATGGGAGCCGTCGATCCGGCCGGCGGATCTTTAACACCCAACGTATACGTATAGTGCGTGTGCACGGTCTGATAGGCGAAGCCCTCGTCGTTCAATCGTTCCATGATATCTATTTCGCCGCCCTCGGGCCAGCCCTTTCCCTGTGGGAGCATCCAGACGGCGGGCCAGGCCCCCGTGGCACCGAACAAACGGGCGCGGATTTCCATGCGTCCGTGCTCGAAAAGCTTTTTGTCCTTCGTATAAATTCCTCCGGTCAGGAAGCGTGCGGTATCATCGGGCAATACGTCATTGGCCCGGCCGCGAAGGATGAGCCTGCCGTCGCTCACCCCATAAAGCCCGTCATAGTCTGACATGTAATTTTTCCAATCCGGGGTTCCCCGAGGAATCTTGCTCCACACCATCGTGTCAAAACCGTTCGTCTGATCAAACTCGTCTTGCCAGGCGAGCTTCCAAGTTACTTCCGGCGTCTTGCACGAGATAGCCATTCCTACCAAGAGGAGCACGCTTATCTTATTCGTTATTTTACCCATACCTAAACGAAATTCCCGACCCTTTCAAGGCTCGTCTTATGCACGGTATCCCCGACACGTTCGATTTGACCGGGAATATACGCGCCAAGATAACAGTTTTGGCCTTTTTTGGAAAAGGTAAGGGCGGCAATTGCAAACAAACCTGAATTTCACTAAGTTTGATATGCGGAACGCGGGCAACGTCCGTGCTAAATCCGCCCAATACAAAACCAAAATGACCATCGCTCCAACGTTTGAAAAGATCTACGACAGCACGGCACTGACCCGGCACGAGCTGGCTCAGATAGCGGCTGCCCATCAGTCGGTCACGTTTACCAAAGGAGAGTACCTGCTGCAAAGAGGCCAGGTTGCCAAATCTTATTTCTGTATCGAGCAAGGCCTTGTTCGCTCGTACGTTTACGACTATGAGGGGCAGGATATAACGACGGGCTTCGTGGGCGACGCCGAAATCGCCATCGACGTCGTTTCCTTATTCCAGCAAGTGCCTGCCATGGAAAACATGCATGCCATCACCGACATTGTCGCTTGGAAAATCGATTATCCGGTCTTCCAACAGCTCTTTCTTGAAATTCCGGCCTTCAGCGAATGGGGACGCACGTGGATGGCGCAAAGCCTATTCCGGTGCAAGCAGCGTTCCGTGTCGATGATTACGGACACCGCCACGCAGCGATATCTTACCCTGCAACAACGACACCCCAGACTATTATTGCAGGCCCCGCTCAAGCACGTAGCGTCATACCTCGGCATTACCGACACCTCGCTTAGCCGCATTCGAAAGGAAGTGGCCAAGCATTAGTATTTTATTTTCTTGCCCTATGGCAAGACCCCGTTCGCCAACTTCGCATTAATTTGCAGCAAACCAAGAAACATATTCCTATGGCAGCAGTAAATGTATACCTCAATTTCGATGGACGGTGCGAAGAGGCCTTTGATTTCTATAAATCCATTTTCGGCGGCGAGTTTGTGGATGGCATCTCCCGGTTTGGCGATATGCCAGCAGGGAACGACATGCCACCCTTGCCCGAAGAGGTGGCTAACGAGGTGTTGCACGTCTCTTTGCCTGTAATGGGCAGCATCCTCATGGGCTCGGATGCTCCTTCAGCGATGGGCACCCCTCCGGTGACCTCCGGCACTAACATGCACATTGTGCTGTCGCCGGATTCCCGTGCGGAAACCGAACGCATCTTTAACGCCCTAGCCGATGGAGGCGAGGTGACCATGGCCTTGCAGGACGCGTTTTGGGGATCCTATTTCGGCACCTGCACAGACCGTTACGGCGTACAGTGGATGCTGGACTATGCCGAGAGTGCCGTAAAGATTTAGGGCCCGCTTAACTTCAGCGCACGGCGCGAACCGCAACGGGCGGTCATCGCGCCTATCCGAAAACTCTTATTAAATAAACGTAACCATGGCCAAAGCAACCGCCATTTACATTAACCTGCCTGTAAAGGATCTGGATCGGAGCCGCCGATTCTGGGAGGCACTCGGATTCCATTTTAACGAGGAGATGAGCGATGATCGCGCCCTGCAATTGGTGCTGGAAGAGGGAAAGATCTACGCGATGCTCTTGTCGCGCGCCTTCTTCCAGACCTTTACGGATCGGCCCGTAGCCAACGGGAATACGACACAGGTCCTACTTGCTTTCGACGTCGCGCTGCGCCACGAAGTCGACGAGCTCATCAGCCGTGCCTTAGCCAACGGAGGCCGTCGATACACCGACCCGAAAGACCATGGCTGGATGTATTACGACTCCTTTGCCGACCCAGACGGACACCAGTGGGAGGTCATGCATGCGGACCCTTCTAAACGGAAATAAATACAACAACAAATAAATACAACAACTATGAATAGCGAGAAAATAACTGTACAAGCCCGCGTTGCGGCACCTGTGGCCACCTGCTGGTCATATTGGACCGAGCCCGCCCACATTATCCACTGGAACTTTGCCTCACCCGACTGGCACTGCCCGCAGGCTACGAACGACCTGCGCGTCGGCGGCAAATACTGGACCCGCATGGAAGCACGGGACCGGAGCTTCGGCTTCGACTTCGAGGCAACATACGATGACGTTATCAACCATGAGCGGATTCGCTACACGATGCCCGACGGCCGCGAAGCGGACACCACGTTCGTCGAGGAGGATGGCGCGACCCAAATCACAACCGTCTTTGATGCGGAATCCGTGCATTCCATCGAGCACCAACGAGAGGGTTGGCAGGCTATCCTCGACAATTTCAGATCGTACGCAGAGAAACAGCATCCGCAGTGAGTCCCGTTGACGACTATATCCGGAGCTTTCCCGAACCGACGCGCCAAGCACTTCAGCAAATACGGGACACCATCCGAAGAGTAGCGCCCACGGCAAAGGAGAAAATCAGCTACGCGATGCCTGCGTACATGCTCCACGGCAAACCACTGATTTACTTTGCGGGCTATCCACACCACGTAGGGTTGTATGCGCTTCCGGTCACCCATGCCAAATTCGCGTCTCTGTTATCCACCTATAAGCAAGGAAAAGGCTCCGTGCAGTTTCCCCTGGACAGGCCTATGCCCCTGTTGCTCGTCGCGTCCATGATCGCTTTCCGCGTAGAGGAACTGACCTCACGCACATAAAAAAGCCGCAGCGGCGAACCACCACGGCCTCCAAACAAAAAACACGCTTTTAATACCTACTTCACGTTCTATGTGACAGCCTTATCGCGAGGCTGGATTTTCATATCGTCCTTCTTTCCCAACCGGTTTGTCTTTGCATAGGCAGATGTAAAAAAGGTTTAGGCTGACGATGTAAAATTAAAGAAACAGTGTTATTGATACTATCAAAGGTAGGGGCGCAACAAGGGATAGGCAATACCTATTTAGTGGTATTTTTCACCCATTCTCTCTAAGCGGCTTTTGCGGCTTTGATATAGCCGTTCATAACCGAACAATTAATTACTTGCCGAAAACGACCGAAGGAAAAAGCGGCTTTTCAATGTGTCGTATACGCTAAGGGCGGTGGCGGCCCGTTCATAGTTGCCAGCTTGGTGGTATAGGTCGCCCAGAGCGTCCTGAATGGCCAGTTGCATGCCGAAATGGCGGTCGGCGTACCCGTTTGCCAAGTCGCTGGCTTCTTCATATTCCTGGATGGCTACGCGCGGGTTGCCCGCAATCTTCTTGTTTTCTGCAAGGCTAAAGATTATCTCGGGCATGAGTGCATTCAAATTTCCTTCCTGTGCTATTTGCTTTGCCTGCACGAGGAACCATTGCGCTTCGGGATAGCGTTCTTGCAAGCGATAGACTTCGGCCAAGACGATCAGTGCGTTCACGTGGCCCTCGGCATTCCGAGCCCGGCGGACCATCGGTATCACCGTGCGGATCAGGTCGTTTTCGGCATCTAGGTAGTTGCCCTGCCTGGCCTTCACAAGCGCTAAGTTGGCGAGGCTTTGGGCCTGCTGGGCGGCATCCCTATTGGCTACTGCCCGATCATAAACCTCGCGGTGGAGCGAAGCGGCCCGATCGAGGTTTCGCTCGTACTCGTATCCTACGGCCAAATTGTTCGTCAGCAGATCTACGTCGGCCTGCTTGCGCAGGCTGACTTTGGCATAGAGCGCCGTTTCGAAAAAGATAAGGGCGTCCTTTACCTTGCCTGCACTGAGGTATTCCTTGGCCAGGTAGTTTTCCAGATTGGCCACCATATCCACATTGTTCCGCGCACTTTGGCGTGCGATTTCCTGCAGTACCAGGCCCTCCAGGCTAGTCTTGCCGTCCAGCTTGGACTCTAGCTGCGCAAGCACGGCGCCGAGATCGCCTACCTCTTTAATGCGCAGAATGAATTGCAAGTTGTCTAAGTATTCGCGAACGACCTGGCTCTCGGTTACCTTGGCTTCGAGCTTGCTGGCCAGCTGCTCTTCCTTGCTGGCGGGAGGAGGAAGAAAATATACCTGCGGGCCAATGCCGTCAAAGCCTGCATCATACTTTGCGATCACCCCCGTAAAATCAACAGGACCAGCCGTCTGGCTTCTAACGGCATACGCGGATTGCATTAAAACGGAAAATAAGATACAGGACCTCAGCAAACGCTGCATAGTTATTCCTTCGATAAAACCTTCCAAAAATACAAATAAATTAGCGGATTGCATGAGGCCTTGTCACCGACAGCCCTCGCCGCGATATAATGAAGAGCCCGAGGTTCTACGTGGAAAGGTAACGAGACTAAGTAAACGCCGACTCCTACCGGTCCATTCGCAAGAACTTACCGTCCTTATCAAACTCCAACTCTACCCCATTATCCAGTTCCACGTCGTCTTTGCGACCGTCGCGTTTCCACTGCACGATTTGTTGGCCGGGAAAATTCGCGCGGACATACTGCCCGATCGACGAGGGCACGGCGCTGTCGGGCAACGGGGCGGCTCCATCAATGCCTTGGATTTCGCCTTGCCGGTCAAAATCCAGCCGAAAGCCACCTTCGAGGATGATTTCATAGCCGACGGACATCGCATCCCGGTCCTTCACGGCCTGCAGTAGTTCATAATCGGCAAAATGCGTTTGGATATACGTCAGCGCGGCGTCGGGCAATTCCTCGCGCGTGATAACGCGCTCCGAATCACATCCCCAAACGCAAAGTAATACCAAGCTCCAAAGTCCTGTGGTTGAGATTAACTGTTTCATAATGTATCCTTATGGGTTTCGTGAAAATTTCAGCCTGCAAAATAGTCGCGACGCAGTAACCGACACGCCACTTTATGAGCCGCGGCAGGAAACTTGCGCGCGAGAAGTACTATCTTTGCTCTCCACAGAGAACAATGAAGTACCCCTACATGTTTTGGATTGTCGCCCTGCTTTGCCTGGCGAATTGGCCTGGTCACGCCGAGGCAACGGTACAGCACGACACGATCGCCGCCTCCGTGGGCATTGCGGAGCCGCTTTATTTGGCTCCCGATCCGGCACGTCCCAACCTACTGGCTGATAGCCTGCGGCGGTTGATAACCGTGGAGCGCGGGAACTTCATGCAATGGCTAACCTTTGCCGAAAGCCAACAAGGAGACATCCCCGGCGCCAAGCTCAAAGCCCATCGCGAGCCTTGGATCTTGGGCGTGTTTGGGCTAATGCTGCTATTCTTTGGGATAACGCGGGCTGCATTTCCGACGGAATCGGTACAGGTCGTGCAGGCCTTTTACAACGACCGGGTATTGGCGCAGGTCAACAAGGAAGACAACTTGTACAGCTCGTGGCCTTTTGTCTTCCTATTTGTCCTATTTGGGTTTTCATGCGGCCTGTTTCTTTATTTGGTGTCGTACCAGGTGGTAGGCGGCCAGCAGGCGCTCGGCTTCCGTGGATTCCTATGGATTTCCTTTTTCGTGCTCGCATTGTTTTCGATCAAGATCTTCGTCACGCGCATGCTGGGGATCATTTTCGAAGCCAAGCGACTTGCCAGGGAGTACATATCCGTGTTATACTTGTGCTATTTCAATGCGTCGCTGGTTTTTATCCCGGCCATTCTGATGCTGAGTCTCACCACCTACGAACACCGCCGATACATCGTGTGGGGCGTACTGGCCATCGTGCTCGCACTGTTCGCCTTCCGACTGCTAAAGAGCGGATCTGCCCTCTTAGAAAAATATCGGTTTCCGAAGTTTTATTTAATTACCTATCTTTGCACTCTTGAAATAGTGCCGATACTGATTTTGGTGAAAGTGCTGGCTTAATTAGTTGACTAAAAGTATTATAACTGTGTCAGAAGAAGATAGAGCAAAGAAAGTAAAGAGCATTTTAGTTACGCTACCCAAACCTGAGAATGAAAAATCTCCGTACTTCGCCCTGGCCCAGAAGTATAATCTCAAGTTGGACTTCCGGGCGTTTATCCACGTAGAGGGCGTGCCGGCGCGGGAGGTGAGGAAGGAAAAGATTAACCTCGCCGACTTCACTGCGGTTATCTTCACGAGCCGCAACGCGGCAGACCATTTCTTTCGGGTGTGTGAGGAAATGCGCTACGAAGTACCGGCGGACATGAAGTACTTCTGTCTTTCGGAGACCATTGCGCTGTACCTGCAAAAGTACATTCAGTACCGCAAGCGGAAGATTTTCTTCGGACGGCAGACTGCCCAGGATTTGGAAGACGTGCTGAAAAAGCACGCCAATGAGAAGTTTCTTTACCCCTGCTCGGACGTAGCCAACGAGGAAACGCACAACTGGCTTCAGGAAAATGGATACGACTTCACGCCGGCCGTCCTGTTCCGCACGGTGGTAAGCGACCTATCCGACCTCAAAGACGTCTTCTACGACATCATTGTGTTCTTCAGTCCATCGAGCGTGCAATCCTTGTTCGAGAACTTCCCCGATTTCAAGCAGAACGACACGCGGCTGGCCGCCTTCGGGCCATCCACGCACCAAGCGATCCTAGACCGCGGGTTGATCTTGGATATTCCAGCGCCAACGCCCGACGCGCCGAGCATGACCATGGCCGTGGAGCAGTATATAAAGAATGCGAATAAGTAAAATATACACGTTTGAAATAGCGGCCACTTAATTAAGGCCGCTATTTTTTTTACCTTTGTTGTATCGGTGTCACGGAATAACAACATACGCGCCACGCTAGCCCTCCTTCAAGCGGGTCTTCTCTGCCTGATTTTGGTCAGCGGCTCGCTGTTTATGCACAAGCATACGACGGCGTCGGGCAAGATTGTTATCCACGTACACCCTTACGATTTATCCAAGGCCGGCTCGGATTCACAGCACCACAACACGGAAAGCGAAATCCATTTCCTTGACGTCATGTACCACGGCCAATTCCTGGGTACTTCTTTCGCCACGCTTCAGGCTCCGAACGTAACGCCGTGGCGGACCGTTTATAGCGCCGGCCACGACAATTCCTATTGCCAAGCCTGCCACGCGCTCGCTTACCTGCGCGGGCCTCCCTGCATTTTTTCTTAACACAATTCACGTCGCCTTAGCGCCCTTTTGCCCTAGCGACATCAACCAGACTTTCCCTGATACCGGCGACTGCCGGATGTCGGCGAATGTTCTGAATGGCATGCGTAATGACGCGCTATCGTACAATGTATTGATCCAATAGAAAACATGCAGAAAATATATCCTTTATATCTACTTATCATCCTGCTATGCGCCTTTGGGACGGCGCATGCACAAGAACGAGGCACGATTCAAGGCACAGTGGCCACCACAGGCGGAGAGCCCCTCCCCAACGCGTCAATCGTTATCGAGCGCACGACCCTAGGCGCGTCGTCTAATGAGGACGGCGCATTCAAGTTGGAAAGCGTACCCGCCGGCCGGCACACGCTCGAAATTCGGATGGTAGGCTTTCAGCCGCTTCGACTCACGGTCGAAGTGCTCGCGAATCGGGACGTCACCATCG
>Ga0079224_100017862_pt1 | contig 10012 bp, 7 predicted proteins | sample Stecom2015_FD_80414 | JGI IMG/M metagenome (GOLD analysis project Ga0079224, IMG submission 80414) | Agricultural soil microbial communities from Utah to study Nitrogen management - Steer compost 2015 | ecosystem: Environmental > Terrestrial > Soil > Agricultural land | place: USA: Utah... | reverse complement strand
TAGAAACATTCAGGCAGTCAGAATGGACAAATAAGCTTTATTTTATACAAAAGAAGCCATCGAAAAGAAATCGATTGAAGTACCTAATCGATTTTAAAATACCTAATCACTACTATAAAAACCAGCTCGGAGCTCAAAGTAGTTTGAACACGGATATTTCCATACACAAGAAAAAGTCATTCGAGAGAATACTTCAAGACAATAAGTATGACTACGTCATTATCAGCTATTTGTATTGGTCTGATTTGGTGCGTACCTCCTATGTCTCGGGAAGTAAAACCATAGTGGATACCCATGATTTCCTTACCCTGCATCACACCCAGGACACAAAATTTAGCCTAGGGGCTACCTTTGAAGATGAAATCAAGAAGCTAAACGGATTTGATGAGGCGTGGACGATTTCTTCCGATGAGCAGTTTGTTTTTGGGCAATTCTGTACCACCCCAGTGCGATTAATCCCTCCCTACTTTGACCGACCACAACAGGTTGATCCGACTGCCCCCAAGATTTATGATCTTATTTATGTGGCTAGTGATAATCCGCACAATATCCGTTCTTCTCAATGGTTCTTCGAAAAGGTGTTTCCTTTGCTTGACCCGCGCCTGTCGGTTTGCGTTATAGGCAAAATATCGGCACATATTTCGGAATATCCAAACGTGCATAAGGTTCCTTATGCGGAGGACCTTCATGAATATTACAGTCAATCCAAGATTGCGCTCTGTCCGATGCTTAGTGGCACCGGTGTAAAAATAAAAGTTGTAGAAGCTTTGTCGTATGGACTACCCGTGGTATGCACCTCTAGGGGTACCGATGGATTGCCTAACAAGATCAACAATGGCTGCCTCGTCAGTGACAGCCAGCAAGGGTTTCTCCAGCACATTTCTACCTTACTTCAAAATCCGTTGCATTATCAACAGCAAAGTCATTGGGGTACTGCTTTATTTAATCAACATTTTACCACTGAGGCAGTTTATGCCCAGCTAGATGAGGCTTTTGGTAGAAGGCCGTAGCGCCGAATTGAATCCGGAAAAAGTCGCGTGTATGAAGCTACGTTTGCCGATCGGTTGGTGTGCGCTTCTAGAAACAATGGTTGTCATGTCTAAATCACTACAAGAAATATTTGAAAGGAAAACCGCTAATGCGAAAGCTTTGTGGATGTATCCCCGTATCGACTGGATATTGAGGAAAAATCATCAATTGTTCTTTTTCTTTCCTTATTGGCAGATTGGTGGTGGAGAAAAGGTTCATGCGGATATATTAGAAGTTTTTCAGGATGACCGGTCGCTCTGTTTCATCACTGACCATTCCGAAAACGACGGCTTCAAGAAGTCTTTTCAGGCTTTTGCAGATACCTTGGAATTGGGAAGATGGGCCAAGAAGCAATCATTCAGCAAGATCATGTTGAAGAAGATCGCTGGAACGATCAATCGGCAGGAGCAGCCCGTAGTCTTTGGATGCCATAGCCATTTTTTCTATCAACTGATCCCGTACCTGGCCCCACACGTAAAGGTGGTTGATCTTATTCACGCCTTTACTTTTGATCCCAACGGGCCGGAAATCTACAGCTTGCCTCCGGTAGAAAGAATCAATCATCGTGTGATATTAGGAGAGAAAACCAGAAATGACTTTAAGCGCTTGTATCAAAAGAGAGCAATCGATCCGGATCTTCTGGAACGTTTTTGCATCATTCCCAATAAATCATTTGTTCCGGCTAATGCGCCGGACAAGAATTACAACGACAAACTAAAAGTGCTTTTTGTTGCAAGAAATGCCCCTGAGAAACGCCCAGAGCTATTTGTAGAGATTGCCAACCGGTGCCGGGTAGAAAATATCGCTGCCGAATTCGCGATGGTAGGTAATTTTGCTGGCTGGAAAGGACGGGTAGCTCCCAATGTTACCCTCATGGGAGAAATCTTCGAACGAGAAGAATTGAACGATATTTATCGTAAGGCTCACCTGATCTTAGTCACCTCTTGGCGTGAAGGCTTTCCCCTGGTCATGATGGAGGGTATGGGGCATGGAGTAGTTCCAATTGCTACTTCGGTAGGAGAGATCCCCGCGCATATTTCCTCCGACACCCACAAAAATGGCTTTTTAGTACCTGATACTCTGGATACCCACGCCATCGTTGATGCCTTTGTGGATCATATCCATCGGATCAGCCTTGACAGGCCAAGGCTGCAGGAATTTAGCCACAACGCCTACCGATTTGCTAAGGAGAACTTTGGCGATGAGCGGTTTATCCGCGCTTACCGAAAACTCTTACTCGGGACAGGCGCACTGAAATCATATAGCGAGACGTAAAATATGTTAGCAAGAACAAAAATCGTAAAGTTCTTAGGAGGCTTGGGTAACCAAATGTTTCAGTATGCATTCTTCCTTTCCCTCGAAAAGTGCTATGGCAAGGTGAAGGCGGATCTGACCGGATTCGGGGAATATAGGCTTCACCATGGTTTTGAACTAGCCAAAGTATTTGGAGTCGCTATGGAGCAGGCCACTCCCTTTGAACTTAGGATTTACACCTCTCAACAGAGGGATTGGCTCACCAGAAAGCTCAGAAGGATATATGGAACAAAAGGAGCTGAATATGATGAGCAGGAGGAATTTGCCTTCGATACTGGCATCTACGAAGATGCTTCTCCACGTCATTTTTGGGGCTATTGGCAGCATCATCAGTATGTCCAGCTGGTGGAGGATAAGCTTCGAAAGGCATTTGTGTTTAAGGAACCATTAGACAAGCGAAATGAAGACTGTGTTCAAACGCTTGCGGCCCACGAAACGGTGGCTGTACATGTAAGGCGAGGTGATTACCTAAACCATCCCTCGTTAGGAGGTATCTGTGATCTAAGTTATTATCAACAAGGTCTCCAGATATTGGAGGAAAAGTTAGATAATCCCCTCTATGTATTTTTCTCTAACGATATGACTTGGTGTAAAGATAATTTGAACGTGAAAAACGCCGTCTATGTAGATTGGAATAAGGGCGAGCAAAGTTACAGAGACATGCAGTTGATGGGTTGCTGTAATCACTACATCATCGCCAATAGCAGTTTCAGCTGGTGGGGTGCTTGGCTAAACTCAAATCCAAACAAACTGGTGGTGTCGCCGAAAAAATGGGTGAATGACGAGGCAGACCCCGCCGCATTAATTCATCCTCAATGGATCCAATTATGAGCCACATGCCGCTAGTAAGTGTTGTTATGCCCGTGTACAACGGTGAAGCATACCTTAAAGCGGCCATTGAGAGTGTTTTAAACCAGTCTCTGGCCGATCTTGAACTGATAATGATCAATGATGGATCTAAGGACGAGAGCGCTCACATTGCCCACAGCTATCTAGATCCTCGGATACGGGTCATACATAACGAGACTAATCGAGGAGTGATTTACAGTCGTAACCGAGGATTGGCCGAGGCCCGAAGCTCGATGGTAGCGTTATTAGATTGTGATGATATTGCCCTTCCCGATCGGCTCGCCCTCCAATATGATTATTTAGAAGATAACCCTAGTCTGATGATGGTAGGAGGACATGCTGAACTAATTGATGAAGCGGGCAGACCCACTGGGGCTTATTATAAAATGCCGGTAGGTTCAGCCAAAGTCCATGTGGAGCTTCTTTTTAGGAATGTCTTTGTCAATTCCACCATCATGTATAGAAAAAAAGCTGTCGAAAGAATTGGCGGTTATAGAGGCGGGGGCTATGGGGAAGATTACGATCTGGCTTTCCGACTAGCCGAACAATATCCGGTGGACAATCTAGACAAGGTGTTGGTTCAGTACCGGGTGCGTCAACACAATATCTCCCATCAGGCTGATCTGATGAAAAAAGGAGAGGAGGAACTAATCAACTATTTCCACCGTCGTTTGGGCATCCCAAGAAGTGACTTGTTACAGAAGACCCACCTTTCCTTTATCCGCTCGTTGCCCGATTCGCAACCGGACATCAATGATTATTATTATTTGCTTTCTGCTATTAAGGAAGCAAATGATCAAACGGTCATCTTTCCGCGGGAAACCTTGGACAGGGAGTTGTTCACCAGATGGTACGAGCTGATCAGGCAAAGCAGAAGCAGAGAGGCTTTAAGCCTGTTTTTCCGAAAGCCTATCTTCCAGTCGCGGTACGCGAGTTTCAAAATGTACAGGAAAATGATAAAACAGTCCTTAGGAGTATTGTAATTGATACTTGCAAAAAAACAACACTACGGCATTATCCTGATGATATCGTCAGCAACTTCTACCTTACGGTTGGGAGCGTGTTCCTTCACCAAAAGGCAAATTTCATCTATGCTGGGATAGTCGTCACTGCCTGTAAAGTGCCGGGCATCATCGATAAGTATACCATGAGGGACTGCCGAACCAAATATGGTCACCAACTCTTCCACAATCGGGGTGTTTTTATCGGATTTAGCGGTAATCCCTGCGGAGAAATGCCCGTCCAACCAGAACAAGGCAGCCTCATCAAGATCCGCGACCACCTCTTTCAATAGTACAGCACTGTCGCCCTGCAACAAAGTCACCTTGGGATCATTTTGAAAACGCAGAACGGCCTTTTCAAAGAGCTCTTGACCCAGTTCAATGGATATCAACCTTTCGAACCGATTTTTTTGAGCTTCCACCATGTCCCCTAAGAAGGTTCCTGTCTCGACGAATACTTTAAATTGATAAGCTTCCCGGTACTTTCGGATGTTACTCTGCTTGACCGCATGGGCCACTGGAAGATGGGTTTCCAAGCTCAGGTATTCGAGGTATTGATCAATGGCTTCCTTATTTTTTAAGTAATGTTGAAACCCGGGATCTTTCTCACGCAATGACTTCAGAAACTTCTTTAGCATATTTTCATCGTTTGTGCAGTAAGATAATAAATTATCGGTTGATAGTTGAGGTTTTCGAGGACTCCGGGAGTTGGTGCTCATTCAGCGGTGTGTAAGATCCTTACGGTCGGCTATTTTCCGAGCAGGTACATGGAAGTAGCTGGTGTGTTTTTGCTAGTAAAGACCAAGTCCCTCCAAGGATTTAAATACCTTGGAGGGATGCCTCGGGGCTATATTAAAACATCCAACGCTAAATATTCGTCTTCTTAAATTGTAGGTGTGCCACCAGTCACCTGAACCGTAGATCCGGTCATATAGCTGGAGTCCTGAGAAGCCAAAAGAACGTAAATTGGAGCCAATTCCGCAGGCTGTCCGGCTCGTTTCATTGGTGTATTCTTACCAAACTCTTTTACATTATCCGGCGGCATGGTGGAAGGGATCAACGGTGTCCAAATGGGCCCTGGCGCCACACAGTTAACCCGGATACCATCGTCAGCCAACAACTGCCCTAAAGAGGAGGTGAAATTCTGTATGGCTCCTTTGGTAGCGGCATAGGGGACGAGAATGGGTTTCGGATTGTAGGCATTGACGGAGGTGGTGTTGACAATGGCGCTGCCAGGTTTCATATAAGGTTTTGCACCTTTGCAGAGCCAGAACATGGCGTAGATGTTGGTTTTAAACGTATAGTCCCATTCCTCACTACTGGTTTCCTCCAAGGACTCCCTCGCCATTTGAAAGGCGGCATTATTGACAAGGATATCGATTTGGCCGAAAGCTTCCACTGCCTTTTCAATGATATGATCACAATGTGATTCTTCGCTGATATCTCCTCTAACCAGTATGGCCTTACGACCAGCTTCCTCAATATATCTGGCAGTTTCTTCGGCGTCTTGGTCTTCGCTAAGGTAGGAGATCAAGACGTCTGCTCCCTCACGGGCGAAGGCGATGGCCACGGCCCTTCCAATGCCCGAGTCACCACCGGTGATGATGGCCTTTTTTCCCTCTAGTTTTGCTGATCCTTTATAACTGTCCTCCCCATGGTCCGCTTTGGGCTGCATTTCATCTTCCCTTCCGGGAACAGATTGCTTTTGATCTGGATACGGGGGTTGGGGATGCTTTTCCTGTGGGTGTTCGCCTTTGTTTCCTGAATTGCTCATGGTTTAATGATTTGGTTTCTACCTTCCTGAATCAAAGGATATACCAGACGTCAGAAATTTTTAGAGGAGCATTCATGAATACGCTATTTCAGGTCAATAGATTGGACGGTGGTTTTTATATTTTCCGAAATGTTTAAAAGCCATTTCAACTGGTCTGAAATCAGCTTGATTTCTTGTAGCTCTCGAGGCAATGCCGCCACAGCGGAATCACGCTGCTGCAGTGCAGATTGATCTGCCAGCTTTTGGTAATGGTAATCGAGATAAGCTTGGGCTTCCTGAACAGGATCAGGGTTGAGGGGGGCTTCGACCGGTTTTTGATGCAGGATGTCGATTGCCTGCTGTAGATTGGCACTGATACCAACAATATAATTCTCAAAATGCTGAGAGGCTTCCGTCGTTTTGTGGTGGCGGATGTAGGTTCCTAACGCCGCCGTCAGTGACAAAAAAGTATTGTTTAGCATGACTGCCTCATAAATTTTGTTAAGATTTCTTTGCTGCTGTTTGGGTTCCTGACTCATCCGCTGAAAAGCTGCGTTTAGGTTCCCCACTGCCAGGAACGCACTCTTTCGACATAATTTGTAGGAAGGGTCCGTCATGTTCTTTTTCTTATAAAAATCCCCGACCTCCTCCAGAAATTTTTGGTTAGCTTGAATGGTGTCGGTGATAAACTCATCCATATGCAAAAATTGCCAAGAGGGCCAGAAAAAAAGATTGGCAATAAAGGCCAATGCTGCGCCTATCAGGGTGTCAAGGACACGGAACTGAACAGCATCTAAAGGATCTGTCTTCAGCAAAGCGTAAATAAATACAACATTGAGCGTTATAAAAGCAGCGGAGCTTCGGTAATTTTTTTGTACCAAAGCGAAACCCATGATAAAGGTCACCACCGCCAAGGTGCCATAGATGTACTCATTTTGGGTGATAAAAACCACAGCTACCGCCACTGCACCGCCGATTAGGGTTCCATAGAGGCGGTGTTTGGAACGTTCTTTGGTCAAGGTATAACCTGGACGCATGATTACGATAATGGTCAATAAAATCCAATATGCATTCTGAAATGGAAAGATTATACCGATAGCGAAACCAACCAATACTGTCAAAGTCAGCCGTAGACTGTGCTTAAAGATAGGGGAGCTGAAGTTAAAATTTTCTGTGAACGTTTTCCAATCGTAGTCTTGGGCAGTAATAAATTTAGCGGAGTGTTTTTGTTTAGACCAGACCTGATCCTGCTCTACAAGGTTGCGCATTACTTTTTCAATTACCCCGATCTTTTGAGCTTGCTTTTTTAGGTAGTCATAAATATTCTGAAGGAGTAGCACTTCCTCATAGGAAGCCGCCCTCAAACGGAAATCATTGAGACTTTCTTTTGCCTCTAGCAAAAGCTGTTCGATGGAGTTTTGTTCCTTTAAGGCGCGCTTGCTGCTCATTACCTGGGAAAGATCATCCAGGTGATCGGCCATGTGGAAAATCAGATCCACAAATGGACGTAGTTGTTCAGGCTGCCTTTTGAAACTTTTCTCCATTTGGAAAACATGTGACAGGTTGCCGATCGCCAGTTCGAGGATATCGATTAATTCTATCAGGATAAGTACTTGTCTTCGGGTAAAGTTGGACTGTCCAGAATTTCTGCGGGAACCCAGCAAGATTTCCCGAAGGCTTTCATGCTGGGTGTTCAGGTCGCTCTGTAGCTCAAATAATTTTTTCTCAAGCGCCTCCTTATCGCCTTTTTTTAGCGCAAATTCACCCCTTGTTCTAAGATAGATAGCCGTCAATTCCATACACTCCCCCATCGCCTGGACCGTATGGCCCCTATGCGTCACCAATTGAGTTAATAAAGAGAACAAAAGGTACCACAGGCCGCCCAGTCCGATCCAGGAAGCATGAACAAAAATATCCATTCCCGTCTGCGGATGTGCTAAGCTTAGAATGATGGCGGAAAGACCGGAAAAGGCTACTAAAGACGCCCTAAAACCAAATACCGATAGGTAAGATACCAAAAAAATAAGCAGTGTCATCACTGGCGCGAGCAGCCAAACGCTGCCCGCGACCAAATTGATGATCACCGTGTTTATCATGCCCAAAAAGATGGCTGCTAGCATCCCGTTGACCCGATGACGTTGGCTTCCAGGAAAATTTGCCGGGGCACTGATAAACATGCCCATGGTGAGACTGATACCAATCTCCATCTTCCCCAAGCTATAGCTGATACCCAAGACGCTCAGTATGGCCAGAGCCAATACAACGCCTTTGGAGAAGTCTGCACTTTTGAGAAAACGGAGAGTTGAATCAAGCATGGAAGATGTAGTGGGAAATCGGTGACTGAGTGGCTGAATGTCCGAGGGAACCAAGTGAAGGAGAGACTAAGTGACTTACTGATCGAGAGACGGCAGCTGATGGCCAGTTTTCTTCGTCTCTTCGTCCCCCAATCCCAGTCCCTCATCCATCCAACTCGGCCGACTGCGACCAGATATTGATCATGCCGTCTTTCGCATATTGATTGATCTCTGTCAATTCCTGTTCGGAAAATTGAAGGTTATCCAAGGCTTTTACACAGTCCACTACCTGTTCGGGTTTGCTGGCACCGATTAATGCTGAAGTAACGCGTCCCCCTCTCAGCACCCAAGCAATAGCCATTTGAGCCAAGGTTTGCCCTCTTCTTGCCGCAATTTCGTTAAGCCCGCGAATTCGAGACAGGTTTTGTTCATTTAGAAAATTAGGGTTTAAAGATTTGTTCTGATCGGCCCGGCTGTTTTCGGGAACCTTGTCCAAGTATTTGTTGGTCAGCATGCCTTGGGCAAGAGGCGAAAAAACGATGGATCCCAAACCTAAATCATCCAGTGTGTCAAGCAGTCCGTCGTCTTCTATCCAACGGTTCAGCATGGAATAGCTGGGTTGATGAATAATAAAAGGAGTGCCCAACTCCTTTAGAATGGCATAGGCTTCCCGGGTTCTCTTGGAATTATAAGAGGAGATGCCTACATACAGGGCTTTGCCGGACCGAACAATTTGATCCAAGGCCATCATGGTTTCTTCCAGCGGCGTATTGGGATCAAAGCGGTGGGAGTAGAAAATATCTACATAATCAAGTCCCATCCGCCTGAGGCTTTGATCACAGCTGGAGATCAGGTATTTTCTGCTGCCCCATTCGCCATATGGTCCAGGCCACATGTTGTACCCCGCCTTGGAGGAAATGACAAACTGATCTCTGTAACCCGCAAAATCTTCTTTTAGAATTTTTCCAAAGGCTGTTTCTGCGCTTCCTGGAGGAGGACCGTAATTGTTGGCCAGGTCAAAATGGGTGATACCCAAGTCAAAAGCCGTACGACAGATCGCCTGTTTGTTTTTGTGGGAAAAGTCATCCCCGAAGTTATGCCAAAAACCCAAAGATATGGCAGGCAATTTCAAGCCGCTCTTTCCACAGTAGTTATAAATCATCGCGTCGTAGCGCGCGGACAAAGGTTGGTAAGTCATAGTTGTACTCTTTAATAGAATAGCTTGCTTCACGAAGATAACTAAAATCAGATAAAACAGTGCAGGGACATAGAAAGCGGCCATAAACTAAATTAAAGTCAAATTGATTGACTTCAATTTAGCGGCTGTAAGGAAAATTTACAAGTCATTGTCATTCAACCGCCGGAGCTTGTGGGGATAGCGAAGAAGCCGCATGGGCATCTAAAAGTATCAAGCTTTGAACATGCCTGCGGACAACACTTGCAGGAATTTTTTCAGAGCAAGGCTCCGTTAGGGCTGCCCTGACGATGCCGGATTTTCCCGTTCCACTTGCCATAAGTAGAAGGTTTCTGGCATCAAGAAGGTGTTGAAAACCCAGCGTAATCCCCTCGGTGAGATCCGTGGAGCCCTCAAAGTATTTCTGGCCCACGGTGCGCGTGATTTCATGAAGTTGGGCCACATGCGATTGTAGGTTCCAAGGCGTGTTGGGCTCGTTAAACCCGATGTGCCCGTTGACACCAATGCCCACTACCATGACATCTATTCCGCCTAGCTCGCCAATGATGCGGTCCATTTTGAAACACTCGCCCTGAAG
>Ga0079224_100017861_pt1 | contig 10012 bp, 8 predicted proteins | sample Stecom2015_FD_80414 | JGI IMG/M metagenome (GOLD analysis project Ga0079224, IMG submission 80414) | Agricultural soil microbial communities from Utah to study Nitrogen management - Steer compost 2015 | ecosystem: Environmental > Terrestrial > Soil > Agricultural land | place: USA: Utah... | reverse complement strand
GGACGGCCGGTTCCGCATCGACGGGGTGACGGGGCCGGACGAATACACCGCCATCGTGAACAACAACTACTACACGAACGCGATGGCGAAGCACAACCTGCAGTGGGCGGCGCGGATGGCCGTGATGATGCGGCAGCGGGCGCCGGAGGCGTTCGCGGCGCTGGCGGCGCGCATCGGGCTGAAGGACGGGGAGCCGGAGGCGTGGATGCGGGCGGCGAATGCCATGTATCTGCCGTATGACCCGGCGCTCAACATCAACCCGCAGGACGACTCGTTCCTGCAGAAGGCGGTGTGGGATTTCGAGGGCACGCCGAAGGAGCACTATCCGCTGCTCCTGCACTACCATCCGCTGACGCTGTACCGCTACCAGGTGTGCAAGCAGGCGGATACGGTGCTGGCGCATTTTCTGCTGGACGAGGAGCCGCTTTCCGTCATCCGGGATTCGTACCTGTATTACGAAAAGATCACCACCCACGACTCCTCGCTGTCCAGCTGCGTGTTCAGCATCATGGCCGCCAAAATCGGGGACGTGGACAAGGCGTATGATTACTTCATGGAGACGGCCCGCCTGGATCTGGACAACACCCACGGCAACACGCGGGACGGCCTGCACCTGGCCAACATGGGCGGCACCTGGATGGCGATCGTGTTCGGCTTCGCCGGGCTGCGGATCAAGGAAGACGGCCTCGGCTTCGCGCCGGTGATTCCGCGCCAGTGGAAGGCGTATGCCTTCAAGGTGCGGTATCGCGGGCGGCTGATCGCGGTGCGGGTGGAGCAGGCGGACGGCGGAAACGGCGGAACGGACGCCGGCATGAGCGTCGCCCGGTTCGAGCTGCTGGAAGGCGACGGGCTGGAGATCCGGGTGCACGGGGAGACGCGGAAGCTGGAGCCGGGTGTCCCGGTGAAGGCGGAAGCGGAAGCCGGAGCGGTTTGCCGCGGTTGACGGGAAAGCAGGACGGGATGCAAATATTGGCTGTTTGCCGCCGGTCTTCGGGTCGCAAAACCCGGGGGCCGGCGACTTTTTTCGACCCGATGCATGTCGAATTTGCTAAATTTAGCGGAAATTTCGATTGCCTTTGCTAAACAAACAGATGTACCATTCGTGGCAGATGGAGACATTACAAGCAAGGTATCGTTTTCAAAACGAACAGGGCTGTTGCTAAATGTCAGCATCGGCGCGCAGTTTGAAAGCGTTATCAGACAATTCGGCACGAAAGAAGGGCTCGGTGCGAAGATGGCGATTGTGACGATGAATTTTGAAAGCGAATTCTTGAAGTCCAATCACTGGATCAGCGTCATCCTGCCCGACAAACCGCGCGACTTCGACGATGCGGAACTGGTGTGGGATTACCTGTTTTCCGGCACGCGCCGGGATGAAAACGGAAACATCGTGCACGAAGAGCCGCTGGAGCCGCGCAAAGGGGACGCATTCGCCATCGCGCTGCGGGCGGGCTGCGACAAGGCGTACGTGAACAACAAGCTGGTGCACATGAGCGGCCCCGCCATCAAGCGGCAAAAGCTGAAATACCACGGGCTGAACGGCGGCAGCATCGTCCGCGGCGAATACCTGTGCGTGCCGGTTTCCTTCGTGGCGGACGTGTTCGGGGGCAAGCTGGAGCAGACGGACGGCGGGCTGGCGGCCGTGCTCACCCTGCCCGACGGCCGGACGCTGCAATTCGCCCGCGGCAGCATCGGCTGCGTCGTGAACAACACGGTCCGCTCGATGCTGTGCGACGCGGTGTACGCCAACGGCGAACTGCACGTGCCGATCCAGTGGATTTGCCAGAGCCTGTTCCATCATTTTGCCTCCACGTGCGAAGACGTCCTGTACATCACGGACCACTATGCGGTGCTGTCCAAAAACATGGCCCATTTGATCCGGGACGAAATCCTCGTCTGACAAGCCTGCGGCGCGAAAATGCGGCGTGCAGAAACGAAAGGATGGGAGCCATGGCGCTCATCAAAATGAATTTCCAGTCCAAGGCGCTCGGGAAGCAGACGAACGTGACCGTGTTCCTGCCTTCCTACAGTTTCGAGGACAGCCGGGCGGGCAAGGAAGTGCGGTACGTTCCGGGCGTGAAATTTCAGACGCTGTATTTGCTGCACGGCGGCCTCGGGGACGACAGCGACTATGTGACGTACACGAATATCGTCCGCTATGCCGATGAAGCCAAACTGGCCGTCATCATGCCGTGCGGCTACAACTCCAGCTACACCGACGCGGAGGACGGGGCGGGCTATTTCACCTACATTGCCGAGGAGCTGCCGGAAATTTGCGGGGCGTACTTCCCCCTTTCCAACAAGCGGGAAGACACCTTCGTCGGCGGATTGTCCATGGGGTCCCACGGCGCGATGAAGCTGGCCATCGTCCATCCCGAACGGTTCGCCGCGGCCTTGATGATGTCCGGCGCCTCCTGCCGGCCCGGGGTGCCCAGCGTGGTGAAAACGGTGAACGGACAGTTCGATTTCGCGGCGAAAATGCCGACCCCCATCGGCGCCTCGCTGCAGGCCAAACTGGAGGATGAATCCTTCATCCGCGGCACCGTGAACGACGTGTATGCCATCGCGAAGCGGAACGTGGCGGAGGGCAAGCCGCTTCCGAAACTGTTTTTCCGCGTCGGCGACTGCGACCACGCCCTGTACCGGACCCTGCAGGCGGAAAAGGATTTGCGGGAATGGGGCTACGAAACGAAGCTGGAAGTGGTGCCGGGCATGGGCCATGAGTGGGATTTGTGGGACGACACGCTGCGGCTGGCGATCCGGGAATGGCTGCCCCTTCGCCGCCAGCCGATCTATCCCGGCGATGATCAATAACCGGCCATGGGCGGGAATCTGCCATGACGAAACGGAAGTCCACCATCCAGGTGAAGAAAATTGCCGAAAAACTGAATCTGTCGCCCAGCACCGTCTCGATGGTGCTGAACAACAAGGCGCGGCAGTACCGCATTTCCAAGCAGACCTGCGAGCGGATTTTCCAGGCCGCGAAGGAGCTCGGGTACGAGCCGCCGGTGCGGGCGAAACCGCCGAAAGCGGGCCTGAACCAGCGGCTGGTCATCATCTTCTGCCCGACCAATTTTGAGAAGGGCCCGATCTTCTATGCGGGCATCCTCAAGTATTTCCGGGAGAAGAAGCTGGATTACGAAACGATCCTAATTCCGTTCGAGATCGGCAGGCTGAAAGAGAAGGCCGCCTACATTTCGAAGGATTTCGCCGCCGGCGCGATCATGTTCGCCCTGGGGGAAGAAGACATCACCTTCATCGAAAACATGAAATTCGACATCCCCATCGTGCTGTACAACCGCACGGCGAAGCGCTATTCGTCGGTGCTGACCGACGATTACGCGGTCGGGACCGGCACCATGGAACACTTCATCAAACGCGGCCACACCCGGTTCGGCATCGTGTCGCCGAATTATTCGAGCCGCGCCCTGAGCATGCGCGTCACCGGGTACCGGGACAAGTTCAAAAGCCATTTTCCGCCCGGCGCCGCCTATCTTGCGCCGGTCAGCTACGGCGACGACAGCGACGGCGGCGGATATGCCGCCATGCGGGAATTGCTGGACGGCGAGCAGAAGCCGACGGCCGTTTTCGTGGCCAGCGACAACATGGTGGGCGGCGTCCTCCGCTGCATCCACGAGGCGGGGCTCGCCGTGCCGGGCGACATCGAGCTGATTTCCTTCGGGGACAAGCCCATCCATCAAATTTTGCGGCCGACGATCACCTCCTTCAGCCCGCCCACCGACACGATGAGCTACAACTGCGCCATGCTGCTTCACCGCTTCATCGAGGAAGGCATCCTGACGGACAATGTGAAGCTCAGTTTTGAAGCCGCCTGCGTGTTCCGCGAAAGTTGCCCGGAATGAAGCCCGAAATGAAAAGGAGAGCGCCCATGAAAAAGATTGCCAACGAAATCATGCTGATCACGTATGCGGACAGTCTGGGCGGCGATTTGCAGAAGCTGAAACGCGTGCTGTCCGAACATTTCGACGGGATCGTCGGCGGGCTGCACATCCTGCCCTTCTATCCCTCGTCCGGCGACCGCGGGTTTGCCGTCATCAACTACGACTCGGTGGACCCCGCCTTCGGGGACTGGGACGACATCCGCGAACTGGCCGAGCGCTACTACCTGATGGTCGATTTCATGGTCAACCATGCGTCCATCCGCAGCAGGGAGTTCCAGGATTACATGGAGCGCGGCGACGAATCCCCGTACCGGGACATGTTCATTCACTGGAACGAATTCTGGCCGAACGGGGAACCGACGGAAGCGGACATGGAAAAGCTGTACCGGGACGGACGACATGGACAGCTTCAACCAGCTGACGGAAATGTTCGCCAAGGTCAAGGAGAAATATCCGGACATCATCCCGTTCAACGGCTACCGCATCTTCGGGCAGAACAACATCACCTACGTGGACGGCTTCGGCAGCCACTTCGGCGTGCTGGAAAACGACGGCCAGACCACCACGATCACCAACTGGTACGAATCGGAGCAATTCCGGCGGTTCGCCGAGCTGGCCCGGGAATGGTATCTGAAGGGGTATTCGTCCAAAGACATCGGCCTGGACAAGGAACTCGGCCAGGCGAAGATGAAAGCCGGCAACACGTTCGCCTTCTTCGCCGCCTACGACACCGATCTGGCCACCGTCAACGTGAAATCGCAAACGGGCTATGACACGGTCCTGATTCCGGTCTCCAAGAAAATGAAGACGACCACGGCCGTCAACGGCGCCATGAACGTCGTGCTGAACACCTCGCGGGACAAGGCCAAGGCGTTCCAGTTCCTGAACTGGGCCTACACCAGCAAAGAGTTCAACGACTATTTGAACTGGGGCGTTCCCGGCAAGGACTGGATCGTGAACGAAGACGGGTTCGCCGATTATCCGCCGGGCGTCACGGCCCAGACGGTGAACTACCATTCCGACTACGGCTTCATCTACCCGAACATGTACCTGATGACGCCGTGGGTCGGCAATCCGAAAAACATTTGGGAAGTGTACCAGGCTTTCGACGACGACGCCCTCGTCTCCAAAGCGTTCGGCTTCAACTTCGATGCGTCCCCCGTGGCCAACGAAATGTCGCAGCTGAACGCCGTGCTGGCCAAGTGGGAAGACCCGATCTCCTTCGGCGTGGTCGACATCGAGCCGGCGCTCCAACAATTCAACGACGAACTGTATGCGGCCGGACTGCAGAAGGTGATGGACGAAAAACAACGCCAGCTGGACGAATGGCTGGCGAAGCAGAAATAATGGCAGGTTGAGTTCGGAAAAGGCTGTCATGGCGGAGGTTGCTGTTTCGGCCGAAACGTTGCGGCAACCTCCTCCTTCATTTGCCAAATATCAGGTCCGAAAGGGATACAACCTATGTGGACGAAGATCAAAAGGCTGAGGCCGTACATTCCGCTGTATTTGATGATGCTGCCGTGCGCGGTCTATCTCATCGTCAACAACTATATTCCGATGGGCGGCATCATTTCCGCGTTCAAGACGTTCCGGGCCTCGGACGGGCTGCTCCGCAGCCCGTGGGTCGGGTTCAAAAATTTCGAGTACGTGTTCAGCTCCAACGATTTCGACATCATCGTCCGAAACACGTTGCTGTACAACGCCGCCTTCATCATCGTCAACAACGTGGTCGGCATCATGCTGGCCATTCTCATATCGAGCGTCATCAGCAACCGGCTGCGGAAGCTGCATCAAAGCTCCATCCTGCTGCCGTTCACCATGTCGATGGTCGTGATCAGCTATATCGTCTTCGCCTTCTTGAGCCAGGAAAACGGCCTGCTCAACAACACGATTTTCAAAAACAATCCCGTGGAATGGTACACCGTCAAAACGTGGTGGCCGTTCATCCTGGTCATCGTGCAATGCTGGAAATACGTCGGGTACGGGACGCTGATCTACATCGCGGGCATTGCGGCGATCGACCGCTCGCTGTATGAAGCCTGCGCCATCGACGGGGGACAGCAAGCTGCAACAGACGATCTGCAACGCGATTCTGATGCTCGTGGCGTTCGCGATGATTGCGCCCCTGGTGCTGCTGTTTATCAGCTCCATCACCGACGAAAACGTCCTGATCGCCAAAGGGTATTCCTTTTTTCCGGAAAAATTGAGCCTGGAAGCGTACCGGTACATCCTGAACAACTCGACGACCATCGCGGTCGCTTACGGCATCAGCATTCTGGTCACCATCGCGGGCACGCTGCTCGCCATGCTGGTGACGACCATGATGAGCTTCTCCCTTTCGATCCGGGGATTGCCGGGCAAAAACGTCATCAGTTTCTTCGTCCTGTTCACCATGCTGTTCAACGGCGGCCTCGTGCCGTCCTACATCCTGTGGACGAGCCTGGGCATCGTCAACACGCTGTGGGCCTACATTTTGCCGTTTCTGCTGACGTACGCGTTCAACATCATCATCATCCGGAGCTATTTCCAGGCGAACATTCCGGAAGACGTGTACGACTCGGCCAAAATCGACGGAGCCGGCTACTTCCGCGTCTTTCTGCAAATCGGCCTGCCCCTGGCCAAACCGATCATCGTCACCATCGGGCTGTTCGTCTGCCTGGGCTACTGGAACGACTGGCAAAACGGCCTGTATTTCATCACCGACGCCAACCTGTTCAGCATCCAGGTGCTGCTGAACCGGATGAACCAGAATGTGCAGGCCGTCCTGGCGTACACGGGCCTGAGTTCCGACACCCTGGCGAAAATGCCGCAGGTGTCCATCCGGATGGCCATCGCCTATGTCGCCATTCTGCCGATTCTGATCGCCTATCCGTTCCTCGAAAAATACTTTGCGAGCGGCATCCTGAGCGGCGCGGTGAAGGGCTGAGAGGTTCGGCCCGCCCGGCCATTGCCGGCTGCCGGTTTTTGTGCCAACGGTGAGGAGTGAACCGACATGAAGGGAAACATCAAAATCGTCCCGGGCACGCCGAATGACGACAACCGGGATTATTTGCCGGAAGCGATCAGCATTCCGACATGGTGGTGAACGAAAACGGCAACAATTCCCAGGTGTATCCGGCCAGACTGCAGGAATTCACGGAAGCGGTGGTGGACAGCGCGCCGAGCACGTGGTACGAGTACGTGCCCGCGTCCTACGACGGATCCCGGAAAGTGCCGCTGGTGGTGTCCCTGCACGGCGGCCTGATGACGGGGTGGGGGCAGGCGATCTATTCGTCCTGGACGCTGGTGGCCGACCGGGAAGGATTCATCGTGCTGTTCCCCGACGCCGGCGCCCGCCGGATCTGGATTGTCGAAACGGAGAAGAAAACGCTGGAGGCCTTCAGCAAACCGAATCCGGAAGGGTTTTATTTGCACACGCCGCCGGAGGATCCCGCCGACAACCGGGACATCCGGGTCATCTTCAGCCTGATCGAAAAAATGAAGCAGAAATTCAACATCGACGAAGACCGGATTTTCCTGCACGGCATGTCCATGGGCGACATCATGTCCAGCCAGATCGCCCGATATTTCGGAGACCGGTTTGCCGGGCAGGCGGGATCGGCCGGCGTGACCTGGCCGGAAGTGCTGTGGGATGCGGAGGGCCGATCCGCAACCGCTCCGGTCCGCTTTCGGTGTGGCAGACCCGCATGGAATATGACAGCATTCCGCTGCATGAAGAGGAGACGGGCGAATTTGTCCGCTTGAACCGCGAGTACTGGAAACAGGTGAACGGCTGCCGGTCCCTGCCCGAGATCAAGATCGAGGGCGAGAACAATTTCGCCTTCTACCGCGGCGAGCAGGCGGATTTCGTGTTTCTGGAAGTGAAAAACCGGGACCACGGCCAGACGTTCGACGACGCGGAGCTGGTATGGGACTATCTGTTTTCCGGCGTCCGGCGCGATCCGGCCGGGGGACAGCCGGATTGCGGCCCGTCGATTTTGCCGCGCAAGGGCGACGCCTGGGCCATCGCCGCGGCCGCGGGATGCGACCGGGCGTACGTGCACAACCGGCTGGTTGACATGTCCGGACCGGCGTTCATCCATCGTTCGCTGAAATATCACGGTTTGAACGGCGGCGCCATCGTCAGGGGCGAGTACCTGATGACGCCCGTTTCGTTCGTGGCGCACGTGTTGGAGGCGGAGCTGGCCACGTCCCATGGCGGCCTGGCGGCCGAACTCAAGCTGAAGGACGGCCGCGTGGTCCAATTCGCCCGGGGCAATGTCGGCTGCGTCGTCGACAACCGGGTGCGGGCGATGTACTGCGAAGCGGTGTTCCGCGGCGGCGAGCTGTACGTTCCCATCCAATGGATTTTCCAGCGGCTTTTCGATTATCACGCCTCCATGTGCGACCACGTGCTGTATATTACCGATCATCCCGCGGAGCTGTCCAAACACATGGCCGCGCTGATCCGCGACGACATCTTGGGCGCCTCCCCGCGTTGATTCGAAACAAAGAGGACTGCCATCATGGAACCTTGTTCCGTTCCCGCTGCAAACAACCAGAACACGCCGAACACCATCTGGAACAGGGCGTTCGTTTACATTTTCATCGTCAACATGGTGCTGAACCTGACCCAGTTCATGATGAATGCCCTCGTGCCGAAATACGCCGAATACCTCGGCGCCACGCCCGCCATCGTCGGCGTGGTCAGCAGCATGTTCGCCTTGACGGCCATCGGCATCCGGCCGGTGGTCGGGCCGGCGACCGGCTATTTCCGCAACAACCGGCTGCTGGCGGCGGCCCGCGCCATCATCCTGCTCGCCTTTGTGTGCTACGGCATCTCGGATTCGGTGGAGGTCGTCATCATGGGCCGGCTGCTGCACGGCATCGGCATGGGCTTTCTGGCGCCGCTGACCCTGTCGCTGGCCAGCAACGCGCTGCCCGGCGACAAAATCGCCCAGGGCATCGGCATCTTCTCCCTCGGGCAGGCGGTGGCCACCGCGTTCGGCCCGTCCCTCGGCATCGAACTGGTGAATGCCGTCGGGTATCACCGCACGTTTTTTGTCGGGACCGCGATGATGGCCGTCGTGCTGCTCATGGTGCTCCGGATGCAGACCGACGCTCCCGACAAATCGGGCGGATTCCGCATTTCCCTCGACAACGTCGTCGCCAAAGAAGTGCTGGTTCCCGCCGTGATGATGTTCTTCCTGGCGGGCGCGTATTCGTGCATCAATTCGTTCATCCTCATTTACGGCTACGCCAGCGGCGTGGAGGAAATCGGCCTGTTCTTCACGGCCTACGCGGCGTTCATCCTGTTCTCCCGCCCGTTCAGCGGCAAAATCGCGGACAAATACGGCCTGGACAAATCCCTCGTGCCCGGCATGCTGATGTTCGCCCTGTCCTTCGTGCTGATCAGCTTCTCCCGTTCGCTGCCGATGTTCATCCTGTCGGGGGCGGTGTCCGCCTTCGGCTACAGCATCTGCCAGCCGCTCGTCCAGACGCTGTGCATGAAGCTCGTGTCCCGGGAACGGCGCGGCGTCGCCGGCAACACGAACTACATCGGCGTCGATCTCGGCTACCTGATCATGCCGCCGATCGCCGGCGCCATCGTGTCCCGCGCGCAAAGCCGGGGCGAGACGCTCCTTGCGGGGTATTCGGAGATGTATCGGTGGATGATGATTCCGATCGGCATCGCGCTGCTCATCTTTTTGGCGCAGAGGCGAAGGCTGAAAGCCATGGTGCTGAATGATTGATGGCGGGTGTGGCGGTGGTGCAATTTGAGCGGGTTTTTGGGGGTGGGTCGTGCCTGAAGCCTCCAACCGATTCGCGTCTCAATAGTCAAAAGCCTGGATGCTCACAGTGCGGGTGGAACAGGCGGACGGACAGGGTAGCGACTTGTTCGAAATGCTGGAAATTGAGTACTGGTGTTTTGGTTGCAAGGGGAGACGCGGAAGCTGCAGCGTTGCGTGAAGGTGGAAGGAAGTAGGGATTGTCTGCAAAAAACTTTGAACATGAAATCGGAATGTGGATAACTCAAACCTGTGGATAACCCGTCTTTGTCCCCAGAATCCCCGTTCAATGCGGGTTCTGGGACTGGATTTTGAATCTTCTTGCTTTCAGACGGGAGTGCT
>Ga0079224_100017860_pt1 | contig 10013 bp, 6 predicted proteins | sample Stecom2015_FD_80414 | JGI IMG/M metagenome (GOLD analysis project Ga0079224, IMG submission 80414) | Agricultural soil microbial communities from Utah to study Nitrogen management - Steer compost 2015 | ecosystem: Environmental > Terrestrial > Soil > Agricultural land | place: USA: Utah... | reverse complement strand
GCCGGCGCGCTGATCGCGATCGCCGCGGACGAGATCTGGATGACGCCCGGCGCGGTCTTGGGCGCCGCCACTCCGGTTGGAGGCAGCGGAGAAAAGGCGCCCGAGAAGATCGTCTCCGCGGTGAGCGGCGCGTTCGCCTCCACCGCGGAGACCCGCGGCAAGGATCCGAACATCGCGCGGGCCATGGTCGATGAGGACGTCGCCATCGAGGGGGTCACCGAGAAAGGCAAGCTGCTCACGCTGACGACCGCCGAGGCAAAACGGCTCGGGTACGCCGACGGGGAGGCGGCTTCGCTCGAGCAACTGCTCGCAAAGAAGGGCTGGGCGGGCAGCGCGGTCGTGCGGCTGACGCCCAGCTTGGCAGAACGAGTGGCGCGGTTTTTCACGCACCCGGTCGTCGCGCCGATCCTGATGTCGCTCGGCATGTTGGGGCTGCTCTTCGAGCTGAAGACGCCGGGCTGGGGCGTGGGCGGCACGGTCGGGCTGCTGTGTCTGGCGTTGTTCTTCTGGGGACACATGGTCGCGGGGCTGGCCGGGTTCGAAGCCGTCGTTCTGGTCGCCGTGGGGGTCGTGCTGATCGCGTTGGAGGTGTTCGTCATCCCGGGCTTTGGCGTCGCCGGCGTGCTCGGGATCCTCGCGTTCGGCGGCGGGCTCTTCCTGGCGCTGATCGGCGAGGTCGACACCGTCACGGGCCCGCGCCTGCTCGAGGCGGCGGCCATGCTCGCCGGGAGCCTCTGCGCCGTCGTCGTCGGGTTGTGGGCGATGCTGAAGTACTTGCCCCGAACGCATCGAATGAGCGGCCTCGTGCTGCTCGACAAGCTCGCCCCCGAGACGCTGGCGCAGGCTGGCTCGCCGGCCGTCGAGGCGCCCGAGCCGAGCCTGATGGGCGCGCGGGGAACGGCGCTGACCGATCTGCGTCCGGCCGGCACCGCGGTGTTCGAAGGCCGGCGCGTTGACGTGGTCAGCGAGGGGGAATACATCGCCAAAGGCAGCGCCGTAGAAATCATCGAGGATCGGGTGTATCGGCGCGTGGTCCGCGCCGTGCCCCCCAACGCTGGCGGCACGACGCCAGAGACACCGAGGACGACAACATGACGGGCATGGCAACCGAAATGCTGGTGGTGGCGCTGGGGGCGATCGCGTTCGTCCTGCTCGTCGTGATCTTCACCTTCGTCCCGCTTGGCTTGTGGATCACGGCCAAATTCTCGGGCGTCGACGTGTCCATCCCGACGCTGATCGGCATGCGCCTGCGCAAGGTGCCGCCGCACGAGATCGTGCGCCCGATGATCAGCGCGACGAAGGCCAACATCGCGCTCGACATGGCGCAGATGGAGGCCCACTACCTGGCCGGCGGCAACGTCGGTCGCGTGGTGACGGCCCTGATCTCGGCCGATCGCGCGAACATCAAGCTCCCCTGGCAGCGGGCCGCGGCGATCGATCTGGCAGGACGCGACGTGCTCGAGGCGGTGCGCGTCTCCGTCAATCCCAAGGTCATCGAGACCCCGCGCGTGGCCGCCGTGGCCGGCGACGGGATCCAGCTGGTCGCGATCGCGCGCGTCACCGTGCGCGCCAACATCGAGCGGCTGATCGGGGGCGCCGGGGAGGACACGATCCTGGCGCGGGTCGGTGAAGGCACGGTGAGCGCCATCGGGTCCTCCGACACGCACAGCGCCGTCTTGGAGAACCCGGACAAGATCTCCAAGCTGGTCCTGTCTCGGGGCCTCGACGCCGGCACCGCCTACGAGATCCTGTCCATCGATATCGCCGACGTGGACGTGGGCCGCAATATCGGGGCGCACCTGCAAAGCGAGCAAGCCGAGGCGGACATGCGCATCGCGCGCGCCAAGGCGGAGGAGCGCCGCGCCATGGCCGTCGCCATGGAGCAGGAGATGAGCGCGCGGGTCGAGGAGATGCGGGCCAAGGTCGTCGAGTCGGAGGCTCAGGTGCCGCTCGCGATGGCCGAGGCGTTCCGGCAGGGGCGCCTGGGCGTGATGGACTATTATCGGATGCAGAACGTCCAGTCGGACACCAGGATGCGGGAGAGCATCGCTGGAACGCCGGCGCCTGGTGAGCCGAGCGGCGGCAGCGACACCTGAGCCAGGATCGAGGCGGGAGCGGCCATGGAAGTCGACTGGAGCACCGTCATCTGGGTCGCGGTGATCCTCTACACGCTGGCGCAGTGGCTCTTCCGGCGACAGCGACACGATGCCGGCCCGATCGATCAGAGCTCGCCGGCGCCTCTGGAGGCGCCGGAGCACTGGGAGCCTGCGCCGCTGGAGCCTCACCAGCCCGCGCCATTTCCGCCGCCTCGGCCCACGCTCGATTTTGAGCCTGTCCCCGAGCCACCGCCCCCTGGCGATCCGCTGGCGGGCCTCTACCCGCCGCTCGAAAGCGCCGACTGGCTCCGAGAGGCACCGACACCAGAGGCCATGGCCACGGCCCCGCCGAACCTTGGCCCACCGATCGAGTCGACGGCAGCCGTCGCTCTGCCCCCCGAAATGGATCTCAAGAAGCCCCTGGTGGAGGTGATGAAGCCACCGCCGCGCGGGCGATCCAAGGTCGCGTTCCGGACGCGCGCAGATCTTCGACGCGCCGTCGTGCACGCGGAAGTGCTCGGCAAGCCGGTGGCGCTGCGCGATTGAGGCGCCACGGCGGCCCGGGCCGCGCTTGGCTCTTTCGGGGCGCTGTCAGCCAAACTCCCGCTGAAACGTCCGGCGTTGCTCGGCCGTGCCGAGCACGAGCAGCTCCGCGCCGGTGCTGAGGACGGTGTTCGGCGGAGGGTTGGTGATCGTCTCCTCGCCATGCCGGATGCCGATCACGTTCAAGCCGGTGCGCGCGCCGATCTCGCTGTCGCGCAGCGTCTTGCCGTCGAGCGGCGCGGGCGTTTGAAAGGAGTAAAACCGGATGCCTTCGCCGACGAACACGAGCTCCCGCCCCTGGGCGATGGCGACGACCGACTCCTGCCCGAGCGATGCGTAGCTCAGCACGGAGTCCGCCCCGGCCCGATGAATGGCCTCGAGATTGCGCTCGTGTGTGATCCGGCTGATGATGCGGAGGTCGGGGTTCAGTCGGCGGCAGTAAATGCACAGGTAGATGTTCATCGCATCGTCGTTCGTGGTCAGAACGACGCTCGGCGCCTCCTGAAGTCCGGCCTTCAACAGCACGTCGCGATCGGCCGCTTCCCCCACGAACACGCGATCGGCGATGCTCTCCGATCGGGCGGCGACCTCCGGGTTGCGCTCGACCAGATGCACCCGCACCCCCTTTTTCTTGAGCGCCCGCGCTGCCGACCGCCCCACCTTACCCCCACCCAGGATCAGGACGGGGTTTGGGTTGACGTCATAGCGCTCCACCACACCGTTGAGGGCGCGGATCTGCTCCTCCGTGCCGACCACCACCGGGATGCTGGAAGCCGACAACGTCGTGTCGGGCCGCGCGGGCAGGAGCCGCCCGCGCTCCCACACGCCCACCACGTTCACCCCGGTGACCTCTCGTAGTTTTGCGTCGCGGATGGCACGGCCGGCCAACGGGGTCTGGTGAACCGGAAACTCCGCGATCAGCACGTCGCGAAAACGCCCGATGACGTGCGCCTCGCAGTGCAGCGCGTTGACCCGGTTCGCCAGCTGCTCGCCGAGCTGCTGCTTCAGCGGCAGCACATGGCTCGCGCCCGCCAGCTCGATCAGATCGATGGACTCGCCATGCTCCGCGGTGGCGATCACGGTCGCGGTGGAGGAGACCTCCCGGATCGTCAGCGTGACGTTGGTGTTCGCCGCATCGTCGAGGTTGACGAAGACCGCACGCGACCGCTCCACCCCCGCGGCGCGGTAGGTGCTGGCGGCGTCCAAATACCCCGTGACGACCGGGACGTGATCGCCGAAGAGCTGAGCGGCGCGGTTGGGATCCGGCTCGAGGATGCAGTAAGGGATGTCCAACAGTTGAAGGCGCTGGGTCAGCCCGCGGCTGATGGGGTCCCAGCGGCAGATGATGACGTGGTCGCTCACCTCGTCCGGCAAGGCGCGGGGGGCCCGTGACCGGACCTGCGCCTCGAGCCAGGGCGCGTAGAAAAACCGGATGAAGGCGAACGGCAGGACGATGAGCAGGAGCACGATGCCCGTGAGGAGCACGAGGATGCTGAAGGCGCGCCCGATGTCGCTCTCGAACGTGATGTCCCCGAAGCCGAGGGTGCTCATCACGGTCAACGTCCAATAAAATCCCGTGATCCACGAATACTCGCGGCCTTCTAGCTCCATCAGCTCGTGGAAGATGGCGGCGAACGCCACCACCACGGCGGTCAAGAACGCCACGTACTTGAGCAGCGCCTTGAGATTGCGCCGAGTCTCCTGCTCACCGAGGAGGTAGCCGAGCTGGCTGGACAGAAACTTCAAAGCGGCTCCACTTTTAGCACCCCTGCCAGAGCGGTTGCTCCTGACAAAACGCCGGATTCGAGCGGCGGCGCGCGCGCGCGGACGGCTCGACGACCGCTCGTTGTCGACCTCGCGCGGTGGGATCCTCGCCCGGATCGTAACAGCGCCGCGTGCACCCGTCAGCCCCGGGAAGCCTCTGGGATTTGCTCCCCTTTTGGGCTAAAGCGACGGCTCGGCTTGCAGGCGAGCTCGCCCCGCAACCATGAAAACCATCGAGAGCACCGAAACGTGAACGAAGCAGAGGCGTTCCCGATCGGGCCCGAGGCGTCCCCGGTGCATCGGGATCGCGGGCCCTGGCGAACGCATCGGTGCTCCGAACCTGCGCCCCCGGAGGCTTCATGACTGTCGCATTGAAAGGAAAATGGGCCCTGGTGACCGGCGCGAGCCGCGGGGTCGGCCGCCAAATCGCGCTTGGCCTTTCGCAGCACGGCTGCCACCTGGTGCTGCATAGCCGCGATCGCGCGCACACCCAGGCGCTCGAGCGAGAGCTGTCGGAGCGAGGCACTCGGGTCGTCGCGCTCGCCGCGGAGCTCAGCGACCAAGCTCAGGTCGACCGGCTGCTCGACGCCGCGCTCGAGGTCTCGGGGGGGCTCGACGTCGTCTACAACAACGCGGCCATCATGACCCCCTACCGCGAGGCGTTCCTGGAGACGCCCGCGGAAGAGTACCGGGCAAGCTTCGAGGTGAACGTGATCACGCCCATCCGCATCACCTGCCGCGTGCTGCCGCTGATGCGGGAGCGAGGCTTCGGCCGCATCGTGCAGGTGACGTCCGGCATCCGGAACGAGCCCGAGTTGATGCCGTACGCGGCCTCCAAGGCGGCGCTCGACAAGTTCGTCCTGGACACGGTGCCCTCGCTCCGTGGGACCGGTGTGTTGATGAACCTGCTCGATCCCGGCTGGCTTCGCACGGACCTGGGCGGCCCGAAGGCGCCGAACGCCGTCGAGTCGGTGTTGCCGGGGGCGCTGGTGCCGGCGCTGGTCGACGGCGAGGTGCACGGCGTGCTTTTCAGCGCCCAGGACTACGCCGTCCGAAGCTAACTCGTCGGCTCCGGGCGGCTCAGGCCGCGACCAGCTCGACCAAGGTGATCTCTGGCGGGCAGTTGATGCGGACCGGGAACCACCCACCGGCCCCCGCGTTGACGTACAGCTTGCGCCCGTGGTGGTCGTAAAGACCATTGTGGTAGAAGTCGACGGCCAAGATGGGCGTGAGCGCGTAGTCCCCCACCCGGCCCAGCTTGAGCTGCCCGCCGTGCGTGTGGCCGGAGAGCGTCAGGTCAATCGGTTGCTCGCGGATCTCTTCGAAGGTGCGCGGGTGGTGGCTCAACAGGATGCGTGGGGCCCCGTCGTCGCGCACCTGGCTCAGGATGCGCTTCAAGCCCTCGGTCGTGGTCCGCTGCTCCGGGCGCACGTAGCGGCGAGACGGCGGGTAGTCGAGGCCGGCCAGCCACAGGTGATCGCCGCCCACCGGGATCCTCCGAGCTTCGTCGACGAGCACCTGCGCACCGGCCTCCTCGAGCCCACGGACGACGCTGCGGACGTCGGCCGATCGCGCCGCGATGTACTCGTGGTTGCCCATCCCGAAGAACACCTGGCCACGCCGCGGCGAGAGCCCGCGGACGAAGCGAGCCGACAGCTCCAGCTGCGAGATGTGATTGTCGAGCAGGTCTCCGGTGATGACGTGAAAATCAGCGCCGAGCGCGTTGACGGCGGCGCCGATCTCGTCGAGCCGCTCCGCGTCCATGTAGCTGCCGACGTGGACGTCGCTGACCTGGGCGATGGTGAGGCCGTGCAGCGCCGTGAGCTCACGGCGCACGGGCAGGCGCACCCGCGTCACCACCGGCGTCTGTCGCGACGCCAAGACGCCGCCGGTGGAGATCCCCAGCGCGACGACCGGGACCGCGGCCGCGGCGCCCTGCAGCAAGCCGCGCCGCTCCGGATTTTCGAGGGTGTCCTCGGCGCCGGCTGGGCTCCCGGCCGCGGCGGTGCGGGCGGGCTCCTGCGCGTCGAGCGCGGGGCCGAGCCGCGACGAAAGCCGCGCCAGCCGCCCCAGCGCGCGCACGAGCACGTGCAGCGCGGCCCCCAGCAGCACGGCGAACTGCAGCCCCATGAACGCCATCAAGAGCTCCTCCGGCATCACCGCGCGCACACGGCGGATCGCCGACCAGCTCAAGAGCGTCCCCATCCACGCGGGATGAAAGAGCACCACGAACCCGACCCCGACGGCCCAGCGAAGGCGCCGCTCCGCCGCCGGGGCACGCCGCACGAGGGCGCGAAAGAATCGCCAGCACACCCAGGCGTTCAGCAGCAGGACCGGCAGCGCCATCAAACGAAACATCGCGAGGCTCGAAGCCTAGCACCGCGGCAGAGGCCCTCCGTCCGATCCAGCTGGGCGAGCTCCGAGGTAGCCACGGGTGAGTCACCCACCGCCCCCGAGCTCCCCTGGCTCGGTTTCGTAGGAGGGCGGAAGGGAGGAAAATTTTCGGGGTTCGACGGTTCAGCACCACGAGGTCGGATCGCGACGCTCGAGACCAAACTCCGATCGGGACCGACGGCTTCGTCGGTCCCCCTTCCGGTCTTCCTGTGAACGATCGGTTCTCCCCGGCGAGCCACGAACGAGCGGCGCACGGCGGCGCTTGTGCTACACGGGCCCGCGTGATTCGGCTCGACAACGTCACCAAGCAGCATGGTCGGCAGATCCTGTTCGTCGATGCCTCATTCGCCGTGAACCCCGGGGAGAAGGTCGGGCTCATCGGTCCGAACGGCGCGGGCAAGTCGACCATCTTTCGTATGATCACGCGCGAGGAAGCCCCCGACGGCGGTCAGGTGGTGGTCGATCGCGGCGTGACGGTCGGCCACTTCAGCCAGGACGTGGGCGAGATGAAGGGCAAGACCGTGGTGGCGGCCACCCTGGACGGCGCGGGGCCCGTGTCGACGATTTCGGCGCGGCTGCGCGAGCTCGAGGCGGCCTTCTCGGATCCCGCGCAGGCCGACAAGATGGACGAGCTGGTCGCCGAGTACGGCGAGGTTCAATCACGCTTCGAGGAGCTCGGCGGCTATTCGCTCGACGCCAAGGCCCGCGAGATCCTGGCCGGCCTGGGCTTCGCCGAGGACGTGATGGAAGGCGACGTCGGCAACCTGTCGGGCGGCTGGAAGATGCGCGTGGCGCTCGCGCGCATCCTGCTGATGCGGCCGGACGCGTTGCTGCTCGACGAGCCGACGAACCACCTGGACATCGAGTCCATCCTCTGGCTCGAGCAGTTCTTGAAGGGCTACGAAGGCGCGTTGGTCCTCGTCTCGCACGACCGCGAGTTCATGAACCGCATCGTGTCCAAGATCGTCGAGATCGACGGCGGTCAAATCGTCGTCTTCTCCGGCGACTACGACTTTTACCTCAAGCAGCGCGCGCTGCTCGACGCTCAGGCAGAGAGCGAGTTCGAGCGGCAGCAAGCCATGCTCGCCAAAGAGGAGGCGTTCATCGCGCGCTTCAAGGCGCGCGCGAGCCACGCGGCCCAGGTGCAGTCGCGCGTGAAGAAGCTCGAGAAGATCGAGCGGGTCGAGCCGCCCAAGCGGCGGCGCAAGTTGAGCTTCGATTTTCCCGAGGCCCCACGCTCCGGCGACGACGTGGTCAAGCTCCAAGGGGTGTGCAAGGCGTACGGCGAGAGGAAGATCTACGAGGATTTCGATTGGCTGATCCGCCGCCAGGAGCGCTGGTGCGTGATGGGGGTGAACGGGGCCGGCAAATCGACCCTGCTCAAGCTGGTGGCGGGGGCGATCGAGCCCGACCGCGGCAGCGTCACGATCGGCGCGAGCGTCAAGCTCGGCTACTTCGCGCAGCACGCGATGGAGCTCTTGGACCCCGACGCCTCCGTGTGGGACACGCTGATTGGCAGCTTCCCCAAGGCTTCCGTCGGCTCCCTGCGCACCCTGGCGGGCGTCTTCGGCTTCTCCGGCGACGACGTCGACAAACCGTGCCGCATCTTGTCCGGGGGAGAGAAGGCGCGGCTGGTGCTGGCGCGCTTGCTCTTCGACCCGCCGAACCTGCTCGTGCTCGACGAGCCGACCAACCACCTGGATTTGACCACCAAGGAGCTCTTGGTCGAGGCGTTGTCGAGCTACCAGGGGACGTTGCTCTTCGTCTCGCACGATCGCCATTTCTTGCGCGCCCTGTCCAACCGCGTGCTCGAGCTCGGCGACGGCGGGGTTCATGGCTACGGCGGTGGCTATGCCGAGTACGTCGCCGTGACGGGTCGAGAGGCGCCGGGAGTGCACGCCTGATCCCCCCTGTTTAGCGGCGGCAAAACAATCCACTACGACACAATCCGCACCTAATCTTGCCTCGTTCGGCGGTGCGGCGCCGTTACTCCATTACATGCAGCAGCAGCGGCTCGGGGTACTTGGTGGAGCGGTGGTGTGTCTTGCGCTCGGGTGCAGTGCGGGCACGGACGACGGAGCGGGTGGCAGCGGTGGCCAGATGACCGCCTCGAGCGGCGGCACCACAGCGGGCGGCTCGGGCGGCCTTCCGGGTAGCGGCGGCACCGGCGCGGCGTCCGGCGGCGCCCCGACCACCACCGGCGGCGCCGGCCCGGGGGGCACGGGCGGCGCTCCGGGGGGCACAGGCGGGACGCCGGGGAGCACCGGGGGAAGCGGCGGCGGCGCCGGAAGCGGCGGCACGGCGGGCAGCGGCGCGACGGGCGGCGCTGCCGGCTCCGGCGGCGGGATGGTGGTCGATCCTCCCGAACACCCGCCGCTCGACTGCGGCCCCATCGGCGTGGCGATCGAAGACGCCGGCCCCACGGCAAACCGCGTCAACTACGTGATCATCGGCGACGGCTACACGGCGAACGAGGTCGACACGACCTTCATGGAGCACATCCAGGTCGCCATGGAGAAGCGCTTCAGCACGCCGATTGGGCAGCCGTACGGGCGGGACCGCAAGTTCGTGAACATCTGCGCCATCAAGCTCGTGAGCCCCACCGGGATTTGCCAGTCGAGCGCGCTCGGCTGCTGCGAACGCAACCCCGGGCAGAACACCCGCCTGGCCGAGTGCAACTCGAACGAAGCCAACCGCCAGATCGCCGAGAACCTGCCCGAGGACTTCGAGGTGGACTGGAAGGCCGTGGTCCTCAACGGCGACGACTGGTGGAACACCGGCTCGGTCTTGATGCTGTGGTCCGGCGGCCACAACGACGCGGCCGGGGCGGCGCTGCACGAAGGCGGCCACGGCTTCCATCAGCTCGCCGACGAATACTGCACCCGGACCGGCGCCGCCTGCGGCCCGAACGGCGGGGGCCCGAACGGCCAAGAGTACCGGGAGGTCAACTCGACCGGGAACGGCACCGACTCGGGCGGCAAGTGGAACCGTTGGCTCGACTGGGATCAGGCGGGCGCCACCGGCATCCAGGGCCTGTTCGCCGGCAGCCGCTACGTCGACGAGGGCCAGTACCGCCCCTCGGCCAACTCCCAGATGAACAGCCTGTTCGGCGACAACCCGAACACGTCGTTCAACGCCGTGTCGCGAGAAAAGATGGTCTTCGACATCTGGCGTCACGTCACGCCGGTCGACGCGACCGAGCCACCCGAGGGAGCG
>Ga0079224_100017859_pt1 | contig 10013 bp, 9 predicted proteins | sample Stecom2015_FD_80414 | JGI IMG/M metagenome (GOLD analysis project Ga0079224, IMG submission 80414) | Agricultural soil microbial communities from Utah to study Nitrogen management - Steer compost 2015 | ecosystem: Environmental > Terrestrial > Soil > Agricultural land | place: USA: Utah... | reverse complement strand
GGGACGGCGGCACGAGATGCGCCAGCAGCAGTCCGGCGGTGGTGCCCTCGACATAGGGTTCCAGGCTGCCCTGGACCATGACCGCGCCGTCGCTGAGCGCCGACTCGGCGTAGGGCACCTTCTCGGGGTCGGTCGCCCCCTCGGGCAGCAGGCGCCCCCACCCCTGGTCGAGCAGGTGCGTGTAGACCGTCTCGACTGCCTCCTCGGCGTCGAGCCCCGCGGCGGTGACCGCGACCGGGCGGTAGCACTCCTGCGGGGTGCACTGCTGGCCGAGGTCGGTGTAGGTCACTCCCTCGGGAGCCGCCCCCAGGGCCTCCACCGACGGTGCGGCCGGGGGCGCGGGCGGGGCGCTGTCGGAGGCCCACGGCTGGTACAGCAGGGTGACGACCATCGTGCCCAGCAGCGCGAGCACCCCCGCCACCGCCAGACCGGCCTGGACCCTCCTGGACCGCAGCAGCGCCATCATCGAGACATCATCCCCGTGCCCTCCGGGCGGGCGTGGTCAGCCGGCGGCCGCGGGCACCGGCGCACCGCCGGCCAGGTGGGCCAGGATGGAGGTGAAGAAGCCGAGGCCGTCCGTCGACGGACCGGTCAGCGCCTCCACGGCGTGCTCGGGGTGCGGCATGAGCCCCACCACGTTGCGGTGCTCGTTGGTGACCCCGGCGATGTCGTCGGTGGAGCCGTTGGGCGCGGCGTCGACGTAGCGCACCACCACGCGCCCGTCGCGTTTGAGCTCGGCGAGGGTCTCCGGGTCGGCCACGTAGTTGCCCTCTCCGCTCTTGAGCGGGATGAGGATCTCCTGGCCCGAGGAGTAGCCGCCGGTCCAGGCGGTGTCGGCGGCCTCCACGCGCAGCAGCTGGTCGCGGCAGAGGAAGTGCCGCGAGGAGTTGCGGGTCAGCGCACCGGGAAGCAGGTGGCTCTCGCACAGGATCTGGAACCCGTTGCAGATGCCCAGGACCGGGAGGTTTCCGGACCGGGCGGCGGGCACGATCTCGGTCATGATCGGCGCGAACCGGGCGATGGCCCCACAGCGCAGGTAGTCGCCGTAGGAGAAGCCGCCGGGCAGTACGACCGCGTCGACGCCCTTGAGGTCGGCGTCGCCGTGCCACAGGGAGACGGGTTCGGCGCCGGCGATCCGCACCGCGCGCGCGGCGTCCCTGTCGTCAAGGGAACCGGGGAAGGTGACGACGCCCACACGAGGGGCAGCCATATGGGCACTCTCCGAAAATGTCGATGGGAGCAAGGCCTGGGCCGAGTCTCGTCCCGAACAGCTCGACCATCTACGAGACTACCCGCTGCGCGGGGTGGCGGTCGTGGCGCTTTCCCCGCACCACGTCACCAAGGGACCGCCCGGGCTGGGCGGTTATCGTCTGGATGTCCCTCGACGGAAGGTCCGCCCCCATGCCGCTCAGTCCGGAGACCCGCCGGTTCATCGACGAACTCACCGCCTCCTCCCCCCGGCCCGGCGCCGTCGGGGTGGACGCCGTGCTGCTGCGCTCCTCGCGGCGCGACCGCAGAGTCGTGGGAGCCGACGTCGCCCTGGTGCGCGACCTCGCCGTGCCCTCCCCCGCGGGCGCCGTCCCGGTCCGGCTCTACCATCCGGCGCCGGACGGTCCCGCCACGGGCTGCGCGGTGTTCCTCCACGGCGGCGGCTACGTCGTCGGCGACCTCGACACCCACGACCACGTGGCCCGACTGCTCGCCGCGGAGAGCGGGGCCGCCGTGGTCGCGGTGGACTACCGGCTGGCCCCCGAGCACCGGTTCCCGGCGGCCGTCGAGGACGCCTTCGCGGCCACCCGCTGGGTCGCCGACCACGCGGCGGACCTGGGCGTGGACCCCGCCCGGCTGGCGGTCGTGGGGGACAGCGCGGGCGGCGGACTCGCCGCGGTGGTCGCCCTGCTGGCCCGGGACGGCGGCCCACAGCTCGCCGCGCAGGTGCTGATCTACCCGGTGACCGACCTGAGCGGCTACCCGGTGTCCGAGGACACCCCCTACCCGTCCCGGATCGACAACGGCGAGGGCTACTTCCTCACCTCCGAGGGGATGCGCTGGTTCGCCGGACAGTACCTGGCCGATCCCGCCGACGCCGAGGACTTCCGCGCCTCCCCCATCCGCGCGGCCGATCTGTCCGGCGCCCCGCCCGCCCTGGTGGTCAGCGCCGACTTCGACCCGCTGCGCGACGAGGCCGAGGCCTACGCCCGGGCGCTGGCGGCCGCCGGGGTCCCGGCCACCACCGTGCGGATCAACGGCGGCTTCCACGGAATGTTCGGCCTGGGGTCGCTGCTTCCCCCCGGCCGTCAGGCCGAACTCCTGGTCGTCGCCACCCTGCGGGACACGATCGGCGCGACACGGCGGGCCGGTTGACTCCCGTCTTACCCCCTCGGGCAGTAGCGTGCAGTCATGGCAGCCAACCGTGACCCCCAGCCCTCCCCGCTACCCGGGTTCATCCGGGACAGCGGCCTCTTTCTCCGGCAGGCGGTGCAGACGTTCCGCGCCACGGGCGCCGTCACACCCAGCGGGACGGCGCTGGCCAACTCGCTGGCCCGCTACGTCACCCGGCGGGAGGACCCGAACTCCCCCGTCACCATCCTGGAGGCGGGCCCCGGAACCGGTCCGGTCTCCCGCGCCGTGGCCGCGCGCATGCGCCCCGGCGACACCTTCGACATGGTCGAACCCAACCCGGTGTTCGTGGAGCACCTGACCGGGCTGGTCAAGCACGACCCGGTGTTCGTGCCGGTCGCCGACCGCGTCACCATCCACCAGGCGCTGGTCACCGACCTTGGCACGGACCGCCGGTTCGACGTGATCATCTCCGGGCTGCTGTTCGCCAACTTCACCGCCGACGAGGTCCGCACGATCATGGAGTACTACTTCACCGTGCTGCGGCCCGGCGGCCACCTGTCCTTCTTCGGCTACCTGTACACCAAGCAGGTGAAGGCGGTCATCGCCCCGCTCGACGACTACCTGCGCCAGGTGCAGTCCGGCTGGGAGGTGCAGAAGTGGGTGAACCGGTACGCGGTGGACCGGGAGCACGTGTACCGCAACCTTCCCCCGGCCTGGATCCACCACCTGCGCAAGCCACTGGACTGACCGGACGGCGACGGCCCCGGCATCCGAGGACGCCGGGGCCGTCGGGGGCTGCGTTCCCCGCGGAGTGTGGGAGGAGGGGACGGGGACGAGCCGTGGCGGCGGGCTCCGCTCGGGGACGCGGAGTCACCGCCGGGGAGGGTCAGAGGAGGCAGCCGACGCCCGCCGTGCGCACCTTCGCCGGCACCGACTGGGCCGGGTCGATCCGGCCGTGGAGCTGGGGCTCCCAGGTCGCCCGGTTCTCGATGGCCGGGGTGTGCACCGCGTTGTACGCCTCCAGGAAGCTGGTCCGGTGGTGCCGGGAGCGGCCGTTGGCGTAGCTTCCCGTCTCGTACATCCGCGTGCCCTTCCAGTAGGCGACGACCTGGGAGAAGTCGACGGACGGGTCGATGTCGAAGTAGTTGTTCTCCGCGTACAGCGACGACTCCGTCCCCACGCCCCAGGAGTACTGGTAGGTCTTCTCCCCCTCAGGCGTGGCGGGGACCACGTAGTGGTTGTTGTAGGCGTGCACCTGCCCGTAGCGGACGCGGGGGGCGCGCTGCAGCACGTTCTCCCAGCGGTTGTGGTGCAGGGTGACCCGCAGCTTGCCGACGTCGTGGGTGGGTGAGTCGGTGCTGCCGATCAGCATGGTCTTGTCGTGGTCGCGCAGCACGTTGTAGGAGACGGTGACCAGGTCGGAGCCGTGGGTGATGTCCAGCAGGCCGTCGTGGACCTGGAACTCGCGGCCGAAGTACTCGGGCAGGTCGCGGTCGAGCACGTCGCCGTCGCTGAACTCGTTGTGGTCGATCCACACGTGCGTGGAGCGGCGCACCGAGATCCCGTCGAACTCGGAGTTCCAGTTGCCCTCGGCGCCGTCCGTGGGGTCCCACTGGGGGAAGCAGTCCTGGGCGGTCTCGAAGGAGATGTTGCGGATGATGACGTTGTCGACGCTCTCCACCATCATCTGCGCGCCGACCAGTGCGGCGTCGTCGCCGAGGCCGATGATGGTGGTGTTGGAGCCGACCTCGAAGACGATCTGTTCCCGCTGGTTCTGGTAGGAGCGTTCCCGGGCCTCTTCCAGGGGTCCGGACGGCTCGGTGTCCCACCCCCAGACGTCGGGGCGGTAGGCGGCCAGGTAGGCGTCCAGGTCGTATTCGGGGTCGGCGTAGTCGTCGCAGGTGAGCCGGTTGCCCTGGGCGTCGGTGTTGGCGTCGATCCGCCCCTTGAGGAAGACGATCTTGGGGGTGTCGTTGTGGCGGCCGCCGTCCAGCGCCGCACGCAGTGCGGCGTAGCTGTCGACGACGTGGACCTGGTCGGCGTCGGCCGCGGAGCCCCCGGTGGTGCCGGTGCCGTGTGCGGCCCAGCCGTCGTTGGGGGCGAGCACCTCGCGGGCGATCCGCTCGGCCTTGGGGGACACTCCGGGATGGTGGTGGGGACGGGCCAGGGCGCTGCCCGGGACGACCAGCGTGAGCGGCAGCGCGAGGGTGACGCCGAGGGTGACAACTCTTCGCATGGGACTCTCCTTGCCGCCCGGTGGGGGAAGCGGAGGAAGGGTGGGGCGGCGGGTGTGGGGATCGCTCTGGAAAGCGCTTGCCGTGACAGTAGTCACAAAAAGAGCGCAGTGTCAACAGTCCGCCACCGCCAAAAACCCCGCATCGTGGGGCTTTTCCTGAGCACTTCTCGCCACCGCAGAGGAAAGCCCTTACCTACTCTGCCGACCGAGGTGTTCCCGCCCTACGCAGACCCCGCGCGCTGTCAGGGCCTTCCGCCGTCAGCCGCCCAGCCCCGCCACCGCCGTGTCGAGGTTGCGCGCCAGGGCGGCCGGGTCCCGCCCGGCGGTCCGTCCTTCCAGCTCCCCGCGGCTCACCACCTCAAGCGCCCCCCGGTACCCGGGGTCGCCGAGCCTGGCGCGCGGGACGACCTCGGCCGCACCGCCCCGGACCACGAGCACCGCCTCGGCGTCAACCGAACGCAGCAGCTCCTCCACGTGCTCGGCGCGGATGACCCCCATGACCGCTCCTCCCTGTCCGCCTGGCCCCTCGGTCCTCACGCGCCGGACGCCCGGTGTGCCTCGACGCGGTACCTCGCCCGGAGCCGCTCGTACTCCCGCCGGTCGATCACCCCCTCGGCCAACCGCCGGTCCAGGTCCTGGACGAGCGAGTCGCTCTCCAGCCACCGCCGCTTCCGGTACTCCGGCGAACGCACCTGCCGCTCGGCGGACCGCTGCGCGTGCCACAGCACCGCCACGACCGCGAGGATGACCCCCACCGGCACGACCACGCCCAGCAACGCCATCAGCAGCAGCCCGAACTCCACTCCGCCCATGCCGTCCGCGTCCCTCCCGACGTCCGACCGTGTCACCGCCCACCGCTACCCGCACGTCGGCGGAGCACACCTCCGTCGGCCGGAGCACGGGCCCCGCCCCGGCTGCCCCGGCCGCTCCCGGAGGCCCCTGGGGAGGGACCGCTACGGGCGGTCGGCGACGAAGATCGCGGTGCCCGGCAGGATGCGGCCCCGCAGCGGGCTCCAGCCGCCCCACGTCCGGGTGTGGTGTTCGGGCCACTCGGGTTCGACGATGTCGCGGAGCAGCAGCCCGGCCCCGGTGACGGCGCGCACCCAGTCGCCGATCGTGTGGTGGGCCTCCACGTACAGCGCGCGCCCCTGCCCGTCCTCCTCCACGTAGGGGCGGCGGTCGAAATAGGAGTCACGGGCCCGGAGCCCCTCCTCCCCCGGGTCGTCGGGGAAGCACCAGCGGATCGGGTGGCTGACCGAGAACGCCAGCCGCCCGCCCGGACGCAGCACCCGGGCGGCCTCCGCCAGCGCGGCGCGGGCGTCCGGGATGAACGGGAAGGCGCCGTAGGCCGAGCAGACCACGTCGAACGCGGCGTCGGCGAACGGCAGCCGCTGGGCGTCGGCCTGCACGACGGGCAGCGCGCACCCGGTGGCCTCGTCGATGCGGCGCGAGTGCCGGAGCTGGCGCCCGGACACGTCGATCCCGACCACCTCGGCCACCCCCTGGTCGCGCAGCCACCGGCCGCACTGCCCGGCGCCGCAGCCGATCTCCAGGACCCTCCGGTCCACCAGCTCCGCCGGGGCCCCCAGCAGCCGCGCCTGCCGCTCGGTCAGTCCCTCGGGTCCCCACACGAACTCGGCGTCACCGAGGAACTCGCCGTGCTCGTCCTGGTACTCGTCGGCCGCGCGCTCCCACCACAGTCTGCTGGCCCGCGCGCTCTCCCCCGCGTCGGCCGGTCTACGCGCGATCCGCTCGACGGTCGCGGTGCTCAGGTCGTCGGTCATGCCCCCATCCTCGCACCGGCGCCGCCGCGGGAACGGGACCGCACAGCCGTCGTGCGGTCCCGTTCCGGCCCGGCGGACCGTGCGGCGCCGCCCCGCCGGGCGGGCGTCAGCGCAGCACCGGCAGTCGGCGCACGATCCCCAGACGGCTCCACCAGCCGCCGAGGCCGGCGGTGTCGCCCGCGTCGGTCAGCGCGAGGAGGACGACGGTGAGCGCCATGACGATGTGGTCGTCCATGAAGGGGTTGGTCTGCGGAGGCAGCACAGCGGTCCACATCAGCACGAGCAGGAGCGCTCCGGTGGCCGCGGCGACGCGCATCCCGATGCCGAGCAGCAGCGCCGTTCCGATCCCCAGCAGACCGGCCATGAAGAGGACGTCGGCCCAGAGCGCGCCCGCGAAGGACCGGTAGAGCTCCGCGAAGGGCCCCGACACGGCGTTGGTCAGGTACCCCTCGGTGGGGCTGCCGCCGTTGACCCAGGCGCCCTCCGCCGGGGTGGCGAAGCCGAGGCCGAACAGTTTGTCCAGGAAGGCCCAGAGGAAGATCCAGCCGATCGACAACCGGACCGCGGCGAGGACACCCCGCGCCGCGGACGAGGCGGCCACGGGGCGGGGACCGGTCGGCGCGTGGTCGCCGCGGGCGGGGGGCGGGATCGTCCGAACCTCGGTGGCCTTCTCCGACATCGCACACACCCTTTCGTGGGGGACCGGTGGTGGCTCCAGTCAACGCCTGCTCCCCCGGGGCCGCCAGGGACTCCGGTACGGGGGAGCGGCGCGGAAGGTCATCGGAGCCGGCCGTCCCGGCTGATGGCGCGGAGCCGTGTCCGTCCGTGCTGACCAGCACGTTTCCACCGAACACGGAAACGGCGGCCACCGCCGCCCCGCTGACCGAGGTCCCGGGCCGAACGCTCCTTCCTGGGGTTTCTCCCCTGTCCGATCCCCGACGAAGGTCCTTCGCGGCGCGGCGTCCACCGGCCGGACGCGCCGGTCCCGGTCAGGTCCGGGAGACGGGGCCGGACGCGGCGGACGACTCCTCCCGCGGCACGGACGCGTCCTGGGCCGCCTCCTGGAGTTCGCGGCGGATCAGGAAGACCCATCCGCCGACCGCGATGACGGTGAAGGCCCACCACTGGACCGCGTAGGAGAAGTTCATCCCCGTGTCGACCTCGGCCACCTCGACCGGTTCGGGCGCGGCCGCCGGCGCCGGGGTCTCCTCGACCAGTTCCACGTACCCCTCGTACAGGTCGTAGGGCAGGTCCTCGGCGATGGCGGCCACGTCGATGAGCATGATCTGCCCTTCGGGGAGGCCGTCCCGGGGGCGGATCCCGGTGTTCTCGGGGGTCTCCGAGAGCTGCAGCCGTCCGACCACCGTGACCTTCCCCTCTGCGGCGGGCGGCACCTCGGGGCGCGCGGTCGCGGTGGGCGGCTGTGCCACCCAGCCCCGGTTGACCAGCACCGCGGTGCCGTCCTCGGTCACCAGGGGGGTGAGGACGTGCATGCCGACCCCGCCGGAGCCGTTCCGGTTGCGCACCAGGAGCTCCCGCCCCGCGTCGTAGGTCCCCGTGACGGTGACCCGCCGCCAGCGGTCCTCGCGGGCGACCTCGCCGCCGACCGAGGTCAGCTCGTCGATCGGCACCGGGTCCGCGGCGAGGTTGCTCTCCTGCTGCTCGACCGCCGCGGCTTTGTCCTCGGCACGTCCGTACTGCCAGAAGCCCAGGGCGATGAACGAGGGCACCACCACGAGCAGCAGCGCGTGGAAGGCCAACATCCGAGGTGAGGTCAGGACACGAAGCACACCATCGAGGCTAGGGGACCGCCGCCGGTCTTCCGCACCGGCCCGACCGCTTCGCCCGGCGGCCCTCAGGTCCCGTACACCGCGGGCCGTTCCACCCGCAGCACGGCCATGACGGCGAGGTGGTCCGAGTAGGGGGCGTCGAGTACCGCGCCCTGCTTCCGGTCGAGGCCGCCGGTGGCGAAGATGTGGTCGATCTCCTGCTCCGGGTCCTCGGCCGGGAAGGTAGGGGAGGGACGCACCCGGAACAGTGCGTCGTAGAGTCCGGCGCGTTCCATCTCCCGCCAGGCCACGCCGTTCGGCGCGAAGTTGAAGTCGCCGCCCACGACGATGGGGCGTCCCTGCCCCGCGCGTTCGATGACGATGTCGGCCAGGTCCGCGGCCTGCATGGTCGGCTCCTTGCCCGGCTCGGTGTCCGACTCGACGGCGGACGGTTGCAGATGGGTGGCGATCACCTCGATCTCGGTGGTGCCGTGCTGGACCACCACGGACAGTGCCTGCGCACCGATCGGGGCGCCGTAGGAGCGCAGCGGGTGGCCGACGGTCTCCACGATCGGCAGCCGGGTCAGTACGGCGTCGCCCCAGACCTGGTCGGCGGCGGGGGCGAACACGGCCTGCATGTCGAGCGCCGCGGCCAGCACGCTCAGGGTGTCCTGTCCCCCGTTGAGGAACCAGCCCCGGTCCACCTCGCTGAGCAGGACCACGTCGGGGTCGGCCCGCTGGATGGTCCTGACCGCCCCCTCGATGTCGTAGGTGCCGGTGATGCCGTACCCCATGCGCAGGTTGTAGGAGACCACCCGCAGTTCGTCGGCGTTGCCCCGGCCGATGCTGTAGAGGGGCGGGGGGATCGCGTGCACCGCGACGAACTGCGGGAGGAGGGCGGCCGCGACCGCCGCGGCCGTCGCGAGCACCGCTCCCGGCCAGCGGTAGAACACGGACCGGCGGACCCGGCTGCCCGAGTCGCGGTCCTTGAGCCGTCCGTGCGCGGTCGCCACCACGGCGATCAGCAGCGCCACGGCCACCAGCAGGGCGTCGGCGCGGTAGCCCAGGTCGTAGCCGGCGTAGTAGCCGAAGAGGCCCCCCAGGAAGACGAGGTTGCCGCAGAACACGGCCAGGCCGGCGTTGGTGGCCCGGGGGGAGCGTCCCCGCGCTCCCGGCCAGTCGGCCCAGACCAGGCAGGCGACGAGGGCGACCGCCCCCACCGCCTGGGCGACGACCGCGTAGGGCGGCAGCAGCCCGGGCACCCCCTCGTGCACCGTGGTGGCGAAGAGCGCGACGGCGACCGAGGCGACCAGTGCCACTCCGGGAAGGAGCGGCGTGCGTCCGGGGGTGGCGGACGCTCCGGCGACGACGGCGGCCACCGCCACCGCGACCGCGACGAGCGCCGCGGCCCAGCCGTCCGGCCAGCCGACGGCCGCCTCGGCTCTGGCCGGCGAGGCCGTGACCGTGCCGGCGATCAGCAGCGCGGGCGGCAGCAGGAGGCACAGCACCGGGTCCGCGGCCTGTCCGTCGAGGTCGTCCCGGGTGAGCCGGGGTGTCCTGGTCAGCATCCAGCCGAACAGCAGGACCTGCGCGGCCGCGACCGCCCAGCCGAGCACTCCCGGACGCCACACCGCCGCGTAGGTGCCGAGGGCGGCGTGGGTGAGAGTGGCCAGGGCGATGCCGCACGCGACCCCGCGCAGCAGGGAGCGCCTCGTCCGCACGACGATCGTGGCCAGCCAGGTCAGTCCCGCGAAGACTCCGACGGAGGCCGCGTACAGCTGGAACTGCTCTCCGTCGGCGGCCTGGAGCGCCAGTCGCACCGCGCCCAGCAGGATCGCGAACCACAGGTCCAGCGGAAGCCGGGCGGACTGTTCGGCCGTC
>Ga0079224_100017858_pt1 | contig 10013 bp, 5 predicted proteins | sample Stecom2015_FD_80414 | JGI IMG/M metagenome (GOLD analysis project Ga0079224, IMG submission 80414) | Agricultural soil microbial communities from Utah to study Nitrogen management - Steer compost 2015 | ecosystem: Environmental > Terrestrial > Soil > Agricultural land | place: USA: Utah... | reverse complement strand
TTTGTAGATATCCTCTAAAGTGATTTTGCTTTGCGCATAGGTAATAAGCGTAGATGCTATGAATAGTAAAACAAGGAAAGGTCGCTTCATATTTATTTTGTTTTATGTCTTTTTTAAAATAAAATAATGCGCAAAATACAAATAATGTAACTGCTTTAAAGAATGTAATAAAGTTGATATGTTGTTTTTTAGAGTCTTTCGATTACCATCGCACTTGCACCACCGCCACCATTACAAATACCCGCTACGCCGATCCGGCCGCTCTGTTGGTCAAGAACATTGAGTAGGGTCGTAACAATTCTCGCCCCCGATGCTCCTAAAGGGTGCCCCATCGCTACAGCTCCACCGTATACATTAACGATCTGAGCATCTAGGTCAAGTTCCTTATTGTTGGCTAATGAAACTACCGAGAACGCTTCGTTGATCTCGTAATAATCAACATCACTATCCGCAATATTGGCAGCTTTGATGGCTCGGGGAATGGCTTTCGCCGGTGCTGTTGTAAACCATTCAGGTGCCTGCTGGGCGTCCGCATAGCCCAATATTTGACCGATTGGTTTGATCCCCAATTCGTCGATTTTCTCTTTACTCATTAAGATCAACATAGCGGCTCCATCGTTTAAGGTAGATGCGTTAGCTGCAGTCACAGTGCCATCCTTTTTAAATACAGGTCTCAATTCGCGGATTTTGTCAAAGTTGACTGCGTAGATTTCTTCATCTTCATCCACAATCGTTACTTCTCCTTTTTTTCCGGTAATTTCTATCGGTACAATTTCTTTTTTAAACTTTCCCTCTCGATTTGCTTTTTGAGAACGTTTATACGATTCGATCGCATAATTGTCTTGTTCCTCGCGCGTAAATTCACATTCTGAAGCACAGAGTTCGGCCGCTGATCCCATGTGGTAGTCATTGTATACATCCCACAGGCCATCTTTCACCAATCCGTCAGTAATTTGTCCATGTCCCAGCCGATAGCCCGTCCGCGCTTTATCAACATAATAAGGTACATTGCTCATGCTCTCCGTTCCCCCTGCGATAACTACATGATTGGTTCCAAGTTCAATACTTTGTGCTGCGAGCATAATCGCTTTCATCCCAGATGCACAAACTTTGTTAACCGTAGTGGCAGGGAGGTCTCCCAAACCACTAAATTTAGCGGCTTGTGTAGCGGGAGCCTGTCCCAGATTGGCAGATAGTACATTTCCTAAAAACACCTCATCTACTATATTGCCGTCAATACCGACTCGCTTGATAGCGGCAGCGATAACCTTTCCCGCCAACTCTGTAGCACTTAACGGAGCTAACTTTCCTCCGAAGCTTCCGATAGGTGTTCTAACCGCAGCAACGATAAAAACCTGTTTATTCATAAGTCTCGAATTGGTTTATCGCAAGTTAGCAAAACTTGCTATAATTTTCGTCAGAAATGGGAGATTCTCTTTAGAAATCTTAATTTTGGATGAAATACGTTAAAGGTGAGCAAAAAGAAAACATATAAAAATAAGTTTCTCGAACAGAATCCACAGCTATTCAGATATGCTTTGATGTTTTTTTGTGTGGCTATTATTGCTACTTTCTTACCTAAGCATCCCCGTTTTCGTTTTGAATTTGAAAAAGGGAAGGTTTGGTTAAATGAAGATTTAGTTTCACCTTACAATTTCGCTATCCTTAAAACACAGGAAGAGTTAGCGAACGATCGCGATGAGGTTCTCCAATCTATTAATCCGATCTACAACTTTCAGTCAAAGACTGGTCCTGATCAAATATCGCGGATGCAGGCGGATTTAAAATCGAAATGGGGGACTACAACCTTCGATCCGAATGATCAACAATTCTATCTTGAACTCGCTACAGACATCCTAACGAAAATATATGCTGATGGCGTCATGTCGCCGACGAAGAAATTTCAGATAGATGATAATCACTACAATTTCACGCTACTCAGAGATAAAATCTCTACTGTTAAAAATACGGTTGATGTTTTTACCCAGGAAACCGCTTTAGCCTATGCCGATGAAGTTATACAAAAGAACAATCAAATTGAACACAAAGAATGGTTGAAACGAATCGTTTCTGATTATATTCAAAATAATTATATCTACAACGAACAGCTCACTGACAACCTCGAAAAAGATGCTCTAGCAAATATTTCGACCACCCGTGGGATGGTGCAGAAGGGAGAACTTATTATTGCAGAAGGGGCGACTATCAACAATGAGGCATATCAAAAGATTGAATCGTTGAGAAATGCTTACGAAGAGGAAGCGAGAATAGGAGGGGATATCAAGGTTGTGATCTTGGGTCAGGTTTTGATCGTCGGTATGATTGTTTTCCTGCTAATGGCCTTCCTTTACCTATTTAGGAAAGATATCTACAACAACAACCGACTTCTTTCATTGATTCTCTTGGTAATTACCAGTATGTTGGTGCTGTTGTCGTGGGCAGTGAGTATTAAATTGCCCAATCTTTACCTCATACCATTTTGTATTGTGCCAATCATCATCCGGATCTTATTTGATACACGTATGGCACTCAATATCCATCTGTTGATGGTTTTGGTCGCGGCATATTTTGTTCCAAACAGTTTTGAATTTGTTTTTTTACAGTTAACCGCGGGGATGGTCGCTATCTATAGCATTAAAACTCTTATTAAAAGAGAGCAGTTTCTCTTGTCGGCTCTGTTAATTCTTGCGACTTATGTTGTGGCATACTTGGGAATGGTTCTTATCCGAAATGGCAATGTCGATGATATTCACTGGGTAGACTTTGTGCCTTTTATTGTTAGTGTTGTTTTAACACTTCTTGCTTATCCGTTGATTTATGCCTTTGAACGTTTTTTTGGAATAACTTCCGACGTCACCCTTATGGAGTTAACCAATACCAATTCGAAGCTACTCAGGGAAATGTCATACAAAGCACCCGGAACCTTTCAACACTCGTTGCAAGTCGCCAACCTTGCTGAGGCCGCTATCTACCAAATCGGCGGGAACACACTCCTGATTCGTGCGGGGGCATTGTATCATGATATTGGAAAAATAGTTAATCCTCAATACTTTATTGAGAATCAAACCAAAGGTTATAATCCTCACGATGGTCTTACCTTTGAACAGAGCGCACAAATCATTATTTCTCACGTTGCCAAAGGTATCGAGATGGCGCGCAAGGCTAATTTGCCGGAAGAAATTATTGACTTCATTAAAACCCATCATGGCACCACCCGCGTAGATTATTTTTATCAATCATATATCAAGACCTTTCCTGAAAAATTTGTGGATGAGGACCTTTTTCACTATCCTGGACCCATACCGTTTTCGAAAGAGACGGCGGTGTTGATGTTGGCCGACTCCGTTGAGGCAGCATCAAAAAGTATCAAGGAACCCGATGCGAAAAACATCAGTAATTTGGTTGATAAAATCATCGATTATAAGTTAGATCAAAATCAGCTCGAAAATAGTGATATCACTCTTCAGGAAATCGAAAAGATTCGCGAAATCTTCAAAAATATGCTGATGAGTATCTACCATGTTCGGGTCGACTATGATATCAAAAAAGATAAAAAAACAGAGAGTCAGCCAACAGAAAATTAAAGCCAGATTGATTCTTGAAAATATTTTTGCAAAGTAGTTTGATTTGCTATATTTGCATTCCTTTAGAAGACGGAGAGGTGCCTGAGTGGCCGAAAGGAACAGTTTGCTAAACTGTCGTACTGGAAACGGTACCGCGGGTTCGAATCCCGCTCTCTCCGCAACTTAATAAACTAAAAAAAAATCAAGAAAGGCTGCTATTTAAATAGCAGCCTTTTCTCTTTGAAAGACAGTAGGTTCTATTCTGAAGTTGTGATTCATCAATTATTGCTGTATTATTGTCAAAATAACCGAAACCAATTTACGTGAAGGAACATTTTTCTTTTAAAGGCTTTTCCGAAAATACTTCGGAAAAGATATTTAGGGAATATTATGCCCGCTTGAGCTATTTTGCATTCAAATTTGTCAATGACAAGGATGTCGCTGAAGATTTGGTTCAGGACGCATTTCTGGCGTATTGGAATTCCAAAAAGCAAATTCCTTATCATCCTAAAGTCATAAAAGATTTCCTGTATTCATCCGTAAAAAATGCTGCTCTCAATGTTCTTAAACGACAAAAAGTAAAGGAACGCTATTTTTCCTTAAGAACTGAAGATGATATTGAAAATAGATCTGTTCTTGACAATATGATTGAGGCTGAGGTGATAAATGACGTTCATCGTGCCATTGCTCAGCTGCCCGAAAGCTGTAGAAATGTTTTTATGCTTGCCTACTTCGACGGACTTAGTAACCCCAAAATAGCGGAGAAATTAAAAATTAGCGTCAATACAGTCAGAAGCCACAAGCAAAACGGACTGCGGATCTTGCGAGGGCAACTCAAACCCGAATTATTCGTCTCCATTCTCGCAGTATTACTGAAATAATTTTTTTCAATTTTCTTTAGTCTTTTTTCTTACTCAAGTTTTCTTAATAAGAACAAAGCCTAAATTACATTGGATCCATACGAATTATCGAAATTAATTTCCAAGCATATACAAGGAAAAACATCCGAAGCAGAGGAGTGGCAATTAGCACAATGGCTCGACGAAGATTCGGAGAATCAAGAACTGTTTGAACGTCTAGTTGAGGCGGAACAATTAGAACACGGTCTGAATTATTTTGACTCGCTCGATGTCGATTCCTCTTGGAAAAAAGCCAAGAAAAGCAGACTGATCAGTAGGTCAAAGAAAGCACTACCTTACATTGGTTATGCAGCTACGATCGTTGGTATCCTGTTTTCTATCAGCCTCTTCTTTGCTGATAGGTCGCAAAGCCATCCTTCAGAGCAAAGGCGACAAGCTTCGGTGCCGGATCAACATCCGCTTATACCAGGTGCTAACAAAGTGTCGCTGACCTTGTCCGATGGAAAAGTCGTCAGTCTTGACGAAAACTTCATAAGCATTTCGTTAGAACATGGCGGTATATTTTCCAATAACGACGGCGAGTTGAGATTTACTAATGAATCGCAACGAGGTGATTATTCTCATATTTATCATAAACTGTCGGTTCAAAAGGCGGGTACTTACAGAGTTGTTTTACCTGATGGTACAAAAGTCTGGTTAAATGCCTTATCCGATTTGAAGTTTCCTGCTGCGTTTTCCGAAAGTGATCGTGAAGTACATCTAACCGGCGAAGCCTATTTTGAAGTTGCACCCGATCGTTCCAAACCCTTTATAGTCGAAGTCAACGACAATCGTATCGAAGTCCTAGGTACACACTTTAATATAAACTCTTATGACTCCAAATGGAAAGCTACCCTGTTCGAGGGAAGCATCAAAGTTTGGAATCAATACGGTTCAGAGCTGCTAAGTCCTGGACAGGAGGCAAGTATTGTCGACCGTGAAATCACAATAGCAAAAGCCAATGTAAAAAAGGCAACTGCTTGGCGCAATCGAGAGTTCTATTTCGAGAATGAATCCATGAGCAGCATTCTAAAGGAGCTCGCACGATGGTATGATTTTGAACTAACTCAACCTGCTACGATAGATAAAAAAAGCTACTCGGGTAGTATAAGCCGCAATCTGGAATTAACACAGGTACTAAAAGTATTGAGTTCTCTTACGGGCTATCAATTTCGAATTGACAACGGGAAGCTTATTTATAACTAATTAATAAACTAACAATCTAATCAAAATTATGAAATCTTTTTATCGCATTTTAAAGTTTAACCTGCTCTTCATGCTGGTTTTTGCTTTGTCTGCTTCTGCGGAGATTAAGGCGCAAGACGTCTCTCTCCATGTAAAAAGTGGTACTTTGGCGACTGTTTTTTTACAGATATCCGAACAGACAGGCTACAAGTTTATTTATGATGATGCACTGATATCAAAAGTGCCAGAAGTGTCTGTACAAGTCAAAAATAAAGACGTATCCGAAGTGCTGGAGGAGGTGTTAGAAGACACTGGCTTTGGTTTTGAAATCATTGAAGAAACGGTAGTGGTCAGTCGTCGAAGTGCTCAATCCGCTCCCGCAAACACCGTTTCAAAAGGAAGTCACCAACAAACCATTCAAGGCCGCGTTGTGGATGAAGATGGTAATAGCTTGTCCGGCGCAACTGTTTCTGTTCAGGGTAAAGCCGGCAGTGCAGTTGTAACCGACGCAAATGGTAATTTTTCTATCGTTGCGCAAGAAGGAGACATTATCGAAGCTAGTTTTATTGGCTATAATCCAAAACGAGCAACGGTTACCGACGGATCCAGCGTGACGATCTTACTTGAACGATCATATGCCGAGTTGGGTGAAGTAGTCGTAGTAGGGTATGGTACAATGAAAAAGCGGGATGTAACAGGTGCCGTAGCTCAGGTAAAAGGAGATGATTTAAAGAATATGCCTGTACGGAACGCCACCGAAGCATTACAAGGTAAGACCTCGGGAGTTACTGTGACGTCGACGGGTGGCAGTCCCGGTACACCACCCGCAGTACGAATCCGGGGTATCGGAACGGTCAATAACAATAACCCTTTGTATGTCGTTGACGGCCTTCCTCAGACTGATATCGGTTGGTTAAACTCGAATGATATTGAGTCTATGGAAATCCTAAAAGATGCTTCTGCATCTGCGATCTACGGTACGCGTGCAGCAAATGGTGTTGTCATGATCACAACAAAGCGCGGCAAAATGGGAGGCGATATGCTTCGAAGTAATGTTACTTTTGATGCCTATTATGGTATTCAAAATCCCGTTAAGACCTATGAAATGATGAATGCGTCTGAATTTATGGATTATAAAAATTTGGCAAACCAAAACGCCGGCTTAGATCCTTACTTTACTGCATCTCAAAAAAATCAAGTACTCGATTTCCTGCGGTCAAATTTTGGTAATGACGAAGGGACAAACTGGTGGGAAGAGATTAACCAGGAAAATGCTCCTGTTCAAAGTTATAATGTAACCCTTTCCGGTGGCGTAAAAGGTCTGGCTTATAATTCGAGTATCGGTTATATGGATCAAAAAGGTATTATCGAGGGTTCGGATTATGATCGGATCAGTTGGCGGACGAACTTTGATCATGATTTAAAAGATTGGTTCAAATTATCAGGTAATGTCGGTATCGTTAGTGAAAGTAGAAGAAATGTGCTGGAAGGCAGCCCGGGTTTCAATACAGCCTTTATCGCGTTCGTCGCCGATCCTATTTCGCCAGTTTTTCGTACTGGCCTAAGCAATATTCCCTCGTTTCTGGAAGATGCTTTTTTTATGAATGAGATCGATCCAAATAATCCTTATTCTTTTTATAGCCCAATACTGATGACTAATAAAGAGAATCCTGCATCACAGGTGAATATCTATAAGGATAACGTGTGGAAAGGCTTGCAGTTGAAAGGTGGATTGGCGGCGGATATTCAGATTGCCGATTACTTGAAATACAGAGGAAGCTTCGGATTGGACCTGAGTCGAGGTGGTTCTGACGGATTTAGCCCCCGCTACCGCTTGGACAATGAGCAATTCGTGACGGATGCAACTGTGAGCAAATTTGTCAGTCAGAGCGATTACTGGGTGCTTGAAAACACATTGACTTTCGAGAAAAGTTTCGATGATCATAATGTTATGGTCATGGTTGGTGCTTCCGCAGAGGAAACTAAATACGAAGAGACAGGAGCATCTAAACAAGGCTTGGTTACAAATGATGAGAGTCAACGAATCATCAACGCAGGTACGATCAATCCTGGCGCTTCCGGTTACAAATCCGAAAGTGCATTGGCATCTTATTTCAGCCGCGCTTTCTATTCCTATAAAAACCGTTATCTGTTTACAGCAAACTTCAGAAGAGACGGTTCGTCCAACTTTGGTGATGGTCAAAAATGGGGAAATTTCCCTTCGTTTTCGGCAGGTTGGGTTTTCTCGGATGAAGATTTTATGGAGAATCTGACTTGGCTGACCACTGGTAAGTTGCGCGCAAGTTGGGGTCAGATCGGAAATCAGGCAATTGGTGGTGGAGCTTATCGAAACACCTATTCAGGAAATCTCGGATATTATTTATTCGGTGTTCACGATCCCTATCTACGCGGCGGAAATAATTACCGCGGTAACCCGAATGTACGCTGGGAAACAACAGAGCAGACGGATATCGGTGTAGAGCTTTCTTTATTTGATGGAAAGGTAGATGTGGTGGCAGATTGGTTTCAGAAAACGACCGATGGAATGTTATTGAATGTTCCTTTGCCGACTTATCTTGGTTTTCCTAACTATCCATGGACCAATGCCGGTATCGTGGAGAATAAGGGGTTGGAACTGGATGTCGCCTACCATAATAATGACGGTGAATTTCAATACACTATCTCTGGTAACCTCTTCACATTTAAAAATGAAGTAATCAGTCTGGGCGGTGGTGAACCGATTTTGGGTGGTGGATGGATCAATTATACCACAACGCGCACCGAAGAAGGAATGCCTATTGGGTATTTCTACGGACTCAAAACAGATGGTATTTTCCAAAGCCAGGCCGAGGTCGATAATTATTTTCAGGAAGGTGCACGACCAGGTGATCTGCGCTTTGTCGATGTCAATAGCGATGGGAAAATCGATAACAATGACCGAACCAATATTGGAGATCCTTTCCCCGACTTTTCCTATGGCTTAAACTTCAGCTCTGCTTATAAGGATTTCGACTTCCTTGTGAGTATTCAGGGAACGGTAGGAAACGAAATTATGAATATCAAGAAAATAGATATGAACTCGGGCGTGGGCTGGTATAATGCACCTAAAGATCTGATGGAGAAAGCCTGGTCGCCGACAAACCCAAGTAATGAACAGTTTGCTATCAACGCAACGAATACAAATAACCTGCAGATTTCTGACTGGTTGGTTGAAGATGGAAGCTATATGAGGCTGAAAAATATTCAGGTGGGTTATTCGCTACCTCAATCGGTTGTAACTAAAGCTGGTATTAACCGCGTACGCTTCTGGGTGGGTGCTTATAACTTGTTGACTATCACTAATTATACAGGTTTAGATCCAGAGATTGGAAGTTCCTCGCCGTTGAGTAGTGGTGTGGATCAAGGCTATTACCCATTAGCAAAATCATTTATGTTCGGCATCAATGCAACTTTTTAACCAATTAAAGACATAGACAATGAAAACACATCAATATATTTTAGGAGCAAGTATCGTGGCACTTTCATTGGGTGCTTGCAGTGAGTCATTTCTTGATAGGGATCCACTGGGAAGTTTGGCTGAAGAAGAATATTTCCAAACAGATAACGCGGCTATGAAGCTGATAACGGATTGTTATGGTCCTATGCTTGATGGATGGGGATATACAGTTAACAAGATCGCTTTGGGAGATGAATCTGTGGATAACGCCGACGGTGGAGGCTCCGATCCCGGCGATCGGCCGCAAACAATCGAAGTTGGTCGCGGTCGCCCTTTAGCTTCCAATGCGCTTTTGCAGGAAGCTTGGAGTAACCGCTTTCTTGGAATCGGAAAAGCGAACCTGGCGATTCAGAATATCGAAGCGAATTGGGATAAGCTGATCGCCAACGGAACCAGTGTTTCAGAAGAGACGAAAGCCAGGTATATTGCAGAGGCGAAATTTCTCAGAGCCTGGTATTATTTTGATTTGGTTTGGGTGTTTAAAGAAGTTCCTTTAATTGTGGAACCTCAGGATCCTGAAGCCAGAGTACCCAAAAGTAGCACCGGAGATTTGAGGGTACAGATCTATAAAGATTTGGATGAAGCAATTGCCGTTGCTTCTTTTCCGCGCAGTTCGGAGATGCCAAGAGAAGAAAAAGGAAGAGCAAACAAAGATGCTGCTTATGCCCTTAAAGCCAGAGCAGCTTTATTCTTCGCTGGCCTAATGGAAGCAGGTAAAATGAATGGAAATGCAGACGAAGAATATGCAGTCGCCAAAGCTGCCGCTGAACAGGTCGTTCTGCATGGTAACTTGAGTCTTCTGCCGGACTTTCAGGATCTGTTTAGAGGAGATTATCAAATCGGCCCTTTTTCCGAAGAGTCGATCTTTCC
>Ga0079224_100017857_pt1 | contig 10013 bp, 7 predicted proteins | sample Stecom2015_FD_80414 | JGI IMG/M metagenome (GOLD analysis project Ga0079224, IMG submission 80414) | Agricultural soil microbial communities from Utah to study Nitrogen management - Steer compost 2015 | ecosystem: Environmental > Terrestrial > Soil > Agricultural land | place: USA: Utah... | reverse complement strand
AGATCATAACCACTAAAGGGGACCGTGTACAGGATTTGGGGTTTGACAAACTCGAGGGAAAAGGTTTTTTTACCAAAGAAATTGAAGAATCCCTCTTGAATGGCGAAATTGATGTAGCTGTACACTCCCTCAAGGATTTACCAACCCAAAGTCCTAAAGGTCTTGTCATCGCAGGGCTGTCACAGAGAGCCAACCCATCGGATACCCTGGTCATTCGCGAATCGAGTTTTGTCGACGATGAATTGCTCAAACTACCTGAAAATGCTGTGGTTGGAACATCATCCCAACGTCGAAAAGCATTGCTTCGTTATTACAGAGATGATTTAATATTGGTGGATATCCGAGGAAATGTCCCTACCCGAATTCAAAAATTACGGGAAGGAAATATGGACGCCATCATTCTTGCCCAGGCAGGAATTGATCGCATCGGAGTGGATTTAACTGGATTGAAAACACTTACCCTCAATCCAAGGGAATTTATACCGGCTCCCGGTCAGGGTATCATCGCCTACCAAACCACAGAAGATAATATACATTTAAGAAAAAAATTGGCTGCATTGACGGACCATCGACTTATCGAAACCAGCAATGTGGAGCGCAAGGTTTTGCAGCTTATGGGTGGCGGTTGCCATATGCCTCTGGGTGTGTATTGCACCAAAGATCAAAATGGATACTTACATGTCTGGGCATGTTTTGCGGAACATGAAAACGATCCCTTGTATTTTGTTCAACATTCATCTGCGACCTCCCATGAATTGGCAGAATCCATGGTAAAAAAATTAAAATATGATTCTACTATTTGACACCTCGGCTGTGGGGAAACCCAAAAGCTATAAAAAACCTTATACCGATACCTTCAATTGGCCTAGAATGATTCACATCTCGTGGCTGATGTATGATGACCACGGCGATCTGATAGCGGACGAGGATCACCTTATAAAGAATTTTGCATTGGAAATTTCCGATGAAATGCTTAAATTCCACCGGTTGGATTTGGAAAAAATTACCAGCGAAGGTGAAGATATAGAGGAAGTATTGTATAAATTTAAAGAAGATGTGGACCGGGCTGATATGATTTTTTCCTACAATCTCAATTATAATGAAAGTATTGTGGGGGCTGAGTTTGTCCGGCATGGGATCAGTCATCGCCTCCACGATTCCGAAAAATACTGCCTGATGCAGGAATCAACCTATTTTTGTAAATTGGATGGAGGTGATGGTCGCTATAAATGGCCAACCCTCTCCGAATTGCATACTATTTGTTTCGGCGGGGCTTATCCCAACCCCAATAATGCCAGGAGCGATGCCATGGCTGCCATCAAATGCCTGAATGAACTTCTCAGAAGAGGAGAACTGGATGATATATTTTGAGTCTGCGAATATTCATATCGAGAAACATCAATCCGGAAAGTCCGGTCCGGGTCGTCGCCGAGAATTACAAGGCTTCGCTCATCGCTAAATCCATGCTGCGGATTCAACCCATAGATATTGCGTCCATTCCCCAGGCAGACTGGTTTTTCTTTTACAGTAAAAATGGCGTGGAAGTTTTTGCAAAACTATGGCAGGACCGGTGGCAATCTGCCATTCACAATCCTATAAAGTGGGCGGCGATGGGACCAGGAACAGCAGATAGCATGAAGGGATGGGGAATGCATTGCGATTTTGTAGGGCATGGTGAAGCCGAGGAAGTCGCAAACCAATTTTTAGACCATAGCAAACCCACAGATTCGGTCGTATTTTATAGGGCCTATCATTCGCGTGATCGACTCTATGAGTTAATCGCACCGCATCGGGATTCTGTCAGCCTGCCCATCTACGATAATCAAATGTTGAAAAAAACCTTTGCCCCGGTTCATGTCGGAATCTTTACCAGCAGCCGCAACGCCATCGCCTTCCTCGATCACAATCCTGTACCCGAAAATCTATCCATAGCCATTGGAACACCTACAGCCGACACGCTCCGATCTCTTTCCATTCCTTCTGCAAAAATCCGGCTGAGTAATGAACCCTCCGAAGAAAGCATAGCAAAAACATTGAACGAAGTACTTTCAGACTTTTCGGCAGCATACGGGGAATAAAATTCATAAACCTGGATATCCTGGCAGTCTGATTGTACCTGGTATGTTCCCCCCTGCTCCATTATTATATATCCAAAGTTTTATGGATATTTGACCATCGCAAAGCAGGAATTTCAATGCTAAAATCACTGTTTGTCAAAAATTTTGTCCTGATCGACGAAATCACGATCGATTTTTCTCCTCATTTGACCACGATTACCGGGGAAACTGGAGCCGGAAAATCAATTTTATTGGGAGCACTCAACCTGATTCTCGGACACCGGGCGGATTCATCCACCGTAGCAGATGAATCCAAAACCACTGTCATAGAAGGAACATTTGACCTCACAGCCTATCAGCTTCAGGCTATATTCGAGGCTGAAGATCTGGAATACAGAGACGAAACCGTACTGCGAAGAGAGATCCGCGCCAATGGAAAATCACGGGCTTTTGTCAACGACAACCTGGTCAACCTTCATACCCTCAAAACCCTTGCCGACTACGTTATCGACATTCACGAGCAGTTTGACAGCCATTTTTTGCGAAACCGTCATTTCCGCTTCCAGGTCCTCGATAGTCTCGCAGGTCAAAGCCAGGATGTATACGCCTTCCAGACTACCTTCCACACATGGAAACAACGCAGGGCGGAGTTGAAAAAATTGGAGGAAAAACGCAGAGAACTCATCCAAAAGAAAGATTTTATCGAGTTCCAGTTGAACGAAATAGTACAATTGAAATACCAGCCTGGGGAATTTGCTGAACTTGATGAGCAGCTCAATCTGGTAAAGAATGCTACTGACATCTCGGAAATCATCCAAATGGCCAATCATATGTTTGATGGACCGGGAAACAATATTCTCGATCAGTTCCGATCCCTGATGGCCCGCCTCGCACATCTTCAGATTGAAATGAAACCACTCCAGAGCCTGAAAGAACGTCTGGAGACCAATTTTATCGAACTCGAAGACCTATATTCCGATTTTTCTCAGCTCGAAGATCTGGTGGAACTGGATCCTGGTAAAGCCGAACGGATCGAAGCACGGATGGCTGATATATTTAAGTTGGTCAAAAAGCACAACCTCACCGGTGCAGAGGATCTTATTCAATTGAGACATGACCTGGAAAATGAACTAGGGGAAATCGAAGAAACTGATCATCTGAATGTTGAAATTTCCAGAGAAATCGAGAGGCTGGAAAAAGAATTGAATCATCATGCGAACCAGCTTTCAACGCGGAGAAAGGAACAAATTACGAATATCCGTAAGGCAGTATTGGATCACCTGGCTTTACTCAATCTGGACAAGGCAGAGTTTCAGATCAGCATAATGCCTTCGGAAAACATCCATGAATATGGCCGGGATGAAATCCAATTTCTTTTCTCAGCCAATCCGGGCGTCGCACTGGCTCCGGTGGAAAAAGTCGCTTCAGGAGGGGAAATTTCCCGGCTGGCACTCGCTGTCAAAGCACTGATAGCCAGGACGATCCCACTACCCACCATCGTATTTGATGAAATCGATGCAGGGGTATCGGGTTCTGCGGCTGACAAAATGGGATCCTTATTGCACAACCTCGGTCGCCAACATCAGGTCATATGTATTACCCATTCACCGCAAGTGGCTGCGAGGGCAGACAAGCATCTATTCGTGTACAAAGAAATCCTCGCTGGACATAGTATTACCCAAATCCGGGAACTCAAAACCGAGGAAAGGGTCACGCAGTTGGCTATTATGATGAGCACCGATCCTCCCAGTGCGTCGGCAATGGAAAATGCAAAGTACCTGCTCGAAAAATCTTGAAGTCATGAAATATTTATACTTTCGTTGTGATCTAAATCAATGAATATGGGACATAATCTACTCGAAGGAAAGAAAGGAATTATATTTGGAGCGCTCGATGATCAATCCATGGCATGGAAAATTGCTGAAAAAGCGGTGGACGAAGGTGCGGCCATCACCCTGACCAATGCCCCGGTAGCCCTCAGAATGGGACAAATCCAGGAATTGGGTAAAAAATTGAATGCAGAAATTATTCCAGCCGATGCAACCAATCTTGAAGATCTGGAAAATCTGATTAAAAAATCGATGGATGTGCTGGATGGTCCCATTGATTTTATCCTGCACTCCATCGGCATGTCAGTCAACGTACGAAAAAATAAACCGTACAATGATCTGAATTACAGCTGGATGGAAAAAACATTGGACGTTTCAGCAATTTCCTTCCATAAGGTGATGCAAACTGCGATGAAACTTGACGCTATGAATGAATGGGGCAGTATCGTTGCTTTATCCTATATCGCCGCACAACGTACTTTCCCGGACTATAGTGAAATGGCGGATTCGAAAGCGCTGCTCGAATCGTTTGCCCGAAGTTTTGGATATCACTGGGCAGTGAAAAAGAAGGTAAGAGTAAATACCGTTTCCCAATCACCCACCATGACCACGGCAGGCCAGGGAGTAAAAGGTTTCCATGAATTTTTCGAATATGCCGAAAAAATGTCTCCACTGGGCAATGCCTCCGCGGATGATTGCGCTAATTATTGTATAACCTTGTTTTCTGATTATACGAGGATGGTCACCATGCAAAACCTGTATCACGATGGTGGATTCTCATCGATGGGTATGAATCCGGCGATATTGGAAAAATAATGGGATTCTTTACCCGATCGCATTACGGGAGAATTAAACGTTTATATTCCGGAGAATAGCTGCCTGGCGGCCATTACAATGGATCACAATTCTGCAAAGTGCCTGGAAAGTTAGTCATCATCATAGGAGTATTAACCTTGACATCGGTGACGGTGTGGGGCCAACGACAAATTCAGGGTCAGGCACCGCAACCCACCACCAGATCCGGACAAGGCACCGCCGAGGTGATCAATGACACCATACAATATATGGACTATCTGCAGGGGGAAATGCAGGATCGGATAACTGACACCACCCTACGGGGGAATTTCCATTCGACAGGGTATATTGAAGAACACTGGCCCTATTTGCTCAATCTGGGGTACAGCGGATCTCCTCTTTATAATCCCTCTTATTATGTACCTCGGGGTGCCGGATGGGATGTGGGCTTTCAGGCATTCGAACCCTATCGCAAGGATTTCAGGGACATGGTTTTCATTCAGAATGGCCAACCCATCACCAAAGTAACATACTATCAAACACCCCAGGTCAATCAAAGTATTTTTAGTGGTTATTTTGCTCGAAAATTCGACGACTTGAGCTTTGCCCTGGATCACAATCGATACAATTTTACGGGAGACTATCTCAATCAACGCAGTTTCAATACGATATTTCATACCGGACTCACCCTGGACAAAGCCCGATGGTACAGTTATTTTCTATTTTCTTCAGAAGTATTCCAGCAAAATAACAACGGAGGAATCACCACGGATTCCTTGTATTTTGGTCCACAAAGGGATATATATGAAAATCGCGCTGGCTATCCCATCCGATTCCGTAATGGAATTAGTCGGGATGACCAAAAACATGCCCTTGCAGGTTGGATGCTCAAGGCCTTGCGGTTCCAGCAATACGAAGTCAATGCGGGTATCCAACTGGATCTCGTACAACGACAAATCAGTATGAATTCCACCTCAAGTCCTATGGAATTTTTCCCCGATTTTGCCGTGGAGGGCGTCGATGGAATCAACTCCTATCTCAAACATGTTCATGCTTTACCCGCTGCCATAATTGAATTTTCGGACAGCACCAAATCAGCATTCACGCTTCGGTCTCTGACCGGGTTGAGGATCAATCAGATCCAATTTATTGATCAGAAACCAAACTGGCAAGAATTTGTACAACAGGGTGATCTGTCATTCCATACCCATTTTTTGGCTTTACAAGCTCACCTTGATCTCCGGATTTACAACAACAATGTCTACTTTGATATCAACGGGGATTTGGCCACCGACTGGAAAGGATTTGAAGTTTCCGGACATGCTGCTATCAAACGCAATCCGGCACCCTGGCTGTTCCGCTATCAAAATTTTGCAGGCACCACATTATGGAATCATGATCCTCCATCCATGTTCACCCAATTGCTGGGAGGTTCAATTGGTTACGAATCGGATCGACTGACAGCTCGCATAGCCCTGACCCAGCAATTCCAGTCCAACCTCAGCTTCCTAAACCATCTGGGACTTCCCGATACCCTGGACAATCAAACCTCTGTTCTTATTCTCCCTCAGCTCCATGCTCATCTGGGGATATTCCATATAGAAAATGAAGTATCACTATTTGCATCCGACCATCAATTGCCCGATTACCCTACGTTGTCGGGGAAGCATACACTGTACATCGAAGATAAGTGGTTTAAAAACAGAATGCACCTCAACCTTGGATTTACAGTTTACTGGAAAAATGAACACGAAGCATCCTATTATCTCCCTTTCGTACAGTCATTTATACCGGCTGATCACATGCTACCGGCAGAATATCGTATTCATCCCTTTTTCGCATTTCGGGTGAGGACCTTCAAGTTTTTTGTGCGAATGGAAAACAGCAATCTGTTGTGGCAAAAAAACAAAATACTCTTTAATAATTACCACTATCCCTTAATGGATCCCACCACAAGAATGGGTATCGAATGGATATTCCGTAACTAATGCTGGAGCCTACCGAAATCAAGAAGCAGGGCAAGTTCGCGGGTATAAAATTTTTTATCGGTACAGAACATTCTGAGGGGCAGTAACCGAAACATACGAAATAGACTATTTGACCTTCTTCCGTACCGAGGGGCTGGAGTCGAAAGCAGGAGTCAAAAGCGCACCAGGTCGTTTGTCTTTGGGAACTATGTCAGTCGGCAATTCCTGTAATATTTCAAAAAGATAGGATGTTGGGTGGTTTATCACAAACTACCTTTGGTCACACGATTCTACAATGGCTCTGGGGCTATATTATCGGGAGTCCGTGTGAAATCGGTCACAATTCGTAGTTCGGTTGCAGCTTGCTTCCAGTAACATCCTCGTAGAAATAACAAATAATGTCTATGACTTCCTCGATGTCATCGGTAAGATGGAATAGATCGAGATCTTCTTTGTTGATATTGCCCTCCTCTCCATACATCACCTCTCTCATCCAATCCACCAGACCACCCCAGTATTCCGATCCAAAAAGTATGATAGGAACGCGAGAACTGGACCGGGTCTGGACGAGGGTCAACACCTCAAATAATTCATCCATAGTACCGAATCCACCCGGCAAAGCCACGAATGCCTGGGCATATTTTACGAACATCACCTTCCGGACGAAAAAATATCGATGGGGCAGGATCATTCGCGGGCTGATATATTTATTATAGGTTTTCTCAAAGGGCAATTCGATGGTTAGGCCTACCGACATCCCATCCTCCAGGTAAGCCCCCTTATTTCCGGCTTCCATGATACCCGGTCCCCCCCCGGTAATCACACCAAAACCCTCCTGCACCAGCCGTCTTGAAATTTCAACAGCAGCTTCATAATATTTGTGATCGGGTTTCGTACGGGCTGATCCAAAAACGGACACACAGGGCCCTACTGAATTGAGTATTTCGAAACCATCGACAATTTCTGCGATAACTTTGAAGAGGGTCCAGGAGTTCTCTCCTTTTAAAGTCCACCATTTTTTTCGACTTTTTTGAGGATGCTTTGTCGAGGAATCCTTTTCTTCCATGGTACTATTTTACGTGTTTGAATCCCTGGTTATTTTCCAGCAAACGACCAGGGGTGATAAAACTTTTTCGGGGGCTATCAATGGCAGTAGTAACAGTAAATACTATAATCAACCTTTGTTTTTATACGCATTCTCCAAAAATTCAGTTGCTTCCTCCAGGCTAGAGAATCGATTGATAAAATCATTGATCCCTGGTTTGGTATATACGGTGGGATGGACATATTTTTCTACCATGTGTTCGTCAATTTCCCCGGTACTTAGGATGATCAACCTTTCGACCACATTACGCAGTTCACGGATGTTCCCCGTCCAGTTGTGCTTCTGAAGCATTTCCACCGCAGTTTTGGTGAAGGTTTTAATGGGGTAACCATTTTGTTCGCATATCTTTTTGGTAAAATATTCAACCAGGATGGGTATATCCTCTCTGCGATCGTTGAGCGATGGAACCTTAATATTGATGATTTGCAAGCGGTGGAACAAATCCTCGCGAAATTTGCCTTCCCGGATTTCTTTCTGTAAGTCTTTGTTGGTTGCGGCCAGAACCCGGACATCAACCGGAATCATTTTATCTCCGCCTACTCGTATGATTTTGTGCTCCTCCAATGCTCTCAACACCTTAGCCTGAGCCGAAAGACTCATATCTCCTACTTCATCCAGAAATAGAGTACCCTTATTAGCTTGTTCAAACTTGCCGATGCGTTGTTTGACTGCGGTGGTAAATGCGCCCTTTTCATGACCAAACAATTCGCTTTCGATCAACTCGGACGGTATCGCAGCACAGTTCACTGCGATCAATGGCTTGTCAGCCCTTTCGCTTTTCGCATGAATCCAACCAGCCACGAGTTCCTTCCCTGTACCATTGTCACCGGTAATTAAAACCCTGGCATTGGTGGGCGCTACCCGATCGATCATCTGCCGTACCTGTTTGAGTACTTCCGATTTTCCGATCATCTCGTGGATATTCGCACTGTTTACCTTACGTTCCAGATCTCTGGTTCTGTTGACAAGACTTCCGATATCCAATGCATGTCTTACTGTAATCAGAAGACGATTGAGATCTGGTGGTTTTTGAATAAAATCGAAGGCTCCTTTTTTCACAGCCTCCACAGCGTTATCTATATTGGCATGTCCACTGATCATGATGACGGGCAAATCGGGTTGGATTTCCTGCAAACGTTCAAGCGCATCCATACCATCCATATTGGGCATCTTGATGTCCATCAATACCACGTCATAACTATTTTTCTTGACCTTGGCCAATCCTTCCATCCCATCCCGGGCTTCATCAACCTTAAATTTCTCGAAGGTCAGGATATCTTTGAGGGTTCTGCGGATTGCATCCTCATCGTCAACAATTAGAATTTTTGCCATCGGCTACAGGTTTTAGGGAATTTATATATTATATATATTTTTAATATGTCAAATATATAGATTTTCCACCTGAAATACCAAGCAAAAAATACTTTATTTTATCAGCGCTTTAACAGATACTATATATACTACTGATATTCAGAACTTTCGGAAATAGCTAGGTAGGCCATAAGGCCGATGCTGGTTTCAAAACATCGTTCGTCCACGTCAAAAGTAGGGGTGTGTAATTGTCTTGGATTTTTACTTCCCGGTGTCGAAACTCCGATTCGATAGAAGCAGGCATCCATTTCGTGGGAATAGTAGGCAAAATCCTCCGAAGTCATTTGAATGGGAAGCTCGACCACACGGTCCCGTCCCAGGTATTCAACAGCTCTTGTTTGTAAACGTCGGGTAAGTATCGGTTCATTGTAGAGATAAGGGTAGCCAACCCGGATTTCGATAGAAGCCGATGCACCCAGGGCTTTGGCGGTGTGTTCGACCGTTTCTCGGATCAGTTGGTGTGCTCTGAACCGCCAGGATTCATCCATGGCTCGAAAGGTACCCTGGATATGTACCGTTTCGGGAATGATGTTGGTGGATCCGCCATCGCTGTATATTTTACCCAGTGTAAGCACTGAAGGGCTGGTAGGATTCGCTCTTCGACTAACGATTTGTTGCAAAGCTACGATGATATGTGCAGCTGCCAGGGTGGTATCGATGTTTTGCTGAGGCAAAGCACCGTGCCCCCCTTTTCCGGTCACCATGAGAAACACTTCATCGCTAGAAGCCATATATTGACCGGGACAAAATCCCACCATGCCCGCCTCAAGCGGGGGATGTACATGCTGTCCGACGATAACAGAGGGTTCGGGGTTTCTCAGTACACCGTCTTTAATCATCAATGAAGCTCCGCCGGGCAACTTTTCTTCTCCGGGTTGAAAAATAAGTT
>Ga0079224_100017856_pt1 | contig 10014 bp, 7 predicted proteins | sample Stecom2015_FD_80414 | JGI IMG/M metagenome (GOLD analysis project Ga0079224, IMG submission 80414) | Agricultural soil microbial communities from Utah to study Nitrogen management - Steer compost 2015 | ecosystem: Environmental > Terrestrial > Soil > Agricultural land | place: USA: Utah... | reverse complement strand
GGAGCCCGAGGAGGGTTACCGGATGCTGTTCGACGGCACCGCGGCCAGCCTGGAGAACTGGAATCAAGCCGGTCCCGGTTCCTTCGAGCTCGGTGACGACTGCACCATCAAGTCGGTCGGTGGCATGGGGCTGCTGTGGTACGACGAGCAGTTCGGTGCCTACAGCCTCAAGCTCGACTGGAAGATGGCCGGCGACGACAACTCCGGCGTGTTCGTCGGATTCCCGGACCCGGGCGACGATCCGTGGGTGGCGGTGAACGAGGGGTACGAGATCCAGATCGACCCCACCGACGATCCCGACAAGACCACGGGTGCCATCTACGACTTCCAGTCGGCGGACCTGGAGGCCCGGGACGCGGCGCTCAACCCGCCGGGGGAGTGGAACTCCTACGAGATCGTGGTCCGCGACCAGACGATCCAGGTGTACCTCAACGACACCCTGATCAACGATTTCGTCAGCACCGACCCGAACCGGGATCTGACGCAGGGATTCGTGGGGCTGCAGAACCACGGTGACGAGGACGAGGTCTGGTTCCGCAACGTCCAGATCCGCGACCTCGACACCACGGCCCCGGTCACCGAGGCGTCGTTCGCCGAACCCGGCGCGAACGGCTGGCACAACGGCGAGGTCGGGGTCACCCTGACGGCCACGGACGAGGGTTCCGGGGTCGAACGCATCGAGTACAGCCTCGACGGTGGGGACTGGACCACCTACACCGAGCCGGTCGTGATCAGTGGTGACGGCGAGCACACGATGCTGTACCGGGCGGTGGACAAGGCGGGCAACGTCGAGAACGACAAGGCCGTCACGATCAGGATCGACGGCACCGCCCCGACGGTGATGATCGCCGGTGTCGCCGACGGCTTCGTCTACGGCGACGCCGAGGAGCTCACCATCAGCTGGGAAGCGCGGGACGGGACGTCCGGTGTGGAATCCGCGGCCGCGGAACTCGACGGTGAGGCCCTCGAGTCGGGCACCACGGTGCCGTTGTATCCGCTCGACCTCGGCGAGCACTCACTCACCGTGAGCGCCACCGACAAGGCGGGCAACACCGCGGAGCACACGCTGACGTTCACCTCCACGACGTCGTTCGACGACGTGGCGTCCCTGATTCGGAGGTTCGCGGCGGAGGACAAACTCACCACGGCGGAGAAGGTGGTCCTGTCGGCGGAGTTGGCCCTGGCCAAACGCGCGAGCGAGGGTGGTCGGACGACACCGGCTGTCGTGCTGATGCGGTTGTTCATCGGTATGGCCCAGCACGTGTCCGACGACGATGCCCGAGACACGCTCGTGCGAGACGGACGGGCGCTGCTCGGCCACATCGACGGAAGCGCACCGATACCCGTCGTTTCGTGATCCCCTCCCGGGCGGGCGTCCGCGGCGCGGCGGCGCCCGCCCGGGAGTTCCCCATGTCCAGCGCGGAATCGACGAAGTGTCACCGAAAGCGGCGGGAACTTGGCGGTACGGGCCGCGCCGTGAAGGAAAACGAGTGAACCAAAGGGTTGATGGATCATGGCGCCCACAGGGTTGTGGTTGATCGGTGCGCGGGGGTCGGTCGCCACCACGGCGATCACGGGACTGCTCGCGTTGCGGTCCGGGATCGTTCCCGGCGTCGGCTGTGTCAGTGCTCAACAGCAGTTCCGGAAGGTCCCGCTGCCCGAGTGGGACGAGATCCACGTCGGTGGCCATGACATCGTCGACACCCCGCTGGAGAAGAGGGCCGAACTGCTCGCCGAGTCCGGTGTGATCCCGCACCGGATCTTCGAAGCGGTGCGGTCCTCTCTGTCCGAAGTGGAGGACAACATCCGGCCGGGATACCATCCGGCCACCCATGCGGGCACCCAGTCCGACGCGGCCCGCACCCTCACCGACGACATCACCGCGTTCGCCCGCCGCAACGGACTGGCCAGAGTCGTGGTGATCAACGTGTCGTCCACCGAGCCCGTGTTCCCCGCTCTGCCCGAACACGGCAGCCTCGACACGTTGGAAGCGGCCATGGCGGTACCGGGGCGCACCGTGTTGCCGCCGAGTTCCGTCGCGGTCTACGCGGCGTTGCGGGCCGGATGTCCGTTCGTCGACTTCACTCCCTCCACCGGGATCCGTCTCGCCGCGCTGCAGGAACTCGCGAAGAAACAGCGATTGCCGTACGCGGGTTCGGACGGCAAGACCGGGGAGACGCTCATGCGCAGCGCACTCGCGCCGATGTTCACCACGCGGGCGCTCGCGGTGCGGTCGTGGACGGGCACGAACCTGCTCGGCGGCGGTGACGGGAGGACCTTGGCCGACGCCGAGCACGCGAGCAGCAAGCTCCAGTCCAAGGGCCGGGGGCTGTCCACCCTGCTGGGTAGGGAGGTCACCGCACCCCTGCACATCGACAACGTGCCCGACCTCGGTGAACAGAAGATCGCTTGGGACCACGTGTCGTTCGAGGGCTTCCTCGGCGTGCGAATGAGCCTGCAGTTCACGTGGACCGGCTACGACTCCTCGCTCGCCGCGCCGCTGGTGCTCGACCTGGCGCGGTTCACCGCGGCCGCGCACGCCGCGGGACACACCGGTCCGCTGGGCTCGTTGGCGTTCTTCTTCAAGGACCCGATGGGAACCGACGAACATCGGCTCGGCGAACAGTTCGCCAACCTCGTGTCGTGGGCGGAAACGCTATGAAGGCCTACGTCGAACTCGTGCGAGCGCCCGCCGCCCTGACGGCCGTGGGGGACACCGTGGCCGGTGGCGCGGCGGCCGGGACACCGCTGCGGGGCAGGCGGTTGTTGCTCCCCGCCGCGTCTGCGGCGTTCTACTGGGCGGGGATGGCGCTCAACGACTGGGCCGACCGGGAACTGGATGCCGTGGAACGGCCGGAACGGCCCATCCCCTCGGGCCGGGTGAGCGCGGGCGCGGCGTTGGCCACCGGGAGCGCGCTCACCGCGGCCGGACTCGTACTCGCCCGACTCGGCGGAGGCAAGCGGGCATGGCGCACGGCCGTACCGTTGGCCGCCTGCGTGTGGGCCTACGACACGACGTTGAAGGGCACCGCGTTCGGCCCGGTCGGCATGGCCGCGTGTCGGGCGCTGGACGTGCTGCTCGGCGCGGGTGGCCGGGAACGCGCCGCCTTGACCGCGGCGGGCGTGCTCGGCGTGCACACCCTCGGGGTCACCGCGTTGTCGGCGGGCGAGGTCCACGGCACCTCTCGTGGCACCGCGGGCGGTGCCCTCGCGGCGACGGCGGTGTCGACCACGTTGGCGGCCCGGGGAACCGGTGGGACCCGCCGCGGTGGTCGATGGCGTCGTGCGTTCACGGCGGCGCTGGCCGGTGCCTATGCGAGCTCCGTGGGCGGCGCCCAGTACGCGGCGCTGCGGGAGCCGTCGGCTCGGCACGCACGCCAGGCCACGAAGGCCGGTATCCACGGCATGGTCCCACTGCAGGCCACCGTCGCGGCACGACACGGCGCCGTGCGTTCCGCGGCGTTTCTGGTGACGGTCCTCCCATTGGCCCGGCGACTGGCAAGGAAGGTGAGCCCGACGTGAGCGCTTTGCGATTCGGTTACGGCACCAACGGTTTCGCCAACCACCGGCTCGACGACGCCCTGGCCGTCATCGCCGATCTCGGTTACTCGGGAGTGGCGTTGACGTTGGATCACGCGCATCTGGACCCGTTCGCCGACGACGTGGCGGCACAGACCCGTCGTGTCGCGGCGCGACTGTCCGAATTGGGGCTCGGCGTCGTGGTGGAGACCGGCGCGCGTTTCCTGCTCGACCCGTGGCGCAAGCACCAGCCGACCCTGTTGTCCGACGAGTCCGGACCCCGGGTGGACTTCCTGCGTCGGGCCGCTGAGATCGCCGCGGACCTGGGGGCGGAGTGCGTGTCGTTCTGGTCGGGTGTGGCGCCGTCGCAGCTCGACGACGGGACCGCGTGGCGACGTCTGCTCGACGGGGTGGCCGCCGTGCTGGACGGGACGGAGGGCACCCGGATGCGCTTCGCGTTGGAGCCCGAACCCGGCCACTACGTGCAGCACCTCGATCAGGCGCTGCGCCTGCGGAAGGAACTGGGCAACCCGGAACGGCTGGGGATCACGCTCGACGTCGGCCATTGTGTCGCCGTGGAACCGGTCAGCGCGGCCGAATGCGTACGCAAGGCCGGGGACCTGCTGTTCAACGTGCAATTGGACGACATGCGGCCCGGCGTGCACGAGCATCTGGAGTTCGGCGAGGGGGAGTTGGACCTCGCCGAGACGTTGGGAGCGCTGGCGGAGGTCGGCTACACGGGGTTGGCCTCGGTGGAGCTGCCCCGGCACAGCCACGCCGCACCCGATGTCGCCCGACGTGCCAAGGCGGCCCTGACCGCGGCCGAGTGGGTGGTCGATGCGGAAGCGGCCGTTCGGACGGACCCCACCCGGATCCGGACGTTGTTCCCGGCCGTGGGTCGCAAGGTCGGTCGGGGACCCGTGCGGCCAAAGGTCGATGCCGACGGATTCGTGTACGGCACCGTGGACGACCGTGCCCGGGGCAGGCTGCTGGCGGCGCTGGCGTCGGCGTTGGACGTCGATCCGTTGGTCGAGGAGGTCGAGCAGCTGTACCGCTACGGCGACGGCGCGGAGCGGCGCGGTGTCCTGCGCAACCTGCACCTGCTGCCGACCGACGACGCACGAGTGGTCGAACTCGGGGTGCGGTTGGTGACCGATGCCCTCCGCGCCAACGACACCGGACTCGTGGCGGCCGCACTCGGGCCGTTCGCGGCCGATGAGCTCGACGACCACAACTGGCGACACGGTGTGCTCAAGTGCCTGTTCACCGGGGTTCCGACGGCGGCGGTGGCCGGTTTGGCCCGCCGCTGTGACGCCGAACTGCAACGCATGGTCGGTGACTATGTCGCCGAGAGGAAGGCCGCGGGCCGCACCGTGCCCGCCGACGCCGAGGCGATTCTCGCGCTCGGCCCCGTCACACGCGAGGAGGAGGCCGCCCGATGAGGATTTTCGACCCGCACATCCACATGACGTCGCGCACCACCATCGACTATGAGGAGATGTACGCCGTCGGCGTCCGCGCCGTCGTGGAACCGGCGTTCTGGCTCGGACAGCCCCGCACGAACGTCGGCTCGTTCACCGACTACTTCGACGGACTCATCGGTTGGGAGCGGTTCCGTGCGTCGCAGTTCGGCATCCGCCACCACTGCACGATCGCGTTGAACCCGAAGGAGGCCAACGACCCGCGCTGTGTCGACGTGCTCGACGTCCTGCCCCGTTACCTCGCCAAGGACGGTGTCGTGGCCGTCGGGGAGGTGGGTTACGACTCGATGACCGAGGCCGAGGAGAAGGCGTTCACCCACCAACTGGGGCTCGCGATCGAGCACGAGCTCCCCGTGCTGGTGCACACACCGCATCGCGACAAGCTGGAGGGCACCAAACGCACGCTCGACGTCGTGCGCGAGTCCGGTATCGACCCGTCCCTGGTGGTGGTGGACCACCTCAACGAGGTCACCGTCGGGCTCGTGGCCGAATCCGGTTGCTGGATGGGCTTTTCCATCTACCCCGACACGAAGATGGACGAGCACCGCATGGTGGCGATCCTCAAGGAGTACGGCACCGAACGGATGCTGGTGAACTCCGCCGCCGACTGGGGTCGTTCGGACCCGCTCAAGACCTACCGCACGGGCAAGGCGATGCTGGAGGCGGATTTCTCCGAATCCGATGTGGACAAGGTTTTGTGGGAGAACCCCGTGGAGTTCTACGGGCAGAGCGGCAAATTGATACTCGACCCGCTGCCGGAATCCACGCCGAACGCGGAGACCTTCGAGGGCAATTCGGTGCTACGCGGCGCGAGGAAGTGAATCGTGCTCTCGTACTGTACGAACGTCCACCCCGCCGAGGACCTCGACGGCATCGTCGAGCAACTCGACACCTACGCGACCCCCGTTCGGGAGGCACTCGGCGTCGACGTCCTGGGAGTGGGCCTGTGGCTGGCCGCCGAGGTGGCCTCCGCGCTCGCCTCCGATCCCGCGGCCCGGGCCCGACTGGCCGGTGAGTTGAAGGCCAGGGGCTTGGGGGTGCAGACGTTGAACGCCTTCCCCTACGGCGGTTTCCACGACACCGTGGTTAAACACTCGGTGTACCTGCCGACGTGGACCGATCCGCGTCGGGCGCGCTACACCCGCGACTGCCTGACGGTGCTGGCCGACCTGCTGCACGAGGACGCCGACTACGGCAGCATCTCGACCTTGCCGTTGGCGTGGCGAAAGCCGTGGGACGCGGCCGAGGACGAGCGCGCCACGGCGATGTTCGCCGAGGTGACCGAGCATGCCCGCGCAGTGTCGCGGCGGCTGGGTAAACCCCTGCGGCTGGCGGTGGAACCGGAACCCGGATGCGTGCTCGACACCGTCGCCGACGCCGTGTCGTGGCTGTCCGGCCGGGTCGACCCCGAATACGTGGGCCTCTGCCTGGACACCTGCCATCTGGCCGTGTCGTTCGCGGAGCCGGCCGAGGAGGTCCGGCGGATCCACGAGGCCGGACTCGAGGTGGTGAAGGTGCAGGCGTCGGCGGCGCTTCATGTCGACGACCCCGCCGACCCCACGGCCCGGGCGGCGCTCGCCGAATTCGTCGAACCACGCTACCTGCACCAGGTGCGGGAGCGTTCGGCCTCCGGTGAGGTGCTCGCCGCCGACGATCTCGACCTGGCTTTGGAGGAGCTGCCGGCGGAAGGACCGTGGCGCGTGCATTTCCACGTGCCCCTGCACGCGCAACCCACGCCACCGTTGCGGTCCACCACCGACGTGCTGACGGACGCGATCACCGCGTTGACCGCCGAGCGTCAGGCGCCGCACATCGAGGTCGAGACCTACACCTGGTCGGTCCTCCCACACGCCTCCCAGGTCGATCTGGCCGCCGGGATCGCCGACGAACTGCGCTGGGCACGTATGGAGGTAGCCGCATGAGGAAACTGCTGGTGCTCGATGTCGTGGGCCTGACCCCCGCGCTGCTTCGGTACATGCCGAACCTGTCGCGGATCGCCGGCCGGGGGTGGAAGGCCGAACTCGGCACGGTGTTGCCCGCCGTCACCTGTAGCGCGCAGTCGACGTTCCTCACCGGGACGCTGCCCGCCGAGCACGGCATCGTCGGCAACGGCTGGTACTTCCGCGATCTCGGGGAGATCTACCTGTGGCGGCAGCACAACAAACTCGTGCAACGGCCGAAGGTCTGGGAGATCGCTCGCGCGGCGCGTCCCGACTACACCGCCGCGAACGTGTGCTGGTGGTACGCGATGGGGATGACCACCGACATCACGGTCACCCCTCGCCCCATCTATCACGCCGACGGCCGTAAGTCGCCGGACTGCTACGTGCGCCCGCCGCATCTGCACGACGCGCTCACCGCAGAGCTCGGGGAGTTCCCACTGTTCCAGTACTGGGGTCCCACGGCGTCCATCGTGTCGTCGAAGTGGATCGTGGGTGCCGTGCGGCGGATCCTGCGCACCGACAACCCCGACCTGTTGCTGGCGTACGTGCCGCATCTCGACTACGACCTGCAACGGTACGGCCCCGATTCGCCGCAGGCGGCCAAGGCTGCCAGGGAGGTCGACGCCGCGTTGGCGCCGTTGTTGCACGACGCCGAGAGCGCGGGCTCCACGGTGGTGGTCCTGTCGGAGTACGGCATCACACCCGTGGACACACCGGTGGACATCAACCGCGCGTTGCGTCGAGAGGGACTGTTGGAGGTCTACACCCAGGACGGGATGGAGTACCTGGACCCGTGGACCTCACGGGCGTTCGCCGTGGCCGATCACCAGGTCGCCCACGTCTACGTCGACGACGAGAAGGACCTGGCGAGAGTCCGCAAGATCGTCGAGAACCTCACCGGGGTGGACGAGGTCCTGGACCGCGAGGCCCAGGCCCGCTACGGGCTCGACCACGAGCGGGCGGGGGAGTTCGTGGCGGTGGCCGAACCCCGCGCCTGGTTCACCTACTACTACTGGCTGGACGACGATTACGCGCCGGATTACGCGCGAGGGGTGGAGATCCATCGCAAACCCGGCTATGACCCGGCGGAATTGTTCTTCGACCCCACCGACTCGCTGGCCAAGGTGAAAGCGGGGCTGAACCTGGTGCGTAAGAAGGTCGGGCTGCGCTACGCCATGAACGTGGTGCCCACCGATCCGAGGTGGGTGCGCGGCTCGCACGGCCGATTGCCCGATTCCTCGGAACACGGTCCCGTTCTGCTCTGCTCCGACCCGGCTGTTCCCTCCACTGTGGAGTCAAGGGGACGTATCGAGGCCACCGAGGTTCGTGATCTTCTACTGAAACTGCAAGGAATCGACGAAGGAGCTCGACGATGAGCCGTCCGGTAACACTGTTCACCGGCCAGTGGGCCGACATGCCGTTCGAGGAAGTGTGCCGACTCGCGTCGGAGTGGGGATACGACGGGCTGGAGATCGCCTGCTCGGGAGACCACTTCGAGGTCGACCGTGCTCTGTCCGAAGAGGACTATGTGGCGAACAAGTTGAAGCTGCTCGAATCCTACGGCCTCAAGGTGTGGGCGATCTCCAACCACCTCGTGGGGCAAGCGGTGTGCGACGATCCGATCGACGAACGCCACCGCAACATCCTGCCCGCCCGGATCTGGGGTGACGGCGACCCCGAGGGGGTGCGACAGCGGGCCGCGGCCGAGATGGCCGACACCGCCAGGGCCGCCGCGAAGCTCGGTGTGGACACCGTCATCGGTTTCACCGGCTCCAAGATCTGGAAGTACGTGGCGATGTTCCCGCCCGTGACCGCCGAGATGATCGACGACGGGTACGCCGACTTCGCACGCCGTTGGAACCCGATCCTCGACGTCTTCGACGAGGTGGGTGTGCGCTTCGCCCACGAGGTGCACCCGAGCGAGATCGCCTACGACTACTGGACCACCAAACGGACGCTGGAGGCGATCGACCACCGGCCCGCGTTCGGGTTGAACTGGGACCCGTCGCACTTCGTGTGGCAGGACCTCGACCCCGTCGGGTTCATCCTGGACTTCGCCGACCGCATCTACCACGTGGACTGCAAGGACACGAAGAAGCGGTTCGACGGCCGCAACGGCAGGCTCGGCTCGCACCTGCCGTGGGCCGATCCGCGCCGTGGCTGGGACTTCGTGTCCACCGGGCACGGCGACGTGGACTGGGAGAGCGCGTTCAGGGCCCTGAACGCCATCGGCTACACCGGGCCGATCTCGGTGGAGTGGGAGGACGCGGGCATGGACCGCTTGCGGGGAGCCGCCGAAGCCGTCACCTACATCCGCAGTCTGTTGTTCGACAAGCCCGAAGCAGCCTTCGACGCCGCGTTCAGCACGGAGAGGAACTGACCCGCGATGAGAGACGGAATGCTGTCCCGTAGAGCGATGTTCCGCACCGCGGTCGGGGCTGCGGCGGCCGTGGGGCTCGCCGGAGCCATGAGCGGCACGGCGCACGCCGACTGGGGTCGGGGCGGTAGGCGCATCCCCAAACAGATGATCAGCATCCAGCTCTACACCCTCCGGAACCTGTTGCAGGACGATCTGGAGGGCACACTGGAGGCACTGGCCGACATCGGTTACCGCACCGTGGAACTCGCGGGCACCTACGGCCGCTCGGCGGCGGAGTTCCGTCGGCTGCTCGACCGATACCACCTCAAGGCCACGTCGGCGCACGTCGGATTCGACGGTGAGGACGTCGATCAGCTCATCGCGGACGCCAAGACGATCGGCTACCGCAAAGCGGCCTGCGCCTATGCGAACTATTCGACGCTGGAGGAATGGCGGGCGTTCGCGAGGCGACTCGACAAGGCCGCCGCGGCCTTCCGCAAGGCCGGGATCTCGTACGGCTACCACAACCACGCGCACGAGTACCAGCCCATCGACGGCATCCGGCCGATCGACGTGATCGCCGAGTGCACCAGTCCCCGCAACGTGCACCTGGAGTACGACCTGTACTGGTTGGTGGACGCCGGGGCCGATCCGGTGGTGGAGTACTACCGCCGATTCGGCCGGGTCCAGCAGTTCCACGTCAAGGATCGTG
>Ga0079224_100017855_pt1 | contig 10015 bp, 7 predicted proteins | sample Stecom2015_FD_80414 | JGI IMG/M metagenome (GOLD analysis project Ga0079224, IMG submission 80414) | Agricultural soil microbial communities from Utah to study Nitrogen management - Steer compost 2015 | ecosystem: Environmental > Terrestrial > Soil > Agricultural land | place: USA: Utah... | reverse complement strand
GCGCGCTCGGCTCCTCCGGCGCGCTCGCGGGCTCCGGCGCGCTCGCGGGCTCCGGCGCGACCACCGCCACCGGCGCCGCCGCGCTCGCCCCCTTGCCGCCGCGGCGGGTCGGGCTGCCGAGCTCGCGGTTGAGCGCCACCGCCTGGCGCACGAAGTCGCCGAGCGCCTGCTCGCTCACGTCCTCGATGGAGCGGATCTTGAGGTGGCGCATGCGATCGCCGGTGCCCTCGAGGCGGCCGAACGGGTCGTCGAGCTCCTCGCCGCGCCAGAAGCCGAAGGTGAGGTGATCGGCGTTCGCGCGGAAGTAGCAGAACGGCCCGTGGTCCTCGTAGACCGGCTGGCCCCACTTGAACGACTCGGAGCAGCCCGGCGCGGCGGAGCGGATCACGTCGCGCAGGCGCTGGGCCGCCTGCTTGCGCCATCCGGCGAGCGCGGCCACGTAGCCGGCGACCGACTTCTTGCCGCCGCCTCGGGCCGGCTTCGCGGCTGCCTTGCGGGTCGGAACGCGTCTGGCCGGCGCCCGCTTGATCGCGGTGCGTGCTGCGGACTTCGAATCCCTCGGCTTGGCTCCCATGAGTGGCTCCTTGTCGCTGATTCGGATGGACCGCGCCGATTCTAGACGGAGTCGCAGCCGGTCGGCGGCGCGCGAGAGCCACCGCGCTCGGCCGACCGGCGCGCCGCGGGCAGAACACCGCGGAAGATCATCCGCCCTGGGTGGAGGAGCGCCGGCGGGAGTGACCGGCCAGACCAGCGGCGCCGCGCTCGGAGCGGCGCTTGCGGCGCCGCTCGGCCGGGGCGCGCGGCCCGGTGTGCGCCGTGTCGTCGCCGATCAGCTCGCGCAGCCGCGCCGACGACAGGGGCTTGATCAGGAACTCGTCGAAGCCGGCGCGCATGGCGCGCGCGTGATCATCCGGCTGGCCGTAGCCGGACATCGCGAGCAGGAGGGTGTCGCCGCCGAGCGCGGTCCGCATCGCGCGCGCCACGTCGTAGCCGTCGACCACCGGAAGGCCGATGTCGATGAGCGCGACGTCCGGCTGGTGCTCGAGCGCCAGCTCGATGGCGGTGCGGCCGTCGCGGGCGCCGAGCACCTCGAGATCCCAGCTCGCGAACAGCGCGTGCAGGAGATCGAACAGGTCTCCGTTGTCCTCGACCAGGAGCAGCTTGCGGCGCGCTGCGGCCGTGGCCCGCTTGCCCGCCTGCGCCTCGGGCGCCGCCGAGCGGTGGCGCGACATGTCGACCGCCGCCTTGCGCAGCGGCCCCCGCTCCGACAGCGAGCGGGCGGTCTCCAGCAGATCGACGATCACGTCGCTGAGCTGCTGGGTCTGGCGCTCGAGCACCGCCAGCGTGGAGGCCAGCTCGTCGCCGGCCTCGCTCTGAATGCGTGAGACTGCGAGCTGGATGGCCGCGAGCGGGTTACGAAGCTCGTGTCCGAGCCAGTCCAGGAGGAGCTCCTCGCCGCGGCTGCGATCGGCGAGCTCGGCCAAGAGATCGCGCGCCGGCCGGCGCAGCCGCTGGGTGTCCTCGTCCGGATCATCCCCGCCGAGCACGCTGTCGGGAAGCTCCACCTGGGCCGGCTCCCCTGCGGGTTCGCCCGGCTCCCGCGCGATCACGTCGCCTGCTTCGACACCTTGGGGGGCGGCGGGATCCGCCGGGCGGTTGAGCCGATCCTGCATGGCCGGCCCAGGGGCAACGCAAGCGCCATTCCAGGTCGGGACGGCGCGTAGAGCCGCGGATGAGGCCGCGGTGCTCCCGCCCGGACCCGGCACGGGCGCCACAGTGAGGCAGAGTGCCTCGGCGCTGCCGCCGGGCCGCAGCCGGTGGGCAGGTGTGATCGCGTGTAGGAGCGGCCGCGGTCCAGGTCGCGGCGCAGGGGGAGGGGCGAGCTCATTTCCGCGGGGTGAGCCTGACCGTCACCATCGGCGGGACGATCTCGGTGATCTCGAGGCCGCGCGCGGCGGAGGCGCGCACCGGATAGCGGCGGCGGCCGGGCCGCGCCTCGTCGAGATCGATCCACGCCTCGATGCCGGTGCCCGGCGCGTCGAGCCGGGTGCGCGGCCCGCGCAGGTGGACGGCGACCCGGTCCGGGCGCGGCGCGTCCGCCTCGAGCTCCGGCGGCACGTTGCGCAGCTCGATCGACACCGTGCGGGTGACGACGGTGCCCGGCTGGCCGACCACCACCCACCAGGCCGCGATCACCAGCGCGAGGATGGTCGCCAGCGCGAAGGTGTCGCGCGCCCGGTGGCGACGCGGCGCCCGCCTGGGCCCCGGCGCCGCGGCCAGCTCGCCGGATCCGTGCTCGACCAGCCGGCGGGCGAGGGCAGGCGCGTCCGCCAGCGGCGCGATGGCGCCGCCGGCCACCAGGTTGACCTCGCCGCGCTCCTCGCTGACGACCACGATCGCGGCGTCGCACCGCTCCGACAGGCCGAGCGCGGCGCGGTGGCGGCTGCCGAGCTGTTCCGGCAGCGCGGTCGACGCGCTGACCGGCAGGAAGCAGCCGGCCAGCCGCACGCGGCCGCCCTGGATCAGCGCGGCGCCGTCGTGCAGCGGGCTGGCGGTGTGGAACAGGGAGCGGAACAGCTCGGCGGACGGCACCGCGTCGAGCTCGGCGCCGCCGGTCAGGTGCTCGCCGATCGGATCGATCCCCGGCAGCACGAACAGGGCGCCGATGCGCGCGTGCGCCAGCTCGAAGGCGGCGCCGGCCACCACCTCGGCGGTGGTCGGCTCGGTGCGGACGGCCGCGCCGCCGCGGTGCGCGCGCCACCAGCGCAGCGGGTTGACCCGGCCGAGCGCGCGGCGGATCTCGTCGCGGAAGATGACGACCACGACCAGGGTGGCGACCGCGCCGAGCGCCTGGAGGAGGTACGCGGTGAGGAAGAGGCCGAGCGCGCTCGCCGCGAAGGCGGCGGCGGCCAGCGAGGCGATGCCGAGCAGCACCTGCAGCGCGACGGTGCCTCGCAGCCAGCGGTAGAGCCGGTAGAGCACGAACGTGAGGACCGCGACGTCGACCACGTCCTGCCAGCGGAGCTGCCTGGCGAGCTCGTCGAGCACTGCCGCCGATTCTGTACCACGCGCCGGCCGGGCAATCCTTTGTGATCTCCAGGATCCTCACGTACGATGCAGAGACGAGCGGGGTACGGGCCAGAGGGGCCGGCCGCGACCACACCGCCCTCGGCGAGCGGGAGCGCGCCCGGCTCAGCGAGGCGGCGCAGATCCTGCGCACGGCCGAACGAGGTGTGCGCGTGCTGCGCACGGTGGCGTGGCCGCCGGAGGTGGCGGCAGGCTTCTTCGAGGGCGGCGGCCGCGAGCTCCCCGCGGTGAGCTACGAGAAGCGCGATCCGGCGCCGGTGCTGGAGGACGTGGCGGCGGCGCGCCGGCTGATCGACGGCAGCTCACCGGTGCACGACTGGCTCGGTCGTGTGGCCGATTCGATCTCGCTCGGCGCCCGCATGCTGGCGGCGGTCGGCACCGGCGAGTTCCACCGCCTCTCGTGCGAGCTGTACGGCACGCCGACCTCGCGGCTGACCGACGGCATCCTGCGGCCGCTCGACATGGCGCGCCACCTCGACGAGACCCTCGATCAGTTCTCCGACACCGATCTGTATCCGGATCTGCCGCCGCGGCGCGACGCCGAGGCGGTCGCCGCCGCGCTGCGCCGCGCGGTCGCGCGCCACTTCGGCGAGCTGGCGCCCGAGGTGGTCGTGGTCGACCACCTGTCCGCCAACGCGCTCGCCGGATCGCGCACCATCCGCCTGCGGCGCGGCGCGCTGTTCACCGACCGCGACGTCCACCAGCTCATCCAGCACGAGGCGCTGGTCCACATCGCCACCACGCTGAACGGGGTCGAGCAGCGCAGCTTCCCGGTGCTGGGCGGCGGCCACCCCGGCACCACGCGCACCCAGGAGGGGCTGGCGGTGTTCGCCGAGTTCATCAGCGGCTCGATGGATCCCGACCGGCTGCGCCGGCTGGCCGACCGGGTGCTGGCGATCCAGATGGCGATCGACGGCGCCGACTTCCTCGAGGTCTACCGCTACTTCCTGGGCCGCACCCACAGCGAGACGCAGGCGTTCGAGAACGCGCGGCGCGTGTTCCGCGGCGGCCTGTTGACCGGCGGCGCGCCGTTCACCAAGGACGGCGTGTACATCGAGGGGCTCCTGCGCGTGCACAACTTCTTGCGCGCCGTGGTCCAGCTCGGCCGCATCGACTGCCTGCACCTTCTGTTCTGCGGCAAGCTCGACATCGAGGACGTGCCGGCCCTGGCGGTGCTCGCCGCCGAGGGCCTGTGCGCGCCGCCGCGGTTTCTGCCCCCGTGGGCCTCCGACCTCCGCTTCCTCACCTCCTACCTGGCCTACTCCGCCTTCCTCAACCAGGTCGACCTCCACACGGTCCGCCACCACTACGCCGACCTTCTCGCCGGCTCGCCGCCGGCACCCGCGCGGGCGTGACGGTCGCCGCGGCCCTGGCCGCTCCCCGCGCCAGCCGGCCACGGGAAGGAGCCGCGGCCGCTTGCCAGGAGGCGCGCCTGGTCAGGGCTCGGAGGTCGGCGGGGTGCCGGGGGCGGCGGCGCCTCCGGGGGCGGCGGCGCCGCGCCGGGTCATGAGCTCGACGTAGCCGCCGGCGTGCCAGGCGTCGAGCTCCTTGGCGCGCAGGATGGCGTAGGGGTGGGTCTTGGTCGAGGTGAGCAGGATCTTGTAGGCGCGGTTGAGCGTGGAGCGGTCGGCGTCCTCGAACTCGCGGATCTGCCGGAGGAACTCCTCCCGATCCATCTCGGCGTAGAGCTGGGTGGCGCCGCCGGCCAGCTTCATGAACGTGCGGATCGCCGGGTCGATGTCCTGCACGCACAGAAGGCCGGCCCGGTCGGCCGACAGCTCCGCCTTGCGCTGCCACTCGAGCAGCGCGTAGATGAGGCCCTGGCCCAGGATCGCCCCGATGCCGAGGGTGGCCTGGCCGATCAGCGCGACGATGGCGGCGATGTTGCGGGCGACCAGGGTGTAGAGCACGTGGCCGCACTTGATGTGGCCGAGCTCGTGGGCGATGACGAAGAAGGTCTCCTCCTCGTCGAGCATGTCGACCAGGCCGGAGGTGAGCGTGATGAACGGCCGGGTGTGGCCGTAGGTCCACGCGTTGGGCACCGGGTCGACCGTGACGTACAGCTCCGGCTCCTCGATGCCGAGGATCTTGCAGCCCCAGGTGAGGCTGCGGTGCATGCGCGGGAACATGCTCCTGGTGACCCGCACGTTGGAGGCGATGTTGTCGAGGTAGTACAGCCGCTCGAGGCCGTACTCCATGATCTTCGCCAGCGCCTTGTCGAGCCCGGGCACCGAGCGGAGCGCGTCGCTGGCGGCCACGTCGCTCGGGTGCTGGAACTCGCTGGCCTCCAGGCCGGGGAGGACGCGCAGCTTCCGCTTCTTGGCGGTCGATCCGCTCATGAGCGGACCATAGCCCAACTCTCAGCCGTCGCGCCGGCAGACGTCGAGCGGGCCGGTCGGGGTGGTGAGGTAGAGGACGCGGCCGGTGGCCAGCTTGCCGTCGACGTCCGACCCCCAGCAATAGACCTGCCGCCCGTCCTCACCGACATCGACGACGGCGCAGGTGTGCTGCTCGCCCAGAGCGACCTCGACCGGGACGCCGCCGAGCGGGACGCGCACCGGCGCGCTCGAGGACTCGAACGTGCCGTTGCCGAGCTGGCCGCTGTCGTTGCGGCCCCAGCACCAGAGCTCGCCGACCCCGCCGATGTCGTTCGCCGCGATCGCGCAGGCGTGCGCCTCACCGGCGGCGACCGACACCACCCGCCGGAATCCACCGATCAGGACCGGCATGGTGCTGTCCTCGAGCGAGCCGTTGCCGAGCTGGCCCGACTCGCCGGCGCCCCAGCACCAGACGTCGCCGTCGACCGTCACCGCGCAGGTGAACGCCTCGCCGGCGGCGATGCCGGCGATCTCGATCTCGTCGAGGATCACCTGCTGCGGCACGGCGTGGCTGTCGCTGATCGTGCCGACCCCGACCTGGCCGCGGTCGTTGCCGCCCCAGCACCAGAGCCCGCCGGCGGTGTCGACCGCGCAGGTGTGGGTCTCGCCGGCGGCGACCGCGATCGCGCCGCTGGCGATCGCGACCTCCGCCGGCTGCTTGACCTGGGCGCCGTCGCCGAGCTGGCCGAGCTCGTCCGAGCCCCAGCACCAGAGGTCGTTCTCGCCGCTGACCGCGCAGGTGTGCAGGTCGCCGGCGGTGATCGAGATGGAGCTCTCGCCGATCCCGCCCACCCGGGTCGGCTCCTCGGTGTCGGACGCGCCCGGCGCGGCCTGGCCCGCGTCGTTGTCGCCCCAGCAGTGGAGCGCGTCGTCGGCGTCGGTGGCGCAGGAGTGCCGCTCGCCGAGCGCCAGCCTGCTGGGATCGTCGAGATCGCCCACCGGGCGCGGGGTGCTGATGCTCGGGCCGGGCCCGCCGCCGAGCTGGCCGTGGCCGCCGACGCCCCAGCAGCGGACCGCGCCGCCGTGGCGGGCGCAGGTGTGGTCGGGGCCGGAGGCCACGCCGGCGGCGCCGTCGAGCGAGGTGACCCGGCGCGGACTCGGATAGGCGAGGAGCAGCGCGTTGCCGAGCTGGCCGGCGCGGTTGCTGCCCCAGCAGGCCACCTGCCGCTGCTGGTCGACCGCGCAGGTCTGCGCGTGGCCGGCGAACAGCGCGGCGACCGGCGGCAGGGCCGGCTTGACCGGGAGCGCGCGGTCGTCGAACTCGCCGGTGCCGAGCTGCGCGTCGTCGTTGCCGCCCCAGCAGCTCACCGAGCCGTCCTCCATCAGCGCGCAGGTGTGCAGGAGGCCGCCGGCGATCCCGGTCGCGGCGCCGTCGAGCGCGACCGGCAGCGGGCGCGAGCTCTGCGCCGGCTCCGGCGCGCCGAGCTGGCCGCGATCGTTGTCGCCCCAGCAGAGGATCTCGCCGCCGGCCAGCGCGCAGGTGTGCCCCTCGCCGAGCGCGAGCGCGACCGCGCCGGTCAGCGACTCCACCGCCACCGGCGCGAGGCGATCCTCGGTGCTGCCATCGCCGAGCTGGCCGAGGTCGTTGTCGCCCCAGCAGGCGACCGTGGTGTCCTCCAGGATGGCGCAGGCGTGGGCGTCGCCGGCCGCGATCGCCGTCGCGCCGTCGAGCTCGAGCGCCGGCCCGGGCGCCGTGCGATCGACCCGGGTGCCGTCGCCCAGCTGGGCGTCCTCGTTGTCGCCCCAGCAGGAGACGCCGCCGTCGTGCAGCGCGCAGGTGTAGTCGTCGCCCAGCGCGAGGTCGCGCACCCCGGCGATCCCCTCCACCCGCGCCGGCGTCGGCTGGGCGTCCACCTGAACGCCGCCGCCGAGCTGGCCGTCCGAGCCGCTGCCCCAGCACCACAGCGCGCCGTCGCCGGTCACCGCGCACGAGTGGTCCTGGCCGACCGCGATGTCGGTGACGCCGCGCAGGCCGGTCGCGCGGACCGGCACCGCGCTGTCGGTCTGGCTGCCGTCGCCGAGCTGCCCCTCGTCGTTGAGCCCCCAGCACCACACGCTGCCGTCGTCGAGGAGCGCGCAGGTGTGGTCGCGGCCGAGCGCGATCTCGCGGACGACCGCGTCCGGGCCGCACTCGACCACCGGATCCGGTGCGCCGAGGCAGGCCGCGAGCGGCACAACCAAGAGTACGCCTCCGAGCCGGCGTCGCAGCACCACCTTTCACGGTATCACGACCGGCCAGCGGCCGAGCGCGCGGTCTTTCGCCCGGCCGGGTACAGTTCGGGCGTGCGGTTCCGCGACGTCGTCGAGACCTCCGCCGCGGTGGGTGCGACCCGCTCGCGGCGCGAGAAGGTGGGCCGGCTGGCCGAGCTGCTCCGCCGGCTCGGTCCGGGGGAGGTCGGGCCGGCGGTCTCGTACCTCTCCGGCGCGGTGCCGCAGGGCAAGCTGGGGGTCGGGTGGGCCACGGTGTCGGCGGTCGCCGGCGCGGCGCCGGCCGCGCTTGCGGACGGCGCCCTCACCGTGGCGGAGGTGGACGACGCGCTGTCGGCGGTGGCGGCGGCCAGCGGCGCCGGGTCGACCGGCGAGCGGCGCCGCCTGCTCGCCGGGCTGCTGGGCCGGGCCGGCGCGAGCGAGCGCGACTTCCTGCTCCGCCTGCTCACCGGCGAGCTGCGCCAGGGCGCGCTCGAGGGGATCATGGCGGAGGCGATCGCGCACGCCGCCGACCTGCCGCCCGACAGGGTGCGGCGCGCGCTCATGCTGAGCGGCGATCTCGCCGCGGTCGCCGCCGCGGCGCTCGAGCGCGGCGAGGCGGGGCTGGCCGGCTTCTCGATCGAGCTGTTCCGCCCGCTCTTGCCGATGCTCGCCTCGCCGGCCGAGGATCCGGCCGAGGCCGTGGAGCGGCTCGGCGAGGCGGCCTTCGAGTACAAGCTGGACGGCGCGCGGGTGCAGGTGCACCGCCGCGGCGACGACGTCCGCGTGTTCAGCCGCGGGCTCAACGATGTCACCGGCTCGGCGCCGGAGCTGGTCGCGGCGGTCGCGGCGCTGCCGGCGCGCGAGCTCATCCTCGACGGCGAGGCGATCGCGCTGCGCCCGGACGGGCGGCCGCAGCCGTTCCAGGTCACCATGCGGCGGTTCGGCCGCAAGCTCGACGTGGCCGCGGCGAGCGCCGCGCTGCCGCTGCGCGGCTGGTTCTTCGACTGCCTGTACCTCGACGGCGACGAGCTGCTTGAGCGGCCGACCGGCGAGCGGCTGGCCGCGCTCGATCAGGCGGCGCCGGCCGACCTGGTGGTCCCGCGGCTGGTCACCGCCGATCCGGCCGAGGCGGACGCCCTGCTCGAGCGGGCGCTGGCCGCCGGCCACGAGGGGCTCATGGCCAAGTCGCTGGCCGCCGGCTACGAGGCGGGCAGCCGCGGCCAGTCCTGGCTCAAGCTCAAGCGGGTGCGCACCTTCGATCTGGTGGTGCTGGGGGCCGAGTGGGGCAGCGGGCGGCGCCGGCCCTGGCTCAGCAACCTGCACCTGGGCGCGCGCGATCCCGCCGGCGGCTTCGTCATGGTCGGCAAGACCTTCAAGGGGCTGACCGACGAGCTGCTCGCCTGGCAGACCGCGCGCCTGTCGGAGCTCGAGATCGGCCGCGACCGCCACGTGGTGTACGTGCGGCCGGAGCTGGTCGTCGAGATCGCCATCGGCGACGTGCAGGAGAGCCCGCGCTACCCGGGCGGCCTCGCGCTCCGGTTCGCGCGGGTCAAGCGCTACCGGCCGGACAAGCGCGCGGCGGAGGCCGATACCATCGAGCAGCTCCGCGCGCTCCTGCCCGGCGCGGCGTAGAGAGCCCTACGCCAGCGGCTGCGCCGGCGGCGGCTCCGGCGGCGGCGCGCCGACCCGCACCTTCTCCAGCTTGTAGCGCCGGTCCATCTCCTCGGTCAGCTCCGGGCTGAGGATGCGCCGCGCGCGCGGGAACATCTGGTTCTCCTCGACGTCGACGTGCTCCTGCACCGCGCGCTGCAGCTCGCGGAAGCGCTCCGCCCAGGCCGGCGAGGCGGACGGCAGCCCGCTCAGCTCGGTGAGGAGCTGCTCGATGCGCTCGTGCTCCGCCTCGAGCCGCACCACCAGGGCGCGGGTCGACTCGTGCTCCGCCAGCACCGAGTAGAACTCGGCGTCCTCGGCGCGCGCGTGGCCGAGCAGCTCGCGCGTCACCAGCGGGAACAGCCGCGCGCGCGCGTGGCCGTCCTTCTCGGTCGCGATGCGCATGAGCAGGACGCTCACCTCGCCGTGCTCGCGCTTCAGCGTGCGAAAGATCCCCCGGTAGCCGGACAGCGCCGCGCCGGCGGCCTTGGCGGCGCCGACCGCCTTGCCGGCGATCTCGGTCAAGCTGAGCATGGTTCCTCCTCCTCGTACGACCGTGAGGTGTGCAGGAGGTGGACCAGCGGGTGTGCGCCGCGCCGCGTCAGCGGGTCACGGCAGCTTGCGCCGCCTCGTGAACGCGAGCCGGGCTCCACCGCCCGTGCGGTGAGACACGCGCGTGACGGGGCACCACGGCGAGGCGCGGTCGCTGC
>Ga0079224_100017854_pt1 | contig 10015 bp, 7 predicted proteins | sample Stecom2015_FD_80414 | JGI IMG/M metagenome (GOLD analysis project Ga0079224, IMG submission 80414) | Agricultural soil microbial communities from Utah to study Nitrogen management - Steer compost 2015 | ecosystem: Environmental > Terrestrial > Soil > Agricultural land | place: USA: Utah... | reverse complement strand
GGAGATCGAGAGCTGGACGTGATGGCCGTGCTCTGGGAGCGCGGGTCCGGAACCGTTGCGGAGGTACGGGAGCAGCTACCGGCAGAGTTGGCCTACACCACCGTTCTCACCATCCTGCGGAACCTCGAGGCGAAGCAGTTCGTGCGCCGAGAGGATGAGGGCAGGGCGCACCGGTACTTCCCGCTGGTGCAGGCGGAAGCGGCCGGGCGAAACGTATTGGGCAGGGTGATTGACACCATGTTCGCAGGGCGCGCTGACCTGCTGCTCACGCACCTGGTGGACGAGCACCCTTTGTCCGCGGATGAGTTGAAGGCGCTTCGGAAGCTCCTCAAGCGTCGGCTGGAGGACAGCGACAGGAAGGCAGACGAATGACCGCCGGCGTGGTGGTCTACGCCCTGATGCTCGGCGCGGTGGTCTCGCTGTGCGCGGTGGCCGCTGAGCATCTGACAGTTGCGCTCAGCGCGCGTACGTCGCTGGTTCCGGCCCGAAGATTCGTGTGGCTGGCGGCGATGGTCGCGTGCGCGCTGGTTCCGGTGGCGGTGGCTGTGTTGCCGATGAGTGAGGTGGCTGGCGTAGTGGCCACGTCCGATGCGGCGGCGCTTGCCGTTCCGCAGGTGGCGCCTGAACCGAGCATTTGGCGCGATGCTGGCGCCTTGCTGGTTAATTCGGCGCAGCTTCTCGGGCGAGCGGTGTCTGACGCGCTTCAGGCAACCGGCGATTACTTCGCGTCGTTTCTGGCGCCCTACAGCGGGCTGCTTCTCACCGCCTGGCTCTCCGCCAGCCTGGTAGCGATCGCAGCGATTGTCCTTCTCGCGTTCCGGCTTGGCCGCGCGCGCCGGACGTGGCAGCCGCACAGCGTGGACGACGTCCCGGTTCTGCTGTCGGAGGACGCCGGACCCGCCGTGGTCGGCTTCTGGAGCGGCAGTATCGTGCTCCCGTCGTGGCTGCTCACGCTCGGTGCGCCGCTACGTGCGCTGGTGCTGAGGCACGAACTTGAGCACGTGCGAGCCCGTGATGCAGGTGCACTCTCGCTTGCCGCGCTGTGCCTGCTCATCCAGCCCTGGAATCCCGCTCTCTGGTGGCAGTTCCGCAGGTTGCGAATGGCCATCGAGCTGGACTGCGACGCGCGCGTAATCCGCGCCGGCGCCGATGTGGAGCGCTACGGGCTGCTCCTGCTGGCAGTAGGCCAGCGAACCCGCCGTTCGATCACCGCAGTGGCCGCACTGGCCGAAGACCGAACCCTGCTGGCCCGGAGGATTGCCATCATGAGTGAACCGAAAATCTCCAATCCACTGCCGCGCATTGCGCTCTGGAGCGCGGCTGCCGCTGTAGGTCTGCTGGTTGCATGCGAGGTTCCTGATGGGGACAGAGCGGTCGCCCCGGATGACCCGTCGGTGCTCTCCGCGGAGGTGGCGGGCGAGGGCGCGCCGTACTTCGAATTCCAGGTGGATCAGCCGGTGTCCGCGAACATCGAGGCCTCGAAGCAACCGTCCTATCCGGCGGATTTGCGTGCTGCGGGCGTGAGCGGCCAGGTGCTGGTTCAGTTCGTGGTGAACGGTAATGGCGACGTGGAGATTCCGTCCTTCAAGGTTGTGGAGAGCGACCACGCAGGGTTCACCGAGGCGGTGCGCAGTGCGTTGCCGCATATGAAGTTCAACCCGGCGCAGGTGGACGGTGTACCGGTGCGCCAACTGGTGCAGCAGCCCTTCATGTTTGCGATCAAGTAAGGATCGCGGGGCGGGGGCGGGGTTGGGGAGCTGGAAGGTTCGAAGAGCCAGGGAGCCGACTGCAGGCTCGGGCCGCCTGACCTCTATCTTTCAGGATGCGTTTCATCGTTGTCGTCGCGCGCATCCTGCCCCTGGCGCTCTCGTTCCTGCGCGACTACCGTCGCTGGCTGGTGGGCGGCCGCGGGGTGGAACGGAGTGCGGAGTTTCACGAGCGCCGCGCCGACCGCGTGGTGGCCACGCTGGCGAAGCTGGGGCCGGCGTTCGTCAAGCTTGCGCAGCTCTTCGCGGGCAGGGCTGACCTCATTCCCGCGCCATACGTCGGCAAGCTGTCGCAGCTGGTAGACAGCGTGCCGCCTGCTTCCCTGCAGCACGTCAGGGATACCATCGAGAGCGAGTATGGCGCGCCGGTGGAGAGCGTCTTCCAGTTCTTCGAACCGATTCCCATCGCTGCCGCCTCGCTCGGACAGGTGCACAGGGCGATGGTGAACGGCGAGACGGTAGCGGTGAAGATTCTGCGCCCCGGGGTGGAGGAGCTGGTGCCGAAGGACGTTCGTGCGGCGGATCGTCTGCTGACGCTCATCGAACGCAGGTGGCCCAATCCCCATCTTCGCGGACTGCACGGGATCGTGACCGAGTTCGGACGCAGGGTGGGCGACGAGATGGATTTCCGCCTCGAGGCCGCGAATGCCCGGGAGATCCGCCGCAACTTCGAGGGTACTCCGGGCGTTGTCGTTCCGCGCGTGTACGAACATCTGGTAACGCAGCGGGTGCTCGTGCTGGAGTTCATGGAAGGCGAGCGTATCGATCGCTGGATGGAGGCGGCACGTGCGCGAGACCTCGCTGCTGTCAGGCGGAACGGTGGCACGGGCCACGCGCCTGACGAGGCCGGAGACGTGCTCGCACACGTCATCGAGCTGTACATGCGCATGATGCTCGTGGACGGCCTCTTCCACGCAGACCCGCACCCCGGAAACCTGTTTGTCGGCCCTGACGGGCGGCTTGTTCTGCTGGACTTCGGCATGGTGGTGCGGGTGTCTCGCGAGCAGCGATGGCAGCTGGTGCAGACGGTGTTCGCGGCGATTCGCAAGGATCCCGACGGCGTAGTGGCCGGCTTCGGGGCACTCGGCATGATCGAGCCTGACGCGGCCCCGGAGGTGATTCGTGAGCTCGTGGTAGTGCTGCTCTCGCTCGCGGCGCAGCACACCACGGTTCCCGAGCGCGTTGAGCTGCTTGCCAACGAGGTGATGAGCACCATGTACGACTGGCCGGTGGTATTGCCGCCAGACCTGGTGTACTTCGCGCGAACCGCCGCGCTGATAGAAGGGCTCGGCGTTCGTTATGACGAGCGCTTCAATCCGATCAACTTTGCGAGTCCGATCGCGATCAGGATGCGCAACGACATTTTCAGGTCACTGCGTGATGACGCCGAGGCCATGGGTGCGCCGGACCTGATGGCTACGGTTGTTCGAGAGACGCTGGAGCGGTTGCTCGGACGCGAGATGGGTGGTGCGGTGGGGGATGTGGCGGTGCGGCTGCTGGAGGTGCCGGGTGTGGTGGAAGGGCTGGCGGCGGTGCGTGGTGCGTGGAGTCGGATTGGTGTGGCTGGCTCGGGCACGGGGGCCCCCCCCAACAACAACATGGCGCGAATCGGGCAAAAGTCCGCAACCATTCCATCGCCTACCGCACCACGACTCTCCCCCCCGACGAGCGAACCGCCACGTCACCCGACCGTTGACCCGATCACTACCGTCGCATCCGTGGCCGCCGGCGTACTCGGCTCGGCCTTCGACATCGCACGGCGTGCGCGTGAGGCCTTCGTGCAGGAGCTCACGTCAGGCGACGAGCAGCCCGCACGCACCATTCCGGATGCCGAAACCGATATCGCCGCACAACACATCCGCTCGGCCCGCGCCACAGCGGTCAGCGAGGAGGAAGATCCCGAGCTCGACGGTTACGTGGAAGCCGAACAGGAACCGGTAGACGACTGAATCATGTGCGCGCGCCGCCGCTGGCCGTGCCCTCGCTGAAATGTTCCTGAACATTGCGCAGGCGCAGCGACTGACTGACTGTTAATGGCCGTTCCACGCCATCACCACCACACCATCAGCAGCGTCATGCAGTGAACGCCAGCCCTCTGGCACCCGTCCCCCTCCCGCCTGACGATCATCCCGCGCGCTGGCGCGCACTGGTCGTACTCTCGGTCGCCGAGCTGCTCGGCATGTCCCTCTGGTTTGCGGCGAGCGCGGCGGCCCCTGCACTGGCCGAACGCTGGAGCCTGACCGCCGGCCAGACAGGATGGCTCACCACCGCCGTGCAGGTCGGATTCGTACTCGGCACCGCCTTCGCGGCCCTGCTCAACCTCGCGGACGTCGTCCCTTCACGGGTGCTCTTTCCGTTGGCCGCACTGCTCGGCGCGCTTGCCAACGTTTCGCTCGTTTGGAGCGGCACCTTCGAAATGGCACTTCTCGGACGCCTGCTGACCGGCGCATGCCTGGCAGGCGTCTATCCGCCTGCCATGAAGATGATCGCCACCTGGTTTCGAGCCAGACGCGGGCTGGCAGTGGGCACGGTGGTGGGTGCGCTCACCATTGGCAAGGCGACACCATACCTGGTGCGGGCGTTTCCGGGCGCGTCTCCCGAGACGATCGTGATCGTCGCGAGCGCGGCTGCCGCACTCGCTGCGCTGCTGGTGGCCGTTCTCTATCGGGATGGCCCCTACCCGTTTCCGCCGCGTCGGTTCAGCTGGTCGCTGGCGGGTGATGTATTGCGCACACGCCGCTGGCGGCTGGCCACGGGTGGCTACCTGGGACACATGTTCGAGCTGTACAGCTACTGGACCTGGATTCCGATGTTCATCGCCGCAAGCATGGCCGCATCTGCCACTGGCACCGCCGATGCACATCCCACCGCAGTGTCCATCGTGTCGTTTCTGACGATTGCGGTTGGGGGAGCGGGCTGCATCTGGGGCGGGTTGTGGGCAGACAGGCATGGTCGCGAGCGACTGGTTACCCTGTCGCTCCTCGCCAGCGGCAGCTGCGCACTGATCATCGGGCTCGCTTTCGGGGGGCCGCTCTGGGTCGTGGCGCTGGTTGCACTCGTGTGGGGCTTCTTCGTGGTGGCAGACAGCGCCCAGTTCTCCGTGATGGTCACCGAAAGCGTACCGCCTCACGCCGTTGGAACGGCGCTCACACTGCAGACGTCACTGGGCTTCCTGCTGACCACGGTAAGTATTCAGCTGGTGCCGCCGATAGCGAACGTGGTCGGCTGGCAGTGGGCTTTCGCGATCCTTGCGCTCGGGCCCGTTGCGGGCATAGCGAGCGTCCGTCGGCTCGTCAGGTTGCGGCCTGCTGCTTCCCGAGTTCCCGGATAGCACGCGCGAATTGCGGCTCGGCGCTCTCGGGCAGGGTGACACCGGCAGCTCGCACGAACGCTGCTCTCGGCTAAGCGCCTGGAGTCACTAGCGCCAGAAGTCACTAGCGCCAGAAGACTTTCGCGTTCATCAGGCGGCGAAAGCCCGTCGCCGCGTCGCGGATCAGTTCAGCCCTGGCTTCCGGTGTCAGCAGCGCCTTCGCCTGCGGATCGTCCAGGACGCCGAGACGTTCGAGCGTAGCTGGCGCAGTAACTATGTCGTTAAGCGCCCCCAACTGATCCTGTAGTTGCTCCAACTGCACCAGGAACGTCTTCCTGCGCCGCCGCTGTTTCGCCGAGTCGAATAATGATGCGTGAAACTCAGCGCCGTAGCGCAGCTTTTTTGCGGTCTTCCGCAACTGATGCCGCTGCTCGTCACTGATGGTCCTCAGCTTCCTGCCCCGCTTCCGTGCCTTCAGGTGTAGGCGGCCCAGTGCGTCAATGGCGAAGTCGCGCGCGGGCGTGTTGCGAATGTCCCGCGCTTCTGCGTCGTGTAACCAGGGTCCGCCGGTAATCCACTCCATGGCGCTGAGCATCAGCGTGCGCGCACGCTCAGACTCGAGCACCCTCAAGACCCTGTCGTATTCGGCCTCACGCGCGGCCAATAGCGGCTTGTGCAGCTCGCCATCGGGCACGCTCTGCAGCAGTACATCCAGATTGCGCGCCTCCCCGATCTCGGCCGCAAGCCAACGCAGCTCACGGCCTGGTCCGCCTTCGCGAGCATCCCCGAAAAGAGGACGGAAGATGGTCAGTGCCGACCTGAACCTCCTGAGTGCCACACGCGACTGGTGCAGTGCGTCTCTTCCACGATTCGCGAGCAGCAGTGTCTCGTTCAGCCTGAACTGCCTGACGCATGCCAGGGCGATCGCCTGAAATGACTCAGCCGCCGTCATGCCATCGTTCAGGTGGATGGCTTCGGCCTTGAAGGCGGGTGGCGGACTTTCACGAAGACGAAACCCCTTGTCCTGCCTGGATTCGGTGCCGAGCCTGACGAGAGCGATGCTGTCTATTCGTCGTGCGAGATTGAAGAGTGCGTGCGGAGTTCCCTGCCTCAGCTCGAGCGACACGTCGCAGACGGGTGTGGTACCGCCCGCGGCAGCAATCTCTCCGCGATCCAGTACGAGCGACGCCACCATCTCTTCGTCGGTCACCGTCCAGATACGTCGCTCCGCGCGCACCTCGAACTGCGGTGCGAGCAGGTGGGCCTTGTCGCCAAGGATCTCCTGGACCGGCGTATGTCCGTCCAGCACCGGCGTGGCGCCGTTCACATTGCGCACATACATCACCGCTGCTGCACCTCTGGACCTGACGGCCTGCACCCATGCGCTGTGCATCCGGCGAATGCGAAGCGAATGGCCCGCATTGTACAGGTCCAGGTCGGGCGTGTCGAAGTAGATCGAGTGAAGATCAACGATCTCCGGCGCGGCGGCGAGCAGCGCGCTTGCCTGCAGCGCGTCTGCACCTTGGGGCGTGAGTTCCAGCCGCAATCCGGACGGGTACATGCGCTTCTCCTAACCCACCATCGCCCTGCCAACCAGCTCGCGCACCAGCGGCACGTTCCGGGCGCGACCCGAATGCATCACGACCATCCTGTCTGCTACGGCCAGGACCTCGTCCAGGTCGCTGGCGTAGATGACGATGGCCACTCCTGCGTCCCGCGCGGCACGAAGCCGCTCATGCACTGCAGCGGCTGCGCGAACATCCAGGCCGCGCGTCGGATTTTCAAGTACCAGCGCTCGCGTTCCGCTGGCCAACTCGCGCGCGAGAACGAGCTTCTGCTGGTTTCCTCCGGACAGCGTCTTCGCCACCTGGTCAGCGCCCGTCGCGCGAACGTCGTGCTCCGAGATCAGGTTTTCGGTGCGCCGCCGTACATCAGCCCATGGTATACGGCCTCGTGCACTGCCTGCGTTTCCGAGCGCCACGTTCTCCACCAGCGTGAAGCCCGGAATGAGCGCGTCCCTTTGACGATCCTCCGGAACGAAACCCGTGTTCCGAGGCGACCTCAGGCTGCCTGACGCGGGCACCAGCCTTCCGGCCAGCGCGCGCAGCAGCTCGTACTGACCCGCGCCTTCCACACCCGCAATACCAAGTATCTCTCCCGCGTGAACCTCGAGGCTCGCGTCTTCGACGGCAACGCTGCCGTCCTCACGCAGCAGGCGCAGACTCTCGGCGACGATAACGGCGTCGGCAGGTTCAGCCTTGCCGTCCTGCGACGTTGAAGGTTCCAGTTCGGCGGCGAGCTCGCTCTGCTCGCTGCCGCTTCCGATGATCGCATGGATCAGGCTGTCCCTGTCCACTTCCGCAACCGGCGAGGCGAGAACCGTGCGACCGCGACGAAGCACGGTGACGTCGTCTGCCACCGCCAGGGCTTCACGCAGCTTGTGCGTCACGAGAACGGCCGTGTTCCCCTGCTTCACGAAGCCGCGGAGCCAGCTATGCAACTCGGCAACATCATCCGGGGCGAGTACCGCGGTGGGTTCGTCGAGAATAAGGAAGCTCGCGCCACGGGACAGGGCCTTCAGGATCTCTACCCGCTGTTGCGCGGCGACCGGCAGGTCGCGCACGATGGCGCCCGGATCCATGCGGAGGCCGGTTAGTTCGCAGAGTTCGAGCACGTACGCCGCGGCCTTGCGGGGATTGAACGTTCCTGTGCCGCCGAGTACCACATTCTCCGCGACGGACATTGCCGGAACGAGCGTGAAATGCTGATGCACCATGCCCACGCCATGTCGAAGTGCCTCTGATGGAGACGCCGGAGCATAGCTCTCCCCATGTAACTGCATGGCGCCTGCCTTTGGCTGCAGCAGTCCGAAGACGATCCGCATCAGCGTGGACTTGCCCGCCCCGTTCTCACCCAGCACGGCATGCAGGGTTCCCTGCCTCACGCGGAGCGAGGCATCATCCAGCGCGCGAGTTTCACCGAAGCTGTGGCTGACGCTTGAAAGTACGAGCGCGTCAATGTCGTGGTGTGCCTCAGCCCGGCTTTCGCTCACAGCCCGGTTGGCGCCGAAATCCAGCTCCATGGAATGCCGAACTCGCGCTCCACATGCTCGGCCAGCGCGCGCACGCCGAGCGTTTCGGTAGCGTAGTGGCCGGCGTAAATGATCACCAGGTTCTGTTCGGGCGCGTCCACGGCGGTCCAGTGCGGGCCTTCGCCTGCGATGAGAGTGTCAATCCCCTTCTCGCGCGCCTCACGAAGCGTGTCGGCGTTCGCGCCGCCACCCGTCACAACGGCCCAGCGTCTCGTGAGGCGCTTTGGCTCGAAGCTGGTTGCCAGCACCGACCCGCCGTTTGCCGCCGAGAAATCGCCAGCTCGCGAAAGCAGTTCCGCCGTAGGAACGTCTGACTCGCCCTGCACGCCGATATGAATTCCCTGCCATGCACCGAACGCGCCGGATGGTTTCAGTCCGAGCGCCTCGGCAAGCAGCACGTTGTTGCCGAGTGTGGTATGTGTGTCCAGCGGCAGGTGCGCCGAGTAGACGGCGATGTCGTTGTCGAACAGGAGACGCAACCGGTCATAGCGCGCGCCAGTCACCGGCTGTGAGCCGCTCCAGAAGAGACCGTGGTGAACGATCAGCATGTTGGCGCCCGCGCTTACCGCGCCCTCGATGGTGCGTCGCGAGGCGTCTACCGCCGCGGCGATGCGATGGATCGGCGAACGGTTGGCAACCTGCAGCCCGTTCATTGCCGGCGGGTAATCAGGCGTGGTTGCCACACCAAGGAGCTCGTCGAGATGCCTGACGAGCCTGCCCGTTTCGATCGAAGGCGGGGACGTCTTCACTGCTCTCCTTCTCCGTCTTTATCTGGAAACGCCAGGTCGGCACCGGGAGGCGCAAAGGTGCCCGCGCGAAAGAGCGCGTTTACGGAGTCCACGGCGGCAAGTGCGTCCGCGGGAATCCGATCCCGAAGCTCCGGGTTTATCGCGAGGTGCACTACTTCGTCTGATGAATGCAGCGTGATCACCCCGGGCTTGAACTTGCCCTCTTGCACGTCGCGTGCAACCACGAGGAACGCGTGAGGCAGGTCAATGACGACGCTTGCGAGGGTCACTTCCGGTGCGAGCGAGTTCTGATCGCTGTTCGAGCCGAATGCCCACACGCTGCGTTCGCGCGCTGCCTGCAGCACTCCGAGTCCGGCGGCGTCCGCGTTCTGGAAGAGCACATCGGCGCCGCGGCCGATCTGAGCGAGCGCCTGTTCGCGACCGGCGCTGACGTCGTCCCAGTTGCCCACCCATGAGGTGATGATCCGGACTGCCGGATTCACTGCCCTGGCGCCTGCCTCGAAGGCCACGAAGCTGGCTCGAACCGGTGGTATCTCGGTTCCGCCGATCAGGCCGATCGTGTTCGACTTCGTCATCGCTCCTGCGATCATCCCTGCGAGGTAGGACGGTTCCTCGAAGGCGAACACCATGCCGGCGAGGTTCTCCCCCGTGCTGTTGCCGGAGGTAGTGACGTAGATGGTGGCCGGGTAGGATGGTGCGACGCGGATGGCGGCGTCCTGGTATTCGAAGCCGTGTCCGAACACGAGGTCGTATTGTTGTGCTCCGAACTGTCGGAAGTTCTCGTCGAACTCCGGTGGGGACTTGGTCTGGACGTGGCTGATATGTGCGCCGAGTGAGTCGCGTATGCGCATGAGTCCCGCGTATGCGCCGCCGTTCCAGGCCTGGTCGGAGATGGCGCCGGGAGTGAGGAGGGCGACGCGGAATGAGTTTTCGGAGTCTCTGCTGTTTGCCGGGGAGCAGGCGAGGCTGATCGCGATGGTGAGTGCGAAGATGGATCGGTGGATCGGTGCAGTTGTGGAGAAGCTCGTGTGCGACCTTCGATCAGTGCGTCCAAACCATTGCATGGCAGGCCTTTACGGAGACTGTTGAGAAACGTTCT
>Ga0079224_100017853_pt1 | contig 10015 bp, 12 predicted proteins | sample Stecom2015_FD_80414 | JGI IMG/M metagenome (GOLD analysis project Ga0079224, IMG submission 80414) | Agricultural soil microbial communities from Utah to study Nitrogen management - Steer compost 2015 | ecosystem: Environmental > Terrestrial > Soil > Agricultural land | place: USA: Utah... | reverse complement strand
TAAAAAAATAGTTATTCTGTTCTGCAGAAGCCGCGCTCGGCCTAGGCTTGTGAAGTCGCCTGATTCAGTTTACGTTTGATCTCGCTTAAATATTCAGGGGTCATCTGTAGATAGGAAGCCAGCATCTGCTGGGGTATTCGACGTGTGAACTCGGGAAAGCTGTTGTGAAACTTTACGTACGCTTCCTCTTTTGAGTAATCTGTGAGATATTTTATACGGTTTTGAGAGGCCGCGTAGGCCCGTTGATAAAGGAGGCGAAAATAGCGTTCCATGGATGGTACTTCTTTTAATAATGCTTCCTGCGAGGTATAATCTATTGCGAATACTTCGGCCGGTTCAACAGCCTGTATCGTAAAGGCTGACGCTTCGCGCTTTTCAAACGCCAGATAGTCACTTAGCCACCATCCTTCGATAGCAAATTGCACCGTTTGTTCCACGCCTTTCTCCGTAATGAAGAACATGCGTAGGCAGCCCTTTTTAACAAAAAAATTGTATCGGCAGCGCTCCCCCTCGCCGAGAAGGATCTGCTTTTTCTTAACATGCTGGACATTAAAGAATGGTGCCAGCTTACGGGCTTCTTCGGGCCTTAAAACTATAAACTTATGTATATGCTGTATGAGGTCTTCCATCTTCTGTGCGTTGGACTATCGGACAATAAAGATAGAAAATTGTCGTTTCCCATTGAAGCATCCGACCGGTTAATATTTATTGATTTTCAAAAAACAAGTATCCTCCCATTTTGTTATTTATGCGTATCGGGCTGTTGTTCCAAAGCAATGGAAGCCTTACACAGCGAAAAATAATTAATATACAAATGCGACAGACTGTTTTTACCGCACTGCTTATCTTTTTCTCAATCGGTGTTTCGGCGCAGCACCTTCGTCCCGGCTTCGACAAAGAAGAATTCATGGAGCTTCTGCGTATAAATGCACGCTTCTCGGAATCGGCTGCAAAAGCGAAGCTGATACCTTTGCCCAATAGATCTGTGTTTGTTTATAAAAGTCCTGTGATCGGTCTGGCCAACTTATGGCAATTATGGTTAAAAGACGGCAACGTCGGTGTAATAAGTACGCGCGGGACGACCAGAGAGGGAATCAGCTGGCTAGCTAATCTGTACGCCGCTCAGGTACCTGCAAAGGGTACGCTGACGATTGATACTAACTTCGTATTTAATTATGACTTGGCTCAACATCCTCATGCAGCTGTTCATGTGGGTTACCTGCTTAGTTCCGCATTTTTGATAAGGGACATGCTTCCTAAAATTGACTCCTGCTATAAAAGCGGAATTAAAGACTTCATTATTGCAGGGCATAGTCAGGGGGGAGGCCTGAGTTATATACTGACAGCATACTTTTTAGGGCTACAGCGGCTTGGTCAGCTACCTGCTGACATACGGTTCAAGACATACACAAGTGCGAGTCCAAAACCGGGAAATCTATACTTCGCCTATGAATATGAGCATCTAACGCGTGGGGGCTGGGCATTCAATGTTACCAGCACAGAAGACTGGGTGCCTCAGACGCCGTCCACGGTGCAGACACTGGAGGATTTTCCTACAGTTAACCCGTTGCCCTTATTGCAGCAGTCGATCAAGACGCAACCCCTCCTGAAACGTTTGTTCCTCAGGAAGATTGTGAAAAATGTAATGCGGCCCTCGCAGAAAACAGTAAGCGTATATGAAAAATACCTCGGCACCTTCACAGCGAAGAATATCCGGAAAAAGCTTCCACAGTTTAAAGAACCAACGTATAGCAGGGGAAGCAACTATGTTCGCGCCGGCGCACAGATCGTACTTTATCCCGATCGCGAATACTACAGAAAGTTCCCCGTGCCCGAAGACAACAGGGACATTATGTTTCACCATTCGCTACCTCCTTATTACTATCTTGTAGAACAATACGATGTGCCGGCTCCGGCTTATGACTAAATATGTCGGCGCTTTTGGCCGAAAATTTCCGATAGGGGTCGCTGGAAAGAAGGGGATCTATCGACGGGGACAGCTCTGGCCGGAACAGGACGATTGCTGGGAGGCGTACGCAACCTAGCGCAGTCCTTAGGAACACGAAAGGCGATCAAGTTCAGCCTGTATATTTTCCCGGGCGCGTTGTTCGTACCGCCGTTGAAAATCGCTGGTCTGGAATATTGCGGGTGGGGTGGATAGCGCCTTCAATACGTTAATCCGTCCCCGGCGGTAGATAGCATCCGGGTATAGGATGTACTCCTGGCGGAGTGCGTGCATATATCGCGTATAGACGTCTTTGGGCTGACCTAAAATCGCCAGGTCGGCATCCAGAAAAAGCTGTAGGTCATTGTCGGACGTAGGGCCATGCGTCTTGGTGGCCATGATGTACCGGCAGGTTTGCTGTTGGACCGTCGCATCCCGCCCCAAAAGGCGCAGACGCTTTTCTGCAAGGACTGCACTCGCCTCTTCGTTATCCTTCGCCGCCGGGTTATAGACGATGTCGTGATAGAAGAGGGCCAACAGAAAGACGTCCGGCGCCTCTAGTTGCTGTAAAAACGGCGATGATTCCTTGAGCATATGTTCAAGATGGGCCAGATTATGATAATGACGCGCAGAATCAGAATAGGCCGCCGCGATCTCCGACCAGAGTTCGTCTGTTAAATGCTCGTCAACGTTCAGGCCGGCCATAAGATCGTGGAACGATGATTGGACGGCAAAATAGCTGTTCATAAGTTACCCATTGTTTTTCTACCACACCTTCTGCGTGTAAGCAGCCTCCCAGAACAGATATTCGAGCTGCGACGCCCGGACAAAAGCATCGATCATGTGTTGCTGAATCGCCGGCGACGCCTGCGACGCTAAGGTGTCGGCATAACCTTTTGCAGCTTCCAGGCTTTGGGCGAACTCTTCGCTGCTGTACGTTTCGATCCAAGAGGCATATGGGTTGTCCGACTTCGTCTGCCTCCTGTAAATGAAGTCGCCCACCTCCTTATAAATCCAAAAGCAGGGCAGCACCGCCGCTACGCCAACCTCGATTGGGTCGAAGGCCGCCGTACTCTTTAAAAAATGTACGTAATGGTGGCAAACCGGCTCAAGAGCTGTCGACTCGCCATCAGAAAGGCCAAACTGCTTGAAGTACGTACCGTGTAGCGCCCTCTCGACGATGAGCGCATTTTTGCCGAATTCGAAAAACGCCAGCGCCTGTTCGTTATCGGGCAGTTTGCTTCCGAGGTAAGCGAGCACCCGTGCAAAATGTTCGAGATATTTGGCGTCTTGGAGCATATAAAATTGAAATTTAGCCAGTGGGAGCGTGCCTTCCTGCAGCTCTTGTATAAAAGCCATCTTAAGAATATCATCAAATATAGGCTCAATAGATAGCCATGCTTTATCGGTCCATTTCATGTATAACGAGTTTTTGAGGGTTAAAAAAGTGATTTAGTGGTCCGCTGCCCTTGCCTATGCGGAGGTCTTTGCTTCCACGGATAGCGTAGTGGACGTATTCCAGGGCGCTGCCCACGGCAGCCTCAAGCTCGTAGTCAAGCGCGAGGTAGCTGGCTATGGCAGAAGAAAGCGTACACCCCGAACCGTGCGTGTTCCGTGTCTGGATACGGGGCGACTGGAAGGGGATAGGGGGTTCTCCGCGTTGCAGAAGGAGGGTGGTTAAAATTTCCGCGTCCAAATGGCCACCTTTTACGAGAACCGCTTGGACACCGGTGCTTTGAAGCAGCTCCTCGCCGGCTTTTTCCATTTTTTCCACGTCGTCAACCCGTCGTTGGATGAGCTCACTGATCTCATCCAGATTGGGTGTGATAACGGTAGATAAGGGAAACAGCTCGCTGACACAGGCCTGTATTGTTTCATCCTGAATCAGCTTATGCCCGCTCGTGGAGATCATGACCGGATCAAATACGATCTGCCCGCGGTAGTCCCTTAAAAAGTGGCTGATCGTTTTCACGAGCGCCACACTATGTACCATTCCTATTTTAATGGCGTCCGGATAGATGTCGTCAAAAATCACCTCCAGCTGATCGCTTACAGCTTCCGTAGGTATATCGTATATAGTACGTACACCTTGCGTATTTTGAACGGGCAAAGCGGTCAGTACGTTCATGGCATAACAGCCCAACGACGAAATCGTTTTCGTGTCGGCTTGTATTCCGGCCCCTCCACTACCGTCAAAGCCAGCGATGCTGAGGACGGTGGGAACGCTATTATCTCGTTTCTCTTTCATGCAATAACAGTTTTTTTAACGTCTGGCTAGCCTGTTGTGGGTTATCCTGCCGGCAGATTGCTGAAACCACGGCAATACTGTTTGCTCCAGCCAGGTAGGCAGACAGCGCAGTGGTTTCGTTCATATTTCCGATGGCAACCAAGGGGAGGTCCGTCTCCTCCCGGATACGGCGGATGCCGGCTAATCCCCATTCCGTAACCGTGTCTGTCTTCGTCGGTGTACTGAAGACAGGGCTTATTCCCAAATAGTCTACAGCCTCCAGCTGATTGCTATGTAGCTGTTCCAAGGCTTCGACCGACCAGCCTATGCGAAGTTTGTCGCCATAAAGCTCACGGATGGCTAAAGGACAGGCGTCGTGCCGGCCTACATGGACGCCCCAGGCACCGACTTCCGCGGCCACATCCGCGTAATCGTTTATCACCAGCGGGATATCGTAACGGTCCGTTAGACGCTTCAGGGCCTCGGCTCGGGCAACAAGGTCGACCCGCGACAGGGATTTTTCGCGCAGCTGGATGATATCTACACCGCCTAGGATGGCCTGTTCCGCTACCCATAGCCAAGGCGCACGACAGTCGTTTTCGGAGAGAACCAGATACAGGGGATAGGGAAATCTATGGTCAAAAGGCATGTTGCTCAATGTCTAAGTAGGTAAGCAGTTCGTCCGCCGAGAGCCGATATAACGTGTCGTATAGTTTCCATTGCAAAGTTCCCGGACCGATGGCGTCTGCGGCTGCCAGCTGCCCTGCAAGGCTTAAGACCGATACGCCCGCCACAGCTTCTTCAAACGGCGCTTTACGTAAACTTAAAAATGCGCCGATCAGCGCCGTCGCCGTACACCCTAGGCCCGTTACCTTGGTCATGAGCACACTTCCGTTACGTACTTCCATCCATCGATCCGAAGAAATTATATAGTCTGTGTCGCCTGAAATGCACACCTGTGCACCGTACGCTTTCTGCAGTTCGGTGCCGGCGGCAAAAGCCTTTTCGCTTGGTAACGTGCTATCTACACCTTTGCTGCTGGACAGAGAGAAGTTGTTCAGCGCTATAATTTCCGACGCGTTGCCCCTGATCACTGTGGGACCTAGCTGCACGAGTTCTTTCAAAAGTTCGTTCCGAAAAGGAGATATTCCCGCTCCAACCGGATCTAACACCCAAGGACAACCAATAGCACGCGCATGTTCGGCAGCGATAAGCATCGCTTCTGCCCACTGCTCGCTGAGGGTGCCCACATTGATGACCAGCGCACCGCTGATATTAACCACGTCGCGGACTTCCTGTTTAGCATGGACCATCACGGGAGAGGCCCCGACCGCAAGCAGTGCATTTGCCGTATTATTCATAACGACAAAGTTTGTTATATTATGTACGAGCGGATTAAGCTCCCGTAGCGCGTGTAGCTGTTGAACAATTCGTGTTTCCATTAATCTATTACTATCATTAATGGCTGCAGGAAGTACCCGGAAAGAATAAGCTAACGTGTCCAGACACAAATTGATGCTTTTCCCTACGCCGGTATGAACCGGATCAGGTGCAAAGGGACTCTCTCAATTCTTTACAGAATACCCCTAAAGCCGTATTTATCAAAAATAGTGAAAATTATGGATATTATATGGATTATCTGATGCTTTTTTTGAGGTCTGCGCGTCTATTTATAGGCTTGTTCTATCAGCTCTATGCTTGCCGTAATATAATGGTTTTTGTAACGGACGATGTCGCGGGAGTTCGAAATATAATGTACGGTAGCGTTCTTAAATAGGTACGCTTTCGCACGTTGTTCCATAGCGCGCAGGAAGAACTCGAACTCCTGGTAAAGCAGCTTTCTTTCCGATTTTGAAAATTTGCTGTTTTTTACGATCCAAAGAAATTGGTCGTTGTCAATTTTGAAATTTACTGTGTTAACTCCTTCTTTTGAGAAATAAAGTAACGGCGTGCCCATGTTATCCATGAATATAGCAAACCCCACATCGTCGACGTCGATTTTGACAACATATGCGTAAAAATGTACAGTTCCTATTTTCTGGTCATCTATGGCAATCAGTTTCGTAAACATAACGAGCTAGTAGATGTTTAAATATACGAACTTTGAAAAAAAATAGCAAGTTGATTTTTCGAAAATATTCGCAGGAACTGTACGCGTGGGCTTGCTCGTACCTAAACCCTGGTCAGAAATTAATCGTTGTTGTAGTCCATCGCAGGGTATCCATGATCAGCCACTGGTTGTACAGGCACGGCAGACCGAGGACAACTTTTAGCACCTCCTGCGCCATCATAAGTCCCAGAATACCGGGCGTTGTGCCCATGACACCGTTCAGATCGCAGCTCGGCACATCTTCTGGGTTTGGCGGTTCCGGAAAAATGGCACGTAGATCCTTTGAGCCTTGATAATTGAAGACGGCCATCTGTATTTCGAAGTTCAACACACTTCCATAAACCAGCGGCTTCCGCAGTTTGGCGCAGGCATCATTAACAATATAACGCGTTTCAAAGTTATCACAGCCGTCGACAATCACATCGTAAGAAGAAATATATTGCTCAATATTTTCGCTGCTAACCTTTTCCTCAATAGGCTCAAAGACTATGTCCGAATTCAGTTGCCCGATCTGTTTTTGCAGGCTGTGCACCTTTGCGAGACCAATGGTGTGTTCGGTGTGCGCTACCTGCCGATGAAGATTGTGGACTTCTACCCGGTCGAAATCCATGCAGCCGAGCTTTCCGATGCCCGCACCTGCCAAATAAAGTGCTATTGGCGATCCCAGGCCGCCGGCGCCGATAATCAGCACCTTTGCATTTTTGATTTTCAGCTGTCCATCTAAGCCTATCTGCGGTAACGATATATGTTTTTTATACCGGATGATTTGTTCTTTTGTGAGTCTCATCGTTATTGTCCTGTTAATTTCCTGCGAATTGGGGGTGCCAGTCCTTCCATACCGGTTGATAGCCCAGTTGCCTTATCCTGTCGACGATAGCCGCCACGGGACGTTCATCGCTGATTTCAAACTGTTCCAAAGACGTAGGTTCAACGACGTAGCCGCCCGGGTTGGTTTTTGAAGCCGCACTCATGGAGGTAATACCCAACGGAATGACATGGTCGCGGAAAATAGCATGCTCGCGCGTAGATAGGGACAGTTCCAGATCGGGGTTCCAAAGGCGATAAGCACAGATCAGCTGTAGCAGGTCGGCGTCGTCCATACTAAAATTCGGTGGCGCAACACCTTCGGCCGGCCGAAGGCGCGGAAAGGACACGGCATATTTCGTTTTCCAGTAAGTACGTTGCAGATAGTCAATGTGCAAAGCATTGAAAAAGCTGTCCACCCGCCAGTCTTCGAGGCCAAGAAGTACGCCCAGGCCTATTTTGTGTATACCTGCGCGGCCAATCCGGTCCGGCGTATCCAACCGGTAGTGAAAGTTCGACTTCTTGCCTTTTGGGTGGTAGTTTTTGTAAACCTCCCGGTGGTAGGTTTCCTGATATACAAGGACGGCATTTACCTTGGCTTCGTGCAGGGCCTTATAATCGTCGGTTTCCAATGGCTGTACCTCAATAGACAGCTGTGGGAAAATCGGGGCAATCAGCTGTAGTGCATTTAAAAAATAAGGCGTATTGACCGTATGATTCGCCTCTCCCGACACGAGTAGCACGTGCTGAAACCCCATTGTCCGTAAGGCCCGCGCCTCCAACAGGATCTCCGCATCGCTCAGTGTCCGTCTCCGGATCTTGTTATCCATACTGAACCCACAGTAGGTGCAGATATTCTGACATTCATTGCTTAGGTAAAGCGGGGCGTACAGCTGTATATTTTTCCCGAACCGTTGCTGCGTGAGGTTTTGGGAAAGGTAAGCCATCTGTTCGAGAAATGGCTTTGCGGCAGGAGATAATAAAGCCAGGAAGTCGGTCAGCTGCCGCTTTTTTTTTGCCAGGGCGCTTAATACGTCTGTCGATGTCGTCTCCGCTATCCGGCGCTGTATCTGATCCCAGTCGTATTGCTCGAAAATATCCCGAAATGATCTACTCATGTCCGTAAGGTTGGTTTAAAAAGTGTGTCAAGGGGCTGCTGGGCGTTGCCTGCGCCATACTTTTCCGTAGTCCCGATTCGTAGGCTATCCGCCCGGCAATGACGGAGAGCGCGAATGCGCGGGCTGCCTCGGCGGGATAGACTGCCGTGGCTATCGCAGTGTTGACCAACACCGCATCGGCGCCGAGCTCCATGGCCTTTGCTGCATCCGAAGGTGCCCCGATGCCAGCGTCTATAATCACGGGAACTGAACTCTGTTCGATAATGATTTCCAGAAAATCGATGGTTTTTAATCCTTGGTTGCTGCCTATTGGCGATCCCAGCGGCATGACGGCAGCCGTGCCGGCATCTTCGAGCCGTTTACAAAGCACAGGATCGGCATGGATGTAGGGAAGGACGACAAATCCTTCTTTGGCCAGCTCCTCACAAGCGCGGAGCGTTTCGATAGGGTCCGGCAGCAGATATTTGGGGTCAGGGTGTATCTCGAGTTTAATCCAGTTGGTTTCCATTGCCTCCTGGGCTAGTTTCGCGGCAAGAACGGCTTCGTTGGCCGTCCGTGCGCCCGAGGTATTTGGAAGCAACTGGATGCGGTCGGCCGGTATCCGGTCGAGGATTTCGTCTGTATTTGTTTCCATGTCTATCCTTTTCAGTGCCACGGTTACCATTTGTGTTTCCGAGACTTTGATAGCCTCTTCCATATCTTCGGGCGAGCCGAACTTTCCGGTGCCGAGAAAAAGCCGGGAGTCGAATGTGCGGTCCGCAATTTTCAGTTTGTTAATCATACAAGAGTGTCTTTAAATGTTCTAAATGGTTTTCATCAGCAAAATGCTGCTGCAGATGTTTTGAAAGGGCGACCCCATAAATCCCCAGCTTTCGTAAGGGCTCGATGTCGGAGGCTTCCACGCCTCCGATGGCAAACAGGGGGGGCGGCAATAGCGGCTTTAGCTCATCCATAATGGCAGCGTACCCTTCCAATCCCAGTATGGGGCTTAGCTGTCGTTTGGTGGCTGTATACCGGAGTGGCCCCAAGCCGATATAGTCGCACCCTTCGGTGATGCGCTGACGGACATCGGTAATGGTGTTCGCTGTGCCGCCAACTATTTTATTCTCCCCAAGCATACGTTTTGCTTCCGCTATGGGCATGTCGGTCAGGCCTAAATGTACGCCGTCTGCACCGACCTCTTCCGCCACTTCGGCGGAATCGTTGATAATAAAGGTAAAGCTGTGGTTTTCCTTCAGCTGTAATATCCGGCGGGCAAGCGTGCGCGTTTCGGCGGGGGAAGCATCCTTCAGTCGAAGTTGTATCCAGTCTATTCCGCAGGCGAGGGCCTGCCGGATATGTTGGTAATGTTCTTCTGCCGTGCTTCCGGATGAAATGTATTGTATTTTACTGTATATCATGTTTAGAAGATCTGTGGTTTACCTGTAGCAGCTGATAGCATCGTGCGGCTTCCTGCAGTGGATCCCGGGCTTGCCAGATAGCGCCACATAATGCAACGTCGTCGAAGTGGGCACCAGATAATGCCCCTATATTTTCAGCGCTGATTCCGCCCAGGGCGATAGCCTGCATCGCAAAGTTGGTACGCCCCGTAAACGCCAGCTGTTGGTGCGTACCGTATCCCGGTTTGGAGATGCTGGGAAAAACCGGCCCTATGAATGCGCTCCGAAAAGCCGTCCCAAGTTGATTAAACTCATCCCAACCATGCGTAGATGTACTGGCGTACACCCCTGGAGACGCCCCAGGCAGGCCAGCCCTCGCGTGGGCCGGCAGATGCATATGTGCGACACCGTTGTCCAGCGCAATGGCATAGT
>Ga0079224_100017852_pt1 | contig 10016 bp, 7 predicted proteins | sample Stecom2015_FD_80414 | JGI IMG/M metagenome (GOLD analysis project Ga0079224, IMG submission 80414) | Agricultural soil microbial communities from Utah to study Nitrogen management - Steer compost 2015 | ecosystem: Environmental > Terrestrial > Soil > Agricultural land | place: USA: Utah... | reverse complement strand
GTGGCCGGGACCGGGGTCGTGGCGGTGGCGGTGACTGGAGGCAGGCGCGCGCCAGCAGAGCTGGCACTAGCGCCTGCAGGGTGAGCCCGCTCCGCGCGCATCTTTGTGGCCGAGCTTCATGCTTATCGATGCGCTCCTTCGCTCAGAGAAGGAGACGCAAGATGTCGGTCACGACTTCTTTGCGCGCCTCGGTGTGCTTGGAGTTCTTGCCGACAGGCGCCCACGAAGAGGCCGAACGAGAGGCATCACTCCGAGGTCTTCGTGACCGTCCGCGGCGGTCAACCAGCGGTCGTCGTGAGGCGGCGCATGGGTAGCCTCCAGGCGGATGTAGCCAGTGTGACGTTGGGCGAAACGCGCTACTTGTCGACCGACGTTGCAGGTGGGTTCACTGCGGTGTACCTGGCCATGTACGCGAGCGGCAACGGCGTACCGTGCCGACGCCCCGCCGACTTCGACTGGTTCGACTACGAGGAGCGCGAAGAGGTGGCTTGACAATGGACGCCCAGAGCCAATGTCTCTGCTCGAACGCGCTCAGCACCCGAGCTACAATGTTCCAGCGTTCTCGGGCTCATGTTGAGAAAAAGTGGCGTCAAATTTGACGCTTGTCACGGATGTCACAGAACGTATCCTGGGCGTCCACGCCACCTGAAGCCGCCTCTTGAAGCGGCCTGCGCCCCCTTGAATGACCATCACGGTTCTTATCCAGTCCATAGTCCGTCAAACGACGATTCTGATCGCCCAGCTCGCGACTACCGGGCACGCGCGCGCGCCCCTGGCGCAGGTAGCAGGTCAGGTGTTTTCGGATTTGGTACAGGAGCTGGAGCGCCAGGGCGTCAGTCGCAAGGTGACTGCCGACATGTTCGGCGTCAGCTTGCGCACCTTCCAGCGCAAGCTCCAGCGTATGGAGGAGAGCTCGACGGAGCGTGGCCGTTCGACTTGGGAGGCGGTCCTCGACTTCGTTCGTAGCAAGGGGTTGGTCAGTCGGGCCGAGATCCTCACGCATTTCAGCGGTGACGACGACGCACAAGTGCGCAGCGTGCTGCGCGATTTGCGCGAAAGTAAGCTGGTTTTCTCCTCGGGTGCAGGGGCCAACACGGTGTACCGCGCGGCCTCCGAGGAGGAGCTGGGTGCTTTGTGGAAGCTGCAGGGGCCCGACGGCTTCGAGGAGCTCTTGTGGGCGCTCGTTTATCGCGAGGGTCCGCTCACGCTCGATGAGTTGGTGCAGCGCGTTCACCTCGAAGAAGACACGCTGCGCGAAGCTCTGGGCCGCCTGGAGCAGTGCGGGCGCATCGAGGTGAGCGAAACGACGGCAGAGCGGACCTATTCCGCGAAGAACCTGCTCATCCCATTGGGCTCACCGGTGGGTTGGGAGGCAGCGGTCTTCGACCACTTCAAAGCTTTGGTCAACACGATTACCAGCAAGCTCAGAGACGATAGGACGGCCCCCGCCCTTTCTGACCGCGTCGGCGGCAGCACGATCACGCTCGACGTCTGGCCGGGCCATCCACTCGAAGAAGAAGCTTTCGGGACTTTGGAGAAGCTGCGAACCATCTTGGTGGAGCTTCACGAGCGAGTGGAGCGCGTCAATGGCGAGCTCGGTCTGCCAGACGTGTACACGCGTGTCATTGCCTATGCTGGTCAGTATGTCATCGGAGAGAACCATCATGAAGACAACGAGAGTGCGTAGCGGTTGGCAGGCCGCGGCACGGGCCATTGCGCTCGTGCTGGGCTGCAGCGTATTCGCCCCCAGTTGTGCCGAAGAATCCGGCCCTATTCCGAAGTTCGGCAGCGCGACCCATTTCTTGACGCGGTGTGAGAGCGAAGACAACTGCGAGGCGGGGTTCAGTTGTCTGTGCGGTGCATGCACACGAACCTGTGAAGGCGCAGGCGCGTGCCAGACGCTGGACGCTGGGGCACAGTGTGTTGCCGTGGCCGCGCGCCCGCTGGACCCGGGTTGCCCTGACTCGGCCGTGACTGCCTTCTGCGACTTCGGGTGCACCGAGAATTCAGAATGTGCGGTTCTTGGTGATGGTTACCGCTGCGATCGAGGCTATTGTCGAGCCCTGAGCGACAGCTGCCAAACCGGTACCATCGCAGGCAGCGAAGTGGTCCTGCTCGGTGACACCTTCATGGCCGTGACTCGAGAAATTCCCCAAGCGCTCCAGGCGTTGGCGCGCGAGTCCGGTGCGCTAGCTCCGAACGAGAGCTATCGAGACTACTCGATGGTGGTCCAGAACAACCTTGCGGCCGAGCCGGAGGGGCTGTCGGCTCAGTACACTACGGCTCAGCAAGAAGGCGTCGTGAAAGCCGTGATTATGGCTGGCGGCGGCGCGGATGTGCTGCTCGGCAGCTGTCCCGAGCCCGTTGCTCCCGACTGCCCCTTGCTACAAAACGTGCTCGCCGGGGCCGAGGCCTTGTGGAGCCGAATGGCCAACGACGGCGTCGAACACGTCGTGTTCTTCTTCTATCCGGACTACGTCGGTGACGCGAGAGTCAAGAACACCATCGACGTCCTGCGACCGCTGCTTCAGGAGCGCTGCGCCGCCGCTCAATTGCCTTGCCATTGGCTCGATTTGCGTCCGACCTTTGCGGGCAAGTACGACGAGTACGTCCGCCCCGACGGGGCCAACCCGACCACTGCTGGCGCGCAGGCGAGCGCGGAAGCAATCTGGGGTTTGATGCAACAGCGCTGCATCGCGCAATGACTCGCGGATGACCCCCAATGGGGGCGACAACTCTGTCACCACAGGGAAAGTCGACTAGTTCGTGAGTGCTGGAACCGACAGGTCGATGGCGAGAACATTTGACTGGCACGTGGTACGGCGGTTACAGCGATAGGTGTCAGCTCGGCTGAACGCGTTATCGATATAACAGTACATGTGTAGATTGCCCGTCGCGGCGTTGCTGCAGGCGGCCCACGACTGCCCTTTTCGCCATGGAGCTCGTTGTGTATGAGGAAATCACTCCTGGACAATGACAATCGGGGTATGGCGGATTCGTTCCGCCTGCTGATGCTGGCGGGTCTGCTCGCCGGCTGCTCGGAGGACGCTGGGCCACCTTCTACCGGTGGACCGACGAACGGAGGCATGACCGCCAGTACGGCGGCGGGGAATGCAACCAGCGACGCAGGACTGACAGCGAGTTCTTCCAGCTCATCTGGCGCCGGCTTGACGACGACGGCTGCCGGCACGGGCAGCTCGACCACGGGCAATGCGGGCAGCATGAGTGGTTCGATGAACGCCAGCTCAGCCAGTTCGAACAGTGTCACCACCGGTATGGGCGGGGCTTCGAGCACGTCGACAGCCGAAACTGCCTCGATGACTGGAGCCGGGGGGACATCGGGAACGGCGACGACTGGCGGCGGGGGATCGGGCGGCTCGACGTCGAGCGCAGGTTGTGGCCAGGCGCCGCCCGCCAGCGATCGCTACACCATCGATGTGGGCGGCGAGACTCGGGAGTACATCCTTGCTGTGCCCGACGACTACGATCCCAATCAGCCCCACCGCCTCATCTTCGGCTGGCATCCGCTCGGCGGGTCCGCGCAGCAGGTGGCTGGCGGCGGGTACTACGGGCTCCAGAGTCAAGCGGGTGGCACCGCGATCTTCGTGGCTCCCGAAGGTCTGCCTTTCCAAGGCAACAGTCTGGGATGGGCGAACACCGGTGGCCGTGACATCGCATTTTTGGAGGCCATGCTCGAGCGCTTTCGGGCAGAGCTGTGCATCGACGACAACCGTATTTTCTCTACCGGGTTCAGCTTTGGCGGCATGATGTCGTTCGCGGCCGGCTGCGCGATGACTGGACAGATGCGTGCGATTGCTCCCCAGGCCGGCAACATCCAGGTCAGCGGCTGTGAAAACGGAACGCGTCCCGTTGCCGTCATGGGTTTTCACGGTGACGATGACACCGTCGTTTCGATCGACGGGGGCCGTGCTGGGCGGGACAAATTCATCGAACGCAATCAGTGCACGCAACAAACGACCATGGAGTCAGGCTGGTGCGAGGGGCTCGGCGAGAACAATCAGCCCTGCAGCTGCGTGAGCTACGACGGTTGCGCTGAGGGCTACCCAGTGATCTGGTGCGAGTTCAACGGGCCTCACACACCTGCGCCGAACTCCGGAGCGACCATCTGGAACTTCTTTGCACAATTCTGACGTTTCATGCTTCGAACGAACGCGACAAGGGTCAAAGTCGTCATTCTGGCCGGATAGCGCACGACTAAACAATTGCACCCACGGGGGGCGGTGAACTACCGCCAACCGGTGGATAGTATCAGCGTCTCCGGACACTGATTTCTCAGCGCCATTGAGTTGATCAGGACCGAGCAGCAAGGGAATCAACTCTCCGGAGCCGAAACCGGTAAGTACGCGTGGCAAGACGACCTTTGCGTACATCGACCCATCGGAACGCCACTGATCATGACCGCTCGTCCACGTCCCTCATTGCCTCGCTCATGCTGATCAGGTCAAACAAGCTCAGTTCCTCATTGTTGCATTGGCTCGCTGTGTCCGTTGTCGTCGCTGGTTGCACCGGCGAGATCGGCGGCGGGTCGGTGCCGGGGGGTTCTGGTGCTACGGATGGCGCAGGTCCCGGTACGGGGGCCGGTGCCGCCAGTAGTACAAGCACCGCCACGACCGCCACCACAGGGGCCGGTAATGCACCCGGAGCGGGTGGCAGCGGTACCCCGGGTACAGTGGTGCAGGACGGTCAGTTTCCGCCCGCGCCCATGGTGCTGGACGGAAAGCCCCTCTATACGCGCTTCATGCGCCTCACGAACGCTCAGTGGGAGCGCGCCGTACAGGACATTCTCGAGCTCGATGCGCCTCCCGACAAGGCTCGGTTTTTCCAGACGCCAGTAGCGGGTGCCACCGACTTCGTGAACAACGAGGCTGTGCTCGAGGTCACGAACGATCTCTGGGCGCAGTATCACCTGGCCACCAAAGAGGTGGTGCAGGCGTTCACGGCTAGCGATGCTCCGCTGCAGAGAATCTACGCTGGCAACAATCCGCGAGAGTTCATCGAGACCTTCGGACGCCGGGCATATCGTCGGCCATTGACCGAAGAGGAAGTAGACCGGCTCGAAGAAATCTTCACGGTGGGCGCCGGGCTTTCGGGTACGGCAAGCTCCTTTACGATTGGTGCTGGGCTGGTCATCGAGGCGATGCTTCAGTCACCCCACTTTCTGTACCGCACGGAGCTCGGCGCCAATGGCGCGCCGCTCAGCGGCTACGAGATCGCTTCGAAGCTGTCGTTCTTGCTGAGAGGTACGACGCCGAGTGATGAGCTTTTGGATGCGGCGGGAAGAGGTGAACTCGATAGCTCGGCGAACGTCGTGGAGCGAGCACGTCAAATGCTGGAAGAACCCGACGCGCTCGAGGTGTTTCGGGACTTTCACGCCGAGCTCTTCGAGTTTCAGCGCTATACGGACGTGACCAAAGATCTGCCGGAGTTCAACCCGGCCATCACGGCGGAGTTGGAGGAGGCGTCCGTAAGATTTTTCGAGCGCATCTTCACCGAAGGGCTGGGTGTGCGGGAAGTCCTGACTTCTACGCAGGGCTACGTGGGCCCCTTGCTCGCCGAGCTGTACGGCGTACAAGCGCCGCGCACGATGACTCTCATGGACCTCGGCCCGGAACGAGCCGGCTACTTCTCTCAAGTGCCGTTCTTGATGTTATACGGCGACAACGAACATGCGGATGCCATTCATCGCGGGGTGCACCTCAATTACGAGGTGCTATGCGCGGAAATTCCGCCGCCGCCTGCTGCCATTTCGTTGCCTCCGGCAACGGGCGGGCAGACCGATCGCGAACGCGTGGCCGCCGGAACCGCTCCCTGTGGCAATGGCTGCCACGACGCTTACATCAACCCCCTGGGCTTCGCTTTCGAGAATTTCGACGGCATGGGGCGGCTGCGCACCACGGACAACGGCGTGCCGGTCGATACCTCTTCCTCCTATCCTTTTGCTGATGGGACGCGCAGCTTTGCCAACGCACCCGAGCTAATGAACATCATGGCCACCACCGAAATGGCTCACGCTTGCTACGCCAAATACATCGCGGGTTATGCCTTGCAGCGAGATCTCGCCGCAGCCGATACGGAGCTGGTAGCCCAGCTGATGTCGGCCAGCTTGAATCAAGGCAGCTCGATGAAGCAGCTTTTGCTCGATCTGATCGCACACCCAGCTTTCTTGACGCGGAACGGAGGTCCGTCGTGAACCGACGAGGTAAGTGGTTTTCGAATCGCTCCAACCGGCGCTCGTTCCTTCGTGGCGTCGGAGGGGCTGCGCTGGCGCTGCCCTTTCTAGAAGGCGTGCCCGAGAGGTCCGCATGGGCACAGGGGCAGGAGCCTCGTTGCATCTTCTTCATCGTGGCAGCCTGTGGTGTCGTCGCTGACAGCTTCTTTCCCGCATCGAAGGGGGCGCTCACGACAGCGTCGCTGGCAGGAGAGGGGAAGGCCACGAGCGAGCTGGCCGATCACGCCGCCAATCTGCTGTTCGTCGATGGCGTGAGCTATCCCGGTCGGCTTTCGAATTGCGGGCACGCCCAGGGGCTCGTGCAATCGTTGACGGGGGTCGGGCCACAAGGCGGTGGACCGAGCACGCAGTCGACAGGTATCAGCGCCGACATGGTGCTCAGCCAAGAGATCAACCCGTCGGGCGTCGACCCGTTGACCTTGTACGCAGGCGCCAAAGAGTACATTGCCGAGCGCATTTCGTTCAACGGACCAGGCAATGCTCGACCGGCCGAGCGCAACCCTTTCAACATTTACAGAAATCTTGTCGGTCTGGTCGGCGAGGGTAATGGCGGCGGAGGCAACCCGGACGGCGAAGCCGTGGTCAACGAGCTCGTCACGCGCGAGCTCAGCATCAACGACTTCATCCGAGACGATCTGGAAAGCCTCTTGGCTCGCCCGGACTTGAGCGCCGCCGATCGCCAGCGGTTGGATGCCCATTTGTCAGCCGTTCGCGAGCTGGAAATGGGAATGACCGAAGTCGCGACCGTGGGCTGCGAGATGGCGGGCGTGAACGTCTCGGCCATCGAAGCCATGGAGAACCTGCGCTACTCGAAGAACGGCCACATGATCGAAGATCTCGTCATGCTCCACTCGGAGCTCGTGGCTCTGACCTTCGCATGCAACTTGAACCATGTGGCGACGCTGCAGTGGGGCGATGGCACCGACGGCACGGTGTACAACGTGCAGAACAACTCGCGTCAATGGAAGTTTCACCACATCAGCCACCGGGTTCAGAGCGACGCGAGCTCGGGTAACGATCAGACGGCGGTCGTCGCCCATCAAGAGATCGACGTGCTGCGCATGCAAACCTTCAAGCACACGCTCGATCAGTTCGCAGCTCGTGGGCTCTTCGATAACGCCGCCGTTGTGTGGACCAACCACGTCTCGGACGGGCCCACCCATAGTTTCAACAACATTCCTTACATCATCGGTGGTAGTCTCGGCGGCGTGCTCAAGCAGGGCGAATACGTGTCGGGAGGCATGGCCAGCAACGCAGATTTGCTCACCACGTTGATTCGAGCCACCGGCGGCAGCGGCAGCGTCGGCAACGGGGGCAGTCTGGACGCCATCCTCGCATGAAGTATTTAATCAAGCTGCTACCTTTGGGTCTCACGCTCGCGGGCATCCCTCTCGGTTGCAGCGGCGAAGATACTCCCGCGCCGCCCGGCCCAGGCAACTCGACGACGGGTGCCGGCGGCTCGAGCACGCTTTCGACCAGCAGTGTGTCGGCATCCAGCATGGGCATGAGCGGCGCCGCCGTGACCACGCAAGCTGGACCCACCACGAGCTCGGTAGGCGGTACTACGTCGCAAGGCAGCACGGGTGCGGCGGGTATGGGTGGTAGCTCGACCACGTCAGGGCAGGGCGGCATGACGAGCTCTGTGAGCACGGGTCAGGGAGGCATGAGCACCGAAACGACGGGTGCAGGTGGCTCGGACACCACCGGCGCGATGACGACCGGCACGGCAACGACAGGTGGGGGGCTCGACGCCAAGCCCAGCGCCGGCTGCGGCAACGTCAATGCGTCTCCTTCGCCGAATCTTCCCAATAACACCATCCTCTCTGTGCCGCCGACGCACGACGGCTCGACGCCCGTGCCGGTGATCATGGCCTTTCATGCAGCGGGCAACCCCAACACCCAGTTGAAAGACCGCTTCGGCGACAATTGGGAAGACAAGTACCTGGTGGTTTACCCGAAGAGCGCCGGCAATGAATGGAACAACAATACCGACGGACAGGTCGTCGATAACCTGTTCAATGCGCTTACGAACGACGCCTGCATCGACGAAAACCGCGTGTTTGCCACGGGGCACAGCTCAGGAGCCCAATTCATCGTGCAGCGGCTTTGTGCCGGCGAAAAGCGTTGGCGGGCGATCGCTCCCATTGCCTCCTCCAAATATTGCGACTCGTGGGATCCCGTGCCCGCCTTGGTCATCCACGGCATAGGAGACCAGGAGCGCTCCTGGGATCCCAACGGGGAAGAAGACATCGTCCCCTACCGCACGAGCAATGGCTGTCAGCAGACGTCGACCGAGTATCCCGTCGACGGCTGTTCGAGCAGTGGAACGCAGGTCGATCCGGGGTGCGTCAGCTTCGACGGGTGCAGTGAACGTACCTTATGGTGCCAACACAACGACCCGCAGTATGGCACGTCGCATCACGGCCTCCCTTGCTTCGCGGATACGTTGATCCCGGAGTTCTTCGGCTCCTTCTAAGTTTCCGGCGTGACTGCTCGGGTCGATGAGTCCGAGATGATGCTGCGATTTGCACGCATGAGTGATCAGTTTGCCCCCCTGTGGGGATGGTAATCATGCGATCGATCCCCCGAAGGCCCAGGACTTTCCGTCCTGTGGTCGGCTCGGCGTCGTGCATCTGCGCGATGCGAGGTCGCTCGCGAGCTGACTATGGGCACGACCACACTCAGACCGGCCATCCTTCTAGCCAGTGCCATCTTTTTTCTCGGGTGTACGAGCGAGATATCGGGTGGCCTAGGCGGCGCACCTCCGGGCGGTAACGGCGAGGCAGCCACGGCGGGTGTGGGTGGAGGCACCTCCGGGGCGACGACTGACACGAGCGGCACGAGCGCTACCTCGTCAGGCTCTTCCGCTGCGACGGGCTCGGGCACTACGGGTGCGCCAACGGTGTTCAGTCGCACCGGCCTAGCCGCGCGCTTGAGTAAGGTCGAATATCGGAACAGTGTTCTCGACGTACTCGGCGTCGAACTGTTGCCCGAAGAGCTCGACGCTGCCAACGGGGGCATCCCCGACGACACGGGCGACGGTGTCTTCAAGCACCTCTCGGACAATCAGACGAGCATCGAGCAGCATGCGCTCGCTTACTTCCAGGTTGCCGAGGCGGCGACCGCGCGCGTCGATACGCTGGCGTTCGCCGCCGAGCAGGGGCTGTGTACCGAGGCGACGTCCGCCTGCGGCACTGCCCTGATTCAGGCCGCCGGGCTGCGCTTGTTTCGGCGACCGCTCGACCAGCGGGAGCTAAGTTCCATGCTGAAGGTGTTCGACACCGCGCTCGAGCAGGAGCTGGGCTACGCTGAGGCAGCCCGCTGGGTGCTCGTCGCTTTGCTCCAGGCGCCGCAATTCCTGTTCCGAATGGAAAACGAGATTGCCGGGGTTCCGGGCGAACCGCGCGAGTTGGATGGGTACGAGCTCGCGGCGCGGCTTGCCTCGTTTTTGTGGGTGAGCGTGCCCGATGAGGCACTGCTCACGGCGGCTTCGGATCAGAGCTTGCTAGACCCCACCGTCCTCGAGGCGCAGGTGCAGCGCATGCTTTCGGACCCGAAGGCGCGGCGCTTTACGGAAACCTTCGCCATCGACTTCAGCCGCGCGCGCTTTGCGTCGTTCGAAGGATCGACCGATGCGGACCGCCAGGCCCTGAACGATTCGGTCGTCGCCACCTTCCAAGATCACTTCTGGACCCAGCAGGGGAGCCTCTCGGAGCTGTTTACGACTACACGTTTCGTGGTCAACCCTACCGTGGCCGCGTTGCTG
>Ga0079224_100017851_pt1 | contig 10017 bp, 11 predicted proteins | sample Stecom2015_FD_80414 | JGI IMG/M metagenome (GOLD analysis project Ga0079224, IMG submission 80414) | Agricultural soil microbial communities from Utah to study Nitrogen management - Steer compost 2015 | ecosystem: Environmental > Terrestrial > Soil > Agricultural land | place: USA: Utah... | reverse complement strand
TGACGACCCATTTCGCACGCGCGGCCCGGCGCAGCCGGCGCGGGTCGTCGCCGTCCTGCCGGTGCATGACGCCCAGCGTGGTCTCGCTGGGCAGCACCGGCAGGCCACTGCGGTGCAGGCGGTCGCCGATGAAGTCCATCAGTCCCAGGCGCGCCCAGCTGGCATCCCCCGGGTCGTCGACCTGCGTGGGCAGCACCATCAGCGCGCGCGGGGCGTCGGCTGGCGTCGCGTCGGCCACGGGGGTGGGGGCGGGTGCGGTGTCGCGGTCGCGCTGCGACCAGGCCAGTACCGCCAGCGCGAGCGCCAGGGCGATGGCGATGGCGGCGATCCACCGGCGCCTGCCGGATGCGCGGGGAGAACGGGAGGGATCGGTGGACGGCGGGGCGTTGTCCTCGCCAGCTTCCGCGGCGGCCGGTGCGGTCGTCGCCGCGGTGGCCGCCGCCTGCGGCAGTGCCGGTTCGCGCGGCCACGCGGGAGGTTCCGGCGCGGTGGACGGCGCAGCCGGCTCGTCCACCACCGTTTCCACCGCCACCTCCGCCAGCCAGCGGAAGCCGTAGCGCGGCACGGTGCGGATCGTGTGCTGCTCCTGGCCGTCGTCGCCCACCGCGCGCCGGCTGCGCAACACCACCTGCGCCAGTTGTGCGTCGGAGACGTTGGAACGTGCGAATACCGCATGCACCAGTTCGTCGCGGCTGACCGCGCGGTCGCGGTGCTCGATCAGGCAGCACAGGCATTCGAATACGCGCGCCGGCAGCGCAACCACGTCGCCGCGGTGCAGCAGTTCGTGCTTGGGCAGGTCGAGGACGTAGTCGCCGAAGCGGTAGCGTGCGATCGTCATGGACATCGGGAACGGGGGATGGCCCGCATGATCGCGTATCCCGCGGGCGGGTGCGAAATGCACCCTTGCCCTGCGGGGGTTGTGGGCGGTGTGGGAGCGGCCATGGCCGCGATGCTGCGGGCGATCGCGGCCATGGCCGCTCCCACAGCCGCATTCATCCCCGGGGTCTTCGCCTCCGGTCGCGCACTCAGCGCGGGTCCGGCGGTGGTAGCTCGTGGCGTACGTGCAGGAAGCGCGCAAAGCGTGGCACGCCCTTGTTCGACAGCCCGTTGTAGCGGTAGGTAACGACGCTGCCGACCGGCGGCGGCGCGGCGCGCTGGGCGTCGGTGAAGCCCGAGCCGATGCGGAAGCGCAGGCCGTCCGCACGCTCGACCACCAGCGCACCGAGCATGCCGCGGTACTTGCCCTTGCCCGGTGTGTGCGTGACCACGCGTGCTTCCGCATCGTCGTAGGGCTTGTACTTGAGCAGGTCGTCGCTGCGGCCGGCGTGATAGCGCGCATCCTCGTGGTGCAGCATCAGCCCCTCGCCGCCGGCCTCGACGACGGTGGCCAGCAGCGCGTCGAGTTCGTCGCGGTCGCGCACCCGGTACTGCGCGACGGGCCGCAGCCACGCCACGCCCGCCGCGTCGAGCAGGTCGCGCATGTGCCGCACGCGCGCATCGAACGTGCCGCCGTCGCCGGGCAGGTCGAAGACCATGAAGCGCATCCGCCGCCAGTCGGGATCACCGGCGTCGCCGGCGCGCACGGTGCCACTGGCGTCCTCGAAGCGGCCGCGGCCGAGCCACAGCTCGCCGTCCAGCGGCACCGGTGGCCAGCCTTCCGTGAACCAGGCCGGCGCCTGCACCCGCATGCCGCCGCGCGTCCACAGCACATGGCCGTCCCAGCGGCCGCGCACGCCGTCGAGCTTTTCGCTCACCCAGTACCGCGCAACGTCGGTGTCGTCGTGGTAGACGGTGGCGAGCATCAGCCGCGGCGGCTGTCCGGCGGCCGCCAGCGGTGGCGGCAGGAGCGCGCATGGCAGGAGCAGCAGGAGCAAGGCGGAAAGCAGCAGTCGGCGGCGTGGCATGGGCCCCTCCATGGGCGTGGATGTCGCGCGAAGCGTGGTGCAGCGGAATCGCCTCGCCATCGTCGGTCACAGGCCGCGCCGGGTCAGTCGGCCGCCGCCGCGCGTGCTGATCGGGAAATGCCGCGATCGCCGCCGGGAAAGTCCGACGCCTGCCGTGCCGGTGCGGCATCGCCACGCGCCGTCCACGTCATGCAACGCGCGATGACCGGCGGGGGCGGTGCTTCATGGCCTGTTCGTGTGCGACGGCAAAGACTGGCCGCTCCTTTCCCACAGGAGCCCGCCATGAAACACGCATCGCTGCTCGCCATCGCGCTCGTGGCCGCGACCGGCTACGCACTCGCCCAGGACGGCATGACCGAGGCACAGGTCCGCGCCAGGCTCGAGGCGCAGGGTTACGACAAGGTCAACGACGTCAAGTTCGAGGACGGTGTGTGGAAGGCCGACGCGCGCAGCGCAAACGGCAACCGCGTCGAGGTGCGCGTCGACCCGCAGGACGGCACCGTGCGCCCGGACGAACTGGTCGCCACCCTGTCCGAGGCCGACGTGCGCGCCAGGCTGGCCGCCGCCGGCTACACCAACGTGCATGACGTCGACTACGAGGACGGGATCTGGAACGCCGAGGCCGATGACCCGGCCGGCAAGGACGTGGAGCTGAAGATCGACCCGGACACCGGCAAGGTCATGGGCAAGGAAAAGGACTGACCCGCGACGACCGTCCTCGCGCCTGCGCGGGGACTGCAGGACCACGCGCCCGCGGCAGCCAGTGCCCCGCGGGCGCGGCGCTGAAGCGGGAGCAACTCAGCGCTGGAGCGCGCTGGTCGCCTCGTAGGGCAGCTGTTCGGCGCCGGCCTCGCGCAGCGCCGCTTCGGCCGAGGCCATCACCTCTGCCGCCTCGTCGACGACGATGAGGATGCGCCCCGCGCGGATCTCGGATTCGAAGCGGCGGTGCACTTCGTCGGGCACCATCGAACCGATCAGGGCCGTGACCCAGGTCCCCACGGCGGCGCCGACCAGGGTCGTCACCGCCACGCCGGCAACGGTCAGGCCGAGCGGTGGCACCACCACGCCGATCAGTCCACCGATCAGGCCGGCGGACCCGCCGGTGATCGCGCCGCGGGTGGCGGCGGGCATGAAGTCGGTCTCCGCGTTGCGCAGGGCGTCGGGGACTTCCTGCATCTCGATCGACGAGTCGGCGATCAGGGAAATGTCCTGCTCGCCGATGCCGGAAGCCTGCGCCGCTGCGATGGCGGCGGTTGCCTCGGCGACCGAATCGGCCACGAACACGTGTCGGGTCTTCATGGTTCCTCCTGCTGGCTGGGCCGGGCGGACATGACGAAAGGCGGTACCGCAAGGCTAGTGGCGTGCGTGGAAAGGGCACGTGATGCGCATGCCACACGCATGCGCGCATGGGAGCAGCGGGCGGGCAGGCGCGCTCGACGCCACGCACCAGTTCGTGTTCATGCTGTGGCGGGTCCGGCGGCCTGCCGCCGCGCGCGGCGCCCCCGTCAGGCGCCGACCCGTCGCCGCACCGCGTCCACGTCGCGCACGGCCCGCACCTCGATGCAGCCAGTCTTCGCCCACGGAAACTCCGCCGCGATCCGCACCGCTTCGTCCATGTCGGCAGCCTCGATCAGGTTGAAGCCGCCGAGGATCTCCTTGGTTTCCGCGAATGGCCCGTCGACGACGCTGGTGCGGCCGTTGCGGATGCGCACCGACTTCGCGGTCCCCGCATCCTCCAGCTGCTGGAAGTCGACCAGCTTGCCGTCGGCCTTGAGTTCGTCGGCGTGCTGCAGGCAGCTGCGCATCATCGCGTCGGGTTCGCCCGCGGGCAGCGCCTCGAGCATCTCGTTGTCCACGTAGACCAGGGCGAGGAATTGCATGCGGGGTGTCCGTCGGGCGGGGCGACAGGTTCATCGCCGCGACGACGCGGGTCAAGTGCCGCCATGCCGCGCAGCACCATGGCCCTTCTCCCGGGAATGGGAGGGGCCTCGCGGCCGCATGACGCCATTCCCGCGGCGGCATGGAGGCCTGGGGCGCGATTGGCCCGCAAGCGGGACGATCCTTCCGCGTCCGGGCGGTTTATCCGCGCCGCGCCTGCCCGTAGGCTGTGCATCCCGTCGCCGGCGCACGCAGCCGGCCCATGCCCGGACCCCGCATGCAGCCCGCCGTTTCGATCCAGCAACTCGAAAAGACCTATGCCTCCGGCTTCCGCGCGCTGAAGTCGGTCGACCTGGACATCCGCCGCGGCGAGATCTTCGCCCTGCTCGGACCCAACGGCGCCGGCAAGACCACCCTGATCAGCATCGTCTGCGGCATCGTCACGCCCAGCGGCGGGAAGGTCATCGCCGATGGCCACGACATCGTCCGCGACTACCGCGCCGCGCGCCAGAAGATCGGACTGGTACCGCAGGAACTGTCCACCGACGCATTCGAAAGCGTGTGGGCCACGGTGCGTTTCTCGCGCGGCCTGTACGGCAAGCCGCGCGACGACGCCTACCTGGAAACCCTGCTGCGCGACCTGTCGCTGTGGGACAAGCGCGACAGCAAGATCATGGCCCTGTCCGGCGGCATGAAACGACGCGTGCTGATCGCCAAGGCGCTGTCGCACGAACCCACGATCCTGTTCCTCGACGAGCCCACCGCCGGCGTCGACGTCGAGCTGCGCCACGACATGTGGCAGATGGTGCGCCGCCTGCGCGAGCGTGGCGTGACCGTGATCCTGACCACGCACTACATCGAGGAGGCCGAAGACATGGCCGACCGCATCGGCGTGATCAACAAGGGCGAGCTGGTGGTGGTGGAGGACAAGGACGTACTGATGCGCCGCCTCGGCAGGAAACAGCTGACCCTGGCGCTGCAGGCGCCGCTGGAACGCATCCCAGACGACCTGGCAGGCCTGCCGCTGGAACTGTCCGAAGACCGCCAGTCGCTGGTCTACACCTTCGACACCCAGACCGAGGAAACCGGCATCGCCGACCTGCTGCGGCGCCTGGGCGCGCACGGGATCGACTTCAGGGACCTCAACTCCAGCGAGAGTTCGCTGGAGGAGATCTTCGTCGGCCTGGTGCACGGCAGCGAAGGGGGCAGGCGATGAACTGGCACGCCGTCCGCGCCATCTACCGCTTCGAGATGGCGCGCACCTTCCGCACCATCACCCAGTCGATCGCATCGCCGGTGCTGTCGACCTCGCTGTATTTCGTGGTGTTCGGCGCGGCGATCGGCTCGCGCATGGGCGACATCGACGGCGTCGGCTACGGCGCCTTCATCATCCCCGGCCTGATCATGCTGTCGCTGCTCAACGAGAGCATTTCCAACGCCTCGTTCGGCATCTACATGCCCAAGTGGTCGGGCACGATCTACGAACTGCTGTCGGCGCCGGTGTCGTTCGTCGAGGTGGTGCTGGGCTACGTCGGCGCGGCCACCACCAAGTCGGTGCTGCTGGGCGTGCTGATCCTGGTGACCGCGCGCATCTTCGTGCCTTACGACATCGCGCATCCGGCGTGGATGGTGGCGTTCCTGGTGCTGACCGCGGTCAGCTTCAGCCTGTTCGGCTTCATCATCGGGCTGTGGGCGGACGACTTCCAGAAGCTGCAGGTGATCCCGCTGATGGTGGTGACGCCGCTGACCTTCCTGGGCGGCGCGTTCTATTCCATCAGCATGCTGCCGCCGGTGTGGCAGAAGATCACCCTGTTCAACCCGGTCGTGTACCTGATCAGCGGCTTCCGCTGGAGCTTCTACGGCGTGTCGGACGTCAACGTCGCGGTCAGCGTGGCGGCGATCCTCGGCTTCCTCGTGCTGTGCCTGCTGGCGGTGTGGTGGATCTTCCGCACCGGCTGGAAGCTCAAGTCGTAGGCGGGGCGGTGTCGCGGTAGTAGGGCTCCACGACGCCCTTGACCTTGACCGTCATCGGGTTGCCGCGGCGGTCCAGCGACTTGCCGAACGGCAGCCGCACCCAGCCCTCGCTGACGCAGTATTCCTCGACGTTGGTCTTTTCCTCGCCGTTGAAGCGCACGCCGACCCCGCGCTCCATGGCGGCGGGGTCGTGGTGGGGGCTGCGCGGATCGCTGGACAGGCGGTCGGGCGGTGTGTCGCTCATCTAAAAGTCTCCGTGCGGCGCGGCGCCGCGAACACGATGCACGAATCATAAACGCTGGTCGCGCGCAGGCGGACGCGAGCGCCGCTCCGGCCCCGTGCCGAAGGTTGGATGACGCATGGCACGCGCATTGCAGCGCGTGCGGGCGCAGTCTGGCGTCGTGGTTCCCCCAGCGAAGATCGAGTCATGAATACGTACCGCAGCCCGCCGTCCACCTGCGTTCCCGCCGGTCGCCACGCCGAGCCGGCGCCTGTTCCGCCGGTTTCCCCGCGCGTGGACACGGCGCCGGCACGCCATTTGCACCGCCAGCGGGATTTCGGCATCGGTTACGGCAACAGCAGCGGCTATGGCAGCGACCGCCACTACGTCGACGGGCATGCCGATCCGATCTTCCGCGTCACCTGATCCAGCAGACAGACACCTGCGATTCCCTGTGGGAGCGGCCATGGCCGCGATGGATCGCCGGCAGCCAATCGCGGCCATGGCCGCTCCCACAGAGGGGCCACCATCGGAGGCGTCCTCAGGGCACTTCGCGCCGCCCCTGTGCGCGTGCATTGGCGATCACGCGGCGCATCAGCGCTCGGTCGGCGTGGCGCGAGATCGGCACCGCGCCCAGTTCGATCGCACGCTCGCGCAGCTGCGCGGTGACGTCGTAGTGCGCGCCGCTGGTCTTGTCCTGGAACGCACGCCGCGGGATGCCCAGGCGCGCGGCGAAGGCGTGCAGCTCGTCCAGCGTGTCGGCCATCAGGTGCGCCCAGCGGTGGCCGCGCCAGGGCGTGACCGCGTCGTCGACGTAGACCGTCACCGCACGCCGTCCCCGGCACTGGCGCCACGCGTGTTCAATGCACGTGCCCGCGCGGTTCGACGTGGATGGTGATCGACGATTCGGGGAATTCGCGCCGCAGCGCGTCCTCCAGGTCGTCGCAGACCGCGTGCGAGTCGTCGACACTCATCGAACCGGGCACGCGCAGGGTGAAGTCGATGAAGGTCAGGCGCCCGGCGTGGCGCGTGCGCAGGTCGTGGACATCGTTGGTCGGGCCGCGGGTGGCGGCGATGATTACCTCGATCCGGGCGATGTCCTCCGGCGGCAGCGCCGCGTCCATCAGTCCGGCGACGCTGTCCTGCATGATCTTCCAGCCCGCCCGGAGGATGTTGAGCGCGACCAGCGCCGCGATCGCGGGGTCGAGCCGGCTCCAGCCGGTCAGCGCGACCAGTGCCACGCCTACGATCACGCCGCCCGAGGTCCACACGTCGGTCATCAGGTGCTTGCCGTCGGCGACCAGCGCCGGCGAACGCATGCGCCTGCCGCGGCGGATCAGCAGCGTGCCCCAGGCCAGGTTGACCACGGTGGCCGCGCCGCTGATCGCCAGGCCGAGCACGGGCGCGTCGATCGGCGCCGGCGCGATGAAGCCCCGCCAGGCTTCGCGCAGGATCGCCAGCGCGGCGAGGATGATCAGCACGCCTTCGAGCACGGCCGAGAAATACTCGGCCTTGGTGTGGCCGTAGGGGTGGTTGTCGTCGGCGGGCATCGCGCTGACCCGGATCGCGATGAACGCCGCGATCGCGGTGGCGACGTTGATGATGCTTTCCAGCGCGTCCGAATACAGCGCGACGCTGCCGGTCAGTTTCCACGCGAGGAACTTCAGCCCCAGCACCACGATGCCCACGGCGATGCTGCCCAGGGCCAGGCGCCGGATCGTCGCGTGCGGGTGGGTGGCGGGAGAGCCGCTCGTCATCGAAGGTGGGCGCGGGAACGACCGCGCCACTGTAGCGAATGCGTGCCGCCCGCGCCTTGCCGCAGGTCAACCGGCCGGGGTGCCGAGTTCCTTGCGCAGCCAGTCGTCGAGCAGCTGCTTGTCGTAGCGCAGCGGATCGTTGTCGCGCGCGCGCGGGCGGCCGTGCAGGTAGGCCAGGTCGGTGAGTTCCCGCGCGCCCTGCGCGAGCACGCCGCCATCGGGGCCGGTCAGGGTGAACTCCAGCGCGATGCGCGGTGGATAGATGTCGCGCATGTAGCGGACGTGGTCGGTGCGCATGCCCTGCCAGGGCTCGAAGTCGCCGGCGCGCTTGATGTCGGTGATCGTCACGTCGAGGCGCTCGCCATCGGGCAAGCGCGCGGCCGCCTGCTTGCGCAGGTACTTGGCCAGCTGGCGTACCCAGTCGCCGCGGCGCGCCTCCCAGCGATTGCGGCTCTGGCGGATTTCGCTGAACTGCGCCGGGTCGGTCCACTGCACGCTGACCGGTCCGTCGGCGGGCAGGCTGCGTGGAGCATCGGGATCGGTGACGTCGGAAGCATGGGCTGGCGCGATGGCGGCGAGCAGCAGCGCGGCCAGCAGGCAGGACAGGGAAAACGGAGTCTTCATGTCGTCTCCTCGCTCGGGAGCCGACCCGATTGTCCTCCGTGCGCGGATGCCGGGCAACGCGGGCCCGGCATCCGGTGATGCCCGGTTAAGCCGCGCGCGGCAACTCGGCGTCGTCCCCGCCCTGCAGGCGGCGCAGGGCGTCGCGCAGCGCGTCGCCGAGTTCGCTGGCGCTGTCGATGATCCGCAGTACGTCGCGCTCGCCGAGCGCCTCGCCCAGGTCGAAGCCGCCTTCGATCAGGCGGGTGCCGTGCAGGCGGACGTCTTCGCCCCAGCCGGCGCCCTGGCCGCCGCCGATGTCGATGCCCAGCTCCAGGCCGGCCAGCGAAGCGCCTTCGTAGTCGCCCGCGGCGACCTGGCGGCTGATGCGCCAGGCGTCTGCGCCGCGGCCGCTCCACACATTGATGTCCTGCAGCACGCGCGCGCCCTTCGACTCCGGCGGCGCCAGTTCCGAGGCCACCTGCGCGGCGAGTACCGCGGTACCGTCCAGCGCGGTGTCGATGCGGCCGGCGGCGAAGTCGCGGCCGACCTGCACGCCCTGTCCGGCGTAGTCGATCACGTGGCGGGCGACATCCACCCACTGCGCGTCCGCGTCGCCGGCGATGTCGGCGCCCAGGGTGACCGCGCCCTGCGCGGCCCCGGCGTAGTCGCCCGAGCGGACCTGGCCGGCGATCTGCCACGCGCTTTCGCCGCGCTGGCTCCAGGTCTGGATCTGGCGGCCGATCGCCCAGTCGTCGCGCGTGTCGCCGGCGTCGGGTGCGCGCACCAGGCCGGAGTTGGCGAAGTCCCAGGCGATGTCGTTGAGCACGCCCGGCGCGGTGGCGAACATCTGGTCGATGCGCCCGGCGCGGATGTCGCCGACCAGCCCGGCGACCTTCGCGCCGTGGTCCAGCCACTGCTGCACCGTCGATGGCCAGGCGCCCGGATCGAGCCGCGAACCGTCGAACTCCTGCGACGCCACGGTGCCGACCAGCCCGGACGCCTGCTCGAACGCGGCCTGGTACTCGCCGCGGGCTACGTGCGTACCGACCTCGACCGCACTGGCGCCGTAGCGCAGGTAGCGCGCGACTTCGCTTTCCTTGCCCTCGGCCGAATCCGTGCCGAAAGCGGTGTCGAGCGTCGTGTACAGCCGCGCACCGCCGTTGAGCGCGGCGGCAATGTCGCCGCGGCGCAGGTCGTCGACCACTTCCACGGCGTCGTCGACGTGCCCCGCGTACGCCTGCACCTGGCCGGCGACCTGCGCGACCTTGTCGCCGCCCGGGATGTCGCCGGCGACGTCGGCCACCAGCCCGGCCGCCGTGCTTGCGGCGCTGACGAACTCGCCGTTCTTGATGCTGACGTAGACCTGCTCGCCGACCAGCACACGGTTCGACCATTCCTTGACGGCGTTGGCGGTGTTGGCCACCGCGTCGGCGGCGCCGCCGACGACATTGGCGACGGCGCCCACGGCCGAGGCGGCGGCCGACACGATTCCCATCACATTGCCGGACTTGACCGCCTGCACCCCGGCCTGCACGCCCTGCGCGGCCTTGTTCACGACACCGGCAACCTTGGCCACGCCGGCGGCGACGCCGGAGACCGCCTTGCCCGCGAGCGCGCCCGCGCCGCCGGCGACCGCGCCGGCCACGCCGACCACCGCCTGCAGGATGTTCTTGTTCTTCAC
>Ga0079224_100017849_pt1 | contig 10017 bp, 9 predicted proteins | sample Stecom2015_FD_80414 | JGI IMG/M metagenome (GOLD analysis project Ga0079224, IMG submission 80414) | Agricultural soil microbial communities from Utah to study Nitrogen management - Steer compost 2015 | ecosystem: Environmental > Terrestrial > Soil > Agricultural land | place: USA: Utah... | reverse complement strand
ATTCCATTGATGGAGTCCCAAGGTTCAGACGAAGAAGAAGCGGCAATTGTGCTGGGTGCCTCAGGCTGGCAAACCTTCTGGCACGTCACCTTGCCCAACATCAAATGGGGACTTCTATACGGCGTGATTCTGTGTAATGCACGTGCCATGGGCGAATTTGGTGCGGTATCGGTGGTATCGGGCCATATCCGGGGCGAAACCAACACCATGCCGTTGCACGTCGAGATTCTGTACAACGAATATAACTTTTCGGCCGCGTTCGCCGTCGCCTCCCTGCTTGCCTTGCTCGCTCTGGCGACGCTGGCGCTCAAGTCCTACATCGAATGGCGCGACAAGTGCACTGCACGCCAATTACAGGAGGCTCTTTCATGAGCATCGAAGTTCGAAATATCAATAAACGCTTTGGCGAATTTGTGGCACTTGATGATGTGTCGCTTAACTTCCCGCAGGGTGCCCTCACGGCGCTGCTAGGTCCATCTGGCTGCGGCAAAACTACCTTGCTGCGCATTATCGCCGGCTTGGCCCAGGCCGACAGCGGCCAGGTCCTGCTCGATGGAAATGACGCGTCACATCAGCACGTTCGACAACGCCAGGTCGGTTTTGTGTTCCAGCACTACGCCCTGTTCCGCCATATGTCGGTTTTCGACAATATTGCATTCGGCCTGCGAATCAAACCGCGCAATCAGCGCCCCTCGGCGACAGAAATCCGTGATCGCGTGCATCATTTGCTGAAGTTGGTCCAGCTTGACTGGTTGGCCGATCAATCACCATCAAACCTGTCGGGCGGACAGCGTCAGCGCATAGCGCTGGCACGCGCCCTGGCTGTCGAACCACGGGTGCTCTTGCTGGATGAGCCCTTTGGAGCGCTGGACGCAAAAGTGCGTAAAGATCTGCGACGATGGCTGCGGCGCCTGCATGACGAACTTCATGTCACCAGTATTTTTGTCACTCACGATCAGGAAGAGGCCCTCGAAGTCGCGGACCAGGTCGTGGTCATCAACAAGGGACGGGTCGAACAGACGGGTTCTCCGACCGAAGTCTATGAGAATCCCGCCACTCCGTTTGTTTACGGTTTCCTGGGAGATGTAAACCTGTTCACCGGCCGCGTCAATCAGGGCGTGCTGCATGCGGGCGGGGCCACGCTTGAGGCGCCGCAATTCAGTGATGTAAACGATCTGCCCGGCGTTGGGTACGTGCGCCCGCACGAAATCGATGTGCTGCCCTATCGCCCTGGCGCCGAAGGGATTGTGGCCCGCCTTCTGCACGTGACGGCAATCGGTCCACTTGCACAACTGGAGTTCCAGCGCGAAGACGACGACCATTTATTGCACGCCCTGGTGCCCGCCGACGTCTATCGCAAGCTGGCACCCCGTCCGGGCGACCGGCTCTTGCTGGCACCACGTCGGCTGGATGTCTTTCTGGAGCAGGCTGCCTGACAGTTCATGCCCGAGCGTTGGCGGTATGATCGACATAACAACGGTTTTCGGGCATGAAAATATTCTTCAACACCGTCGGGTTCATCGCATTGGCGCTGGGCGTCGTTGGCATGGTTCTTCCACTCTTGCCGACGACGCCCTTCCTGCTGCTGGCGGCAGCATGCTTCATGCGGGGCTCGGACCGGATGTACCACTGGATGACACACAACCCTGTCTTTGGCCGATACCTGCTCGACTACCAGCGTCATAAGGGCGTTACGCTGCGCGTCAAGATTCTTGCCATAAGCCTGATGTGGGGGTCCTTACTTTATACGATGTACCTGTTGCCGGCCCTATGGTGGCCAATTGGCATCATCGGAGTTGGTGTCAGCCTGTATCTGATCTTCCGGCTCAAGACCATTCCTGGCGCACCCCGAAACGAAACTCGGCACATCGATGAAAACGGCCGTGGATAAGGGCCTGGAAAAAATATCGTATCATTAGAGCGGTCTTTCTTCGTCACGTCTCTTCTTATCCGCCGCATACCGAATGTCGTTGATTCTGATCCTCATATTGCCGTTCATTGGCAGCCTGATCGCCGTCGCGCTGCCATCAAACGCGCGCAATATTGAGGCTTGGCTTTCAGGGATCATTGCCCTGAGTTGTGCAGTTTTAACGGCATTGCAGTACCCGGTAGTTGCTCAAGGCGAAGTCATCCAGTACTCCACCGCCTGGATACCCGGCGCACTGTCCATAGACTTCAATCTGCGCATGGACGGATACGCATGGCTGTTCAGCATGCTGATCGCCCTGATGGGCGCGCTTATTGTCCTGTACGCGCGCTACTACCTGTCTCCACAAGACCCGGTTCCACGCTTCTTCTCGTTTTTTCTGCTTTTCATGGGCTCGATGCTCGGCGTGGTTTTGTCGGGCAACCTGGTCCAGCTGGTCATCTTCTGGGAACTCACCAGCCTGACCTCCTTCATGCTTATCGCGTACTGGAACCATCGTCTGGATGCCAGGCGCGGGGCGCGCATGTCACTGACCATAACCGGAGGAGGCGGGCTGTGCCTGCTGGCCGGAGTGCTGATGCTGGGCCATGTCGTAGGAAGCTACGATCTCGATATTGTGCTGGCGTCGGGCGACCTGGTGCGCGAGCACCCCTGGTACACCACCATTCTGGTCCTGATCGCCCTGGGAACGCTGACCAAGAGCGCGCAGTTCCCATTCCATTTCTGGCTGCCCAACGCCATGGCAGCGCCAACGCCGGTCTCTGCGTACCTGCACTCGGCCACCATGGTCAAGGCCGGCGTATTTTTGCTTGCCCGGTTCTGGCCCGTACTGGCCGGCACCGACGAATGGTTTTACATCATTGGCGGCGCCGGACTGTGCACTCTGGTGCTGGGCGCCTACGCAGCGATTTTCCAGCAAGACATGAAGGGGGTGCTGGCATACTCCACCATCAGCCATCTGGGGCTCATCACGCTCCTGCTGGGCCTGAACAGCACTCTCGGGCTCGTAGCCGCCATCTTCCACATGATGAACCATGCCACCTTCAAGGCATCGCTGTTCATGGCGGCAGGTATTGTCGATCACGAAACAGGTACCCGCGACATGGGGCGCCTATCGGGGCTGCGAAAGGCGATGCCGATCACTGCCACGTTGGCCGTGGTGTCGGCGGCCTCAATGGCGGGGGTGCCTTTGCTGAACGGTTTTTTGTCCAAGGAAATGTTCTTTGCCGAAACGGTTCTGACCGGCCACGGGCCCATCATTGAATCGGGACTTCCGCTAATGGCGGTTGCGGCAAGTACTTTCAGCGTCACGTATTCGCTTCGTTTTGTATTGCAGGTATTTTTTGGACCGCCTGCAACCGACCTTCCTCGCGCTCCACACGAGCCGCCCTTCTGGATGCTGGTTCCAAGCGGCCTTCTGGTCCTGACCTGTCTGGTTGTGGGCATATTGCCCAAGTTCACGCTTGGCCCCTTGCTGGAGTCGGCCGCCTTTTCAATTTTGGGCGATGCCACCCCTCACTACGACCTGAAGATCTGGCACGGCTTCAATCTGCCCCTGGTCATGAGCTTGACGGCATTGGCCGGTGGCATTCTGTTGCTGCACCTGCTGCGTCACCAGAATCACGTTCGTCCCGGAGTCGCTCCTTTCATCTACCGATTTGATGGACGCCGCAGCTTCGAACTGTTCATGGAAGGCGTTGACGCCCTGTCAGCGTCTTTGCTCAATCGCCTGTACTCCTCCGGTTTACAACGCCAATTGCTGATCGTCACGGTAGCCACCTTCGTGGTGGCACTGCTTCCCTTAACACGTGGGGGCTGGTTTACCTTCAGCTTGGGCACACCTGTCAATTTCTTCTTCCTGACCTTGTGGCTGGCCGGAGCCGCCTGTGCAATCGGTGCCGCACGTCAGGCCAAATTCCACCGTCTTGCCACGCTGGCCCTGTCCGGAGGTGCCGGGCTGGCTACGGCACTGACCTTTGCCTGGTTTTCGGCACCCGACCTGGCTCTTACTCAACTGGCTGTTGAAGTCGTCACGGTCGTACTGATTCTCCTGGGCCTGCGTTGGCTGCCGCCCCGAATCGAGGCCACTGACGCCAGCGCCCCACTGAATGCCCGAACCATCACCCGACGGTCCCGCGACCTGGTCGTAGCCATTCTGGCCGGCGCGGGCATGTCTGTCCTTGCATACGCGGTACTCACTCGCCCCGCGGGTGAAGGAATTGCCGAGTTCTTCTTGCGTAACGCCCTGCCCGAAGGTCATGGATCCAATGTAGTCAATGTGATCCTGGTCGACTTCAGGGGTTTTGATACTCTGGGCGAAATAACCGTGTTGGGCATTGTGGCGCTTACGGTTTATGCGCTGCTGCGTCGCTTCCGGCCACCACCAGAAAGCGTCAAGGACGGACCATTGCGTCGTCAACAAGGTGCCAACAATCCTTCGCTGAACCAGCAAGAGCCAGAGCCCGATCCAGATGCGGATCTGCCTCGCGGCAATATGCAGGCGCCGGCCGTCCTGGCCCGACTGTTGCTTCCGATCGCGGTGATGGTGTCGCTCTTTTTCCTGCTGCGTGGCCACAACCTTCCGGGCGGCGGATTTGTCGGTGGCCTGATCATGGCAATGGCCATCATTCTGCAATACATCGTGGGTGGCGTGGTGTGGGTCGAATCGCGGCAAAGCATCCGGCCGCAAAAGTGGATTGCCCTCGGGTTGATCCTTGCGGGCACTGCCGCCGTATCCGCCTGGGCCGTTGCGCGTCCCTTCCTGTCTGCCCTGGTGTGGGATATTCCCGTGCCGGTCGTCGGTACCCTGCATCTGTCGAGCGTGCTCTTCTTCGATCTGGGCGTATATATGCTGGTTGTTGGCGCGACGGTACTTATCCTGGTGGCACTGGCTCACCAGTCGCTGCGCTTTCGCCGGAAAACGCCGCCGGCTGAGGCAATTCCTGCTGCAACATACTCAAACTCCGGAGCAAGTTAGTGGAGATCATTCTGGCTCTAGGCATTGGCGTGTTGACGGGATCGGGTGTCTGGCTGATTCTTCGGCCCCGCACGTTCCAGGTCATTATCGGCCTCTCATTATTGGCCTACGCGGTCAACCTGTTCATTTTTTCGATGGGGCGCCTGCGCGTCAGCGCGGCCCCTGTAATCGACAAGGCGGGGGACATCGATCCTTCCCTGTACACCGACCCTGTACCTCAGGCCCTTGTACTCACCGCCATCGTAATCGGCTTCGCCACCACAGCGCTGTTTTTGGTGGTACTTCTGGCGTCGCGTGGCTTTGCCGGCAATGACCACGTCGATGGGCGGGAGGCCGACCTGTGAACGGTTGGCTGCAACATCTGCCCATACTGCCCATCGCGGTCCCGCTGATGGCAGGTGCCCTGTTGGTGCTGCTGAAGGAATCGCGTCGCAAGACACGGCTCACCCTGTCATTCGCGTCGGTGCTGCTACAGATCTTTGTCGCCTATCAGATATTGCAACTGACAAAGGGGCAAATGCCCGACCTGTGGCCACAGAACATTGCCGTATACCTGGTCGGCGACTGGCCCGCTCCGTTTGGCATTGTGCTGGTCGCCGACAGGCTGTCGGCAGTCATGCTTCTTCTGACATCAATTCTGGCATTGGCAGCCCTTACCTACTCCACCGCACGGTGGGAAAAAGCCGGGGTGCATTTCCTGCCGTTGTTCCAGTTACTACTGATGGGCTTGAACGGCGCATTTGTCACGGGCGATCTCTTCAACCTGTTTGTGTTCTTCGAAGTCATGCTCTGCGCCTCGTACGGTCTCATGTTGCATGGCTCCGGTGAACTGCGCGTGACTGCCGGGCTGCATTACATCGCCACCAATCTGGTCGCTTCGTTCCTGCTCCTGATCGGCATAGCGTTAATTTACGGAGTCACCGGCACCCTGAACATGGCCGATCTGGCCATACGTGCGGGAGATCTATCCGGTGGCGACCGCCGCCTGTTCGAAACAGCCGCGGCGATATTGGGCGTCGCATTCCTCATCAAGGCAGCGGCCTGGCCCCTGAACTTCTGGCTTCCCAATGCCTATGGAAATGCCTGCGCACCCGTGGCTGCAGTCTTCTCCATCATGACCAAGGTCGGCATCTACGCGTTGTTGCGGCTGGGCTCGCTGTTGCTGCCTACCGGCGCTCCAGCTGCCTTCGGCGGGGAATGGATGTTTCCGGTAGGCGTAGCAACACTGGTGTTTGGATCAATCGGCATGCTGGCCACGCAACAGACAGAAAGAATGATCGGGTATTGCGTCATCATGTCGTCGGGAACTTTGCTGGCAGCGCTTGGCATGCCCGGCGTCACGCTGACTGCGCCAGCCCTGTTCTATCTTCTGACATCAGTGCTGGCAATGGGTGCGTTCTATCTGCTTATCGAAATGATCGAGCGCACCAGAACCTTCGGAGCCGACGTTCTGGCGGTCAGTATGGAAGCATTCGATCTTGACGACCCGGAGTCTCCTGACCGCTCTGATGACGTGGTGGGTGTGGCCATTCCAGCCGCGTTGGCTTTCCTGGGCATGGCATTCTTTTGCTGCGCACTATTGGTGGCAGGCCTGCCCCCGTTACCGGGGTTCGTCGCCAAGTTCTCGATGTTGTCGGCAGCACTGCAAACCTCCATTACCGACACCCCTTCGGCAGCCGCGTGGACGCTGGTTGCTACCGTACTGCTGTCGGGGTTTGCGGGCATCATTGCACTGACTCGCGCCGGCATCCGGCTTTTCTGGAGTTCGGACATCGTGGTGCCCAGGCTGCGCGTCAGCGAGGCGGGCTCTGTGGGCATCCTTCTGCTCTCGTGCATTGCGCTTGCCATCTGGGCCGGCCCGGTGATGGACTTTCTTGAAGATACTGCCTTGCTGCTCGATCGCCCGACTGCCTATATCGATGCAGTCATGACGTCACAGACCATTCGGCAACTAGGAGGGACGCCATGAAGAACGTACTTTACTGGCTGCTTCTGCCCGCCGTTCTGCTGATCATCTGGTTGCTGCTGAACAATTCGGTGTCGCCCGGTCACCTTGTTATGGGGACCATTCTTGCCTTGCTGCTGGCTTGGGCAGCCATGGCGCTGCGCCCTGTACGGTCGCGCCCCAAACATCCGCTGTTGATCCTGAAGTTGATGTGGCGCGTTGCCTGCGACATCACCGTTTCCAACTTTGCGGTAGCGCGACTGATTATCCTGGGTCCCGATTCTCACACGCCTGGGTTCATGAAGATTCCGCTGACCATGCGCGACCCGCATGCGCGAGCCGCGCTCGCCTGCATCATCACCTACACACCAGGTACCGTCTGGTCGGGTTTCTCGGAAGAAACCAATACCATGACGCTGCACGTGCTTGACCTCAAGGACGAAAGCCAATGGATCGACACCGTGCAGAATCGCTATGAGAGCCTGTTGATGGAGATTTTCGAATGACAACCATTTTGTATTGGGCAGGCACCTACGCCCTGTGTTGCTTCGCCATCGCCCTCGGGTTTGCCACTTTCCAGTTATTGCGGGGACCCACGCCTCAAGACCGGGTACTTGCGCTCGATACCATGTATATCAACGGCATGCTGATTATTTTGGTGCTGGGTGTGCAGTACCAGGTAGGGCTCTACTTCGATATCGCCGTCATCATCAGTATTTTCGGCTTTATCAGTTCTACGGCCATGGCCAAGTTCTTGCTGCGCGGAGAGGTAATCGAACCATGAACGACCTGCCCCTTTGGGTAACCATTCCCGGCACTCTGCTTTTGCTGCTAAGCGGCACCATCACGCTGATCGGCTCGGCAGGCTTGCTGCGTTTTCGCCGTTTCTACTCGCGCATGCACGCGGTGACCCTGGGCAACACGATGGGCGTGTGCTGCGTAGTGCTTACCAGCGTATTGGTGGCGTCGACCCTGGCAGAGCGACCGGTGCTTCACGAACTGCTGATCGTCATGTTCCTGGTAATTGTTTCGCCAGTTACCGCAATTTTGCTGATGCAGGCTGCACTTCGTCGGGATGCGCGACGGCCGGTTTCTGAAGACTGATCAGAACTCAACCCTGACACCGGCCATCACGCTGCGTCCACGAACCGGCGCCTCGCGGGAAATGAACGAAACGTGGTTATAACCCAGCCGGTTCAACAGGTTTGTTCCGTTCAGGTAGAACACATAATCCGTGTCTGCCAGCTTCCCGCGATACGACACCCCGGCACCAAGCAAGCCGTAGCCTGCCGAGTCTTCTTCGAAACTGGCTACACGTTTCTGACGCAATACCTGGACAAATTCAACAAAACCTGCCCAGCTATCGCGATCGTACTGAACCCTGGCACCCAGCCGCGCGGCGGGAATGCGCGGCAGATTCCCCGCGCCACCCTTCAGCCTGCCACGCACATAATCTCCGAAAACCGTTGCAACTGTTGACCCGGTAAGGCGATACGAAACCTCTGCTTCAAGTCCGTTGAACAGGGAGTCTTGTTGTGTATATTCAATCAAGCGAAAACCGTCGTGCTGGTCCAGGGTATTGCCGTAGATGTAGTTGTTTATGCGGCTAAGGTACAGGTTCACGGCAAACTGCAGGTCCCCTTCTGTCCGTTTGATACCGAAGTCGAAAGTGGTCGCGCTTTCTTTATCCAGATTGGGGTTGCCCACTTCGTAGGTCAGCGTTGCCAGGTGCAAGCCTCTCGCGTAGAGCTCCTGTGCGTCGGGCATGCGATGGGAGCGGGTAATTGAAGCCGACGCAGAATACCCTGGCGTGAAGTTCCAGACAGCGCCCGCCGAGAAGGACAGCGTCCGACCGCTGTACGATGGAAGCTCGCGGGAGTCGGGCGTGACCCGCTGCCAGTCGTGTCGCGCACCGAACTCGAATCGCCAGTCGTTCAACACATAGTTTTCAAGCAGAAAAACACCCCCTGTCTGCGTTCGCGACCTCGGAACAAAACTCTCTGAGCCCCCGGACGACGCAAAGTCAAATTGCGCTGCCTGCATTCCAACGATGCCATTCCAATCTCCAATTGGCTCGTGGGCAAGTTCCAGACGCCCGTCGAAGCCCCTGTTGGTGAAAGTCGTACCTGGTACTCCATCTTCCCTTTCTTCGTGCCGATAATTGGTATGGCCACCCCGGAATTTCAAGCTCGTGAAGCCCGGAAAAGGGTCGTATAGCTCGCCGCGGACATCGACCCGGTCACTACGCACATGGGCCGTGGGGGTATGGTCGGCATGGCCGTGCTCATCATCGTCGTGATCGTGAAGATCATGATCGTGCGCTCCGCAATGCAGGGCGGGGCCATGAGGATGGCAATCTTCATATTCATGACTGTGACCTGGCAAGCCGTAAACATCCTGGCGGTAGGTATACGCCGCTCCGAGAAAGCCACGACTGCCCACCCAGGACACTCCGACACTTCCACTGGTACTTTCTGCATTGGAGTTGGGGACCCGCCTTTCCGTCCAATGAGGTACCCGGTAGTCATCGGCTCTTCGCCGAGCGCCCTCGACACGCAGGGCGACCGCGCCTTCGCCTGCCGAAATCCCTATTGCGCCGGAACGTTCGCGCGCAGCCGTCTCGGCCGACATCTCGATTGAGCCCTCAACGCCTCCGACCGGTATCTCAGTGGGAATCTTGCTGTCGAGTACATTGACCACGCCCGCGATGGCGCCGCCACCATAAAGCAAGGCGGAAGGACCACGCAGGATTTCGATTTCCCGGGCAAGACCGGTGTCTGCGGTGATCACGTGATCGGGAGAAACCATGGACGCATCCAGAATTTCAGAACCATCGCTCAATACTTTGACGCGGGGTGCAGTTTGACCCCGGATCACTGGCCGACTTGCCCCTCCCCCAAAGGAATCAGAATGGACACCGGGTTCACCCTCGAGCATGTCACCAAGTGTTCCCCGCCGCTTCAGAATCATCTTTTCACCTGTCAGGACAGTTGCGGGAGGTGTCAGGCGGTCGTCTTCCCAAGCCGAAGAATCAGGTGACACAACAATCGGCCTCAAACTGGTTACCACTGACTCGATTGACTCACCTTCTTGTGCATATGAAACTGGAAGGCATGTACTGAGAAGAGCGATGGCAAAGGGCTGGAGAACGGGCCGCATGGTGTTCCT
>Ga0079224_100017848_pt1 | contig 10018 bp, 10 predicted proteins | sample Stecom2015_FD_80414 | JGI IMG/M metagenome (GOLD analysis project Ga0079224, IMG submission 80414) | Agricultural soil microbial communities from Utah to study Nitrogen management - Steer compost 2015 | ecosystem: Environmental > Terrestrial > Soil > Agricultural land | place: USA: Utah... | reverse complement strand
GTGACCGTGCCCATGTCGACCGTGGTGTCGCCGGGCAGCCGGTCCCCGTCTGCGACGAGCAGCGCCGCGCCGAAGTTCGGGCTTCCCGCGAGCGCGTGCAGATTTCGGTGCACGACCATCGCGCCCTGCGAATAGCCGGCGAGCACCACCGTGGTGTCGGGGCAGCGCTGCACGAACGCCGCGTACTGGTTTCCGAGCGCCTCGGCGCCGGTGCGCACGCTGCTGAGGAAGCCGGCCCAGCCGAGCACCTCGCCCTCGCCGGGCACCGGGACCGCCGGATACTCAACGGCTTCGGCGGTGATGGTGCGGCCGTCGCGCTGTGCCAGCTCCCGGAACTCCTGATAGGACCGGTAGACGGTGGTGCCCATCCCGGCGTCGGCGGTCAGATCGCCGTCCCGTTCACCGGAGCCGGCGGCGCCGATCCAGTGGATGTCGGGGCAATCCGGCGCCGCCGCAGCGGTGTGCGCGGTCACGGCCGAGGTGATCAGCGCGGCAGCCGCGAGGGCCGCGGCGCCGGCCAGTGCAGTCAAACCCCGTGCGGTCAAACCCCGTCCAGTTATGCCCAGCAAGAGACAGACTCCCAACCCGATCGACGAATCACTGTCCTACACATCGGGGTGGGCGACGACCGTGTTACACGGGTCGGTGCGGTGACCGAGTCGGGGGTGCGTCTGGTGACTCGACTGTGCGACGGCTGCGCTCACCGTGACACCAATGCGGCGAATCGACCGAATCACCACACTGCCCGCACCATCGACGCCGCCCACGCACACCCACCGCCGTGGAAGCACACCCGCCGCAGCCCGTGCACACCCGCGGCAGCCCACACACACCGCGACGGGCATTCACTGCCCCACCCGCCTGCCCGGGCCCCGCCGCTGAAGCCCCGCCGCTGGAGGCCCGCCGCTGGAGGCCCACCATCGTGCACCGACAAACCCCAACGTGCGCACGCCGACTCCACAGTGCGACAACCACGCTCACCGTGACACCAATGCGGCGAATCGACCGAATCACCACACTGCCCGCACCATCGACGCCGCCCACGCACACCCACCGCCGTGGAAGCACACCCACCGCAGCCCACGCACACTCGCGACAGCCCACACACACCCGCGGCGGCGGGCTCGGCACGGCCGCGACCGGCGCACACGCCAGCCACCAAAGCAGAAGTGGCGCCCACCCTTTCGGGTGAGCGCCACTTTCCGGCGTGAATCAGATCAGTAGGCGGACCTACTTGATGATCTTCGTGACCCGGCCGGCGCCGACGGTGCGGCCACCCTCGCGGATCGCGAAGCGCAGACCCTCTTCCATCGCGACGGGCTGGATCAGCTTGACCGAGATGTCGGTGTTGTCACCGGGCATCACCATCTCGGTGCCCTCCGGCAGCGTCACGACACCGGTCACGTCGGTGGTCCGGAAGTAGAACTGCGGACGGTAGTTGTTGAAGAACGGCGTGTGCCGGCCACCCTCGTCCTTGGACAGGATGTAGACGCTGCCCTCGAACTCGGTGTGCGGGGTGGTGGTGCCGGGCTGCACGACGACCTGGCCGCGCTCGACGTCCTCACGCTTGATGCCGCGGAGCAGCAGACCCACGTTGTCGCCGGCCTGGCCCTGGTCGAGCAGCTTGCGGAACATCTCGACACCGGTGACCGTGGTCTTGGTGGTCTCCGGACGGATGCCGACGATCTCGACCTCGTCGTTCACGTTGATCACACCGCGCTCGATACGGCCGGTGACCACGGTGCCGCGGCCGGTGATGGTGAACACATCCTCGATCGGCATCAGGAACGGCTTGTCGGTGTCACGCACCGGATCCGGAATCGACTCGTCGACGGCCTCCATGAGGTCTTCGATCGACTTGACCCACTTGGGATCGCCCTCGAGGGCCTTGAGCGCCGAGATCGGGATGACCGGGGCGTTCTCGTCGAACTCCTGGGACGCCAGCAGCTCGCGGACCTCCATCTCGACGAGCTCGAGCAGCTCCGGATCGTCGACCATGTCGGCCTTGTTCAGAGCGACCAGGATGTAGGGAACACCGACCTGGCGGGCGAGCAGAACGTGCTCACGGGTCTGCGGCATCGGGCCGTCGGTCGCGGCGACCACCAGGATCGCGCCGTCCATCTGGGCGGCACCGGTGATCATGTTCTTGATGTAGTCCGCGTGGCCGGGAGCGTCGACGTGGGCGTAGTGCCGCTTCTCGGTCTGGTACTCCACGTGGGAGATGTTGATGGTGATGCCGCGCTGACGCTCCTCAGGCGCATTGTCGATCTGCTCGAACGCGCGCGACTCGTTCAACTCGGGGTACTTGTCGTGCAGAACCTTGGTGATTGCTGCAGTCGTGGTGGTCTTGCCGTGGTCAACGTGACCGATGGTCCCGATGTTGACGTGCGGCTTCGTCCGCTCGAACTTCGCCTTCGCCACTGTGGTGTCCTCCTGGACTCTGTTCGGTGCTTACAAAAGCAGGGTTGATCTTTTCAGTTGTGGTCAGGCGTGGAGACCACCCCCGCCGACGCCGGACTACTCGCCCGTCGCCTTGGCGATGATCTCCTTCGACACCTGCGCCGGAACCTCGGCATAGCTGTCGAACACCATGGAATAGTTGGCCCGGCCTTGCGACTTCGACCGCAGGTCTCCGACGTAGCCGAACATCTCCGAAAGCGGCACGAGCGCCTTGACGACACGCGCACCACCACGCTCCTCCATGGCCTGGATCTGACCACGGCGGGAGTTCAGGTCGCCGATCACATCACCCATGTATTCCTCGGGTGTGGTCACCTCGACGGCCATGATCGGCTCGAGGATGACCGGATTGGCCATCTGCGCCGCCTTCTTCAGCGCCTGCGAGCCGGCAATCTTGAACGCCATCTCCGAGGAGTCCACCTCGTGGAAGGCACCGTCGAGCAGCGTCACCTTCAGATTCACCAGCGGGTACCCGGCCAGCACGCCGTACTGCATGGCGTCCTGCACACCCGCGTCCACCGACGGGATGTACTCACGCGGGATACGGCCACCGGTGACCTTGTTCTCGAACTCGTAGGTCGCACCGTCCTCGCCGGTGAACGGCTCGATGGTGATGATGACCTTCGCGAACTGTCCAGAACCACCCGTCTGCTTCTTGTGGGTGAACTCGACGTTCTCCACCTTGCGCTTGATGGTCTCGCGGTAGGCCACCTGCGGCTTGCCGACGTTGGCCTCGACCTTGAACTCGCGCTTCATCCGATCGACCAGGACGTCGAGGTGCAGCTCGCCCATGCCGCCGATCACGGTCTGACCGGTCTCGGGATCCTGGTGCACCTTGAAGGTGGGATCCTCTTCGGCCAGCTTCTGGATGGCAGTACCCAGCTTCTCCTGGTCGCTCTTGGTCTTCGGCTCGATGGCCACCTCGATGACCGGATCGGGGAAGGTCATCGACTCGAGCACGATCTGATCGTTCTGATCGCACAGGGTGTCGCCGGTGGTGGTGTCCTTCAGACCGATCACCGCGTAGATGTGGCCGGCGCTGACCCGCTCGACCGGGTTCTCCTTGTTGGAGTGCATCTGGAACAGCTTGCCCAGCCGCTCCTTCTTGCCCTTGGTCGAGTTCATCACCTGCGAACCGGATTCGACCTGGCCGGAGTAGACCCGGATGTAGGTCAGTTTGCCGAAGAACGGGTGCACCGCGATCTTGAACGCCAGCGCCGAGAACGGCTCGTCCACCGACGGCTTACGGGCGATCTCCTGATCCTCGTGCCCCGGGACGTGGCCCTTCACCGACTCGACGTCCAGCGGCGAGGGCAGATAGTCGATGACCGCGTCCAGCATCGGCTGGACACCCTTGTTCTTGAACGCGCTGCCGCACAGCACCGGGTACGCCTGGCTGGTGACGGTCAGTTTGCGGATCGCGCCCTTGATCTCCTCGACGGTCAGCTCCTCGCCGCCGAGGTACTTCTCCAGCAGGTCCTCGTCGGTCTCGGCGACCGCCTCGAGCAGCGCGTTGCGGTACTCCTCGGCCTTGTCGGCGAGCTCGGCGGGGATCTCCTCGACCTCGTACTTCTCGCCCAGGGCGGTCTCACCGCGCCACACCTTGGCCTTCATCTCGACCAGGTCGACGACGCCGACGAAGTCGTTCTCCGCGCCGATCGGCAGCTGGATCACCAGCGGGTTGGCGCCGAGGCGCTCCTTGATGGTGTCGACGGTGAAGTAGAAGTCCGCGCCCAGCTTGTCCATCTTGTTGACGAAACAGATGCGCGGGACGTCGTACTTGTCGGCCTGCCGCCAGACCTGCTCGGACTGCGGCTCGACACCCTCTTTGCCGTCGAAGACGGCGACGGCGCCGTCGAGCACCCGCAGGCTGCGCTCCACCTCGACGGTGAAGTCGACGTGCCCCGGGGTGTCGATGATGTTGATCTGGTGGTCGTTCCAGAAGCAGGTCACCGCGGCGGAGGTGATGGTGATGCCGCGCTCCTGTTCCTGTTCCATCCAGTCGGTGGTGGAGGCGCCGTCGTGGGTCTCGCCCATCTTGTAATTGACGCCTGTGTAGAACAGGATGCGTTCGGTCGTGGTGGTCTTACCGGCATCGATGTGCGCCATGATGCCGATGTTGCGTACCCGCCTAAGGTCGGTCAGCACGTCCTTCTGTGCCACAGAAGTCTTCTCTCTCGCTTGCGTGTTGGCTGTTTTCTTTCCGCCGCCGGCTTCCCTGCCGGATTGCCCACCGGCTCCGTGCGGACCGGCGGGTCACCAGCGGTAGTGCGCGAATGCCCGGTTCGCCTCGGCCATCTTGTGGGTGTCCTCACGCCGCTTGACCGACGCACCCAGACCGTTGCTGGCGTCGAGCAGCTCGTTGGCCAGCCGCTCGACCATGGTCTTCTCGCGGCGCTGCCGGGCGAACGTGACCAGCCACCGCAGCGCCAGGGTGGTGGACCGCTCCGGCCGCACCTCGACGGGGACCTGGTAGGTCGCACCGCCGACCCGACGGCTGCGCACCTCCAGCGAGGGCTTCACATTGTCCAGGGCACGCTTGAGCGTGACCACCGGATCGGTGCCGGTCTTCTCCCGGGTCTGTTCCAGCGCACCGTAGACAATGCGCTCGGCCAGCGATTTCTTCCCGCGCACCAGAACTTTGTTCACCAGCTGGGTGACCAGCGGCGAACCGTATACCGGATCACTGGTCAGCGGGCGCTTCGGGGCAGGTCCCTTGCGCGGCATCAGCTCTTCTCCTTCTTGGCGCCGTAACGGCTGCGAGCCTGCTTGCGGTTCTTGACCCCCTGGGTGTCCAGCGAGCCGCGGATGATCTTGTACCGCACACCCGGCAGATCCTTCACCCGGCCGCCGCGCACCAGCACCATGGAGTGCTCCTGCAGGTTGTGTCCCTCACCCGGGATGTATGCGGTGACCTCAACCCCCGTTGTCAGCTTCACACGGGCAACCTTCCGAAGCGCCGAGTTCGGCTTCTTCGGGGTGGTGGTGTACACGCGTGTGCACACACCGCGTCGCTGCGGGCTGCCCTTGAGAGCGGCAACTCGGACCTTGCCCGGCTTGTCGCGGCGTCCCTTGCGGACCAGCTGCTGGATGGTTGGCATCTACCGGCTTTCTGTGTTGCTGTTGTCGGTCGTTCTTGTGAAGTTTGTTCGGTACGTTGTCCTGCAGTTGTGTACCGGCCTGGTCACCCCGCGGCCGGGTGTGTCGCACGCGTGCCGCGCCGGTCCGTCGACGATGCAGCTCCGATGCTCACGACATGCGAAGTGACCCGGCGTGCGGGCGTGCTTGCTGAAATCCACAGCCGCGCGCACCTCGTCGGCCAGGCACGATGGTCCACAATACCAGGGGTGCCCGCACCGCTCCAAACTCGGCGTCGCAGGCCTTATCGCAGGTCAGCACCGACGATCTTAGTGCCCGTCACGACCGCTTTTCCATCCCGGCCGCCAGTCGCAGCACCATGTCGGTGAAAACCTTGTCGCTGTCGACGTCGTCCATCGCCCCGGTCATCTCCAGCAGCACGAAGCCGTGCAGCGCCGACCAGAACTCCAGGGCGGCGTAGAACGCCTCCTCCCCTTCCAGCCCGTAGGAGCCGAGCACCGCGATGACCGGGCCGGCGGCGGCGCGGGCGGCGGCGCTGAACTCCGGGTCGTCACCGCCGAGCGGCATCCGGGTGAACGCCGAGTACCGGCCGGGATGGTGGTGGGCGTAACTGCGGTAGGCGGAGGCCATCGCCAGCACCGCGTCATCGCGGGTGCGCCCCTGCCCGGCGGCGTTGAGCATCCCGATGATGTCGTCGACGACCCGCATCCGGACGCTGCGCCGCAGGTCGTCGAGGCTTTGCACATGGTTGTACAGCGACGGGCCCTTGGTGCCCAGCTGGGTGGCGAGCGCGTTGATGGTCAGCGCGTCCCAGCCCTCCCTGTCGAGGAAGGTCAGGGCGGCGTTGACGATCGTGTCGCGGCTCAGCCGGCCGGCACGGGCCGGACTTTTGGTACGAGCGCCGGGCGCGCCCCCCGGCCCAGCTGACATCTGCGTGTTCACCCTTCGGGTCAAAGACGATGGCAGACCCGCGAAGGGGTCTGGAGAACTCTAACGCCTCGTCGGCGCGGGTCAGTTGACCCGGTCGTGGCTCACCGCGACGAGTTGTGAGACCACCGCGCACAGATCACCGTAGTCGGCCGGGTTCAGGGTCTGCAGGCTCCATGCCATCACGTCGTTCCCCTTGGCCAGATACACGCTGCAGGCCTTGTCGTCGGAGGCGCGGAAACCCTGGTGGCCGTCCACGGTGACCTCGACCAGGGTGCGCCCGGCCCGCGACTCGAGCAGCCGCTCCTCCCCCAGGTCGGCGCCGCGGTACCACCAGGTGGAGATCCCGTTGCCCAGGCCGACGGTGCCGAACACCGCATCCTCCTGCCAGAAGCAGCCGGCGTCGCCGACCGCGACCCCGGTGAGCTTCGCCGACCCGGCGGCTCTGCGCACGTCGGCGTCGGTGATGCCGTTGCAGTCGGCGCTGCGGAAACCCTCGACCGGGCCGGCAGGGCCGGGTCCCTCGGCCGGGGCTCCCTCGGCTGGAGGATCCGGCGCGGTGCCGCAGCCGGCCAGCAGACCGGCGAGCACCCCGCCGAACACCGCGGCGAACACCGCGGCGGACGGACGGGGGGAGCGCGACCGCATGGTCACATCGCCGCCGACAACGTCGCCGCCAACAGCCGCTCGGCATCCGCGCACGGATCGCCGTCGGAGCGCCCGCGGTGCTGCACCCACCAGCTGAGCACACCCCGGCCGGAGTCGTCGGTACCCAGCCCGGCGGTCGCCGCGCACGCGGTCCCGGTGACGTCCCTGCGGGCGAAGAACCCCGGATGCCGGTGCAGTGTGGTGTCGCGGATCTCGGCGCCGCGTTCCTCGGCGAGCCGGCGTTCCCGCTGCAGGCTGCCCGACGCGAACCAGGAGTAGGTCACGTCCAGGGGGGCGTCGGCGCGGATCAGCACGTACTGACAGACCGGCCCGTGGTAGGCCTTGGTCACGTGTTCGGCGGCCAGCAGGTCGGCGATCGTGCTGTCGGCCAGCAGCCCGCAGCGGTCCCCGTCGACGTCGTAACCGAGACCGGCGCCGGGCCCGTCGCCACCAGCGGCGTCGAACCGGATCCGTTCGGCCGCGCCGTCGACGGTACGGGTGCACGCCGGAACGGCGATCAGCATCGCGATCGCTGCGCCGGCAACCGCCATCCGCCCGTGCATCGCTGTTCACGCTACCCAGCGGCGCCCGGCCCGGCGACCGATGCGGGCGCCCGTGGGCGAACCTGGTTGACTGCCGTCGGCGCACCCGCTGCCCGACGTAGGCTTAGCCATCGGAGTCGACCGGAGAGTGAACATGGGACGGAACAGACTGAGGGGCTCGGTCGCAGCGGCGATCGGCCTGGCCCTCACCATCGGCCCCGCCGTGGGTGCAGGGGCGGGAATCCCTGCGGCACACGCGGACCCGAACCGGATCTGCAATCCGCTGGCCCGCGAGTGCGCGGACACCAGTGTGATCGGAAGCCACGTCCCGGGCGACACCCACATCACCGGCGTCGGCATCCGCAGGACGGTCGACTGCAACAACCGCACCCTGCTGGTGAACGGCACCGGCAACCACATCACCGCGATGGGCACCTGCTGGGCGGTGGCGGTGCAGGGGTCGTCGAACGTGATCGTCGCCGACACCGTGATCAACGACATCACCGTGTACGGCTGGGATCAGACCGTGCTGTTCACCCACGGCGACCCGGTCCTGCTGGACCGGGGGCGCGAACTCGGCATGACGAATCGGCTCCACCGGGTGTCGGCCTGACACGGCATCGGCCCCATCGGCAGAGAAACGAGGCAGCCATGGGTCACGACGTAATCCGAACGGTCATCGGCGCCTTCGCCGCGGCCGCGGCGCTGGGCCTGGCCGGCTGCGGCTCTCAGGACGGGGACACCCCCGGTCCCAGTGCGACGGCCGGTGAGGACGGCGTCAGGGTCGAGATCGCCAACACCATCAACTACGGCTCGTTCGGCACCACCACCGAGATCGACTGCGCGGACGGCAAATCGCTGAACATCGGCGGTTCCAACAACACCCTGACCGTGCTGGGGACGTGTGCCAACGTCAATGTCGGCGGCACCGACAACCGGATCACGGTCGAACGGGTCGACAACGAGATCAGCGTCACCGGGTTCAACAACACCCTGACCTACCGGGACGGCGATCCCACCGTCAGCGACACCGGGCGCGGCAACAACATCGGCCGCGGCTGACCCCCCGAGAAGGCCGGGCGGGCCCCGAACGATCAGGCGGGTGCGCCGTGGCGGCCCGCGCCGGCGGCGAACCGGCTCGCCCCGGCGGCGGCCTCGTGACTGACCTTGGAGATGCTGGCGAACTCGAAGTCCATCGCCTCGGCCTCACGTTTGCCCCACTGCTGCAGCACCGACATCCGGTCGGCGCGCAGACACTGCTGCGGCAGCCGGGCCAGCTCGGCGGCGAGTTCCTCGGCCCGCGCCCGCGCCTCACCGGTGGGCACCACCCGGTTGGCCAATCCGATCGCCAGCGCTTCGTCGGCGTCCACCGGGCGGCCGGTGAGGATCAGATCCATGGCGCGGCTCTCACCGATCAGCCGCGGCAACCGCACCGTTCCGCCGTCGATCAGCGGCACACCCCACCGCCGGCAGAACACCCCCATGATCGCGTCCTGTTCGACGATGCGCAGATCCGCCCACAACGCCAGTTCCAGCCCACCGGCCACCGCATACCCGCTGACCGCGGCGATCACCGGTTTGGACAGCACCATCCGGGTGGGCCCCATCGGCCCCGGTCCGCTGCGGTGCACCGGGTTGGCCTCCGGGGTGCCGAACGCCTTGAGGTCGGCGCCGGCGCAGAACGTTCCGTTGGCTCCCCACAGCACCGCGACCGCGGCGTCCTCATCGCGGTCGAACTCGTCGAACGCCGCGTAGAGGGCGGCGGCGGTCGGGCCGTTGACCGCGTTGCGGGCCTCGGGCCGATCGATGATCACGGTGGTCACCGGACCGTCGCGCTCGATCCGCACGGGTTTGGTCATGTCGCTGTCGCCTCCACTAGTCGAACGCCTCCACCAGTCCAGCATCCCGCCGCGCCGCCATTTCCGCGGCGAAGACACGGTAGGCGTCCCGGACGGCGCCGCCCGGCCAGCCGGCCGGCAGCAGTTCGTCGGGCAGCACCGGATCCGCCAGCAGGTGCCGCACCATCCGGGCGGCGACCACGAACCGGTCGGGCACGTCGGTGGCGGCCGCCATCTCGTCGAGCAGGCGCCGGCCGGTGGCGGCCCAGCCCGGCAGATCCCACAGCCGCCGCGCCAGGGCGACCGGATCGTCGTCGCGGGCCCGCAACCGGTGCATCCGCTGTTCGATGTCGGCCGGCAACTCGGTGTCGAGGTTGTCCGGCCGCAACCACACGCCTTCACGCAGCTCGGCGAAGCGGCTGTGCTGCAACGTTGTCCGCAGCGCGGCCCGGGCCCGTGCGTCGGTGCCGACGCTGGTGACCACCAGCATGGTCCAGTCGCCGG
>Ga0079224_100017847_pt1 | contig 10018 bp, 9 predicted proteins | sample Stecom2015_FD_80414 | JGI IMG/M metagenome (GOLD analysis project Ga0079224, IMG submission 80414) | Agricultural soil microbial communities from Utah to study Nitrogen management - Steer compost 2015 | ecosystem: Environmental > Terrestrial > Soil > Agricultural land | place: USA: Utah... | reverse complement strand
GAGGGCATCCGGTCCCGCAGGTCGGCGACGGCCTCCTCGAACGGCTGGCCCAGCTGCATGGCGCGGGCGGTGATGCGCAGCTCGGAGCCTGCCGGGTCGTCCAGCTCCTCGGCGGCCATGTCGATCGCGGTGGGCAGCGCCAGGCCGGCCTGGGTGGCGTTGGACAGCACCCGGGCGAGCTCGGGGAGCTGCGCGGTGAACGCCTCCTTGCGCCGCTCCTCCTGGCGCTTGAGGTAGCCGAAGATGCCCGCGACCACGCCCACCGCGGCCAGGATGCCGAAGATCGGGGCCAGCGCACGCCACAGGAAGACGACCGCGACCACGCAGGCCACCGCCACGATCATCATGAAGACCGAGATCTTCATCTTCAGCCCGGCGGCCCGCAGCCGCTGCTCGATCTTGGTGCCGATGTCGGTCGGGCGGATCAGCGCGTCCAGCCGGGCCAGCGGCGAGTTGGCCCGCCGCTCGACCTCGTCCAGGGCGCTGCGGGACGCGAGGTCGCGCCGGTCGAGGGCGCCCACGGCCCATTCGCGGAACCCCCACACCCCGATCGCGAGGGTCAGCGCGGCGAGGAGGAGGGACAGGGTGTCGAGACTCACGGGGCGGCTCCCAGGGGAGTACGGGTCGGGGCGCCGGTGAAGACGGGAGGGATGGTCTCACCGGCGTTGGTGACGCGCTGGGCGATGTGGTCGAGGAGCGGGAAGCGGTGGAACTCGCCGTGCACGCGGCCGTCCGGGCCGAGCGGCTGCGCCTCGAAGCGGAGCACCGGGGAGAGCTTGAACGCCTCGCGCCGGGCCGAGGTGACCACTCCGATCTCGCCGACGCGGCGGGAGCCGTCGGCGTAGCGGGACAGGTGGACGATGACGTCCACCGCCGCGTTGATCTGGTCCTGGATCGCTTCGAAGGGGATCTTGACCTCGCTCATCGAGGCCAGGGTGAGCAGCCGGTAGACGGCGTCGTCGGCGGAGTTGGCGTGCACGGTGGCCAGCGATCCGTCGTGGCCGGTGTTCATCGCCTGCAGCATGTCGAGGGTCTCGGCACCGCGGACCTCACCGATGATGATCCGGTCGGGGCGCATACGCAGCGAGTTGCGCACCAGGTCGCGGATGGTCACCTGGCCAGCGCCCTCCATGTTGGGCGGGCGCGACTCCAGCCGGATCACGTGGTCCTGCTGGAGCTGGAGCTCGGCGGAGTCCTCGATGGTGATGATCCGCTCGCTGTTGGGGGCGAACGCCGAGAGCGCGTTGAGGAACGTCGTCTTACCGCTGCCGGTACCGCCGGCGATGATGATGTTGAACCGGGCCCGGACGAACGCCGCGAGCAGCGCGGCGGTGTGCTCGTCGAGGCTGCCCTTGGCCGCGAGCTGCTTGATGGTGAACGGCTTGGGGAACCGCCGGATGGTGATGGTGGGGCCGGTGAGCGCCAGCGGCGGGATGATCACGTTCACCCGCTCGCCGCTGGGCAGCCGCGCGTCCACCATCGGGCTGGACTCGTCCACCCGCCGGTTCACCTGGGAGACGATCCGGTCGATGGTCTGCATCAGCTGGTTCTCGTTGGCGAACGTGGTGGTGATCTTCTCCACCCGGCCGGCGCGCTCCACGTAGATGTCGTCCGGCCCGTTCACCATGATCTCGGTGACGCTGTCGTCGGCCAGCAGGGGCTCCAGCACGCCCAGGCCCAGCGCCTCGTCGACGACCCTGCGGATCAGGGCGCTCCGCTCGCGGTCGGAGAGGACCGGGCCCTCCCGGGAGAGGAGGTGGCCCACCACCTTCTCCAGGCGGATGCGGCGCTGCTGCATGCTGAGCTTGGCCAGGTCGTCCAGGTTGACCTCGGACAGCAGGCGCTGGCGCCAGTGCGAGACGCTGTTGCGGTCGGCGCTCTCCCGGGCGTTCTGGGAGGTTTCGTAGAGGCGGTTGCGCAGGCCCATGTGGTGGTGACTCCATCAAGCTGCGGGTGGGCGGGCGGCCGCACCGGAAGGGCTGTACGGGGCGGGGTCGGTCACAGGTCGGGCATGTGCACCCGCCTGGTCAGCTCGAAGTTCAGGTCGGCCGCCGGGTACATGAACGGCGGCGACGCCGAGGCCTGCACGTAGTAGGAGCCGTCCTCGAAGCCGCTGGTGATCTCGGCCTGCTCCAGCCAGCCGGGGAGCGCGTCCCGGGCGGCCGCGGTCCCCGCCTCGGCGCCCTGGGTGGAGGCGACGCGGGCCCCGGTGCGGGCGGCGTTGCCCAGCCGCTCCAGGGCGAGGAAGCCGGCGAAGAACTCCATCACCATCACGCAGATCAGCAGCAGCAGGGGGAAGTAGGCGGCGAACTCGATGAACTGCGACCCCCGGTCGCCCCTGCGGCCGCGTGAGCGGGCGGAGTGGGGGGACCCCGCTCGGGAGCGTGCCATGGCAGTGTGCCTTTCTCGCTGTGGTCCTCGTCGGAGTTCAGGAGGCCTCGGGGAGCCTCCTTGCCCTGTCGCCGCGCCTGCCGGCGCGCGGTCCTCGGTCGGTCGGGGTCACTTCTCGTAGATGATCCGGGCCCGGCCGGTCACGTCCCACGGTGAGGTCGCGTTCGGCAGGACGACCGGCATGGCCAGGGTCGCCTTGGCGTAGGAGGTGCCGTCCGGTCGGTGTTCGATGTCGACGTGGAAGGTGTCGGTGCTGTCCCAGGGGGCGCTGACCCGCTTGGCCGCCTCGCCGGTGATCTTGCCGAGGTCGTTCGGGGTCACCGCGGCCTGCCGGGCCGCCTCGTTGGCGGCGTGCCCGGCGTACATGCTGGTGATGCCGAACAGCAGGACCTGCCAGACCGCCAGGGCGGCGAGCAGCAGCAGCGGGGTGAGCGCGGCGAACTCGATGAACTGGGCGCCCTTGTCCGAGGCGGCCTTCTTCTTGTCCTTCTTCTCCTTCTTCGGGGCCCCGCTCTTGTCGCCCCGGCCGAACAGGCTCTTCTTCTGCTTCTTCGGCGGCAGGGACGGCACGGCCGGGTCGGCTCCGGAGGGGGGCGGGGAGAACCGCGCCAGGTCCGGTTCGGGCGGCGGTGCGAGCACCCCCAGCTCACCGGCGACCTTGCTGTACGGCTTGAGCAGGTTCTCGTCGGTGATGCGGCGGGGGTCCCCGGTGTTCGAGGCCTCCTCCAGGCTGCGGAAGAGCGAGGGGATCGGGGTCTGCAGCATGGACACGCCCAGCAGCTTGCGGGCGAAGTCCGGCTGGATCTCGTTCTTCTTGCTGTGCCGGGTCAGCAGCGTCTGGACGTTCTTCTTCTCGCGGATCTGCAGCCGCTCCCACATGGCGATCAGCCGCTGCGCGGCGCGCAGCGCCGGCAGGTCCGGGGTGACCGTGACCACGGAGGTGTGCGCCAGTTCGCAGGCCATCGCGGTGGCCTCGTTCATGTGCGACCCGCAGTCGACGATGACCAGCTCGTAGCGGGAGCTCAGGCTGGCCAGGATCTGCCGCGCGGCGAGCTCGGTGACCTCCTCGCCGCGCTCCCCCTCGCGGGGGGCGAGCAGCACGTGCATCCCCTCCGGGTGCACGTACAGCGTCTCGGAGAGCATGGAGGCGCTGATGCTGTCCGCGGCCTGGACCAGGTCGACGATGCTGCGCCGGTGGTTGAGGTCGAGGTAGCCGGGGATGTCGCCCTTCTGCAGGTCCAGGTCGACCAGGCAGATCGAGCGGCCGGCCTGCGCGGCGGCGCGGGCCAGCTGCACCACCAGGGTGGTGGTGCCGATCCCGCCCTTGGCGCCGGTGAAGGTGAGGATGCTGCCGCGCCGCCCCGAGGCCGGCACGTTCGCGCTGGCCTCCTCGAAGTGCCGGCGCAGCGTCTGGGACCACTCCGCGGCCTGGGTGACCCGGGTGTCCAGGTCGCCGATGGTGCTGTCGTGCGGCAGCACCCCGCGGGCGCCCGCCTCCATGGCGCGGCTGAACACCTCGGGGTCGGGCTCGTCCACCATGAGCAGGACGGCCAGCTGCGGATGGTTGCGGGTCACGTCGCGGATGAGCTCCACCGCGGGCAGCGGCCCCAGGTCCTCGTGCAGGACGAGCACGTCCAGGTCGGGGATGGACCGCAGCGTCTCGCTGAGCTCGGCGTACGCCCGGTGCACGCTGACGATCTCGCATCCGCTCAGCTCGTCGAAGCGGACCATCAGCGACGTTTCGAGGTCGGCGGTGGGGACGCCGATCATGATCTTGTGGCTCATCACTAATCCTGACCGTTGGCGCCGTCCTGGCCGCCCCCGCCTTGGCCGCCGCCGTTCTGACCGCCGCCGCCCTGGCCGCCGGAGTCCTCCTCGAGCTCGGCCTGGTCGCTGCTGCAGAACTGGATGTCACCGGGGTCGCCGGAGCCCTCCGGGCTGATCAGGCCGAGCCGCAGCGAGCCGGAGAACGCCTCGGCGTAGGTGAGCTGCAGCGTGTCCTGCGGGTTGAGCCGGAAGGTGACCGGGACGACCGCGGAGGTGGTGCCCGACTCGTCGGTGCTCTGGCCGACCTGGCCGACCTCCAGCACCTCGACGTCGGTCAGCACCCGGGTGGCGCAGCTGTCGGCGTCGCCGTCGGAGGGGAAGGTGGCGTAGATGTCCACCCGGGACTGGCGGCTCACCTTGCCGGCCACGCCGGTCTCGGCGTTCACCATGATCGCGATCTCCCGCTCACCGGCCTCCAGCTCGGGGGCCGGGATCACCATGCTGTTCTGCAGCAGCGACCCCTCGCTGATGTAGGTCGAGGAGACGGGCTGCCGGCCGGGCTGGTCGAGGACCTCCTCCAGGTTGGAGATGAAGATGTCCTCGTCGAAGAACCGGGCCGGGACCTGGTGCTCCTCGACCATTTCCTCGGTGATCGGCTGGTAGGGAGCGACGTCCTCGGTGAGGCGCAGCGTGGTGCGGTAGGTGCCGAGCTCGCGGTTGATGCTGTTCACGTAAGAGACCACGGTCAGGAAGACCGCGACGGCGCCGATCCCGGCGACGATCATCAGCAGCAGGCCGCGTCGCTGACGGGGGTTCATACGCTTCCGTTCCTATGGAGAGAGGGGTCGAGGGGCGGGAGTCCTCTGGGCCGACCGGAGCCGCGGTGCAGGGCTCAGCGACCGACGGGCCCGTCGGGAGGGGCGTTCGGATGGGACGGGGGCGCCTCCTGCCGTGCGGCGGCCACCGATTGGGGCTCGCGGCCCGGCCGGGGGCCGGTGTCGGAGCGCCCGGCGCCGCCCGCGGCGGTACCGGAGGGCGGGGTCTGGTTCCGTGCGCCGACCCAGGCGGGTCGGATGTGCTCCCCGGTGCTCTTGGTCGGCGGCGCGGGGACGTCCGTACCGCGGGTCGGCGGCCTCCCGGCGATGGGCTGGTTGACGTTGCCGCAGTACGGGCAGTGCAGCCCTTCGACCAGCTCCCGGCACCACGCGCAGGTGCCGGGCCGGATGGCCCGGGGGGCGCCGGGCAGGGCCTGGGGGTGGGCGCTGAACACGACGAACTCGATGTACTTGCGCATCCCCCAGTACTTCGAACCGAGCGGCTGCTCGGGCAGGGCGCTCAGCGACACCGCCCGCAGGGCGGGGGTGAGCTGCTCGTTGAACTCGTCCAGGCTGAGGCCGTCCGGGCGGGCCACCAGGACCTGGACCGGGTCGAGCGGCCGACCGGGCAGGTTGGGCCGGGGGTCGCGCTTCTTCACCCGGCCGACCCGCTTCGCCGGGGCGTTGAACGCCAGGAAGGTGGTGCGGGGCAGGAAGGAGCCCAGGTGCTGCTTGAAGGTGATGGGGATGGTGGACAGGCTGTTGACCCGCTTCATCCAGGCGCCCGCCAGGATCTGGCGGGGGAGCTCCGAGGCGAGCGCGGCGGTGACCCCGGAGGGCAGGTAGGGGGCCAGGTAGGAGAGCTGGTCGGCGACCAGGGAGAGCGCCAGCGGGGAGATGTCCATGGGGACGGCGCCGATGTGGTCGGTCAGCAGGGCCCCCCGGGCGAAGGCGATCACCCGCTCGGCGCGCTCGGAGTTCCACGAGGCGTAGAGGGCGAGGACCTTCTTCCCTTCGTCCAGGCGGCCGCGGCAGAAGTCGATGAACGCGTCGGCCTGCTCGCCGTGGTCCGCGCCGGACAGCGGGAAGCGCTCGGCCTGGAACTTGCCGAGCAGCCCGCTGCTGGGGTAGTCGCCGAGGAGAGCGACGGCGGAGGCGGTCCTGGAGGGGCCAGTGGTCACTTCTGCGAGCTCCCGGAATCAGGTGGAGGATTTAGGAGATTAGGGCACCGAAAGCGCTCAATGTGAGAAACCGTGGTGGTACAGCCTACTGCTCCGCAGTGGTCCACAGTGAGGACGATCCTTCCCTGTGGACGGCGCGCGGCCCTGCGGTGGGCGCCTCCCTCCACGGTGTCCTGTATCGCTGCGGGGCGCAAGGCATCAGAGATGCGGACAAAGTAGATGCACGCTGAAGAGACGCCGACGACACGGGAACGGTTCCGGTCTTCCCCGGATCCATTCGGACACATGGGCGGAGCGATTTTCGGGCATGGTCCTGACCGGTACGGATCCGATGTGGCCGAAGTCGGCCATTTCCCCGGCTCACGGGAGTGCGCCGGCGTGAGCCCCGGTGGCGCCGTGCCCTTGTGCGCCGGTGCGGCCGGTGGTGATCGTTGGGCATGAGCGAAGTCGAGTGCCCCGTGTGCGGGCTCGGCCGGGTCGCGGGGTACCGGGTGCCGCCGCGCCTGGACGGGGCCGCGTTCCGGATGTGCGGCGAATGCGAGGCCGTCTGGGAGCAGGGCCAGGACATCGACCGGGACTTCGCCGAGGACCTGCTCGGCTACCTGCGGGACCGGGGCCTGCAGCCGTGGCTGGAGGACCTGGAGCGGGAGCGGGCCTGGCCGGCGGTGGCGGTCCCGGAGGCGGAGGATCTGCCGGGGGCCGAGGACTGAGTCCGCCGCCGTGGCCGGAGCTCGGAGGTCAGGGGGCGGCCGGGCGGTCGGAGTGGCCGAGGGGGCGGTCCGGGGCGATCCGGTCGCGGACCAGGCGCTTGAGTTCGGCGGCGTCGGTGAAGGCCGCGTCGGTGTCGCGGGACCAGATCGGCTCGCCGTCCAGCCGGACCTGGAACACGCCGCCGGTGCCGGGGACCAGCGCGACCGCGCCGAGGTCGGCCTCGAAGGTGGTCAGCAGCTCCTGGGCCATCCACGTGGCGCGCGGCAGCCAGCGGCACCGCGTGCAGTACTCGATCTCCAGCCGGGGCTTCTTCTCCTGGTCGGACACGGGACCAGTATGCCGGGCGGGAGGGGCCGGGTCACTCCGCGGGGGCGTCGGGTGCGGCGATCGGGTGCGCGCCGCGGCGCCCGTTCGGCGCCATCGGCAGGCCGGGCGGGGGTTCGAGCCAGCCGCCCGGGCCGGTGCGCGGCGCCGCCGGCTCGCGGAGCGGGGGAGCAGAGCGGGAGAGAGGGAGGAGCGGCTCTGCGGGCGCGGGGCGCTCCTCGGCTGAGAGCGGGCCGGTGGGGACGGTGAGCGGCGAGGGGCCGTCCTCCGGGGAGGTGCGCGGCGCCGGCACCGGGGAGAGGCGCAGCGACGGCGGCCCGCCGAGCGGCGGCTCCCGGGGCGGCACCCGGTGGCCGGTGCGCCCGCAGAACGCACAGCGGGGTTCGGCGGTGTGCTCGCCGCACCAGCGGCAGGGCACCGTCCGGACGGTGCGGGCCGCGTAGGTCAGCGCCTCCGGGTGGGCGCTGAACGCGACGAACTCGGTGAACCGGCGGCTGCCCCAGTACTCGGCGGCCAGCGGCTGCTCCGGGGCGCCGTCGGTGGAGTGCGGGCGCAGCACCGGCAGCAGGTCGTCGGTGAAGACCGGGGACGCTTTGCCGTCCGGTGCGGCGGAGACCACCCGCAGCGGCGCCCCGGGCAGCGCGGGCAGGTCCTCGGCCAGCTCGCCCGGGCGCAGCGTCAGCACCCTTCGGACCGGGGCGCACACCGCGATGAACGCGCTGCCCGGAAGGAACGAGCCGGCGTGCTGGGCGAGCGAGGCCGGCGGCGCGGACAGGCCGCCCACCCGGTGCAGGCAGGCCCCGGCGAACATGTGGTGCGGCAGCTCGCCGGCCATCGCGGCCACCGCACCCGGCGGGAGGAACCGCGCCAGGTAGGCCAGCTGGTCGGCGAGGAAGGACAGGGCCAGCGGCGGCAGTGCGAGACCGACGGGGGCGATCCCGTCGGTGAGCCCCCGGGCCCGGGCGAAGCGCACCGCGCGGAACGCGGGCTCGCTCCGCCAGTCCGGGTGCACGGCGACGACCTTGCGCCCCGCCTCCAGTTCGGCCGCGGCGAACTCCACGAAGGCCGACGCGCGCTCGCCCTCGGTCCGCCCGGTGAGCGGGAACCTGCGCGCCCGGGCGTCGCCGACCCGGCCGGTCGGCGGGGCGTCGGCGAGCAGGGCGACGGTGCAGGGGCGGGCACCTGGGCGGTCGGCCGCGGCCGGGGGACGGCCGGCGGGGCGTGCGGTCGGGGCGGAGGAGGACGTCACCGGAGGACTCCCGGGGAGAAGTCGATGCGGCGGTCGGTGCTCGGGGCCGGGGCGTGCGGTCATGGTAGCCGACGGAGGTTTCGCGGCTCTGCCGAGACGGCCTGGCCCCGTGCCCGCCGTCCCGGCTCAGCGCCCGCCTGCACCGGGCCCCGGCTCCGCGTCGCCCCACTTCCGCGTTGATCTCGGAGTCGCGGGGGCAGAGTGCTCTGGCAGCCCCGCAACGCCGAGATCAACGGTCCCGCGCAAGCCTCCCTCAGCGGTCGTGGCGGCCCTGAGCTCAACGAGGCGGCGCTGCACCATGGCCGGATGCGGGGCCGGGGCCCGGCAGGGGGCGAGGCGGGGACGGCGTTGGCGGGGGAGAGGAGAAGAAGGAAGAGGAAATGCGGAAGGCCCGGCGCGCCGGGCGCCGGGCCTTCCCGAAGGGTGAGTGAGGGGACTTGAACCCCCGACATCTTGGACCACAACCAAGTGCTCTGCCAACTGAGCTACACCCACCATGGCCGCGGTTTCGAGTGGTGCTCTCCGCCGCGTTCGGTAAGAGTCTAGCGGACCCCGGAGGGTGCTTCGATCACTTTTCTTCCGGGGCGGGGGTGGAGTACTCCGCGGCGATGCTCTTCACGGTCTCGGTGTCCGGGCCGGGCGGGGCGACGAACGCGGCGGCCCGGTAGTAGCGGAGCTCCTGGATGCTCTCGGTGATGTCGGCCAGGGCGCGGTGGCCGCCGTGCTTCTCCGGGCTGTTGAAGTAGATCCGCGGGTACCAGCGGCGCAGCAGCTCCTTGATGCTCGACACGTCGACCATCCGGTAGTGCAGGTAGGCGTCGACGCGGGGCATGTCCCGGGAGATGAAGAGCCGGTCGGTGGCGATGGAGTTGCCGCACAGCGGGGTCTTCTCCGGTGCGTACCGCTTGATGTGGTCGAGGACGAGCTCCTCGGCCTCCTGCAGGGTGACCCCGTTGTCCAGCTCGTCGATGAGGCCGGAGTCGGTGTGCATCCGGGTGACGAAGTCGCCCATCTGGTCCAGCGCCGCCTGCGGGGGCTTGATGACGATGTCGAGCCCGTCGTCCAGCTGGTTGAGCTGGCCGTCGGTGATCACGCAGGCCACCTCGATCAGCGCGTCGGCGTCGAGGTCGAGCCCCGTCATCTCGCAGTCGATCCACACCAAGCAGTCGTTCATAGGGGCTAGCTTATGCGCCGCCCGGGGGCGCGGTTCTCCGAACGTCCCGGCCGGTAGCGGCCGCGGTGCCCGGGGGCGCCGGGGCGGGGAGCCGGCCGCTCTCCCCGCCCCGGCGCGCCGGCCGGCTACCGGTACTCGTAGACGTCCACCCCGAACAGCAGCCACATGATGTCGAGGGTGTCGGTGTACTGCAGGACCACGCCGACGACGAACAGCACGATCAGAAGTACCACGATGAGCATGCCGCACCCGAAGCAGCCGCACCCCCCTTTCTTCTTCTTCCGCTTGCGGCGGTCCGGCGAGGCGCCGTGCGACGGCGCGGGGCCGCCGGGCGGGCCGTAGGGCGACGGCTGGCCGTAGGGGTCCGGCTGGTTGTAGGGGTCCGGTGCCGGGCCGGGGCCGCCGG
>Ga0079224_100017844_pt1 | contig 10019 bp, 6 predicted proteins | sample Stecom2015_FD_80414 | JGI IMG/M metagenome (GOLD analysis project Ga0079224, IMG submission 80414) | Agricultural soil microbial communities from Utah to study Nitrogen management - Steer compost 2015 | ecosystem: Environmental > Terrestrial > Soil > Agricultural land | place: USA: Utah... | reverse complement strand
TAACCCAAGGCACACATGCGCTTCCTCCCTCTGTTAGTTCTCACCATCGCTGCCGCCGGGTGCGCCTCCGGCGGCGCCACCTCGGAGCGCTCAGGCCCGCCTTCACGCTGGTCCGGCAACTTCCAGCCTCAACAGCAGCTGTCAGGCTCCGTTGAAGCCACCGGCTCCGCTCGCATGTTCGGGACAGTGAGCCTGTCGCCAGTGTCGGACCCAAACCGCACTCGCATAACGCTCATGATCAACTCTCCCGTGGGCAACACAACCCTCAAGTGGGCCGTGTTCCCGGGTCGCTGCGGGTCACCTTCACTGCCAGTCATGGCGGTGGACCGATTCCCGCCACTGGAGTTCAGCGCAAACGGGCGAGGTCAGCTGGATGTGGAACTGGCTCTGACGTACCCCACCTCCGGCACCTACCACGTTGCCGTCTTCCGTGGCAACGGTACGGACGCCTCGGACACGATCGCCTGCGCCAATCTCCGCAGCTGATGGGCACTCGGTCGAATGCAGTCCGAACGATCTTGAAATGAGAATGGGCCGGAACGTCTGATTGACGTTCCGGCCCATTCTCATTTCAAGCCAAGCTAGTCAGTTCGCGGGGCGACCAGCCCTGCATCGCCCCGGAACAGCAACCAATTACCGGATCGGTGTGGCCAGCCGCGGCGTACCGCCGAGGAAAGTGGCCGTGTATGCCGGACGGCCGATCTTCGTGGCCGGCAGGCCAACACCACCGAACGTGTAGATCGGCAGGCCGAGCGTCTCGAGCTCCTTGGCCGGCAGGGGCAGGCTGCGCCACGTGCCATCCTGGATGTCGTCAAAACGACGCGCGTCCAGCCACTCGGTTGAACCCGTGTTCATGAGTTCGATGTAGCGCTCATACAGCAGGTAGTCGAGCAGCTGCGCCGCTCCATCACCAGCCGTTGCAGGAGCCAACCCACCGCGATCAACACGCGTGAGGTTGATCAGGTCTGCGGCGATACCAAGATCTCCACCCGTGCGAATGAGCGCTTCCGCAATCAGCAGGTTGTTCTCTGCCGGCAGAACGAACGGAATCGGATTGCCGTTACGCACATCCGTGTTCACGTTGAAGGAGATGTTCTCCCAGCGCGCATGGTAGTGCGTGGACATCATGTAGATGCCGCGGAGCGGGTCGCCGATAACGGCGCCGTAGCTCTGAGGTACCCCGCCTACCGTCGCCGGAATGAACTTGATGTCGGTTCCGTAGCGCGCATCGTCCGAAATGCCCAACTGGCGATCCGGCGAATTCGGATCCGCATGGTCGGTGAACGTTGCCGGAATGTTCGGCGCCATCATGTTGATGATGCGATGGTCAACACGCAGCCAGCTGAGCAGGTTGCCGTACAGGTTGGTGTACGACGCCCAGTTGGGACCATACTCCAGCATGATGCCCGGACCGGCACCAGTGATGTCGGTGACACCGTTCGTTGCGTAGTTGAGCACGCGGTTCCAGTCCACAGCGGCAGTCTCTGCACCACTGCGCGCATCGTAGGCCAGCGTACGCGCCGCCATCGTGTTGGCAACCTTGTTCAGGTACGCAGGCGTCAGGCTGCCGGAGCTTTCATGCAGGCCCATGACCAGATCGGGCTGCACGACGTTCCATGTGGCCGTGCTCGTCTCTGCGATGATGTCGTCCCAGAGACTCATCGCATAGTCACGCACGACACCGTGCGGGTGCAGCGCGATGTCGAACGTGCCCGGCGATTCGGACAGCGTCTTTACCGTGTCTTCATTTACGATGAAGGCCTGGTCAAAGATGAGTGCAAGCTGGGAATAGACGCTCGCCTGAGTAAGGCGCGAGATCCACTCCACACTCTTCGCCTGATCCTCCGTGGGCTGCTCGATGCCGAGATGGATCGTGGCATACAGAGCGTCGTTTGCAGCTCCGACGGCGGAGTACATGCCGTCCCACTGCTCCTCTGTCACGGCACGATCACCGCCAGCGGAGTTGTTGTCATACGGAATGCGCGGCTCCGTGTTGTTGAAGCGCATACCGAAGTTGCCGAAGTTGGCAGTGAGCACGTCTGCAGTGACGGCCATTGCCATGGTTCCTTCCATGTAGGTATGCGTCCACCAGTAGGAGCTCCATGACCCAAGGGCGAGTGACTCAACGTCACCTGCCGTAGCAAGGACCTTGTCCACTCCCGGGTTGTTGGGGTTAGTGACCTCGAGGTCGCCGCAGGCGGTGCTGGTAACCAGCACCGCAGCGGCGCCGAGGACGCCCCTAAGCGTCTTCGATCGAATCATTCTCTTTATGGCTCCGTTTCAGGTCAGAAGGTGAGTTCGATCTGGCCCGAAATCTGGCGGAAGTTCGGGTAACGGAAACCGTCGATGCGGAAGTTGAAGTCACCGCCCGCAGCAACGTCCGGGTCAAATCCTGAATAGTCGGTCCAGGTGTACAGGTTACGACCGATGAGGGCGATCTTCGCGCCGCGCAGGTAGTTACCTGCACCGATGCGGGAGAGCAGCGACTCGTTGATCGTGTAGCTCACCGACAGTTCGCGCAGCTTCACGAAGCTGCCGTCTTCAATGAAGGCGTCAGCCGCGTTAAGCGCGTTGTACAGGCCCGAGGCATAGAAACCGAGCGCGATGCGATCAGCTGCCGGACGATCGCCCTGGCCCTGCGTACCATGACGGTGATCCTGGTACATCCACTGCTTGCTGAAGTTGTAGATGTCTCCACCCTGCACGCCGTCGAACAGCGCGTACACCGTGAAGCCGCTGAACATCAGCGTGTTGGCGATACCGAAGCCGAAGTCGGGGTTAACGTCACCGATGCGGAACTGATCGTTACCGGTTGCGTCAACGTACTTGATCGGCATCTCGCCAGGCGTACCACGGAGGGCCGACTCAACAACGTATCCGTCGGGGTTCACCACGTAGTCGCCCACGTTGCCCGTGAAGGTCGGGTTGTCCAGCAGGTCCTGCGGGTTGCGTACGAACTTGTTGCCGTACACGATGCCGAGGGGCTCACCCGCAGCGTAGTAGAACACATCCTGACCCTGCGCGGTTGTTGCGTTCACACGGAACGGAGCGCGGTTCATGCGATCGATCTGCTGGCGAGTGCGATCCGCCGACAACGTCAGGTTGTACGTGAAGTTCGGACGGTCAACGACGAGTGCGCTGAGCTCGAACTCCCAGGTGTTTGCGCTGATGTCCGCCGCATTCTGCCACTGGCCGCTGAATCCGTTCGCCTTGGCGAGCGAGAGCGGCACGTTGAGGAATGCACCGTCCGTCTTGCGATCCGCGTACACGAGCGAGCCGCTGAAGCGGTTCAGGAACGCGAAGTCAACACCGAACTCGTTCTCGGCAACTTCGGCCGGGCGAAGCAGGCTGTTTCCGAGATTTGCCTTGTTCGGGCCGGAACCCGAAAGCGAGTAGGTCTCGTACTGCCAGGAGAACCCGGGGCGAAGTCCTGCCGTTCCACGCGCAGCGCGAAGCTTCAGGAGGTCGAATCCAGGAATCTGGAAGTCTTCCGAGAGGATGTAAGCAGCCGAAACGCGGTAGTAGTCCGCCCAGCGCTCATCCGCACCGAAGAGGGATGAACCGTCGCGGCGATACAGGGCGCTGAGGATGTACCGATCACGGAAGTCGAAGTCCTGCGATACGAGAATGTCTCGCGTGCGGGAAGTGGACATCGATGAACCGGCGTTCCGCTGGTCGGTCGGTGCTGCACCGATGTTCGGAATATCTCCAACGTAGAAGTTGCTGGAGTTGCCGCTCAGCGAGTTGTTGTCTTCGGCCTCGTACAGGTACGTGAGGCGCGTGGTTGAGTTCAGCTCACCGAACGTGCGCGTGGCGATGGCACTTGCCTGCGCATTGTAGGCAACGTTGTTGGATGTGCCGATCGAGTACGAGCCGCCACCCGGAGCGCCTGACGTGGTGGACAGGTAGCCACGGAAGTTGTACGTGTGGTTGCGCGAGTTCAGGCGATCGGTTCCGTACGTACCTTCGAAACGGAGCCAGTCCAGCGGACGCCAGCGGCCGGTTGCCGAAGCGATGATGCGCTCACGACGCAGATTGTAGTCCGAGTTCGCGAGAGAATACAGCGGGTTGGCACGAGCACTCGGCGAATCGATTACCGGGTAGTAGTCAATGTCTACCGACGGATCGGGGCGCTTGAGGTCGATGTCTGGCGGAGCCTGCAGGAACTCGAACCATCCCGCCGTGGAGCCTGGCGAGTAGTCGTTGGTGTTGAGTCCGTAGGAGGCGCTGATGGAGACGTCGAGGTTGTCCGCAAGGCCCTGGTCAACGTTGATGCGCGCATTACGACGAAGCTGACCGCTCTTGAAGGGAAGGATTCCCTGGTTGCGGTCAATCGTGAACGACGTACCGACGTTCGTGTTGCCACGACGCAGCATTACCTGTGCGTTGGTGGAGTAGAACTGACCGTTCTGCATCCACTCTTCCATCTGGTTGCGCCAGGCATTGGGACCAGTGGTGGGATACGGATTGTCCGCGATTCCATCCGGATCGGTGTCCCCGTGCAGCACTTCACCACCAGGACCAACGTTGTAGTGGTGATACTTGTTGACCGGCACGAACCGCTGCAGGCCGGACTGTCCGTACTCCGAACGAACGAGGAACGTGGTTGAGCCATCTGCCACGTTCTGGCCGCGCTTGGTGGTGATGTTGATAACACCGTTGGCGGCGTTCGAGCCGTAGAACGAAGCTGCGGCCGGGCCCTTGAGAACCTCGAGCGACTCGATGGAGTTGGCGTCAATGTCAGCCAGCGAAGACTGGGTGATTACGCCATCCACGATGATCAGCGGCTGGCTGCCACCGACGCTCAGGTTGGTGGAGCCGCGAAGACGCACAACCGGCTCCGATCCGGGGTTACCGGTTCCGATACCGATTCGAGCGCCTGCAACCTTGCCCTGCAGCGCCTGAACCGGTGAACCGGACGGCACCTGGGAGATCTGCTCTTCGGAAACGCGCGACACCGAGAACGACAGCTTGCGCTGCGACGTGGCGTCTGCAACACCCGTAACGATCAGTTCCTCGAGACGGAACGGGTCAGCTTCGAGTGCGAAGTCCTGGGTCTGTGAACCCGTGGACAGCGTGATCTGTCGCTGGATTGGCTTGAAGCCAATGAAGCGAGCGGTCAGCGTCACCTGCTGGCCGTTTGCAGAGGCAGCCGGAACCGTGAACGTATATGTACCGGTTTCCGACGTCTGCGTGCCGACATTCATCGACAGGATTGCAACGGTGGCACCCCTGATGGGAGCACCCGCGTCATTAGTGACGCGACCCGTGATTGTGGCGCCCTGCGCCAGCGCCGACCCGGCCGTAAAAACGACCAGAGCGAACGTCACCAGCAGCGCGAGCACGCCTCGCGGACGTGCGATTCGATTCATCTGAACCTCTTCGGTGAGTACTACAACGTGGTACGACTCGCGAACATAGGGTCGGCTTGTTGCCGGTGGCACAATCCTCCTTGAAGTGTGTAGGAGCTTGAGAGGCAGCCTCGCCCAAGGCGAAAGGCAACCACGGAGCGCTTCCAGTTGTCGAATCACTGGGAGCAGAAGGGAGTCATGGGCAACAGTCGGGAAGGGCCACGGCGCAAGCGGCGGTGGACAGCCTGTTGAAACAAGTCTCCGAAGGCGGGCGTAAGAAGTTCCAGGAAAGCTGTAACGCTCTCGGATGGCGCCGGAAGACGCCGGAAAATTCGCTCGTATCAGTACCGGTTCCGCAACGAACGCCTCGTTGCCGGAGCTCGGTAGTATTGGGCATGTGTTGCCATTATGTGACGAACCCGGCCACTGCGCAACCCTTTGAGATCGTCACGGACAATTCCGAATCTAGCTGTCAAGTCTGCGAGCGCGTAGCCCGCCCGCACGCACTACCCTGACACAGGGGAGGCCCCTCCTTCGCTCGCCGAGGGCAGAATCTCGAATTCGAAGGGCAGATGCACCACCTGCCGCACCCGCGCAGCGCCAATCATCGCCGAGCTGAACCTCGCCGAGAGTACGGCCTCCCGAACCGAAGCCGCAAACAGCGGGTGGGACGACGACACTATGTGAATCGTCGCCGGCTCCACGTTCCCAACGATGTTCACCACGAACTCCACCAGAACCTGCCCCGTTATCCCCGCCTGGAAAAGCGAATCGGGGTAAACCGGCAGCCTGGTGCCGCGCTCCAGCTCCGCCTTCACATCCACCTGATCGGCCGTGTACACGTTCCCGCTGGCAAGCAGCTCTGCCACGTCCACCGGCTCCAGCTCCGTCGCAACAGGGCGCTGCACGGCCGCGCGCGCCCGTGGCTCCACCCTCCTGGCAGGACGAGACCAGAGCGCCACCACGCCACATCCAGCCTCGGTCTGACCGCTTACGAACTGGGCTGGAATACCGGCCATTCCGTGGTACACCTCCACACCCTCCAGACTGCTCACCTCCACCATCCCGAGGTCGAACTCACCCGCATGTGCCGGATAGCCATCCACGAACACGAGCGGCGGACATGAGGCATTCCGAATGCGCACGCGTGTCATCATCGTGTTGCCCAGTGTCGTGATCCGCACTCCGCGCATGCGCCGAAGGACATCGATCAGCGACGCGGAAGAGAGCGACTCGATCTGGGACCGGTCAATGTAGGAGCCACCTCCGGACGTTCGACGAGCTTCGAATCCGGCAAGTCGGGAGTCGAATACCTCGCGAGGCGTAGTTCGAACCACCACCGTCTCGAGTGAGATCGATGTGGGCCGCAGGCTCACCCTTACCTCCTGCACGGGGGCGGCTTCGATCTCCACGGTCCCTTGCCACGGGCGGAATCCCAGCCTTCGAACGGCCAGGCGCGCCGGACCGACGGGAACACGATTCAGCATGAACCGTCCCCGGCTGTCCGAATATGCAGCGTGCGACCCGCCTACCGATACGCTTGCGCCCGCAATGGGCCTCCCAAGCGTATCCATCACAGTTCCCCGGACCACAACGGGCGGATCTTCAGCCTGCGCCTGCAATGACACGGGAACCATAAGCAGGGCGCCAAGAAGAAACGCGGTCCGCAGCGCGAGCCTCAGGAGCTGCGGGCGAGCATGATGCTGGCGACGATTCGACTGCTGGATCATGGGTCCCTCCTTGCTTCGGACCCGGCCGCATGGACGGGCACTACGCGGCATCGCGCATCGTAACGCGTTATTACCGCCATTATTGCGCCCGAAACGCTGATGCGCAACGCATAATCGAACGTCGTGCAGCCTGATCGCGCTACGATGGCGGGCTTCAGCCGCTCATCCCGGGCAGTCCGGTAATGCCGGCAACCCTGTCTGGAGCGGGACCCATAACTCACTGTTCCGGAGAAATGGTCCGGAGCCACTCCACCAGCCCCGGGAAGTCCCGCCGGACCCGCAACACGTGAAGCGCCTCGCTGCGAGCGAGGTTCATGTCACCTGACAGGGCGTACGCGAGCGAGAGCTGGAAGTGCAACGCGGCGTCATCCGGCCATGTTTCCACCGCATCCCGCAGCGCGTTCACCGTTCCGGCGGTGTCGCCGCGCGCCAGCAACAGCTGCGCACGCAGTATCTCGGCAGCGGGCGTTGGCTGAATTCGCTGCGCGTCTGCGAGAGCCTTTTCTGCCGCGTTCAGCTGGCCCGAACGCAACAGGGCTTCGGCATAACGACGCCTTGGCTCCTCGAACATTGGAGGCGCCTCACGAACGATGCCCGCATACTCTGCTGCTGCGGCTGCAGGGCTGCCCGACTGCATGAAGGCATCGGCGAGCATTCCCTTTGCCGACAGCCAGTTCACACCGCCGCGTGAGGCAAGGAACGCCAGTGAATCCACCATGTCCACCGGCTCGTAGGTTCCACGGTAATCGCGGGCGTCAGCCACCGGAACGAACGGCCATCTGGAGGTGACGGTGCGTATCGTATGCGCAGTGAGGAGCGAATCGAAGCGCGTTATGCCCATCTCCTGAACGTAGGCGTCCAGGCTGCGCCTGCGCTCCCACTGCGCGTCTGCGAGCAGGCCGGAGTTCCGGATTGCACTCGCGAACTCGTCTGCGAGAATCGCCTGCCCCCTCACATCCGGATGTACGTGCTCCGTGAACAGATTGCTTCCCGGTATGCCGCCGGAGGCTTCCTGCACGAAGCGCTCACGCACCGGCACGTAAACGGCACCCTGCCGGGCTGCAACGTCCATCACCACCGTGTCGAAAACGGAAGGCGCACGGAATCTCACGACATCCATGTCTCGTGCCCTGACGAACAGATCTCGCAGGGCGGCTGAGTCACCTGCGACGGCTGCATGCTGCAGGCGCTGCATGGCACTTTCGTACACCTCGCGCGCAGCACCGGGAAGGTCGTTTGCCGGAGACGCCAGCGGTGGCTGATCGCGAATGTTGCTCGTGAGGCTCCCGACCAGCACGGGCACGCCTGCTTCGCGAAACCGGCTCAGGGTGGCCGCCAGGTTACTCCTGAACTGCCTGACGCCCGCGACATAGGTATCATCACCAAGCTCGATCGGCTCCTGGTCGGCAATGGTTTCCATATACGTCGCAACAGCAGCGCTTCCCTCCCCCGGCGACCCCTCTACGGGCGACTGCTCCGTGACGCCGCCAGGAGCAGTGCCACGCAACCGCGACACGATACCTTGTACCAGCTGGCCCAATCGCAACCGCTGAAGAGCGAGCGTGGCACGAACCAGTGCCGAACCCGCCCCTCCGCCCGCCGTGGAAGCCACGCCGAGGGCGCCGTAGTATTCGTTATGCCCGGCATACACCAGCACCATGTCGGGCTCCAGCTTCAGCACCTCTCCGGCAATGTCCCGAAGCGTCCAGGAGTTGGTCGCGGGAATTCCCAGGTTGATTACCTCGACCACTCGCCCCGGCTGCACATCCCGCAGCATGTCTGAAAGCACGCGCGGAAAGCTGGCCGTTGGCGGATGCGGAAATCCGTAGGTACTCGATTCGCCAAGCGCTATCACACGAAGTGCACCCTCCGGCTTGCGAAGCAGGAATGGCTCAACGCGCGCAGAGGGTGCGTTCGCAGTTCCGAACCAGCGTACCCCCACCTGTGGATTCGCTATCACGTAGCTGCCGTCGCCGAACGGCGCTTCAACCACGAGCGGGTTTCCACCGCTCCGATCGAACACTCGAAGTCCCACCTCCAGCAGGGCCAGCAGAAGCAGCGGCAGGGCCAGCGTTATGGCGAGAAATACAGCGCGCTTTCGTGCGGTCAGTTCTGGTGCTGCAGCAGTGGAAGTGTCATCCGCGGCATCGTCACGCGACACACCCGTTGCCGTGTCATTATTGGCCGTATCACGAAGCCTCTCATCGTGCGGCAGGGTATTCTTCGCATGGTGCGAGCCGTCAGCCGACTTCCTGTTGCCCTTGCCTCCACCGCGCACCGACCCGGGCTTCCGCCGCTTTCCGCTCAAAACAACGTGTAGATGAATGGTGCGATTGCCGAACCCTGCACGGCAGCGAACAGGGCACCGAGCAGCACGAACAGCAGGATGATGGGCAACAGCCAGAGCTTCTTGCGCTCACGCATGAATGCCCACAGCTCTCGTACGAGGGTTACTGAACTCATTGAAGATGCTCGAGGGTCCAGTTGAATCGTGATAAAAGGCCACACACCGCTGCCGGCAGGCGCACAAGGATCAGAACTGTCGCTCCAGGGCACGTCGTTCGGCATCCGGCGCCCGGGCAGTACGACTCACCCAGTACGTGTCGGCCGCTGAATCACGGGCGAGCGGACTCCGCGCCACAAAACGCCTGATGAGACCGGCCGGAGTAATTACCGCAAGGTAAACAAGGGTAAAGAATACTGGCCGCGTCACGTGCGACAGCGCCACCCCGAGCGCCATCCATACCCGCTCAACTGGCCCGAGCCTCGTGGGAAACAACAAACCGGACGCTGCGCTTGTCGCAGCGATCGCCCAGCAGATACGAGCCGCGAGGCTGTGCCCGCGCCAGGCCAGCAGCGCTCCCACCACCGCGAAGCCCGCCGCGAGCGTGAGGCCGAACTTCCGGCCCGCAGCCCGTGTCAGCCGCCGATCGCCGGG
>Ga0079224_100017842_pt1 | contig 10020 bp, 8 predicted proteins | sample Stecom2015_FD_80414 | JGI IMG/M metagenome (GOLD analysis project Ga0079224, IMG submission 80414) | Agricultural soil microbial communities from Utah to study Nitrogen management - Steer compost 2015 | ecosystem: Environmental > Terrestrial > Soil > Agricultural land | place: USA: Utah... | reverse complement strand
CCCGCCCGGGGAAGCCGGCCGCGATGAGGAAGATGCCGATGCGCACCCCTCCGATGATGTCAGCCGAAGAGGCTGACCTGACCCTCTCCCACGGCGGGATCCCGGTGTCGTCTCAGATGCCGCCACTGCGGCAGGTCGTCGAGGTAGGACCAGGAGAGCCGGTGGTGCGCTGTCGGCCCGAGCCGGGCCAGCGCCTCCTGGTGGAGCGGCGACGGGTAGCCGGCGTTCTCCGCGAACCCGTACTCCTCGCACCCCAGCCCCGCCATGTGGGCGTCCCTGCGCACCTTGGCCAGCACCGACGCGGCGGCCACCGACACACTGGCCGCGTCGCCCCGGACCTCCAGCCGCACCCGCCAGGGCGGGCCGATGTAGTCGTGCTTGCCGTCCAGGATCACCGCGTCGGGCCGCACCGGCAGCGCCTCCAGGGCCCGCCGGGCGGCCCGGCGCAGCGCCTCGGTCATGCCCAGCTCGTCGATCTCCCGGTGGGACGCCTCGCCGAAGCCGACGCCCGCCGCCCACGACCGGAGCTCGGCCGACACCGCCTCGCGCTTGGCGGCGGTGAGCTTCTTGGAGTCGGTCAGCCCGGACGGCGGCGGCTCCGCGCCCGCGACCACGGCGCACACGGTGACCGGGCCCGCCCAGGCGCCCCGGCCCACCTCGTCGACGCCCGCGACCGTGCGGATGCTCGGCTGGGACAGCAGCAGGTGCTCGATCTCGTACGAGGGCGGCATGGCCCCAGACGTTACCGGGCGGCGAGCCGTACGGAGGGGTGGTCCGCGGCGATGAGCCGGGCGGCGACGTGCATCGCGCGGAGCGTCACCGAGACGGAGGGCCGGTTCACGCTGGAGGCGCGGGCCACGGCCAGCACCTCGCGGCCGACCGGGTTGCCGGGGAAGTGGCGCACCGCGATCCCGCGGACCCCGGCGGCCAGCGCCAGCGCGGGCACGGCCGCGATGCCGATGCCCTTGGCCACCAGCGACAGGATCGTGCCCAGGCCCTCGAACTCCCACGGGACCGGTTTGGTGCCGCCCACGTCTATCAGCAGCCGGTCGACGGCCAGCCGGGACGGTTCGCCGTCGGGGGTGGCCATCCACGGCTCGTCCCGGAGTTCTTCCAGGTTGAGCGGCACCTCCGGGTCGGCGAGCGGGTGCTTGCGCGGCACCACGAGCACGAGCGGGTCGGACAGCAGCGGGAAGACGCGCAGGTTGTCGCTCTCGGAGGCGCGGCCGTACCAGTCGTCGACGAGCGCGATGTCGACCTCGCCCGACTGGACTTCTCTCATGCCCCTTCCGGAACGGCTCTGCCGCAGGCGGAGCGTGAGTTCGGTGTGGCGGCGGAGCGAACGGGCGAGCGCCGGGGCGAATGCCACCGCCGCTGTGGGGAAGGCGGTGACGACGACTCGCCCGGCGGGGCTCCCCGCGTGGGCCGACAGGTCCGATTCCGCCTCTTCGACCAGGGAAAGGATGCGTTCCGCGTGGGAGACGAGCCGCCGTCCGGCGTCGGTGAGTTCGGCGCTTCTGGCCGTCCGGTCGATGAGGGCGACCCCGGCCTCGCGCTCCAGCGCGGCCAGTTGCTGGGAGACCGCCGACGGACTGTAACCGAGAGACTCGGCGGTCGCGGCGATACTCCCCCGACGTGCGAATTCGCAGATCAACACCAATCGCCGCAAATCGAGCATCAGACTTCCTTACGCCTACCCACAACAAGCCTCGCTTGTGCTGATGCCTTCATCCAACCACTCTGGGAACGTGACAAACATGGCTGTGAATCTCTCCGCAACGCTCGCTGCGAACGAAGACATCGAGCGAAGACGCCGCGCCGGGCAGCACGTGGTGAACCTGGCCTTCGGTGAGGCCGGTCTCCCCGTCCACCCGGCGCTGCGCGAGAAGCTGGTCGCCGCGTCAGGACGCAACGGCTACGGGCCGGTCGCGGGGGCGGCCGAGCTCCGCGACGCGGCGGCGGGCTACTGGACACGACGGAGGCTCATCACCGAACCCGCACAGGTCGTCTGCGGACCCGGCAGCAAGTCGCTGCTCTACGGGCTGCTGCTGGCGATCGGCGGCGACGTCGTGCTGACGAAGCCCAGTTGGGTCAGTTACGCCGCGCAGGCCGATCTGGTCGGCTCCAGCCCGATCCTGGTCCCCCCGCCCCCCGGCGAGGGCGGCACGCCCGACCCCGAGCTGGTCGCCGAGGCCGTGCTGGCCGCGCGCGCACTGGGCCGGACCGTGAAGTCCGTGCTCGTGACGCTGCCCGACAACCCGACGGGGCTGCTCGCGCCCGAGCGGACCCTCCGCCGCCTGGTGGAGGTCGCCCGCGAGCTGGACCTCTACATCATCTCCGACGAGATCTACCGCGACCTGCTCCACGACCCCGGCCTGTCGTACACCTCCCCGGCCGACCTGGCGCCGGAGCGCACGCTGCTCACCACCGGGCTCAGCAAGAGCCTGGCGCTGGGCGGCTGGCGGATCGGCGTGGCCAGGCTGCCCGACGGGGCCGACGACCTGCGCCGCAGGCTGCTCGCCGTGGCCAGCGAGATCTGGTCCGCACCGGCCGCACCGGTGCAGGAGGCCGCCGCGTACGCCTTCACCGACCCGCCCGAGCTGACCGAGCGCATCGCGATGAGCCGGCGCCTGCACGGGACGCTGGCGAACGCGGTCCGCGACCGGTTCCTGGCGATCGGCGCGTCCGTGCCGGCCCCGCACGGTGGTTTCTACCTCTACCCCGACCTGGGTCACCTGGGGCTCGGCGGCGCGGCGGAGGTCACCCGGCTGCTGCTCGAAAGGCACGGCATCGGCGTGCTGCCCGGCCACGCGTTCGGCGACGATCCCGCCGCCGCCCGCGTCCGCGTCGCGGTCAGTCTCTTGTACGGGGACACCAACGAGGAGCGGACGGCCGCGCTGAACAGCACCGACCCGCTCTCGCTGCCGTGGGTCAAGGCCAGCCTCGACCATGTGGCCCTCGGCCTGGCCGAGCTGGCGGTGAGCTTCCCCGAGCCCAGCCACGCCCTGGCCATCTGATCCTCCAGACCCCGAGACGTACGAAGGCCCCGCCCTGTCCCCCCAGGGCGGGGTCTTCGGCGTCTCGGCGGTGTCCCGGATGTGGCCGCCCCCGCGTGCCACGTCCCGGCTATCTACAGAGTCGCCTGCCGTGCTCAACGGGGAATCAACGCCGGATCGACGGAACAATTAACGAATCCGCGCGTTCCTAGGTACGAGCAGAGGTTGGACCTATCATTTGGTAACAAATCGTTCCATTGCTGTGGGGACTGGCGGCATGGCTGGTGAGGGCGTCGAGGCTGGATTACGGTTCGCCGTGCTGGGTCCTGTCCGGGCCTGGCGCCACGGACAGGAGCTCGACCTGGGCACCCCGTTGCAGCGTTCCATTCTCGGGATGCTGCTGCTCAAGGAGGGGCACGCGGTCACCCCGGCCGAGATGATCGACGCCGTCTGGGGCGAGGAGTCGCCGCCGCGCGCGCTCGGCGCGCTGCGCACCTACATCTCCCGCCTGCGTACGGTCCTGGAGCCGGACCGGCCCGCCCGCACCCGCCCCGAGCTGCTGACCTCCGTCGGCAAGGGCTACGCGCTCCGGCTGCCTCCCGGCTCGCTCGACCTGACCCGGTTCGAGCAGGCCGTCGCCGACGCCGAGACCGCCCGCCGGGCGGGCCGCCTCCCCGTCGCCGCCGAGCGCATGCGGGCCGCGCTCGCCCTGTTCGAGGGCGAGCCGCTGGCCGGAGCCGTCGGCCCCTACGCCGAGCACCAGCGCGACCGCCTCGCCGAGCGGCGGCTGGGCGTCATCGAGGCGCTGATGGACGTCGACCTGGAGCTGGGCGGCCACGCGGCGGTCGTCTCCGAGCTGGTCGCGCTGGTCGCCGACCATCCGCTGCGCGAGCGGCTGCGGGCCCAGCTCATGCTCGCGTACTACCGCTGCGGGCGGCAGGGCGACGCGCTGGCGGTGTTCACCGAGACCCGCCAGGCGCTCATCGACGAGCTCGGCGTCGAGCCGGGGCCGGAGCTGGCCGCCCTGCACCAGCGCATCCTGGCCGCCGACCCCACGCTGGCCGCGCCGCCCCAGGCCGAGACCGCGCAGGAGGCTCCGGAGCCCGGGGACGAACCGGCCCTCGACCTGCCCAGGCCCGCCCAGCTCCCGGCCGCGGTGAACGACTTCACCGGGCGCGAGGAGGTCGCCGGGTGGCTGCGCTCGCTGCTGTCGGCCCCGTCGTCCGCCGAGGGCGTGCCGGTCGCGGCGATCTGCGGCATCGGCGGCGTGGGCAAGACGACCCTGGCGGTGCACGTGGCGCACCTGCTGGACGAGGTCTTCCCCGACGGCCAGCTCTACGCCGACCTGCGCGGCTACACCGACGAGGCCACCGACCCGGCCACGACGCTCGGCTCGTTCCTGCGCGCGCTGGGCATCCCGGCCGACGTGATCCCGGAGAGCCCGGCCGACCGGTCGGCGCTCTACCGGTCGATCCTGGCCGAGCGGCGCATCCTCGTGCTGCTCGACAACGTCCGCGACGCCGCCCAGGTGAGCCCGCTGCTGCCGGGCTCGCCGGGCTGCGCGGCGATCGTGACCAGCCGCTCCAAGCTGGCCGACCTGCCCTCGGCCAAGCTCGTCGACCTGGACGTGATGGAGCCCGACGAGGCGCTGTCGCTGTTCGCCGCGGTGGCCGGTCCCGAACGGGTGGCGGCCGAGCACGGCGCCGCCATGGACGTGGTGGCGGCCTGCGGGTTCCTGCCGCTGGCGGTGCGGATCGTGGCCGCCCGGCTGTCCGCCCGGCCGTCGTGGACCGTGGCCTCGCTGGTGCCCCGGCTGGCCGACGAGCAGCGCCGGCTGGACGAGCTGCGGGTCGGCAACCTGGCCGTGGAGGCCACCTTCGCGCTCGGCTACGGCCAGCTCGACCCGGTCCAGCAGCGCGCCTTCCGGCTGCTGTCGCTGCCCAACGGGCCGGACATCTCGGTCGGGGCGGCGGCCGCGCTGCTGTCGACCACCGAGATCGAGGCCGAGGACGTGCTGGAGTCGCTGGTCGACGCGAGCCTGGTGGAGGCGCCCGCGCCCGGCCGCTACCGCTTCCACGACCTGCTCAAGCTGTTCGCCCGGCGGGAGCTGGAGAAGGCCGAGCGGCAGCAGGCGCGCACGCTCGCGCTCCGGCGGCTGCTCGGCTTCTACCTGGCCTCCACCCAGTCCGCGCACCGGCTGGCCTACGAGGGCAGCATGATCTCCGACAACCTCGTGGTGGTCGGCAGCGGGCGCACGTTCGCCACCGCCGAGGAGTCCGTCGCCTGGCTGATCGTGGAGGGCGACGCGCTGTTCGCCACCATCAACCAGGCCGCCGCCTCCGCCCGCGCGGGCGACGAGCTGCTGCCCGCCGGTGACCTGCTGGTGGCGATGGAGCCGCTGCTGGAGTCCGGCACCCACACCCGCGAGTTCGACCACGGCACCCGCGCCGTGCTGGCCGCCGCGCTGCGGCTCGGCGACCGGGCCTGTGAGCTGCGGGCCCGGTACGTGCTGGGCCGGGTGCTGTTCGCGGGCAACCGGCTGCCCGAGGCCGAGGAGCAGTTCCTGCGGGTGCACGAGCTGTCGTCCGAGCGCGGCGAGAAGATCGTCACCGGCGAGGTGCTGAACGCGCTGGCCGTCGTGGTGGGCCGGCAGCGCCGCCACACCGAGGCGCTGTCCTGGTTCGACGCCGCCATGCGGTGGTACCGGGAGAACGGGGTGCCGGCCGGGGAGGCGCTGGTGCTCAGCTACTCGGCCCGCGAGTACCTCGGCCTGAACCGGCCCGAGGACGCCATCGCGGCGGCCGAGAAGGGCCTGGCCCTGTTCACCGAGATCGGCAGCGGCGCCGGCACCGCCAGGGCCCGCTACCACCTGGGCATCGTGCTGTCGCGGGTCGGGCGGCTCACCGAGGCCGTCCACCACCACGCCGAGTGCCTGGCCTTCTTCCGCGCCGGCAAGCAGCGGGTGTGGGAGCAGCGGGTCTGCTCGCGGCTGGCCGAGACGTTCATCGCCGCCGAGCGCTACGAGGACGCGGTCCGCCACGCCGAGCAGGCGCGGGCCGTCGCCCGCGAGATCGGTCATCCGTACGGGGAGGCGCTGTCGCTGACGGTGCTCGGCCGCGCGCTCAAGGAGCTGGGCAGCACGGACCGGAGCGCCGACTGCCTACGGCAGGCCCTCGGGATCTTCACCCGGCTCGGCGCGCCCGAGGCCGGCGACGTCAGGACCCTGCTCGACAGCCTCCCCGTCGGGGGGAAGGTCGTCGAGACCTGAGTACAGCTCGTCGTCCAGACGGGTCATCCACACATGGTTGAACACGGCTGTCCTTCGGGAGTCACGAAGGTCGAGTGGACGGCCCGACCGGCCGCCTGACCACCGCGCGTCGCTAGGGGGCCCGGTTATCCGGATGCTCCGCGCGGCGGCTAGCCGCCTCACAACGGCGGCCGGCCGGACCTGACACGGTCCCTCGAACCCCCCAGGGCCGTGCCGTAGTCAGCAGCTTCCACCCTGGGGATTGACAGCCAATCAACGCCCGATAAACGGCCTCACAGGAGGAAAAATCCCTCGGCGATGAGCGGGCGGATCGCCTCCGTCTGCAGTGCCGCGCCGTCGCCGACCAGCTCGGCGATCACGTTGAGCAGCGGCCCCAGCGCCAGCTCGCCGTCGCAGACGCCGGCCAGCGCCGCCTCGACCGTGCCCACCTCGCGGGTACGGCGCAGCCCGGTGGTCTGGCGGAGCACGATGCGCATCGGATCCTCGGCACCGGGCAGTCCCACCCGCTCGTCGAGCAGCCCCTCGGCAGTGCGCAGCCGGGCCGAGGCGAGGTCGCGGACACGGTGGGCAGCGGCGATCGCGTCGAGCACCCCGTCGACGTACTCGCCGACCGGCAGCGCCACCTGATGGGTGAGCTGCTCGACGCGGATCACCGGGTCGAGGCTGCCGGAGTTGCGCATGCTGATCCAGCCGAAGCCGACCGCCTCGACCTTCTGCTCCTCGAACCAGGCCAGCCACCGGTCGTAGTGCCCGGCGTATCCGGGGGTGCCCTGCTCGGCGGCGTCGCGCAGCCACAGCTCGACGTACTCCGCCGGGTCCTGGACGTCGCGCTGGACCACCCAGGCGTCGCAGCCGCCGTCGCGCAGCCAGCCGCCCACCCGGTCGCGCCAGTCTTCGCCCTCCACGTGCAGCCAGCTGGCCAGGAAGTGGGCCTGGCCGCCGGGGCTGAGATGGCGCGGGGTCGCCCGTACGAGATCGCGGCAGAACGCGTCACCGCCGGCGCCCGTCTCGCGGTAGGTCAGCCTGCCGCCGGGAGAGATCACGAACGGCGGGTTGGCCACGATGAGGTCGTACTGCTCGTCCTCGACCGGCTCGAACAGCGAGCCCACCCGGGCGTCCACGCCCGGGAGCCCGGAGAGCCGCCAGCTCAGCCGGGCCAGCTCGATCGCGCGCGGGTTCACGTCGGTGGCGGTCACGTGCTCGGCCCGGCCGCCCAGCGACACCACCTGCACGCCGCAGCCGGTGCCGAGGTCGAGCGCCCGGCCGACGGGGCGGCGGGTGACGAGCTGGGCGAGGTTGGCGGAGGCGCCGCCCGCGCCCACCACGTGGTCGGGGCGGAGCGCCGGGTCGCCGGGGCGCACCTTGCGGTCGGAGACCACGTAGCCGTCGGTCTCCCACGGCTGCAGATGCACGTCGGCCCGGACCGTGTCACCGTCGGCGGTGACCAGCCCCGACTCCAGGACCGCCGCGGGCAGGCGCCCGGCCTCGACGGGGACGCCCAGCCACCAGAGCCGGATCAGCGCGGCGAGCGGGTCGCCGTCGGCCGTGGCACGCAGCGCCGGGACCAGCTCTTCGCGGGAGAGCGCGGTGGCGGCGACGTCGCCCAGCCGCTCGCGTACGCCGTCGACGGTGTAGCCGGTCTCGAGGAGATGATCGCGCAGTCGTTCCACGACCCCATCCTTTCACCGCGTAACCACATTCATGATCCGATACCGTAAGTGATCATACTGTTACCGAGATGAACCGGCATTCTTCAAGCGAAGGACAAGTAAGCGCGATATCTCTTGTCCTGCCCCCGCCGTTCGAAGAGGAGCGGATCCCCGTGCTCATCCCCTGCCTGGCCTGTGAGGCGCGTTTCCTGCCCGACGAGTACTTCGGGGCCTGCTCCGACTACGACCGGGGCCTGGACCGGGTGTCGTGGACGTGCCCGAGCTGCGGCAACCACGACGATCTGCGGGTGCTGCCCGGCGAGCTCGGGTTCGGCTATCCGCACGGCCGCCGCTTCCACGTGCAGGACCGGGTGCGCGTGCCGGGGCTGCGGCGGCAGCGGGGGGAGCTGCGGCTCGACATCACGCTCGACGCGGGAAACTGGAAGGTGCGCTCGCGGCCGCGCCAGCCCGTCTAGTCGTCGTCGCGCTGGCGCAGGCTGTGCCAGGCGGCCTCGGCCAGGCCCTTGACCTCTTCGTCGGTGGGGGTGTGCGCGCCGGCGAACCAGAGCCGGCAGATCTCCTGCGCCGGGCCGAGCCAGAGCACGTAGCACATGGTCGGGGAGACGGGCTGGAGGCGGCCGTTCTCGATGTGCGGGCGCCACCAGTCGGACACCTTGCGGAAGAACTCGCGGCGGGCGTCGGCCACCTCGGCGCCGCCGGGTTCGTGCTTGCGCGGCGGGCGCTCGCTGACGAGGAGCCTGGCCCGCTCGGGGTGCTCGCCGGACCAGCGCATGTGGAAGGCGACGACCGCCTCCACGCCGGCGCGGGCGTCGTCGTGCCGCATGAGCTCGGCGAGGAACTCCTGCTGGTAGGCCCGGAGGGTCTCGGCGTAGAGGACGCCGAAGACGTGCTCCTTGCTGGCGAAGTGATGGTAGAAGCTGCCTACGCTCACTCCGCTCTCGTCACGGAGGCTGGCCAGGGTGGTGGCCGACACCCCATCCTGGCTGAACCGCCGGAGCGCGCCTTCGATGATCCGGGTCCGGCCGTCGCGTCCGTTCTTGGCACTCTTCACACTGTCAATGGTGAGCCACCAGAACCTTGTTCCGCAAATATCAGGGCCTCTCGGATCATAGCGGTCACCTCCACCGTTCCGGCGGATACTTTCATTTTCGCGTCCGGCCAGAATCTGCGGATCATGCCGAGCGCCCGGCGATTATCACCCAGGACGTCCATCCCGACCGTGCGCGCCCCGCGGGCGGCCGCCCGGCCCAGCAGCGCGTCGACCAGCCGGGTCCCGAGCCCGAGCCCCTGCCACCGGTCGGTGACCACCACCGCGATCTCCACGTCGGCCGGGCCGCCCCGGTAGCTCATGGCATGCCCGACGATCTCTCCCCCGTACACGGCGACGAGCGCGTCCTTGACGTCGTCCACCTCGACCAGCGCGCGCACCATGCTCGCCGCGGGACGGCTGACGCCGGTGAAGAAGCGCAGGGTCTGCGTGCGCAGGGAAAGGCCCGTGAGAAAGCTCCGGACGCGCTCGGCGTCCTCGCACGCGGCGGTACGGATCAGCACCCCGCTCAGGGAATCCCCCTGGGTTCCAGACATGAACTCAGCTTGCTCCCGAACACCTGAGTCTGTCAAATGAACTCAGGTAGACTATTCGCATGAGAATGCCTTTCCGGGTGAACAACTGCTCGATCGAGCGCACCCTGGACGTCGTCGGGGAGAAATGGACCTTCCTGGTGCTGCGTGAGGCATTCAGCGGCGTGAGACGCTTCGCCGACATGCAGGCGAACACCGGCGCGCCGCGCCAGGTGCTCAGCGCCCGGCTGGCGCGCCTGGTCAACGAGGGGCTGCTGCGCAAGGTGCCCTACCGCGAGCCGGGCCAGCGCCAGCGCGACGAGTACCGGCTGACCGAGAAGGGGCGCGACCTCTACCCCCTGCTGGTCGCGCTGATGCACTGGGGCGACAAGTACCTCGCGGGCGAGGAGGGCCCGCCCGTGCTGCTGACCCACCGCGACTGCGGCGCCCTGGTCGAGCAGCACTTCCGCTGCGCCGAGGGCCACGAGGTCGGCGGGCCCACCGAGATCACCCCGCTGCCGGGCGT
>Ga0079224_100017841_pt1 | contig 10020 bp, 5 predicted proteins | sample Stecom2015_FD_80414 | JGI IMG/M metagenome (GOLD analysis project Ga0079224, IMG submission 80414) | Agricultural soil microbial communities from Utah to study Nitrogen management - Steer compost 2015 | ecosystem: Environmental > Terrestrial > Soil > Agricultural land | place: USA: Utah... | reverse complement strand
TTTTTACAGATCAGTCTTGCCGGGTACGCCCAGCGGGTCACCTACCAGGCCAGCAATGAACCGCTTTCAAAAGCGCTGAAAGCCATCCCGCAGCAAACCGATTACGAAGTATTGGGCAACCAGACGATGTTTGCCCGTACCAGACCGGTAACGGTAAAGGTGCGCGACATGGCCGTATTCGAATACCTGGAACTGCTCCTCGAGGGCCAGCCGCTCAGCTACCGGGTGGTAGACAAAACCATCATGCTGGAAACGAAGGAGGCCCTGCCCTCAGCAGGCGCACCACTGGCCACAACGCGCCAGCAGCCGATCCAGGGCCTTGTGCTCGGCCAAGCCGGCGACCAGCGTCTGCCCCTCGCGGGCGCGACCATCGCCGCGCACGGAAGCCAGCCCATCGTCGCTGATGAAAACGGGCGGTTTACGCTTAAGGAGGCGCCCAGCGACAACCAGCTGTTGGTAAGCTTCATCGGTTACGAATCGCAGACCGTCACCCTCGTCAGCGGCAAAACGGAGTACACCATCGTACTGACGGAAGAAACGAGTACGATGGACGAGGTCGTCGTAACCGGCTACCAGGTCATCAACCGCGACAGTTATACCGGTACGGCCATCACGAAGAGTGGCGAAGAGCTCCAACAGGTGAACCCGCAGAATGTGCTGCAGGCCATGCAGACATTCGACCCTTCCTTCCGGTTGGCCGAAAACAACCTTTTGGGTTCCGACCCGAATGCCCTGCCCAACATCACCGTGCGCGGCTCTTCGGCACTGCCCGGTGGCGTTGATGGCGACATCCTGCGCCGCGACAACGTGACGTCCATGGTCAACATGCCGGCGTTCATCCTCGACGGCTACGAGGTGAGCGTGCAGAAAGTGCTCGACCTCGACATGAACCGCATCGCATCGGTAACCCTGCTCAAAGACGCTGCCGCCACCGCGATATATGGTTCGCGGGCGGCCAACGGCGTCATGGTCATCACCACGAAGGTACCGAAAGACGGCAAGTTACAGCTCACCTACAGCCACGAAACCAGTGTGAGCGGGCCCGACCTGACCGACTACAACGTGCTGAATGCTGCCGAGAAACTGGAATACGAACGGCTCGCCGGTCTATATACCGCCAATGGAGGCCAATCACAGTACAATCTTGATGTGCTTTATTACGCCAAGAAAGCCAGCGTCGTAGGTGGTGTGGACACCTACTGGCTGTCGCAGCCGGTGCGTACCGCCGTGGGTCAGAAGCACGGGCTCTTTCTCGAAGGGGGATCGCCCGTATTCCGCTATGGCGTCGACCTCCGCTACCAGACCCGCCCCGGCGTAATGAAGGGCTCGCACCGCAACCAGTATTCGGGTGCGATGAACTTCAGCTACGACCTCAACAACAAAATCCGCTTCCAGAACGAGCTCTCCGTTACGATGGTCGGATCGCAGGAGTCGCCCTATGGCAGTTTTGCCAACTATGTCCGCATGAACCCTTACTACCGGATGACCGACGACAACGGCAACGTTATCCAAAGCCCGGAGCAGCTGGCATACGCCGACGCCAGTGGCGCGGTGAACTACGTGAACCTGCTCAATCCGCTTTACGACGCCACACTCAGCAGCTTCAACCGCCAGAATTACAGCGAGATTACCGACAACCTTGCCGGCGAGTTCGAACTGGCACCGGGCCTGCGGCTCCGCGGCCAGCTCAGTTTCACGAAGCGGTTGCACCAAGCGAGCAACTACCGCTCGCCATTGGCCAACGAGTTTTACAACTACGAAGCCTCCCGCGCCGACGAGAAAGGCGCTTACTACAGCGCCAACATCAACGAAACCTATTGGGATGGAAACCTGCGCGTCAACTACATCAAGCAGGTGGGCGACCACAGCATCAACCTCGTCGGCGGGGCCAACATCCGCACCGAACGTCTGGAAGAACGTTCGTTTGAGGCCATCGGATTCCCGAACGACCGCTTCAGCAGCATCGGCTTCGCCAAGGGATATGCCGAAAATGCGAGCCCCAGCAGCCAGCTTAATGAGTCGCGGCTCTTCGGCGTATTTGCCAGCACCAACTATTCGTTCCGCAACAGGTACCTGCTCGATGCCACCATCCGGCTCGACGGTTCTTCCAAGTTCGGCAGCGACAACCGCACGGCACCATTCTGGTCGGCGGGCCTCGGCTGGAATGTGCATCAGGAACCCTGGTTCCAATCGGACGTTGTGAGCCAGCTCCGCCTGCGCCTTACCACCGGCGTTACCGGGTCGGTACAGTTCTCCCCTTATATGTCGCGCACCACGTACCGCTACCAGCAAGACAACTGGTATTCTTCCGGTATAGGCGCCATCGTGCAGACGTTCGGCAACAGCAACCTTTCCTGGCAACAGACGTTTACCACCGATGCGGGCTTCGACCTGGGATTGTTTGACGACCGGCTGACGGTGACGCCTCGCGTCTACCGGCGCCTCACGCGCGACATCCTCGCCGATATCACCATCGCCCCGTCTACCGGCTTCGCATCGTACAAGGAAAACCTGGGCGACATGGAAAACCGTGGTGCAGAACTTAACCTGATGGCACAGGCGGTGAAAACGCGCGACTGGACCGTTTCGTTCATGGCGAATCTGGCCCACAACACCAACAAGATCGTGCGCATTTCCAATTCGCTCAAAGCCTATAACGACCGGGTGAACGATGCCCAGGAAAACATACCCAACGAACCCGGTGAGCCCGACTATCGCGGCGTGCCGTTATTGCGCTACAACGAAGGCCAATCGATCGATGCCATATATGCCGTGCCTTCCCTGGGCATCGACCCCGAAAACGGCAAAGAGATTTTCGTTAAACGGGACGGCTCGCTCTCTTACGAATGGGACGCGCGCGACATCACGGTGGTAGGCGATGCAACCCCCAAGATGGAAGGCTCCTTCGGCACCACCGTACGGTACAAACAGTTCACGGCGGTTGTTTACTTCCAAACCCGCTTCGGCGGTGACACCTACAACCAGACGCTGGTTGACCGCGTGGAGAATGCCGACCCGCGGTACAACGTAGACCGCCGCGTACTGGAAAAGAAATGGCAGGTACCGGGCGACCGGACGTTCTACAAGGACATCAAGGACCTCGGCCAAACCCGCGTATCGTCGCGGTTTATCATGCCCGACCATACACTGTCGCTTCAATCGGTTTACCTGTCGTACGACCTGAATCAGGAACTGGCCGACCGGCTGTCTTTATCGCGGCTACGCCTCGGGCTTACGGCCAACGACCTCTTCCGCTGGTCATCGATCGAAATCGAGCGCGGGATCGACTACCCCTTTGCACGGACGGTAACCTTCTCGCTACAGGCGGCATTTTAATAAAGTTAATGGCATCTTATATCGAAACAATGAACAGAATAACCCTATCGCTACTCACCCTCCTACTTACCGTGGGACTGGTGTCGTGCAATAAATGGTTGGATATCCGGCCGGAAACCGAAGTTGACGGAGATGTCCTTCTCAGCACGGCCGAAGGCTATGAAGAAGCCCTGCTCGGTGTTTACAGCAGAAGCACGCAAAACGACCTGTATGGCAAGGAACTCACCATCGGCACGCCCGAAGTGTTGGCCCAGCATTACACCATTTCCAACCAGGACCCGCTCCGCTACCTGCGGACCAGCCAATACGCTTACAACGACGGCGACTTCATCGCACGTAAAGATCGTATCTGGAAAGGGCTTTACCATGCCATTGCCAACTGCAATCTCATTCTGGCAAACATCGACGACAACTCGGCGCTTTTTTCACCGGGCATCTACGAGCTGATCAAAGGCGAAGCGCTTGCACTGCGTGCTTACCTGCACTTCGATGCCTTGCGGCTGTTTGCCCCGGCCCCTGCGAGTGATGCCAGTGCCGATGCCATCCCCTATGTGACGGCCTACTCGAAAAACACCACGCCACTATCCACCGTAAACGGTGTGCTCGACTCGGCGATACGCGACCTGCAAGCTGCTAAGGCCCTTTTGGAAAACGACCCCATCCGCGATGCCGGGTATGTTGTCGGATACCCCACAGATCCCGAATCGCTCAACACGGAAGAGTCGAACAACAACCTCTTTCTGCAAAACCGCCGGCACCGGATGAACTACTACGCAGTGTGCGGCAGCTTGGCCCGCGTTTACCTCTACAAAGGCGATAAAGCCAATGCGTTGCTGGAGGCGAAGGCGGTTATCGAAGCCGATAAATTCCCGTGGACGGAAATGGAAGATTTCCTAGCCGTCAATCCGGAAGACAAAGACCGGATCTTGTATAAGGAACTCGTATTCGGCTGGTACATTCCTGGCAAAAACGACACATACAACAGCACTTGGTTTATGGAAAGTGCCAGCGGCATGTACATCGACCAGTCGGTAAACCAGTCGTTTTACGAAACGGCCACCGTGGGCAGCAACGACCAGCGCTACCGGCAATGGTACAGCAGCATCTCGCAGAACAGCACACTCCTCTCCATCATCAACAAGTACCGCCGCAATAACCTGAGCGATGCCGACGATGCCAACCGCCACTACCTTATGGCCCCCGCCATCCGGCTGAGCGAGCTCTATTACATCGCCGCCGAATGCACATACGCGTCCGACCCTCTTACCGCGGCGGCCTACCTCAATGCGGTACGCACCCAACGGGGTATCGGCGAGCCGGTCACTGCTGCCGACGAGGCGGCCTTTAACGAAGAGCTGCTCAAGGAATACCGTAAAGAACTGCTGGCTGAGGGCCAGGTATTCTATGCCTATAAGCGGCTCAACCACGGCATTCCTGCCCAGAACGGCACAATGATAGCGCCCTCAGACGCCGTATTCGTACTGCCTTTACCTGACGATGAAATCATTTATGGAAACCGTTAACCCATCCGATATGTGTTTCAAACCAACCATCAAACGATTATATGCCCTCTGCGGATTCATTTTCCTCCTGGGCAGCTGTGATAAGGCCGAGCTGGTGACCTATGACCATCCGGCAAACATTTATTTCGATCTGGACGATGACGAAAATCCGGGGGCCAGCCTGCGCGACAGCATTGTCTACACCTTTGCATACGATATGACGAAGGCCCAGGATACGGTATTCATTCCGGTCCGCCTGTCCGGCTTCCGAGAAAACCGCGAGCGGCGCTACAAGGTCGCCGTGGACCAAGATTCATCCACGGCCGCTCCCGGCACGCATTACGAGGCCTTGCAGCCATCGTATCCCATGGCCGCCAACGCCGGCACCGCGTTCCTTCCGCTGATTGTATACAACACGGCCGATCTGGAGGAAACCGCGGTTTCGCTGGTCCTCAAGCTACGCCCATCAGCCGACTTCGGCATCGAAAACCCCGACCTCATCCGGGCCAAGGTGGTTGTTTCCGCACAGCTCGAACAACCCCAATGGTGGAGCATGTGGCTGGGAGCGTATTCGCGCACCAAACACCAGCTGTTTCTGTTGGTTACCGATCAGACCGAGCTTTCTATGGATGGTCTGGATGCCCCCAAAAACCTGTATTTCGCGCAGATGCTGACCATGATGCTCAATAACCCGTTCGGTTGGGTGCAGGATCATCCCGAAAAAGGATATGTGCTGGAGCCCCTAGAAGCAGGCAACACCGAACGTTATCATTTCTACCACGAAAACAACCCCGGGCGCACCATCCTGCTGCGGCAGAACGCCTCGGGTATGTATTTTTTCATTGACGAAAACGGCGAGGAGGTAAGGTAATATGAAGCAAACAACCATTATTTCATGCATCGCCCTGGCCCTGCTGCTGGGCGGGTGCTACAAAGACAAGGGGCATTACGATATCAATATGCCCACGTTGCCCCAAGTGACGAACCTCGAAGAAGAATACGAGGCCGTCGTGGGCGACAGCCTCATCATCGAACCCGTTGTTGAGGCTGCACCCGGCGACGAAATCGAATTGGAATGGCGGATTTTCGCGCCCGAGGCACCGGCAGGCGACTACGAATTCACCGGCCCGGCACTGCGTATCATTTTCGGTCTACAGGCCAACCGCTACGCGGCGCGCCTCACCGTGCATAACACCACCAACGGGATGAAGTATTTCCACAATTTCGAGATACAAGGTGTTACCGAATTTGTGCGGGGCACCACAGTGCTCAGCGTTGAAGATGGAATTACCCGGTTTTCGTTTATCAAGCCAGACAGCACCGTGCAGGCCCGGTTGTACGAAGCCATCCATGGCAAAGAGCTTCCCGCCGACCCACTGCAACTGTTATATATGCACGACGAGGCTACCGGCAACCTGCCGTTGGGCTATTGGATCATCACACGGAACGGCGGTGTACGGCTGAATGTCTCCAACATGCAGGAAGATCCGCTCTATCCCAACACGTTGGCCGCCAATTTCTTTTCCGCCCCCGATCAGTTGGATGTCGGTTTGTTCCAACATTTCAACCGCGGCGTATTGATGGGCGTGGTGAATGGCAAATTCTACGGTGGTGCCACTACCACCTGGAACCAGTCCGTCACGTACGGTATGTTCGGCGGATATGCCGACGGTGATTACGAATTGGCCCCATCGTTTATCATGACCACCATCGGTCCGAACACCAGCTTCATCGGCTTTGACCGCAACCGGAAGCAGTTCCTACGGTTCAACCTGTACGGCAACCCGGTCTTTTTCGGCACCCAATACAGCGTTACGAACCCCCAGATCTTCGACCCGCTCAACGTGGGCATGGATCTGGTGGATATGGTGCAGGTCAACAATGCCGAAACGTTTGCCTACGTGGCTGATGCGGACGGCACCATCCATGAACTCGCTTTCCAGGTGAACTTCAGCGGCCCTTTCACCTTCACCCCCATCCACAAGCGCCCGTTCGTACGGCAGGAACTGTTTGGCGAAAACACCAAATTACTTGCGGCCCGCAACGGCGTCATCTACATCGCCGCGGGCAACAAGGTATACCGGTATAATCCGCTCAACGAAGAGGTGCGCGAACTGGATGCGACCTTTACTGCACCCGTAACGATGATCAAGCTCGCCGACAACGAGAACACCCTCGTGGTCGGTGCCGGCAACAGTCTTTATTACCTAGCCATCCAAACGGGCCGGTTCGGCGACCTGACCGGACAGATCAACGGCATACCCGGATATCCGGTGGATATCGCCTTCAGAAATTAATTATCATTAACAAAAAACGAAGAAATGAACGCACTCAAAATCACATTAATCAGCCTCTTTTCAGGCCCAGCCCTGCTTTTTGCCCAAGAAGGCTTCCAGATCAAGGGCACCGCACCGGCCTCGAAAGAGGGCTGCATGGTTTACCTCGATTACGGCAGCAATGGCGATAACCATAGCGACTCCACCATCGTAACGGATGGCACGTTCCACTTCGAGGGCACGGTTTCTGAGCCCAGCTATTCACGGATGATCTTCGATCATGAAGGCAAAGGCAAGTACATGGTACAGAATATCGGCGACCGGCTGTACTTTTACTTGGGCAATGAAAATTACAACATCGCCGTTACCGATTCGCTCTACAATGCCCCGGTGACCGGATCGCCGCTTCATGCGGAGTTCCTGGCGTTCCTCGATGCCGTCGGCGGCGACTTCATCGCCATCATGGACGAAGCCGGAAAAACCGCCGCCTCCTACGATCCGGAAGACCCGCAGTACAACGAGAAGATGTTAGCATTGCGCAAAAAGTATGATGCCATCCTGGAAGAACGCCGCGAGAAAGAACTGGCATTTGCCCGGAACAACCCCAACTCGATCTTTTCGGCGGAAGCCCTGCGCGACGTCGCCAACACCCATCCGCTGAGTGAAATCGAGCCCGTACTGGCCACGCTTTCGGAGGAGGTGCGCAACCTCTCCACCGCGCGCCAGCTCGCAGCGCGCATCGAGGCTGAAAAAACCATCCAAGTGGGCAAAATCGCGCCCGACTTCACACAGCCCGACGTTGATGGCAACCCGGTGAGCCTTTCGGACTTCCGTGGCCGCTACGTACTGGTCGACTTTTGGGCAAGCTGGTGTGCGCCGTGCCGCGCGGAAAACCCGAATCTGGTAAAAGCGTACGAAGCGTATAAAGATAAGGGGCTGGAAGTACTCGGGGTATCGCTCGATAGCAAAAGCAGCCGCGACGCCTGGCTCAAAGCGATCGAAAAAGACGGCCTGCCGTGGGTGCATGTTTCGGACCTTAAGGGGTGGAACAATGCGGTTGCTGTACAATATGGCGTGCGCGCTGTACCACAGAATTACCTCATCGATCCCCAAGGGAAGATTGTGGCGTCCAACCTGCGTGAGGAACGCCTGCATACCGTGCTTGCGGAGGTGTTGGGAAATTAAAATTAGCTTTCGCCATGTGCGTGGTGGCCGTATGGTGGCAATGCCACCGTGCCATGGTGTCAGACTAACTTAAGGACCGTATTGCACGTCATGGCTGTCGATAAAGTACAGGAACACACACCGTACACGTCGCCTTCCGGAATCGTCGGAGATCGGGTTGTCTACACACAGTAAGACCCTAGGGCAAAAAAAAACCCGTCTCGCTAAAAACGAAACGGGTCCGCCCCAATGGGGTTAGGGGCTATCAACCTAAACCTAGCGCAAAGATAAAAAAAGTAATTCAATTGCCAAAGAAATTCTTTGTTTAGGCTCCGGGTTAGGCGCGAAAAAGCGGAAATATTCACCGACATATTTAAACTTTTAGTAATATTGTACTAACAGTCAGCAGGAAGACATTCGGTAGTTTTGTTCCGCGTAATTTAATCCATTTATGGCGGCGATCTCTTACAAGTCATGCAGCGATAGGGAATTGATAGGACTCATCTTAGCGGATAATCATGCCGCGTACCTGGAGATTTACGAGCGCTATTCGCCGCGGCTTTACTTCCAGGCGTGCAAAAAGGTGGCCGACCGCGATGATGTGAAGGACCTCCTGCAAGATGTGTTTTCCGCCCTTTGGCATAACCGGCACTCCTTAACACACGAGAGCTCGCTGGGCGGCTATTTGTATGCAACGCTTCGGTACCGGACCATCAAACTGATGACGCAAAAGAAGCCGGCAACGGGTCACTTGGAGGCGCTTTCAACGGACATTCCGGATCCGACGCATGCCGACGACCGCGTGCGGGAGGTGCAGCTCGGTCAGCTGATCGAGGAAGAAATCGTACAGCTTCCTCCCAAGATGCAGGAAGTATTCCGGATGAGCCGCCAGCAATACCTGTCGCACAAAGAGATTGCCGATGAGCTTGGATTGTCGGAAACAACGGTCAAAAAACACGTAAACAATGCCCTGAAGGTGCTTCGCCAAAAGCTGGGCACGTTGCTTTCACTCGGCCTTTTCCTTTTTTTCTGATTTTTTTCACTTTGCATTACGCCCTAAGAGGCGGTTTGGGTACTATATTAATAGACAAACAAAACGTAAGTGAGAAAACACATGTACAAAACGACCATCATTCTCGGTGCGTTCCTTTTCTTTCAGGCGACTGCATGGGGTCAATCCCTTGATTCCGTTGCGGTAGTTCAAAAAGAATGGGCGGTTACACCGGTCAAGAAAGGCATCGTATGGAAGCAGGGCCATTTTGATAACCTCTTCGAAAGCCGGCAGGAAATCAACTTTGTAGAAATTGACCTCCGGAAACACCGGAAACGGATTTTGATCGCCGCTGATTCCGTGCAGCTCAAGACGGCCGCTCAGTTTGCAGGGGAAAACGATGCGCTCGTTGCTATAAACGGGGGATTCTTTGACATGGAAAACGGCGGCTCGTGGGATTACGTCAAAGTAGCAGGCAAGGTAGTCAACCGAACTAAAAATGCAACGGACCGGGCAAACGCCGTGCTGCTGATAAGCCGGAAGGGGGTGGAAATCCACCCGGCAGCTGCCATCGATTATCATAACCACAAGGCGCCCAACGTGCTCCTTTCCGGTCCGCTCCTAATCTATCAGCAGCGCGAGGCGGAGCTGGGTGCGAACGCATTTAACGCCAACCGCCATCCACGGAGCGCCATAGCGGTGACTTCTGACAAGAAATTGCTCTTGATGGTGGTAGACGGCCGGAACCGGA
>Ga0079224_100017840_pt1 | contig 10020 bp, 6 predicted proteins | sample Stecom2015_FD_80414 | JGI IMG/M metagenome (GOLD analysis project Ga0079224, IMG submission 80414) | Agricultural soil microbial communities from Utah to study Nitrogen management - Steer compost 2015 | ecosystem: Environmental > Terrestrial > Soil > Agricultural land | place: USA: Utah... | reverse complement strand
TGCTGTTCGTGGCCGTCAATCTGGCGCGCAAGACCGGCGTGGATGTTTCCGCCGCCCTGCGCCATGCCAACCGCAAGTTCGAGCAGCGCTTCCGCGCCATGGAGGCCCTGGCGGAGGCGGACGGCCGGCCGCTGGCGCAGCGCACCCTGGTGGAGCAGGAAGCCCTCTGGTCGCAGGCCAAGCGGCAGCGCTGAACGCGGGCTGGACCTGGGCCGGCGCCTCCGCGGCCTGCCGGCCGCGCGCCGGCGCGGCCGGGCCGCTACACTATGCGGCCCCCGATTTCCCGTGAATGTTGCGATGGAACTGAATCCGCTCTTCTCCGCCCTGGATGACCTCAAGGCGCGCGTGGGCGCGCTCAGGGGGTATCTTTGACTACGACCTGAAGAAGGAACGGCTGGAAGAAGTCAACCGCGAGCTCGAGGATCCTTCGGTCTGGGACAACCCCGAGCGTGCCCAGGAGCTGGGCCGCGAGCGTGCGCGCCTGGCCCAGGTGGTCGAGGGACTGGACACCCATGGCAGGGGCATCGACGACGCGCGCGAGTTGCTGGAACTGATTGCCGAGGAGGGCGACGAGGCCAGCTTGGAGTCGGTGCGCGCCGACATCGAACGCCTCACCAGGGGCGTGGAGACGCTGGAGTTCCAGCGCATGTTCTCCGGCCAGATGGATGTCGCCAATGCCTTCGTGGACATCCAGGCCGGCGCCGGTGGCACCGAGGCCCAGGACTGGGCGGAGATCCTGCTGCGCATGTACCTGCGCTGGTGCGAGTCGCGCGGCTGGAAGACGGAACTGGTCGAGGTCAGCGGCGGTGAGGTCGCCGGCATCAAGTCGGCCACCTTCCGTGTCGAGGGGGACTATGCCTACGGCTGGCTGAAGACCGAGACCGGTGTGCACCGCCTGGTGCGGAAGAGCCCCTTCGACTCGGACAACCGCCGTCACACCAGCTTCGCCTCCGTGTTCGTCAGCCCGGAGGTGGACGACCGGATCGACATCGATATCAATCCGGCCGACCTGAAGACGGATGTGTACCGCTCTTCCGGTGCCGGCGGCCAGCACGTCAACAAGACCGAATCGGCGGTGCGCATCACCCACATTCCGACCGGTATCGTGGTGGCCTGCCAGACCGAGCGCAGCCAGCATGCCAACCGCGACCGCGCCATGAAGATGCTGGCCAGCAAGCTGTACGAGCTGGAACTGCAGAAGCGCAATGCCGAGAAGAATGCGCTGGAAGCCAGCAAGTCGGACATCGGCTGGGGCAACCAGATCCGCAACTACGTGCTCGACCAGTCGCGCATCAAGGACCTGCGCACTGGCGTCGAACGCAGTGACACGGACAAGGTCCTCGATGGCGACCTGGACGAGTTCGTCGAGGCCGCCCTCAAGGCCGGTCTGGAGGCCGGGACCAAACGCAGCGACGCGGCCTGAGCGCCGCGTCCGTCCGGCGTGCCGGCCGCGTCCGGCGTTCCGATCCAACCGCCGAGGGACAACCAGCAGTGAGCAGCCACGAACAGCAGGCGGCCCAGGCCGCCGATGAGAACCATGTGATCGCCGAGCGCCGAGAGAAGCTGCGCGCCCTGCGCAGCGGCCCCGGGCCGGTCTTTCCAAACGATTTCCGTCCGGACGCCCTCGCCGGCGAGCTGCAGTCGGAGTTCGCCGACAGGGAGTGCTGGACCGCGGAGAAACTGGAGGCGGAGGGACGGCGCGTGCGCGTGGCCGGCCGCCTGATGGCCAAGCGCGTGATGGGCAGGGCCAGCTTCGGCAAGCTGCAGGACCGCAGCGGCGACATCCAGCTGTTCCTGCAGGCCGACCGCCTGGGCGATGTCTACGAGGCCTTCAAGGGCTGGGACGTGGGCGACATCATCGGTGCCGAGGGCGTGCTCACCCGCACGCGCACCGGCGAGCTGTCCGTGCGCGCCGATACGATGCGCCTGCTCACCAAGTCGCTGCGGCCGCTGCCGGACAAGTGGCACGGCCTGACCGACACGGAGACTCGCTACCGCCAGCGCTATGTCGACCTGATCGTTTCGCCCGAATCGCGCGAGGTGTTCCGGCTGCGCTCGCGCATCGTGCGCTACATCCGCGACTACCTGGAAGCGCCGCCACGCTGCTTCATGGAAGTGGAAACGCCGATGATGCACCCGATTCCCGGTGGTGCCACGGCAAGGCCCTTCGTGACGCACCACAACGCGCTGGACCTGGACATGTACCTGCGCATCGCACCGGAGCTGTACCTCAAGCGCCTGGTGGTGGGCGGTTTCGAGCGCGTGTACGAGATCAACCGCAGCTTCCGCAACGAGGGCGTGTCCACGCGGCACAACCCCGAGTTCACCATGCTGGAGCTGTACCAGGCCTACGCCGATTGCGTGGACATCATGGACCTGACCGAGGACCTGCTGCGCAGCATGGCGGCGACCCTGTTTGCCGACCGCGAGCAGCCGCTGCAGCTGTCCTGGGAGGGCATGGCCATCGACCTTGACTCGCCCTTCCGCCGCCTGCCGCTGGAACAGGCGGTACGCCAGTTCAATCCGGCGATCGGCGAGGGCGAGCTGCGCGACCGGGAGGCCCTGGCCCGGCATTGCGAACGCCTGGGCATCCCGGTCAGGCCCGGGTACGGCTGGGGCAAGCTGCTGCTTGAGATCTTCGAAAAGATGGTCGAGCACCGCCTGGTGGATCCGACCTTCATCACCGCCTATCCGGCCGAGGTGTCGCCGCTGGCGCGCCGCAACGACGCCGATCCGGAGATCACCGACCGGTTCGAGCTGTTCGTCGGCGGGCGCGAGCTGGCCAACGGTTTCTCCGAACTGAACGACGCCGAGGAGCAGGCGGAACGCTTCCGGGCCCAGGTGGCCGCCCGCGAGGGCGGGGACGAGGAGGCCATGCATTTCGATGCCGACTACATCCGTGCGCTGGAGTACGGCATGCCGCCCACCGGTGGCCTGGGCGTGGGCATCGACCGCCTGGCCATGCTGTTCGCGGACCGCTCGTCGATCCGCGACGTGCTGCTGTTCCCGTACCTGCGGCCGGAGGCCCCGCCGGCCTGATCCGCCCGGCGGGGGGCCGGCCCGCGCCGTGTCGTCTACCCATGGCATGGGCATGGGTGTACAGTCGGGGTGGGAATCCATCCGGAACAGGGCCCGCCGCCCTCCCGGGGACGGCGGAAATGGCAGGTAAGGCGTGAACGTACTCATCGTCGACGACCAGCTGTCCGCGAGGACCATGCTGCGTCACATCATCGAGGGCATCAGCCCCGACATCCGGATCGCCGACTTCGGCGACCCGGAGCAGGCGATGGAATGGTCCGAGCGCGCCAACCCCGACCTGCTGCTGCTCGACTACCGGATGCCGAAGATCGACGGCCTGGAGTTCGCACGGCGTTTCCGCCGCAACCTGGCCTACCGTGACGTGCCCATCGTGCTGATCACGGTGGTCGGTGACGAGCCGGTGCGGCAGGCTGCGCTGGATGCCGGGGTCATCGACTTCATGGTCAAGCCGATCCGGCCGCGCGAGCTGCGCGCGCGCTGCCGCAACCTGCTGCAGCTCCGGCAGCATGCCGAATCGGTGAAGCAGCGCGCACAGGCGCTCGAGCGCCAGGTGTTGGCCAGCATGCACGAGCTGGAGATGCGCGAGCGCGAGATCCTGTACCGCCTGGCCAAGGTCACCGAGTCCCGCGATCACGAAACCGGGCAGCACCTGGAGCGCATGGCGCGTTATGCCGGCCTGATCGCCGAGGTCATCGGCCTGCCGGACGAGGAGGTGCGCATCATCGAGGCGGCCGCGCCTCTGCACGACATCGGCAAGATCAGCATTCCCGACGCCATCCTCAACAAGCCCGGCAGGCTGACCGACGAGGAAATGGCGATCATGCGCCTGCATCCGCGTTATGGCTACGAGGTGCTGAAGGACAGCTCCAGCCGTTTCGTGCAGGTCGGCGCCGACATCGCCCTGCGCCACCACGAGCGCTGGGACGGCAGCGGCTATCCAGATGGCCTCTCCGGCACCGACATTCCCCTGTGTGCGCGCATCGTCGCCATCGCCGACGTGCTCGATGCACTCACCACCCGCCGGCCGTACAAGGAGGCCTGGAGCATGGACCAGGCGCTCGAGTACCTGCGCGAACAGCGCGGGAAAATGTTCGATCCGCGCCTGGTCGATGCGCTGATCGAACACCGCGACCGTGCCGAGGAAATCCGCGCCTGCTTCCAGCAGCCGGAAAGCGACGGCTGAAGCTGATGCTGCTTACCAGAACCGTTTCCAGCATTGCTGCCAGGATGCACGAGCGGCTGCGCGGCCGCCCGGACAGCGAGCACGAGCAGGCGCTGGTGCGCCTGGTCATCACCGGCCTGTTCCTGGTCTACCTCGGTGGTGCCGCCACCCTGGGTGCCCACCCGGGCATGCTGCTGTGGCAGGCACTCATGGTTGTGCTGGCCGAGACCCTCATCGGCATCGGCGTCGTCGTGGCCATATTCCTGCGCCCGGGTGTGTCCATCCTGCGCCGTTTCGTCGGCATGTTCGCCGATTACGGGTCCATTTCGGCCCTGATGATCCTCCTGGGCGAGGTCACCGCTCCGCTGTATGTGGTGCTGATGTGGGTGACCGTGGGCAACGGCCTGCGTTACGGCACCCGGTTCCTCTACTACGCCATCGCCATGGCGGCCTGCGGATTCACGGCGGTGATCCTGCTCACGCCGTACTGGCAGGCCAACAAGGCCATCGCCTGGGGCCTGCTGGTGGGCCTGGTGGCCATCCCCATGTACCTGTCCTCGCTGCTCGCCAGCCTCACCCGGGCCACCGAGGAGGCGCGCCAGGCCAGCGCCGCCAAGAGCCGCTTCCTGGCCAACATGAGCCACGAGTTCCGCACGCCGCTGAACGGCATCGTCGGGATGTCGGGCCTGCTGAACAGCACCCGCCTGACGCCGGAGCAGCGTGAATGTGCCGAGGTGATCGAGGCGTCGGCGAGGGCCCTCCTGGCACTGGTGGAGGACGTGCTGGACATCTCCGCCATCGAGGCCGGCAAGGTGCACCTGCGCATTGGCCATTTCAGTGTGCGGGCGCTGGTGCGGTCCGTGGCCACCATCATTCGGCCGAGCGCCGCCGACAAGAACCTGGGCTTCGATGCCCATGTCGCCGACGACGTGCCGGACATGCTGGAAGGCGATGCCGGTCACCTGCGCCAGGTGCTCATCAATCTGCTCAACAATGCCGTCAAGTTCACCGAGCATGGTGGCATCGTGCTGTCGGTGTCGAAGATCGTGGCGCCGGATGAGCGTGCCTGGCTGCGCTTCTCGGTGCATGACACGGGCATCGGTGTCGCCTCGTCCGTCGGGCCGCGCATCTTCGAGGCCTTCGAGCAGGGGGATGCCACCCTGAACCGCCGTTACGGTGGCACCGGCCTTGGCACCACCATCGCCAAGAACCTCACCGAGGCGATGGGCGGACGCATCGACTTCGAGAGCATCGAGGGGGCGGGATCGCACTTCTGGGTCGATCTGCCATTCAAGGTCGTGACCGCCCAGACGACCGTCCTTGCGGCTCCGTCTGCGGACGAAACCGACAAGGTGATCCCGTTCGACGATCCGTTCGTGCGGCACCGCGCGCGCGTGCGGCCCATGCGAATCCTCGCCGCCGACGACCAGCCCACCAACCAGACCGTTCTGCGCCGCGTCCTGGAGAAGGCCGGGCACCAGGCGACCATCCTTGGCACGGGGGAGGCGGTGCTGGATGCCCTCGAGCAGGAGGACTACCAGATTGCCATCCTCGACCTGCACATGCCCGATGTCAGTGGTATCGACGTGCTGCGCCAGGCGCGGGTCATGCAGGCGGGCAGGGGCCAGCGCACGAAGTTCATCGTGCTCAGTGCCGACGTCACCCCGGAGTCGATACGCGCCTGCGAGGAGGCGGGTGTCGCATGCTTCCTGCCCAAGCCGGTGGTCGCCGCGCGCCTCCTCGACGTGATCGCGGAACTGGCAACCAAGGGCAGCACCGCACAGGCCGCCTCCAGCATCGAGGCGGCTGCCACGGGGAAGCCGGAACTGGACCTGGAAGTGCTGCGCGAGCTGTGCGATCTGGACATGAGCCGGGACGAGCTTGCCGCCTATGTCGACCAGTGCCACCGTGACATGCTGCGCTGCCTCGAGGAACTCCGGCGTGTCATCGAGGCACGCGACTGGGCCGGTTACCGCGAGTACACGCATGCCCTCGAGGGTGTCGCCGGCAACCTGGGCCTGACCGGATTCTCGAGCCGGGTCGGGGAGGCGATGCGTCTGCCCGAGTGGCGACTGGCGCGGGAGGCCGGCAGCATCCTCGGGGGATTCCAGGCGGAGCTGGAGCGCCTGCGCCCGACCATCGCCACCCTTCCCGATCTGGCCATGCACAGCGCATCGGCCGAAGACATCGATCACGACAACGCCGGCTGAGACGGCGCGCATCACCCGGCCCGCAGCGGACGTGGAGGCTGGAGCCGTCACAGGCAGGGCCGGGGCTGGGCACCCGCGCCCGCTGCCGTCGCGCACGTACTCGCGCGGCCGTCGGCACGCGGGCCGGGGAAGGTGTGGTGGCGGCCGCAAGGCCGCCCCCCCAGGGCGGCGGTTACGGACCAGTCGCGGCGCGGATGCCCTACATCCTCTGGGTGAGGGCCGGATTGGGAGCGCTGGCGCGCCGCGTCTGGGCCCGGACCAGTCGTTCCATGGTGCGCAGCGAGCGCTGCTCCAGGCACAGGGCGGTATCCACCCAGATCTCGGTGATGCGCATCAGCTCGTCGAGCGTCACCGGTGAGACCATGCCGCGCACCTGGCTCATGGCCTGGCGGGCCCGGCTGGTGCGCTGGCGGCTGCGGATCAGCTCCTCCACGGCGGCAACGCCTTCGCCGCGTGGAACCACCATGTCCACCACGCCCATGCGCAGAAGATCCTGGACGTCATAGACGTTGCCGTCCAGCATCATCTTCTCGGCCTGGACGGGCCCGACGCGCCGCGACAGGAACGAGAAGGCCCCCATGCCCGGGAAGAGGTCGAAGAGCACCTCCGGCAGGCCCATGCCCACGCCTTCCTCGGCGACGATGGTGTGGCAGCTCAATGCCGCCTCGAAACCGCCACCCAGGGCATCCCCCTGGACGAGGGCGATGGTCTGGGCGTGCACGCCCAGGCCGGCATGGAAGGCATGCACGCCGCGGACGCAGGCGCGCGCGTAATCGAGCAGACCCTGACGGTCGCCGGCACGGATCAGGCGGACGAACAGGTCGAGATCGCCGCCCAGGTTGAAGACATCGCTGTCCGAGGCCAGGACCACGTGCGGGACCACGTAGCCGGAACCGGTCTGGTCCAGGCGCAGCCGGTCGCCGACGATGCGCTGCCAGGCACAGATGTCGCTGACGAGCTGCGGGGTGAAGCAGGCCCGTTGGCCGGGCTCCAGTCGCCCGCCGGCGTGCATATGGCACCAGAAGGCGCGGCCGCCATGCGTTTGCTCGCAACGGATGGTGGAGTAGCTCCTCTCGGGGGGCAGAATCTCGACATTGGACATGATTGATACCTCTAGTCGCGCTGGCTGAGTGACCCGAATCCAGTGGCCGGGTGGCCACCTGCTCTGCCGAAAATACTCCTGCCCGCAGGCCCGTGCTACCGCCCGGTGGCGGGATGGCGGTTGCCGCAAGCAGGGGGAGCTTCGACCGTCCGCGCTGCCGGCCTTGACGGATGGCGGATCGTCGCGTTCTACTCACATGACAAGGTGGAAGGGGAGACGTTGATGATTCGTGTCCTGCTCGTCGACGACCACACCATGATCCGTGCCGGTTGCCGGCACGTCCTTGAAGCCGCCGGCGGCTTCGAAATCGTGGGGGAGGCTGCATCCGCCGAAGAGGCCCTGCCGCTGGTGCGCAGACTGCAGCCGGATATCGTGCTGATGGACATCAACCTGCCCGGAGCCAGCGGCCTGCAGGCGACCGAGCGGATCACCGCCACCCAGCCCAAGGTAAAGGTGATCGTGCTCACAGTTGTCGACGCCATGCCCCTGCCGCGCCTCCTGCTCAATGCCGGCGCCTGGGGCTACCTGACCAAGCAGGCGCCCGGCGAGGAACTGGTACAGGCGCTGCGCCAGGTGTACCAGGGCAGGCGCTATCTCAGTACGGAGGTGGCCAACGCGCTGGCCATGGCGGGCCTGCGGGGCGGGCAGGGTTCACCGCTGGAGGTGCTGACGCCGCGCGAGATGGACGTGGCACTGGCACTGGCACGCGGGGACAGCAACAAGAAGATCGCCGGCCTGCTGCACATGAGCGAGAAGACCGTCAGCTCGCACAAGTTGCGGATCCTCGAAAAGCTCGAGGTGGACAACGTCGTGGCCCTGGCCAACCTGATGGCGCATTACCAGTTGCTGGGACACACGATGCCGGCCCGGTCCTGACCGGTGTGGGCGCCGGTGACGGACAGTGTCCGTCACCGGCGTGAGGCTCAGTCGTGGTCGTCGTCGCGCCGGCGCACAGGGTTGTCCTGGCCGGTCGCCGCAGGGCCCGGATCCTGGAACAGGGGCGCCTGGACCGAGCGGGACGGCTCCTGCGCGCCGGTGGGTTGGGCAGGGGTCTCCGGAGGCTTCGGCGCGGCAGGGCCCGAGGGCGGCGCCGGCGCCTTCACCGCGGGTGCGGCCGGAGTGTCAGGACTGGCCGCCGGCGTGACCGCGGCCGTCTCCCGGCGTTCGACCGGTGTGGCCGGTGGGGCAGGGGGTGTCGCCGGCGGCGTGCCAGGGGCAGTCGCCTCCCGAGGTGTCGGGTGGGCCTGCCCGCGCGACGTGGAGGCCGGCGACGTGGTCGCGGGAGGCGGCGCCGGCGGTGCCGGCACGGACGGAGCCGCCGCAGCCGCCGGCGCTGCGGGCGGTGTCAGCGGTGCCGGCGGCAGCGGATTGGAGGGCACGACCTTTTCCGGCGCCGGCGCGGGACGGTCCGCCCTGGTGGTGGTGTCGGCGGGGGCCGCTGTGGCCGTTGCCGCCGGTCGGGGCTGAGCCGATTCCGGCGCCGGACCGGATGGCGACACGGCCGACGCCGGACGCTCCGGAGCGACCGCAGGCGTGACTTCAGGCCGAGCCGCCGGGGATGCGGCTGCGCCCTCGGTGGCCTCGATGCGACCGCCCGGGTGTCCACCGGCCGCCGCTGCCGGCGCGGGGGGGCCGCCCGGGGTGCCTGCACCGGCTTCCGGGGTGGCCGCGTCGCCATTGCGGCGGCGACGCCGTCCGCCACGGCGGCCGCGCCGCTTGCGCGCCGGCGATTCGCCACCCGCCTCCGATCCGGGGGCCGGTACGGCGGCGTCGGCCCTGGCCGGGGCCGGTGCGGCCGGTGCCGGGGTGGCGGGCGACTGTTGCGGTGCCTGCGTGCTGGTACGGCTGGAGGTGTCCTGGGCGCCGTTGCGGGGCTGCCTGCCACTGTTTTCCGTGGCCGGGGCGGCCGGCGTCGTCGACCGGGCAGGCGCTGCCGCGGTGGCGGCCGGGCCAGGCGCGCGCTTCTGCACGGCGGCATTGCGGCGCGGCTTGGGTTGCGGCTTGTGCGTGGGGGTACGGGCGTGCGAGTGGGCGCTGGCCTGCTTGCTGCGGCGCGGCTGCTGCACTTTGCGCTCACCGGTGTTCCCGGTCCCCGCACCGCCCAGGCCGAAGAGGGCCAGCAGGCGGGCCCACAGGCCAGGGCGGCGCTGGCGGTCGGCAGGGGCGGCATCCGCCCCTTCGGCGGTCCTGCGGGTGCGGGCCGCCAGGACCTCGTCATCATCCCGCGCAGGCGGTGGCGGAGTGGTCGGCTTGATACCGCTGACGGCCGGCTGTTCTGCCGGACCCGCATCGCCGGTCATCGTGCGCACCACCGGGGGCGGGGCCGAGGTCACGCGCCGGTAGCTGGGCTTGCCGGCATGCTCGGGCAGTTCGCTTTCGCGGATGCGCTGGATCTCGTAATGCGGCGTTTCCAGGCGTTCGTCGGCCACGATGACGACTGGCGCCTCGTGCCGCTGCTCGATGGCGCTGAGCGCGGCGCGCTTTTCGTTGAGGAGGAAGTTGGCGAT
>Ga0079224_100017839_pt1 | contig 10020 bp, 11 predicted proteins | sample Stecom2015_FD_80414 | JGI IMG/M metagenome (GOLD analysis project Ga0079224, IMG submission 80414) | Agricultural soil microbial communities from Utah to study Nitrogen management - Steer compost 2015 | ecosystem: Environmental > Terrestrial > Soil > Agricultural land | place: USA: Utah... | reverse complement strand
ATTTCTTGAAGGGAAAGGACTCCTGGAAGCTCTTATTGTCGTACTTGATTCGCACCCACGCGCAGTTGGTACCACGGGATTCGATGATGCTGATGTGGTGCAGCGGATCCAGTTTTTTCACAACAACCTCCCATTTGCCTCAGTGGCCAGTAATTGATCGCTGGAATGATTCTGGCCGGGAGGGGGAGGTTCGTAAACAGCAGCGTCCGAAAAACGGGCCGCACTTCACAACTCTGGTTCTATAGTCGTTGACCCATGTGGCAAGCCATGTGCTGGATGACGCCAGGCTTCTGACACGCGATCCGTGAGATGCTGTAGTCGTAGTCGCTCGCAGCTGGATCCAGCTCGATGGCCTCGGCAATGGCCGCTTCCATATCGGCCTCGGCAGCCCGCTCGGTGAGGTAGGGGCCGGAGATGTTCACCCGAAGTGTGGGTTCGTCAGGTGCGGTGGCAATGATATAAAAATTTTCAGCGTTCATTACGGATACGGTTCCAATCCAGTCAATGCCTGACGTAGGCGTTGACGCGCGGCAGTCAGGGACGCCACGGGACGGGATATCACTCCTTCAGTTATTCAAGAGCGGCTTGCCATGGGCAGTTCCACTCTGTAGCGGTTAAATCCTGTTGATGGAGCTCCTTTTCCAGAGTCACGGCTTCATTGTCATTCGCCCCGCCTGAACACAGGCTTAAGGCGCTCATGAATCGTACCCTCGATAGGGCGCGTATTATGCTGCTTTCCTCGGGAGGTTAATAGCCCTTGTTGGGGAGAATGCAGACCGGGTCACCCCCGCTATGGGGGGGAGGGGGTCAGGGGCTGGCCGTCCACCGTGGCGGATTCCAGCGTCAGCTCGGTGCGCATGCCGGAACTGTTGACCTGTTCCAGTTTCACCAGCATGTTTCCCCAGTCCCGGGCCAGCCAGACCACGGTGTGGCGATTGCTGTCGGATTCGCGCACGCGCTCGATGCGCAGGGTGTCGATATCGCCGGCGGGCGTGCTGATGACTTCCTCTGCCGTGATGCGGTACTGGTGGATGTCGATGTCATCGCGATCCACCAGCTGGTAGCTGAACTCCTGGTGGGCAGAGCCGTCGATGTCGCGGCCCAACTGCAGACTGAAGCTGAGCCGGTCCATGACGCCGGGGGTCAGGGGCAGCATCCAGTTGCGGTCGCCGGCCACGCTGTGGGCCGTGTTGCGCTGCCAGTCGAAGTCGACCTGCTCGGAGCGGGCACCTACCCCGGTCTGTTCGTAGCGGTACTGCAGCGGCGTCACGTCACCTTCTTTCAGTGAAAAGATGCTGGTTTCGGTGACGCTGCCGACGGTGGCGCCGAGCAGGGTCAGGGAGATGCTGTTCTGCAGGCGGTACTGCTCGCCTTCCAGGGTCAGGCTGCGGTAGGCGGTGGCACTGAGCCCCATGGCGCTGGCCTGGTAGCGGGCCTCATAGGTTTTCAGGGCGGGGGATGGGGTGGGTTCGGCAATCCTGGCGGCAGTGGCCAGAGAGGTATCGATGTCGGATACAGGAGTCGCATTGGCACTCACCTGGCCGCACACCAGTGCGCAACCAAGCATCAGTCTCAGTGTCAGTTCAAGGGAAACTGCCCGTATCCGTGCCTTCATAATGAGTATTCCCTGATGCCGGTGCCCGGCAGGCGCTCGCCGTCCAGCAGGGCGGCATCGTCCTGCATCTGCAGGCGCCCGGCAGCAAACCAGCTGACTACCCTAGGGTAGATCAGATGTTCCTGACGGGCAATCCTCGCCGCCAGCAGGTCGCGGGTGTCTGCGGGGTCCACGGGCACCACCGTCTGCAGGATGACCGGGCCGCCGTCCAGCTCTTCGGTGACGAAGTGCACACTGACGCCGTGCTGGGTTTCACCCGCCTCCAGCACCCGTTCATGGGTGTGGGTGCCGCGGTAGTCCGGCAGCAGGGAAGGGTGGATGTTGAGCAGGCGGCCGGCGTAGTGCTGTACGAAGCCGCCGCTGAGGATGCGCATGAAGCCGGCCAGCACCACCAGGTCCGGCGCAAAGGCGTCGATTTCACGAATCAGCTGCTGATCGAAGGACTCGCGATCAGCGAAGTCGCGGTGGCTAAGCACGCGGGTAGGGATACCGGCGCGGGCCGCACGCTCAAGGCCATAGGCGTCGGCCTTGTTGCTGATCACGCCGCTGACCCGGTAACCGGAGCCTGCGCTGGCATCAATGATTGCCTGCAGGTTGCTGCCGTTGCCTGAGATCAGCACGACTACCGAGCATGCTGTCATCGAGGCTCGCCCTGCAAGACCACGGGAGTAGCATCGCTGGCTTCGCGAATGCTGCCGATCTCGAAGGCACCACGGTTGAAGCCCTGCAGGATGGCCAGCGCTTCGCTGGCGTGTGCCGCCGGCACGCAGACGATCATGCCCACGCCGCAGTTGAAGGTGCGCAGCATCTCCGCGTCCGCGATGTTGCCCTGCTGCTGCAGCCACTTGAAGATCGCAGGACGTTCCCAGGAATCCAGATTGATGACCGCCTGAGTGCCTTCGGGCAAAACCCGAGGCAGGTTCTCGACGATGCCGCCGCCAGTGATGTGGGCGATGGCGTGTACTTCTATTCTGCTGCGCAGTGCCTGGATGGCCTTGACGTAAATCTCGGTGGGGACCAGCAGGGTCTCGCCCAGGGTGCTGTCGCCAAAGGGAGATTCCAGGTCGGCACCGCTGACTTCCACCACCTTGCGGATCAGGGAGTAGCCGTTCGAGTGGGGGCCGGAGGAGTTCAGGGCGATCAGCCTGTCGCCGGCTTTGACCCGCCCGACCTCGATGATCTCGTCCTTTTCTACCACGCCAACAGAGAAGCCCGCCAGGTCGTAGTCGTTCTCCTGATACATGCCCGGCATCTCGGCGGTCTCGCCGCCGATCAGTGAACAGCCCGCCTGCACGCAGCCCTCGCCGATGCCCTGTACCACGTCGGTGGCCAGATCGACATCCAGTCCGCCGGTGGCGTAGTAGTCCAGGAAGAACAGGGGTTCCGCACCGCACACAATCAGGTCATTGACGCACATGGCCACCAGGTCGATGCCGATGGTGTCGTGTTTCTCCATGGCCATGGCCAGCTTCAGCTTGGTGCCGACGCCGTCGGTGGCCGATACCAGCACCGGGCGGCGATAGCCGGCGGGAATCTCGCAAAGCGCGCCGAATCCGCCGAGGCCGGACAGCACTTCGGGACGACGGGTGCGCTGGGTGACGGACTTGATCTTTTCGACCAGTGCATCGCCTGCGTCGATGTCGACTCCGGCGTCCTTGTAGCTCAGTGAGGGTTTGGCGTTCTGCGTCATTGAAGGATCCCTGTGAATAGGCGTTGTGAATGCATAGTGAATAGGCAGTGAGAGTGGCGCATTCTACCAGTTGAGCGGCGGCGGCGGTACTTACTTGGTGAGGTGAATCGGGTATCATTCGCGGGATGAAATCAGCCTCAGCAATCCTTGCTTCCTGCCTGTTCGTCCTTTTCCTGGGCAGCCTCACCTCCACCCCCGCCAGCGCGCTGGTGGTGAACGGTCTCTATGATCAGGAAATTGCGGTGCAGAGCCAGGGCAACGATGAGCGCCTGCGCGCCTACCGTGAGGGCCTTGGCGCGGTGGTGCTGAAAATTACCGGCGCCCAGCGCTGGCTCAGCAACGGCGCGGTGGAGCGGGCCTTGCGTGATGCCCAGAGCTACGTGCAGGAGGTGAGCTACAGCAGCCGCACTGTGGAAGGGCAACCCACCAACCTGATCAGCATCCGCTTCGACCAGGCACTGGTCGATGGCATGCTGCGCGACGCGGGCATCCCTGTGTGGGATCGCAACCGGCCCTCCATTCTGCTGTGGCTGACGGTCCAGAATGCCGACGGCAGCCGCGAGATGATCGGTTCGGATTCGGACCATCCGGTCGTCGACATCATCCGCGACTTCGCCTCCGAGCGCGGGGTACCCATCCTGATTCCCATGATGGACCTGGAAGATCGTCGCACCCTCTCACTGGATGTGGCCTGGAGCCTGGACGAGGCAGCGATCCGCCGGGTCAGCGCCCGTTACGGTGCCGACAGCATCCTGGGCGGCCGGGTGCTGGCCTCGCCCACCGGCGAACTGGTCGGCATGTGGCAGTTCCTGTTCCGCGACAACGTGGTGGTGTTCGATAGTCTGGAGCAGGATCTGGAGACCTTCATGCAGGCGGCGCTCGATCGCAGCTCCGCCCAGCTGGCCGAACACTTCGCCCAGGCCAGCACCATCGGCCCAAGCAACCAGCGCATCACACTGCGTGTCGACGGGGTGGAGGAGATCCAGGACTACGTCGACCTGCTGGCCTATTTGCGGGAATTCGGCGTGGTGGATTCACTGTCAGCGGCAATGCTCGATGGCAGCAGCGTCGAACTGGACCTGACGCTGTCCGGCACCACCTTCCTGTTCACCGAATTTCTGAGCCTGGGGCGCGACCTGCTGCCCGATGAGGTAGTGAACCCTTCCGCCGACCCGCTGGTCTCCGCCGCCCAGCTCGACACGCCGCGGCCACGGCTGCACTACCGCTGGGTTCGCTAACGCATGACATCTGGCAACTCTTCTGGCAACTCTTCCGGCAACTCTTCCGGCACCCCACGGCAACTGCCGCTGCAGATCCGGCTGGATGATTCAGCCACCTTCGACAATTATTGTGTGTCGCCGGCAGGCCGCGCACTGGCCGAATACCTGCAACCGCTGCGGGAGCTGCAGCAATTCAGCTTTCTGTGGGGTAACGGCGGAGTCGGCAAGACCCACCTGTTGCAGGCGCTCTGCCATGCGGCCGAAGCCGAGGGCCTGAGTGCTTTCTACCTGTCCCTGCAGCACTATCAGGACTACTCGCCACTGCTGTTCGAGCAACTGGAGACCTTCGACATCGTCTGCCTGGATGATGTGGAGGCCATCGCCGGCCAGCCCGATTGGGAACAGGGTCTGTTCTCACTCTTCAACCGCATGCGTGACAACGGTGCGCGGCTGGTTGTGACCTCAAAGGTGGGACCGCGACAGTTGCCGATGGCACTGCCGGACCTGCTGTCGCGATTGCAATCGGGACTGGTCTTTCAGGTGCCGCCGCTGGACGATGTTGACAAGATCAGGGCGCTGCAATTACGTGCGCGGCTGCGCGGATTCGAGCTGGGGGATGATGTGGCCAGTTATGTGCTGCAACGCAACGCCCGCAGCATGCACTCCCTGTTCGACCTGCTCGAGCGGCTGGACCAGCGTTCGCTGGAAACCGGCCGCCGCATCACCATTCCCTTGGTCAGGCAATTGCTCGGCTAGCAGCTTGCTAGAGGGATGTCTTGTAGAAGCCGCGATAGACGCGGATGTACACCACCACTGCAGTAAACAGCACACTCAGCAGGCCGGTCACCACGATGCCATACAGACGCCCGTCTTCGGTAAACGCCGTCTGCACACTCTGCACAAAATACAGCAGGATCACGAAGGACAGCCAGGCGAAGGTGCGCAGGTGCCGCTTCAGCAAACCCGGCAGGAAGATGAGCAGCGGCACCGAGCGCAACAGCCACAGGAAGATTATCGACGGCAGGTTGCTGCCTGGCAACTGCCATAGACTGTAGCCGGTGAAGACGGCCAGCAGCGTGAAGTAGGTGATCATCACGATGCGGCGGGATTGTTCGATCAGGGCGGGCGCTGTACTTTCGCTCATGGCATTGTCACTTTCGGGCTGTGTTTCGGGAAAATTCTGGTGAGTTGACGGCGATTCTGCCGGCTCAGTCCTGCAGCTTCAGCGCCAGGGTGGCGACGCGTTTGCCCAGCGCGATGCACAGCGCGGCCTCATCGTCGTCCACCTTGCGGTCACCGCTGGCACCGGCCACATGACTGGCGCCATAGGGTGTGCCGCCGGATCTGGTGTCAGTAAGCTGCGGCTCGCTGTAGGGCAGTCCGCACACCACCATGCCGTGGTGCAGCAGGGGGTTGAGCATGCTCAGCAGCGTGCTTTCCTGACCGCCGTGCATGGTGGAGGTAGAGGTGAACACCGCCGCGGGCTTGTTGATCAGGGCACCGGAGAGCCACAGGGCGGAAGTGCCATCGACGAAATACTTCATGGGCGCAGCCATGTTGCCGAAGCGGGTCGGGCTGCCGACGATCAGGCCGGAACAGTGGCGCAGGTCGTCCTCGCTGCAGTAGACAGCGCCGGTCTCGGGCACGGCAGGCGCGGTGGCCTCGGTTACCGTGGACACGGCTGGCACTGTTCTGAGTCTTGCCTCCAGCTGTCCGCCGCCGGCCATTTCCACGCCGCGGGCGATCAGCTGCGCCATGCGGGCAGTGGCCCCGTTGCGGCTGTAATACAACACCAGAATATAAGGTGTCTGTGGCTGACTCATGCTGTGCTCCCTGTGTTGCCCGCGGGTTTTCCTGATCGCATTCTTGATGACATTCCAGTGAAAAATGGGCGCGCTGCTGATGTGACGCGTTTACCGGGGCGACATTGTACCCGCTAACGGGCTATCCGTCTTTGTGGCTGATGCCTGGCTGGTCATCGGGCTGGGCGAGGCGCACGGGAGCGGGTCTGTCAGCATTGGTGACCAGGTCGACGAAGCGCAGGTCGCCCAGCTTGCCATCGAGCACCCTGTCGGCGTCGGAGAGGAAGGTCTGGATCTGCTGACGGGCGTGGATATTGATGCCCTCTTCAATGGTGTCGGGGCGATAACGGCGGATGCTGTCGCGCAGGGCAACCACGGTGCAGTGATCAATGGTTCCGGAGGGCAGGTAGCGCTGCGGATCCTCGTTGGTCGGCCGGATAAAGCACAGTCCGCACAGGGTCTTGAGGATCTCGTCGATGATCAGCGGGTTGATGTGCAGGTGGCTGGCCAGTTCGCCGGCCGACCAGGGCGTCTGCTGGCGCTGGAAGCGCTGCACGATCAGCAGCACCACGGTCAGCGTCAGTTCCTCTTCGTCCTGTAGGCTCAGCTTCGCCGTGCGGCGACCGGTGCGTGCCCGGGTGGGATACTGGTGATAGTAGGCAATACTGGAGCCGGTCAGCAGCACCAGCCAGCCCAGATAGGCGAAGATCATCACCAGAATAACCGTGAAGAATGCCACGTAGACGATCTCGTTGGGAGAGCCGCTGGCGAAGAAACTCTGAAAGATCCTGCCCATGGTTTTCCAGATGATCGTGGTCATGATTCCGCCGACCAGGGCGGAAGTGAAACGCACCCTGGTATTGGGAATGAAGCTGTAGGCGAAGGCGAAGGCCAGCGACATGAACATGAAGGCCGTGATCGATCCCAGGATCTGCAGCAGCACGCCGCCGAAGATGATGTTGCCCAGCGTGCGCTCAAAGATGTTGGTATTGATGTAGGAGGTGATGCCGATCGACAGGAACAGCAACAACGGGCTGACGATGATGGCAAACAGGTATTCGCTTACCCGGTTGGCGAAGCGGCGCCCCTCGGCCACCGACCAGATGAAGTTAAACGACATCTCGATCTTCTGCATCATGTTGAGCACGGTGTACAGCAGCACCCCCAGACTAACGAAGCTGAGCACATCGACGCGCACGTTCTCGACGAAGTTGATGACGTTACGGGTGACTTCGGCACTGCGTTCCCCGAGCGGGGCGAGCAGGTTGAGCAGGGCGGGCTCCATGGCGTTGTGTGCGCCAAGACCCTTGAGCACGGAGAAGGTGAGGGCGAGCAGCGGGATAGTGGCGATGACGGTGTAGTACACCAGGCTCATCGCCCGCAGGCTCAACTGGCCTTCCACCAGATCCCGGCCCACTGCATAGGCGATCTGCAGGGCACGGACGCCGACCCGGTGCCACCAGGGCCTGTTGGCAAGCTCCGGGTCCCACAGCAGGGCTTCCATTCGGCGGCGCAGGCGCTGGAAGCGCAGATTGGCATCCTGGAATCCTGCGGGTTTGCCGGGCATGTGCCGCTTCTCCTTTTTTATGTGGGCATGTTTATTCGGGCATGGAAGTCCGGGAATTAACCGACCGCTACCCGGCTCTCCAGGAAGCCAAGAATGTCGGCGGTCGGGACCAGTTCATTGTCCGTTGCCCGTCGCGACTTGTATTCCAGTACGCCCTGCTCGATGCCACGATCCGACACCACGATGCGGTGCGGAATGCCCATCAGTTCCAGGTCCGCGAACTTGACCCCGGTGCTGGTCTTGCGGTCGCGGTCGTCCAGCAGCACTTCGTAGCCCGCGGCGATCAACTGGTCGTGCAGTGCCTCGCTCAGTTTTTCCACTTCAGGCGACTTATGGGCGTTCAGCGGAATGATGGCGATCTGGAAGGGGGCGATATTGTCCGGCCAGATGATGCCCTGGGCGTCGTGGCTCTGCTCGATGCAGGCGGCCACGATGCGGCTGACGCCGATGCCGTAGCAGCCCATGATCATGACGACGCTCTTGCCATTCTCATCCAGCACTTTAGCGTTCATCGCTTCGCTGTACCTGGTTCCCAGCTGGAAAATGTGACCGACTTCGATGCCGCGCTTGATGGATAGCGTGCCCTGTCCATCCGGGCTCAGATCGTTCTCGCGCACCCGGCGCAGGTCGGCGGTCTGGTCGAAGCGGCAGTCGCTGCCCCAGTTCGCATCCACCAGATGCTTGCCGTCGACATTGGCGCCGCAGACAAAGTTGTGCAGGTTTACCACGCTGGTGTCGGCCACCGTGGGAATGGGCAGGTTCACCGGCCCGATGCTGCCGGGAGCACAGCCGACGACCTTGCTGATTTCCTCGTCGCTGGCCAGGGTAAAAGGAGACAGGACGCCGGCCACCTTGGTCGCCTTGATGTCATTCACGTCCTGGTCGCCGCGGACCAGCAGCGCCACCAGACCGGAGGGATTGTCCTCGCTTTCCTCGCCACGCACGATCAGGGTCTTGACCAGTCGGCGCGCCTCGATGTTCAGCAGGGAAACCACTTCTTCGATGCTGTGGGCGTCGGGGGTGTCGACCACGGAGCTGGCGCGGGCGCTCTCGTCCGTGCTGAAGTCCGCGTCGGGCAGGGTGCCGGTCGCCATCTCGATGTTGGCCGCGTAGCTGCTGCCGGTGCTGAAGACGATGTCGTCTTCGCCGGAGTCCGCCAGCACGTGGAACTCGTGCGACATGCTGCCGCCGATGTTGCCCGAGTCCGCCAGCACCGGACGGAAGTCCAGGCCCAGGCGCTCGAAGATGCGGCAGTAGGTCTGGTGCATCAGATCGTAGGTCTGTTGTAGAGATTCCTGGCTGGTGTGAAAGGAGTAGGCATCCTTCATCAGGAACTCGCGCGCGCGCATCACGCCGAAACGCGGCCTGCGCTCGTCGCGGAACTTGGTCTGGATCTGGTAGAAATTGGCAGGCAGCTGGCGATAGCTGCTCAGCTCGTTGCGGATAAGATCCGTGATGACCTCCTCGTGAGTCGGGCCGAGGCAGAAGTCGCGCTCATGACGATCGACGAAGCGCAGCAGCTCCGGTCCCATCTTGTCCCAGCGGCCGGATTCGTGCCACAGGTCTGCCGACTGCACCACGGGCATCGACACTTCCATCGCCCCTGCGCGATCCATCTCTTCGCGGATCACCGCCTCGACCTTGTGCAGCACCCGCAGTCCTGCCGGCAACCAGGTGTACAGGCCGGCGGCGAGTTTGCGGATGAGGCCTGCGCGCAGCATCAGCTGATGGCTGATGACTTCCGCATCGGCGGGGTTTTCCTTGAGGGTGGCGATAAGGTATTGACTGGTGCGCATGGGTTTTCAGACCTGAAAAATGAGAAAAGCAGCCCTGGGGCTGCCTTCTGCGATAGAACGATGAATCGAATCCGCCCTGCAGTTCGCAGTGGCAGTACTGCAGCCTGTTACAGCGTGAAGTCCTTGAGTTTTTTCAACGGCAGGATTTTGACGCGGGTGGTTGCAGGCTTCTTGGGAATATCCATCAGCTCGCCGGGCTTGAACGGGTTTGGCACGTTCTTGCGCGCTGGGCGTGCGGGACGCTTGACGGTCTTGATCTTGAGCAGGCCGGGGAGGGTGAACTCGCCGACGCCGCGCTTCTTCATGTGGCGCTCAATGATGGTCGTCAGT
>Ga0079224_100017838_pt1 | contig 10020 bp, 10 predicted proteins | sample Stecom2015_FD_80414 | JGI IMG/M metagenome (GOLD analysis project Ga0079224, IMG submission 80414) | Agricultural soil microbial communities from Utah to study Nitrogen management - Steer compost 2015 | ecosystem: Environmental > Terrestrial > Soil > Agricultural land | place: USA: Utah... | reverse complement strand
GAGACCGAGGAGGAGGCGGACCGCTGGTACACCGACCCGGACAACAACCGGCGCCCGCCGGAGCTCCTGCCGCGCGATGAGGTCGCCCGGGCCATCAACGCCGAGATCAAGGCGGGCCGCGGCACCCCGGCGGGTGGGGTCTATCTCGACGTCTCTACCCGGCTTCCCGCAGAGGTGATCCTGAAGAAGCTGCCGTCCATGTACCACCAGTTCAAGGAACTGGCCGATGTGGACATCACCAAGCAGCCGATGGAGGTCGGGCCGACCTGCCACTACATCATGGGTGGGGTCGAGGTCGACGCGGACAGTGCGGCGACGACGGTGCCGGGACTTTTCGCGGCCGGCGAGGTCACCGGCGGCATGCACGGGTCGAACCGCTTGGGCGGCAACTCGCTCTCCGACCTGCTGGTCTTCGGCAAGCGGGCCGGTGAGTACGCGGCCCGGTACGTCGACGAGCTCGGCGACACTCGCCCGACGCCCGCACGCTCCGATGTGGAGACTGCGGTGGAGACGGTGCTGGCCCCACTGGAGCGGGACGGCGGCGAGAACCCGTACGACCTCTGGCATGAGCTCCAGTCGGTGATGCAGGACCTCGTCGGCATCATCCGTCGCAAGCACGAGCTCGAAGAGTCGTTGCAGCGCTTGGCCGACCTGCGAGCGCGGGTCGCCAAGGTGAGTGCGAGCGGCGGCCGTCAATACAACCCCAGCTGGCACCTCGCCCTTGATCTGCGCAACATGCTGCTGGTGTCGCAGTGCATCGCGATGGCCGCGCTGGCTCGGGAGGAGTCGCGCGGCGGCCACACCCGGGAGGACTTCCCGGCGATGGATCCCAAGTGGCGCAAGGTGAACCTGGTCTGCTCGCTCGACGGCGACGAGGTCAAGCTCACGCCGCAAGCGGTGCCCACCATGCGTCCGGAGCTGCTCGCCCTCTTCGACCGGGCGGAGCTGTCGAAGTACATGACCGAAGAGGAACTAGCCGAATACGACGCTGCGGTAGCGGCTGCCGAAACCGCGCCCGCGGGCGTCACGACTGGAGAGGACAGCTAATGGGCTCGGCGCGCAAGTTCAGGGTGTGGCGCGGCGACCAGTCCGGCGGCGCGTTCGTGGACTACACCGTCGAGGTCAACGAAGGCGAAGTCGTGCTCGACATCCTGCACCGCCTGCAGGCCACCCAGGCGCCAGATCTGGCCGTGCGGTGGAACTGCAAGGCCGGCAAGTGCGGCTCCTGCTCGATGGAGATCAACGGGATGCCGAAGCTGAGCTGTATGACGCGGATGTCGACGTTCGCTGAGGACGAGACGGTGACCATCACCCCGATGCGTACCTTCCCCGTCATCCGGGATCTCGTCACCGACGTCTCGTTCAACTACGTCAAGGCGCTCGAGATGCCGGCGTTCGCGCCACCGCCTGACCTGGCACCGGGCGAGTACCGCATGCAGCAGGTCGACGTGGAGCGCTCACAGGAGTTCCGCAAGTGCATCGAGTGCTTCCTGTGCCAGAACACATGCCATGTGATTCGTGACCACGAGGAGAACAAGCCTGCGTTCTCCGGTCCGCGCATCTTCATCCGCGCGGCCGAGCTGGACATGCACCCCCTGGACACCCGGACCGACCGCAAGGTGTACGCCCAAGCCGAGCAGGGCCTCGGCTACTGCAACATCACCAAATGCTGCACCGAGGTGTGCCCGGAGCACATTAAGATCACAGACAACGCGATCATTCCGATGAAGGAGCGCGTTGTGGACAGCCGCTACGACCCGCTGGTGTGGCTCGGTCGGAAGATCTTCCGCCGGGACCAGCTGGACGAGCAGCCGGTGCCGCACCCGGTGGTGACACCGCCGGCGCAGGCGGACGAGCGGGTCGTGCCTCGGAATGTCGTCTGGCACAAGCCGCAGCCCCGGGCGCTCGCCGCCGAGGTGGGGCCCGACGGCAAGCTGCCGCTCACCGAGGTCACCTTCAACAAGGCCGGAGCGGCGTCTCCGTTCGGAGATGACGTCACATTCCCGCTGCCGACAGAGCAGCTGCCGTACCAGCCCCCGAGCCACGACGACACGCGGACCTGACCAGCGTTCACCCCATACGGCTTCGCCGGCCCGCTCGCTAGCAGCGGCGCCGGCGTACGCCTTCTTGGGCAGCGTCTCTTGCCCGGTGTCTCTTGTGGCCGGGAGGACTTAGAGCTATGCGGTCTTGAGGAATCTCGCGAGTTCCGCCACGATGGGCGCGTCCGCCGGTAGCCACGGAACGGAGTCGAACTCATCCACCGCGAGCCAGCGCAGCGACGCGTGCTCCAGGGGCTGGGGATCGCCCTTGCGCAGCCGCGCCAGCCACACCTTGAGCAGGGCGCGTCCGTGCGCCAGTGGGACATCGGTGCCGATGCGCTCCCCCACCTCGATCTCTACTCCGAGCTCCTCCCGGCACTCCCGAACGAGAGCGTCCACCTCCGACTCGCCGGGCTCCACCTTGCCGCCGGGAAACTCCCACCGCCCCGCCGATTCCGGCGGATCGGCACGCTCGCAACCGAGCACACGGCCATCGGAGATGATGGCCGCGCCGACGATGATCAGCTTGTTCGCCCGTTCGGAGTGCACGCCGGTAAAGCGTGCCAGATGTCATACCGGAATAGACGGCCACCCTGCGCCAAGAGTGTCGCAATGGGGGATATGCGGATGTGGACGAATGGCCAAGATGAGATAACACTGGGGTCACGAGCATAACGATGCCGTAACTGACCGGCCACGAGCCGGACACGGACCACCCATGGAGGTGCAACGCATGCTTCCACTCGGGCGCGAGGACCTGCGTGACGCGCTGGGCCAGCTCAAGGAATGGGTCAGCGACGCGGGTGAGATCCGTCGCACGATGCGCCTCAACGAGTCGGAGCATGCGGCATTGACAGAGCGCATCAAGGTGGTCGCCGACGCGCTTGAGGTCCAGGCCGACGTACGCCGCCAGGGCGGCGTGACGCAGGTCTGCCTCCGCTCGCCCAACGGTCGCACGCTCACCGCCGGAGAGGTACGGCTCGCGGCGCGCATCGAAGACGCGTACCGCTCCGTGACCCGTTCCAGCTGAACTCCCGCCACGATCCAGGCTTCGCAACTACCTTCGGTGGGTGCGGCCAGCGTCGCATGCGACTTCGTCGCCTCTTGAGGCTACGGTGATCGCATGAGCCGCTGGATGGATGACAGTGTCGAGGCCTATCTGACCGGTCTGGCCGAGACGGAGCACAGCGATCCCGTACTCACTGAGATGGAGGAGGAGGCCGCCCGCAACGGCTTCCCCATCGTCGGGCGCGCCACCGGTCGATTTCTCGAGCTCGCGGCGCGGATGATCGGTGCGCGGCGCGTGATGGAGCTCGGTTCTGGGTTCGGGTACTCCGCGTACTGGTTCGCGCGGGCGGTCGGACCGGAGGGCGAGGTCATCTGCACCGACAGTGACCCACGAAACGCCGAAAAGGCGGAGGAATATCTGACCCGAGCCGGTCTGTGGGACCGCGTGCGGTACCGCGTCGGGGACGCGCTCAGCGGGTTCGCCGCCGAGGAGGGCGAGTTCGACGTCGTCTACTGCGATGTGGACAAACTTGGCTACCCCGATTGCTGGCGAGCGGCCCGGGACCGCATCCGAGTCGGCGGACTGTGGCTGTGCGACAACGTCATCTGGTCCGGGCACGTCGCCACGGGGACCGACCGGGAAGGACTGCCCGGGCACACCGCGCCGATCCGCGAGCACAACGCGACCGTCGCCGAGGACAGCCGGTACGTGAGCAGCATCGTTCCCATCCGCGACGGTGTGATGACGGCGCTCCGGGTGCAGTAGCCCTCCAGCCCTTGGGCGGAGAGCCCGCCGAGGGGCCGCTACGCGGTGACGTCGCGGGCGCGCCCGCCGATGAGACGCCACCAGACCGCGAGCTGGAGCAGAGCCAGCAGGATGGTGAACGGCAGCAGCGTCCACAGGCCGATCCCCTGCGCGATCGCACCGGCGAGCCACGGCAGCGCCGACCCGCCAACGACCGAGCCGGCGTTCATGACCCCGATCGCGGTGGGTACGAGGCGCTGCTCGATGAGCGCGGGCGCCATCGCCATGGTCGTCGGGAAGATGGGCCCGAGGAAGAAGCCGAGCAGGACGAACCCGACGCTCGCGATGGCCGAGAGTGGGATGAGCCAGATCAGCACGGCTGCGCCGATGACACCGGAGAGGCAGGCGTACATCATGCCGGCGGCATCGAGTCCGATCCGTGTCGCGATCGGACTGATGATGAAGCGACCAAGGGTCAGGCCGAGCCAGTAGCCGCTCATGGTGTAGCCGGCGACAATCGCGGTGGCCGCGCGCTCCTCCAGCAGATAGCTCAGCCCCCAGTTGCCCGCGCCGATCTCGAGTCCGACGTAGACGGTGAGCAACGTGGCCCCGAGCAGGACGCCGCGCTGCCGAAGCGTTGGACCGAGCAGGCGCCGATCGGCACCACCGCCCGCCGCACGGGCGGCCGGCGACGCGCCGTCGTTCGGAAACGCCATCGCCATCGCCACGACGAGCGGTAGCAGGATCCCCGCGAGTGCCAGCCACACCCACTGCCACGGCCCGAACCCGACCATCCAGGTGGCGAGCAGCGGCCCGAGTACCGCTCCGACGCCGAAAAAGGCATGGAGGCGGTTGAGCAGCGTGGTCGCGTTGGGCAGCCCAACGAGGTACGCATTGAGGACCGACTCGAGCACGCCGCTGCCATAGCCAGCGAGCACGAAGACCACAAGGAACGCGATGAAGGGCGGGCGAGTCCCGATATAGATGGCCGCCGCCAGGAACGCACCGCCGCCGACCAGCAAAGCCGCCCGCGTGCCGAACCGGTGGATCAGCGCTCCAGCGGTGGCTCCGGCCAGTACAAACCCGGCGGAGAAGGTGAAGAACGTCAGGCCGATGGTGGCCTTGTCCACGCCGTAGTCATCGATCTGCTTCGGAAGCAGCACGCCGGTGGTTCCCGAGCTCACGCCGACGAAGACGAACGCGGCGTACGCGAGCAGGACGGTGAACAGGTATGGCGGCTGGGCGGAGGTGCGTGGCGGAATCGGCGCATCCTCGGCGGTTTCGGTCAAGCGTGCCCTACCCTCGAATCGAAAGTTGCGATAGTTCCAGGCTTAAGTTTCGAGCACTCTACGCCATCCGGGCTCGTCGTGCCAGATGAGCCGCCGGTCAGACGTTGAAGCGAAACTCCACCACGTCGCCGTCCTGCATCACGTAGTCCTTGCCTTCGATGCGTACCTTGCCGGCGGCCCGGGCGGCCGCCATGGAGCCCGCGGCGATGAGGTCGTCGTACGAGACGATCTCGGCCTTGATGAAGCCGCGCTGGAAGTCGGAGTGGATGACCCCCGCCGCCTCGGGCGCGGTGGCCCCGATCGGGATGACCCAGGCTCGGGCCTCCTTTGGGCCCGCGGTGAGGAACGTCTGCAGCCCGAGGGTGCGAAACCCGATCCGGATCAGCTGGTGCAAGCCGGGCTCCGGCTGGCCGATCGACTCGAGCAGCTCGCGAGCCTCGTCCTCGGGCAGGTCGATCAACTCCGACTCGATCTTGGCGTCCATGAAGACCGCCTCGGCCGGCGCGACGAGCGAGCGCAGCTCATCGAGCAAGGCCTCGTTCGCGAGCTCCTCCTCGTCCACATTGAACACGTAGAGGAAGGGCTTGCTGGTCAACAGGTGCACCTCGGCGAGCTCGGCCTGGTCGATGCCGGCGGCCGCGGCACCGGCGTACAGCGTCGTCCCGCCATCGAGCAGCTCGCGGGCGGCCTTCGCGGCCGCGTAGGTCCCGGCGCGCTCCTTGTGGGACTTCGCCTCCTTCTCCAGGCGCGGCAGCGCTTTGTCCAGGGTCTGGATGTCCGCCAGGATCAGCTCGGTGTTGATCGTCTCGATGTCGTCGCGCGGGGAGATCTTGCCCTCGACGTGCACCACGTTCGGGTCGCTGAAGACTCGGACCACCTGGCAGATCGCAGTGGCCTCGCGGATGTTGGCCAGGAAGGCGTTGCCGCGTCCTTGCCCCTTCGAGGCTCCCCGCACCAGACCCGCGATGTCGACGAACGTGACAGGCGCGTGGACCACTTTCGCCGAGCCGAACATCTCGGCGAGCCGGTCGAGGCGCTTGTCGGGCAGGCCCACTACGCCGACATTCGGCTCGATGGTGGCGAACGGGTAGTTTGCCGCGAGCACGCTGTTCTTCGTCAACGCGTTGAAGAGCGTGCTCTTGCCCACGTTGGGCAGCCCGACAATGCCGATGGTGGTGGCCACGGGCGGCCAGTCTATCCGGCATACGGGGTCAGCTGTCGGGCATCCGGGAGGCCGCACCCTCCCCGACGGCGCGAATGATCGGCGAGAGGGCGAAGTAGGTGTCGATCGGGTTGTCGAAGCCGGGCTGCGCCACCACGGCGACCTGGAAGTAGTTGTCGCCCACCCGGAACCAGAGATCCGAGCTTGGGGTGAGGCAGCCTTGGTCACCCACCTGCTCGAGCCGGTAACCGTCGACCCGCTGAGCCGCGGCGGCGATGCAGAGGGCGAGCGGCTGGCTGCCATTGCGGCTGTGCGCGATGGCGACGGTGATCGCTTCGATCTCCGGTACCTGGGACGCGCCGTCGGCTTGGAACCGGTACACACAGGCGCGGGCGTCGTCGCCGACCGAGGCCTCCTCCGTCTCCTCCAGTCGCGGTTCCACCCCAGCGAGCCGCGCGTACCCCTCCGTGATCGTGCCGCGCATCGCGTCGTCGGTGAAGAGCAGGCAAGGACGGGCATCGAAGTCGGCGACGCTGCGGATGTCCTCCGGACCGCTCTGGCACGCGGTGGCGAGCGTCAGCATCACCACCAGCAACCCGGTGATCCGGCGGGTCGATTGCAGGCGCATCTGGGCTCCTCGAGCGGTGCGTCGGACCGACACGGGCCAGCATCGTCGTCGGCAGTGCGCCTGACAGTGTGCCGTCTCACAGCAGGAAGAGCCAATGCCGCCGAGTTAGGGTGAGCTACGTGGGCGCATGGGCCGGAGCCGCCGTCGCGGTGGTGGTGCTCGCCGCCGCAGGCGGCGTGGGACTGCTGCTGCGCAACCGATCCGGCCGCTTCCGGCGTCTCGACCCGCCGGAGCAGACGACGACCGACGCGACGCGGGCGACGTTGACGAGCCTCGGCGTGACCGCCGGCACGCCCGTGACGTTGCTGCAATTTTCATCCGCCTTCTGTGCGCCGTGCCGGGCGACGCGGGTGCTCTGTGCGGACATCGCGGCCCGCGTTCCCGGCGTACGACATGTCGAAGTGGACGCCGAGGGGAACCTGGAGGCGGTGCGGGCGCTGGAGATCTGGCGTACGCCCACGGTGCTCCTCGTGGATGCGGAGCTCCGGGTACGTTCACGCGCATCAGGGGCGCCGACCCGGGCGCAGCTTCTCGCCGCAGTGGCCCAGGTCCTGCCCGAGCCTGCGCAGTAGGACGGCCTCAGCAGTGAGGTTCGTCGGTCCTACGCAATGAGACGGCCTACGCAGTGAGACACCCATGGTGGCGCAGTTACTGCTGGAGTAGCGTCTGGTACATGACCGGCTCGCAAGGCCCGCTGACGAAGCGGCGCGCGGTGGACCACTGCCGCGTCTGCGCGAGCCTGTGTTGCCGCTCCTGACCCGGCACCGGCACGCCGACGGCGATGCCACCTTCCCTCGGACCTGTCAGGAGATGTCAATGCAGCTTGATGTACGCGGGCCCCGTTTCGCGGCCGCTGTCACCACCATCGTGCTCGTCGCCGTTCTCGTCACGGGGAGTGGCTGGCTCGCGCTGGCCCAGGCCGTCGTCTTCGCGATTGGCGCCGTCAGCGCGCGGTATGCGCCGTACGGCGTCGTCTTCCGCACCCTCATCGCCCGCCGGCTCGGCCCGCCCACGCGGTTCGAGCCGCCGGAGCCGGTGCGCTTTGCCCAGGGGGTCGGCTTCGCATTCGCCGCCGTCGCGAGCGTTGGTTACCTCTCCGGTGCCACGACGGTCGGCGTGATCGCGACGGCCCTGGCGCTCGCCGCCGCGTTCCTCAACGCGGCGTTCGGCATCTGCCTGGGCTGCGAGGCATACCTGGCGATTCGCCGGCTCGGCACCCGACCCCGAGCCGACCGGACTCGCGGCGGCGTGCCGGCTGGCACCGTCACGTCCGAAATCCGCCAGCCATAGCCGCCGGAAGGGGGCAGTATCGGTGTCGTGCAAAGCGACATCGGTGTCGTGCGAAGTGACGAGGCCTCCGGGTGGATTCCGGACTTCGAGGCGTGCTACCGCGCGGTAGACAGCCGCGATGCCCGCTTCGACGGCTGGTTCGTCACCTGCGTGACGTCGACCGGCATCTACTGCCGCCCGTCGTGCCCGGCGATCACCCCGAAGCGCTCTAACGTTCGGTTCCTGCCTTCCGCGGCGGCCGCACAGCGCGCCGGCTTCCGGGCCTGCCTGCGTTGCCGGCCGGACGCGGCACCTGGTTCGCCGGAGTGGAACTATCGCGCCGACGTGGTGGGCCGTGCGATGCGGCTGATCGCGGACGGGATCGTGGACCGTGAAGGGGTGCGCGGACTCGCGGCACGCCTCGGCTACACAGAACGCCACCTCAACCGGATGCTCACGGCCGAGGTCGGCGCCGGGCCACTGGCCCTGGCCCGTGCCCAGCGGGCCCAGACCGCCCGGATCCTCATCGAGACGACGTCGCTGAGCCTGGCCGAGATCGCCTTCGCGGCCGGCTTTGGCAGTGTCCGGCAGTTCAACGACACGGTACGGGAGGTGTACGGCCGTACGCCATCGGCGCTTCGCGCGGCCCGCGCCGGTGCTGTCGATGGTGGTGGCGGTACGGGTGAGCTGGGGACCGTCGCGCTCCGGCTGCCGTACCGGGAACCCCTGCACGCCGAGTCGCTGCTCGAGTTCCTCGCCTTCCGTTGCATCGATGGTGTGGATGAGGTGCGCGACGGGGTGTACCGGCGCGCGCTCCGGCTGCCCCACGGTCCGTCCACTGTGGCGGTTCGGGTCCTGCCCGGTTACGTGCAGGCGACGCTGCGGCTGTCCGACCTCCGGGACCTTGCCCCGGCGGTCGCCCGCTGCCGCCGCCTGCTCGACCTGGATGCCGACCCGGTGGCCGTGGACGCCCGGCTCAGTCAGGACCCCGCGCTCGCGCCAAGCGTGGCGAAGGAGGCCGGGATGCGCGTGCCCGGCACCGTGGACGGGTTCGAGATCGCCGTACGGGGCATCGTCGGCCAGCAGATCTCGGTGGCCGGCGCCCGCCGAAATCTCGCTCGACTGGTCCGCCTCGCCTCTTCTTCCGGCGATCATGAACCGCAGGTCATGATCAGCGCTCCTGGAGTGCCGCGAGCTCATGATCACGGGGATCTTGAAGGGCCACCGGGTTCACGTGGCGAATCGGTGGAGCCGGATCCTGGTGGGGAGTCCGGGGAGGCACATCTGGTCGGGTTCCCCACGCCCGAGGAGGTCGCCGAGGCACCGGATGAGGCGTTCGCCATGCCCGCCAGCCGGCGACGCTCGATCCGTACGCTGGCCGCAGCCGTGGCCGAGGGGTCGCTCCGGCTCGATCCGGGTGCGGACCGGGCCGAGACACGGGCCCGGCTGCTCGAGCTCCCCGGCATCGGGCCGTGGACGGCGCAGTACATCGCGCTGCGGGCCCTGGGCGATCCGGACGTACTGCTCCCGACCGACCTGGGCGTACGGCGGGGCGCCGCCGCCCTTGGCCTTCCGACCGAGCCGGAGGCACTCGACCAGCACGCTCGGGGGAACTGGGCGCCATGGCGCTCGTACGCGACGATCCGCCTCTGGAGGCATGCATGATCACATATACGTCCACTCTAGACACCCCCATTGGCCCCTTCACGATCATCGTCGACCGCGACGGCGCGGTGCTCGCATCGGGCTGGACGGCGAGCACGGCCGACCTGTTGCCGCACATCCACGCGGATCTGCGCGCTGATCCGGTCACGAAGGACGACTTGGGCGCAGCCACTCGGGCGGCCGCCGCATACCACCGCGGCGACCTGGCCGCTCCG